>Ga0075012_10002568_pt1 | contig 17777 bp, 17 predicted proteins | sample All_14_2_FD_71474 | JGI IMG/M metagenome (GOLD analysis project Ga0075012, IMG submission 71474) | Freshwater microbial communities in response to fracking from Pennsylvania, USA - Allegheny Zone_MetaG_DW_15 | ecosystem: Environmental > Aquatic > Deep subsurface > Groundwater > Drilled... | reverse complement strand
CATCAGCAACGGAATGCGACCAACCCGGGCGATCCACACGTGGGCATGGATGGCTCGACCGCCTGGCAGTCCCACCTCGATGCTTGCCGCGCTGCCATCGGCCTCGCGCAGCAGGGTCACCGGACTGCCGTCGGGATCGCAGATGGGATAGCGCTCCAACTGCCAGCCATCGCGCGACAGCGACTGGCGGAAGTAGCCGGCGCGGTAGAACAGGCCAAGGCCGATGATCGGCACGCCGAGATCACTTGCCGTCTTCAGGTGGTCCCCGGCCAGGATGCCCAGGCCACCGGAGTACTGCGGCAGGGCAGCCGTGACGCCGAACTCAGGTGAGAAGTAGGCGATGCCCTTGGCCGCGTCCTCCCCCAGCGACTGGTACCAGCGGTCGCTGGCCAGGTAATCGCTCAGGTTCTCGGCGCGATGATTGATCCAGGAGACGAATCCGTCGTCGGATGCCAGGCCTTCAAGCCGCTCGGCTGAGACCTCGCCCAGCAGGCGCACCGGATCTTCCTCGACCGCCAGCCACAGCTCCGGGTCGATGGACCGGAACAGGTCCCGAGTCTCCGGATCCCAGGACCAGCGCAGGTTCAGGGCCAGATCCTCCAGGGCGGCCAGGCGCTGGGGAAGGACAGTGCGGACGGTGAATCGTCGAATCGCTCTCACGAGCCCACAGTAGTCGATATGATAGCGCTTACATGATTACCCAGATCACAGCCGTGTGAATTTCACGCAACATCTGGGTGCAGCGACATCGAGGGCCCGTGGCGAGGAGTCGGCAGCCGTGCAAACAGTCCACACGCAGGTACGGTCTGCTCCATGGTCGACGCCGGCAGCAAGCGCCCAGAAGCACCGATGAGGGTCGACTCGCATCCCTGGCTGCCGGCCAACACCACGGTCGCCGCCGAGCTCTCCGGGCGCTTCCCGATCACCGACGTCAGCCCCACCGTGCTTGGCGGACGTCGGCCGGCTGCCGCCGCGGTGGGCGAGGCGATCCAGGTGCGCTGCACCAGCTTCCGCGAGGGTCATGACGCCCTGGGGGTGCATCTGGTCGTGCGGGATCCCGCTGGCGTGGAGCACACCCGCGTGCGCATGCAACCCACCAACGACGGCCTGGACAGCTGGGTCGGTGAGTTCCGTCCTGATTCCATGGGACTGTGGCACTTCGACATCGAGGCCTGGGGAGATCCCTGGTCGACGTGGATGCATCGTGCGCAGATCAAGATCCCCGCAGGCATTGATGTCGAGCTGGAATGCGAGGAGGGCGCCCGGATCCTGGAGCGGGCACTCGAGCAGACCTCGATTCCACGCAACTCCGTCATCGACGTGGCCATCCAGGCGCTGCGCTCTGGCCTGTCGCCGAAGGTGCGGCTGGCGTCAGCCGTGGATCCAGGCGCTGCAGATGCGATGTACGACCACCCCATCCGTGAGTCGGTCACGACGAGCGGACCCTGGCCGGTGCAGGTGCAGCGCCGTCGGGCGCTCTTCGGCTCCTGGTACGAGCTGTTCCCGCGCAGCGAGGGCGCTGACCTGGCCAAGCAGAAGTCCGGCACCTTCCGCACCGCGATGCTGCGACTGCCGGCGATTGCCGAGATGGGCTTCGACGTGGTCTACGTGCCGCCGGTGCATCCGGTCGGCGAGGTCAATCGCAAGGGGCCGAACAACATCCTCAACACCAAGGCAGGCGATCCGGGATCCCCGTGGGCCATCGGCTCGGCTGCCGGCGGCCACGATGCGATCCACCCCGATCTTGGAACCCTGAAGGACTTCACCGCCTTCGTGGCCCGCATCAATGAGCTCGGCATGGAGCTGGCACTGGATCTGGCCTTGCAGACCGCGCCCGATCATCCCTGGGTCAGCAGTCATCCTGAGTGGTTCACCACCAGGGCCGACGGCACGATCGCGCACGCGGAGAATCCACCTAAGAAGTACCAGGACATCTACCCGCTCAATTTCGACATCGATCCCGAGGGGCTGTACCAGGAGATCGAGCGAGTCGTCCGCCTGTGGGTCGGTCGGGGCGTGCGCATCTTCCGAGTCGACAATCCTCATACCAAGCCCCTGTGGGTGTGGGAGCGACTGATCGCTGCAATCAACGGCACCGACCCCGATGTCCTCTTCCTGGCCGAGGCCTTCACCCGACCGCCGATGATGCGCGCACTGGCCCAGGTCGGCTTCCAGCAGAGCTACACCTACTTCACCTGGCGCAACTCCCGAGGCGAGCTCGAGGACTACCTGCGCGAGCTCGCCGGCTCATCTGCCGCCCAGATGCGGCCGAACCTGTTCACCAACACCCCGGACATCCTCACGGAGTACCTGCAGCATGGCGGTCCGCATGCCTTCGAGATCCGCGCAATCCTCGCGGCGACACTCTCGCCGAGCTATGGCGTGTACAGCGGCTTCGAGATCTTCGAGCACGTGGCACTTCGCCCAGGCAGCGAGGAGTACCTCGACAGCGAGAAGTTCCAGTACCGCCCGCGCAACTGGAAGGCTGCCGAGGAGCAGGGCCTCTCGCTCGCCCCGCTGCTGACTCAGCTCAACGCGATCCGCCGGGCGCATCCCGCGCTGCAGGACCTGCGATCCCTGCGCTTCCACGACAGCAGCAACCCCAGCATCATCGCCTTCTCGAAGATCGATCAAGGTGACGTGATGCTCGTGGTCTGCACCCTTGACTCGTATCAGGCCCAGCAGGGTGTCGTGCACTGGGACATGCCCGCGCTCGGCTTGGACTGGGATGAGCGATTCATTGCCAATGACCTGCTGCACGACCAGTCTTGGACATGGAGTCGCGAGGCGTATGTTCGCCTTGCACCGTGGGAGCAGGTGGCTCACGTCATCCATGTGCCAAGGGAGGTTGCTGGTGGCAACTAGCCCGATCACGCGAGTCGACGCAAGCACGGCAGAGCTTGACCGCATCGTTGACGGCTGGCACCACAATCCGCACACCATCCTTGGCCCGCATCTGGGCACCAAGTCCGTGACGATCCGGGTCCTTCGACCTACCGCTGACGCCGTCACTGTCGTGACGCCTGATGCACGCTTCCCGATGACGCATGAGCATCGGGGCATCTGGTTCGCCATCATCCCCGGCTCACAGGTGCCGACCTACGTCATCGATGCCACGTACAACGGCGTGGTGATCCCAGGCGATGATCCCTACCGCTTCCTGCCCACCCTTGGCGAGATGGACCTGCACCTGATCTCCGAGGGTCGACATGAGCAGCTGTGGCAGGTGCTCGGATCTCATGTCCGGCAGTACGACACTCCCTTCGGCACGGTGACTGGAGTGTCCTTCGCCGTCTGGGCGCCGAGCGCACAGGGCGTGCGGGTCAGCGGGGACTTCAACTTCTGGGACGGCGTCGCCCATCCGATGCGGTCACTGGGCTCTACCGGAGTGTGGGAGCTGTTCGTGCCCAACATCGGTGCCGGCACCATCTACAAGTTCAATGTGCTGGGCAAGGACGGCGTCTGGCGAGAGAAGGCCGACCCGATGGCCTATGCGACCGAGGTGCCCCCGGCGACCAGCTCGATTGTCTACACCTCCCATCACGAATGGGCCGATCAGGACTGGATCGAGCAGCGATCATCCGCCGACCCGCATCGACTCCCACTGAGCATCTACGAGGTGCACCTGGGCTCCTGGCGACCGCACCTGGACTACCGCGGCCTGGCCAAGGAGCTCGTGGAGTACGTGCAGGAGTCCGGCTTCTCCCACATCGAGTTCATGCCGCTGGCCGAGCATCCCTATGCACCGTCATGGGGCTATCACGTCACGTCCTACTTCGCCCCGTCTGCGCGCTTCGGCACGCCCGATGACCTGCGGTACCTGATCGATGCCCTGCATCAGGCCGGAATCGGCGTGCTCGTCGACTGGGTCCCGGCGCACTTCGCCACCGACCCGTGGGCCCTGGTGCGCTTCGACGGCACCGCCCTCTACGAGCACCCGGATCCCAACCGCGGCGAGCATCCCGACTGGGGCTCCTACATCTTCAACTACGGACGCACCGAGGTCCGCAACTTCCTGGTGGCCAATGCCATCTACTGGATCGAGGAGTTCCACATCGATGGCCTGCGCGTGGACGGCGTGGCATCGATGCTCTACCTGGACTACTCGCGCAAGGACGGCCAATGGGCGCCGAACCAGTTCGGCGGCCGGGAGAATCTCGAAGCCGTCTCCTTCCTGCAGGAGATGAACGCCACCGTCTACAAGCGAGTACCGGGCGTGATGACCATCGCCGAGGAGTCGACGGCGTGGCCGGGCGTCACGCAGCCGACGTTCAATGGCGGGCTCGGCTTCGGCTTCAAGTGGAACATGGGCTGGATGCACGACTCCCTCGACTATGTCAGCAAGGAGCCGATCCACCGGCAGTACCACCACAACTCGATGACCTTCTCGATGATGTACGCCTACAGCGAGCGCTTCGTGCTGCCGCTCTCACATGACGAAGTCGTGCACGGCAAGGGATCGCTCATCGGCAAGATGCCTGGCGATCGCTGGCAGCAGCTGGCCAACCTGCGCGCCTATCTCGGCTTCATGTGGGCCCACCCCGGCAAGAAGCTCATCTTCATGGGCTCTGAGTTCGCCCAGTCGCATGAGTGGAGCAGCGAGAAGGGCCTTGAGTGGTGGCTGCTGGAGTACGCCGAGCACGCGGGCATGCTCGCGACGGTGCGTGACCTGAATCGCGTCTATCGCGAGCACCCTGCACTCTGGCAGCGCGATGACTCTCCCCAGGGCTTCGAATGGCTCGACGCGAATGATGCGGCCTCGAATATCTTCAGCTGGCTGCGGTGGGACGAGGCCGGCAGCTGCGTTGCGGTGGCCGTCAACATGTCGCCAGTGCCGCGCACGACCTACCGCATGCCATTGCCGTTCGCTGGCCAGTGGACTGAACTGATCAACACCGACGCTGAGGTCTATGGCGGCACCGGCCTGGGCAACCTCGGCCTGGTCACGGCATTTCCGCAGGCCTGGAATGGCCGGCCCGCATCCGCAGATATCGTGCTGCCGCCGCTCTCCGCGGTCTACCTGTCCTTCACGCGCGCACGCGAGTAGGTACGCGACCTCGCCTTAGAACAGCGCGCTTGCAAGCGCGGTGCGCGCAGGCGCCACCGCAGGATCATCGTCGGCGATCACGAACAGCTCCAGCAGCCGGGCACGCGTGCGATTGCGCTCATCGCCGGACGTCGCCTTGATCGTCGCAATGAGTCGGGCAAAGGCGGCTGGCCAGTCGCCGTTCAGGGCATCGGCATCGGCAAGGTCGAGCTGGGCATCGACATCAGTCACTGCCGCATCCTCGACGAGCGTGGCCTGCTCGCTGCGATGGTAGAGGCCGACCATCGCCAGACCAGCCAGGGCTTCAGCATCATTCGGTGTCTGCTGCAGCACCTCGCGGTAGGCCTCCTCCGCCGCTGCCCAGTCGCCTGCCTCCACGGCATCGAAGGCTGCCACGAAGCGTGGATCGACGGGCTCCTCGACATCGACAGCCTCGGCAGCAGGCGCCTGGCCGAAGGTGCCAGTGACGCCCTGCTCGGCTGCCACCTTCAGCAGTTCGGCAAGCACCTGCTTGATCTGGGCCTCGGGATAGGCGCCTTGGAACAGCGGCAGCACCTGCCCCTTGACGACGGCGAACACTGACGGGATCGACTGCACCTGGAAGGCCTGCGCGATGCGCGGCTGTGCGTCGACGTCGACCTTGGCCAGGATCCACTTGCCGCCCGCCTCGGCAGCCAGCTTCTCCAGGACCGGTGAGAGCTGCTTGCACGGCTCGCACCAGGTGGCCCACAGGTCGATGACGACCGGAACATTGCTGGATTCGTCCAGCACGCGCGCCTGGAACTCAGCCTCGGTGACGTCGAAGATCACGCCAGCCGGCGCGCTGGCCTTCGCGGTCTCCGCAGCCTGCTGCTGCTTGCGGGCATTGGCCAGGGCACCGAGATCGATCGCGCCCCGAGCTGCAAATGGTGTCGACACGGGCGACATTCTTCCTCACGCCGATTCGCGGGTGACTAGCGGAGCAATCCTCGGTTGATCAGGGTGCGACGGCGCAGTGGGGCAAAGACGATGCGCTCGATGAGCACGCCCACGGCCAGGATCATGAAGATCGAGCCGATGATCAGCGCCATGTTGCCAAGCGAGCGCCCGTTGTCCAGCATCTGGCCAAGACCGGGCCCAAGCGCCGGTGACACGGCGATCAGCTCAGCAGCCATGAGCGAGCGCCAGGCGAAGGCCCAGCCCTGCTCCAGGCCAGCGAGGTAGCCAGGCCAGGCGGCCGGCAGCACGATGTGCCGCACGCGCGCGAAGCCCTTGGCGCCCATGACCTGGCCGGCACGCAGGATGATCGAGGGAATCTGGTCGATGCCAGCGATGAGGCCATTGGCGATCGAGGGAACGGCACCCAGCAGCACGACGGTGTAGATCGTGGCATCGGACAGTCCGAACCAGATGATCGCCGCGGGCACCCAGGCCACCGAGGGCAGCTGCTGCAGGCCGGTGAGGATCGGCCCGAAGATCGAGCGCAGGGTCCTGTTCAAGCCGAGCAGCACGCCGATGGGAGTGGCGATGATCAGCGCCAGGATGAATCCCTTCAAGGCCCGACTGATGCTGTTGAAGGTCGCCTGCCACAGGATGTCGGCCTTGGCCTGCTCGCCCAGCGCATCCCACACCTGATGGGGCGAGGGGATGATGTAGTCCGGCTGCCACTGCAGCCAGATGATGATCTGCCACAGGATGAGGATCGCGCCGATCGCGATGAGCGGCGACAGCAGCGTGAACAGGAACGACCGGAACTTGCGCTTCTCCGCGCGCGGTGTCTCCAGGGCGTCCAGACCCGATTCGAGCCGCTTCAGGTCCGTCGGGACAGCGGCGACAGCAGTGCCCTGCGTGTGCGTCTCAGACTGCATGGCGAACGATCTCCTCACGAAGGTTGGTGGTGATCTCCTCGGCGAGCTCGGACACGTAGCTGGAGTAGGTGGAGTCGGTGCGCCACGGCTCCTCAGCGCCGATCTCCCACTCGCGGATGATGCGACCAGGTCGAGAGGACATCAGCAGCACGCGCTGGCTCAGGCGGACTGCCTCGCGCACGTTGTGCGTGACGAAGATGATCGTGATCCCGGTCTCCTTCCAGATGCGAGTGATCTCCTCATGCAGGAAGTCACGCGTGATGGCATCCAGGGCAGCGAAGGGCTCGTCCATCAGCAGGACCGAACGGCCCTGGGCCAGTGCTCGGGCAATGGCCACGCGCTGACGCATGCCGCCGGAGAGCTCGTGCGGGCGCTGCTTGTAGGAACGCTCAAGATGGACCAGCTCCAGCAGTTCCTGCGCGCGGGCCTTGCGATCCCTGCGGGGCACGCCACTGAGCTCCAGGGCCAGCTCGATGTTCCTGCCTGCCGTCAGCCACGGCATCAGGGCCGGCTCCTGGAACATCAGGGTCGGAGGCCCGGCCAGATCCACGTGACCTGTGGTGGTGGTCTCAAGCCCGGAGATGATGTTGAGCAGGGTCGACTTGCCGCAGCCCGAGGCACCGACAAGGGAGACGAACTCCCCCGGCTGCACCGACAGGCTCACGTTCTCCAGGATGATCGGGCCATCGGCACTGAAGCGCTTCACGATGTCCGTGAGCTCCACTGCTCCTTGAGCAACGGTCATGCACTCTTCCCCATCTCGCACGGCCGGCCAGGCGGCCGGACCCTTGTCGTGCAGTCTTTCCAAGTAACCCGGTAGACAATACTGGCTCGATAGGGATTGTCCAAATCCCCATCGGCGTGGCGAAGCGCCGGTGCGGGACCCCCATCCGGGCACCGGCGCTCGTCCACCCCTACTGCAGGCCAAGTCCCCCGGCCGTCACCGTGCGAGCCTTGGATGCCTTCAGCGTGCTGTTCAGCAGGCGAAGGTCGTAGATGCCGTTGAGCGCCCCAGGATTCAGGTTGAGCACGCCTGCAACCACGGCGTCATCCGCGCTCTTCTTCAGCGTCAAGGGCAGCGGATCCCACGTGAAGCGCAGGTTGCCCCAGGCCCGGTTGATGACGTTGTCAGCGAGCTGACTGCCCGTCCACTTCTTGATCTGGACCTGGACCACGTCCTTGGCTGGCAGCACGTTCTTGGCAATCCACTTGATGGCTGCGTTGTTGGCCTGGATCACCGAGCGCACGGTTCCCGGGTACTGGTTCAGGAAGCTCTGCGAGGCGATGATGTCGGTGGTGACGAACTGACCACCTGGCCACAGGTCCTGCTCGTCGACGAGCACCTTGGCGCCGGCCTCAAGGACCAGGCGTGACGCCCACGGCTCGGGCAGCCAGCCGCCGTCGACATCACCGCGCTTGAACAGGGACAGGGTCGTGGCGTTGTCAGTCGGGATGATCGACACGTCGCCACCGCCTGCGGTGTTGCTCGACAGGCCCTTCTCCTTCAGGAAGGAGCGCAGCGCCACATCCTGGGTGTTGCCCAGCTGCGGGGTGGCGATCTTCTTGCCCTTGAGGTCAGCGACGCTGTTGATGTTCGAACGCACCACGAGCTGCGCTCCACCCGAGGTCGCTCCCGAGACCACTCGCAGCAGTGAGCCGTTGGTCGAGGTGTACCCGGAGACGGACGGGTTCGGCCCGATATAGCCGATGTCGATCGCGCCACCCTTCATCGCCTCGATCTGCGCAGGTCCGGCGTTGAAGACCGTGTACTCGACCTTCGTGCCGTCCTTGGCCAGTTCGCGCTCGAAGAGCCCCAGCTGGATTGCGACGAGCGCAGGCGCGTGGGTCACGTTGGCGAAGAAGCCGATGCGGACAACAGGTGCGGTCGCAAGCTTGGGCAGGGCCGAGGACGCGGACGGGGTGGGAGTCGGCTTGGGCGTCGGTGCGGCATGGGCTGCAACGGGCAGCACCGCAACGCTGAGCGCCGTGGCGGCCAGTACTGCCCGCTTGGTGAACTTGTTCATCATTGCCTTTCGCATGGTCGTGGGTGCGGAATCGCATTATCCCTAGTTAGTTGATGGGAAAGATTACTATAGTGGGAAAGGAACGCAAGTCAGACACACCGGGCCCCTGCCTCGGTGCTTGGCAACCATTCCCCGCGAAAAAGAGGACAATGCGAACCGTGCATATCTCCGCCAAGGCCGACTACGGCATGCGAGCGCTCCTTGAGCTGACGGCCGCCTACCGCGAGAACCCGCGCCAGCTGGTCAAGGGTGAGGCCATCAGCAAGGCCCAGGATGTCCCGGTGAAGTTCCTTGAGGGGATCCTGCGCCAGCTGCGCCAGTCCGGAATCGTGGCAAGCCAGCGCGGGGCCGAGGGCGGCTACCGCCTGGACCGCTCCCCCGATGACGTGACCATCGCCGATGTGGTGCGCGCCCTGGACGGACCATTGGCAGCTGTGCGCGGCCAGCGTCCCGAGGATGTCGTGTACTCCGGCCCTTCTGAGCACCTTCGCGAGGTCTGGATTGCCGTGCGCGCAGCCATGCGGGATGTGCTCGAGCACATCACCCTTGCTGACGTCGCGTCCAACTCCCTGCCCGGCACTGTGGCTGCACTGCTGGATGAGCCAGGTGCGTGGCAGCGCCGTTCCTCTTAGGGCAAGATGAGCGACATGGACCCCATCTTCAAGCGTGTTGACCATGTCGGAATCGCAGTGGCAGATCTCGATGTGGCAATGAAGTTCTACTCCGAGGTGTTCGGCATGACCGTGCTGCACGAGGAGGTGAATGAGGAGCAGGGCGTCCGCGAGGCAATGGTCGGAATCGACGGCAGCGGAGCGCAACTGCAGCTGCTTGCTCCCACCGGCCCGGAGTCGACCATCGCCAAGTTCCTCGATCGCAATGGCCCGGGGATCCAGCAGATGGCCTACACCGTCGAGAACGTCGATGCTGCCTCCGACGAACTGCGCGCACGCGGCATCCGGATGCTCTACGACACCCCAAAGCGTGGCACCGGCGGCTCGCGCATCAACTTCGCCCACCCCAAGGACTGTGGCGGAGTTCTGGTGGAGCTCGTCGAGCCCCCGGCACACGCTGCTCACTAGTCACTCATCAGTCGCCGCTCGCTCGTCACCGACACGGCGCTCAACTCACACTCAGCAGCCAGATGACTGACATCGGGCTGTTCCTGGACCAGCATCGCTCCGAGCTGCTCGCCGTGCTGGCGGGCGTTCTCGGCGCCATGGCCTTCCTCGCCCTGCTGCGCAGGGCCATCAAGTGGTTCATCGTGCTGCTCGTGCTGACTGCGCTGGTGATCGCCTGGTGGATGTCGCATGAACAAGATCTCTTCGGCAGTGCCAAGGACCTCGTCAACCTCATACGATGAACCGTGTCTGAAACCAGTGCGACGGAAGTGGCGCCAGGCGCTGCTCCGCGCACAGGACCCCAGACTCCCTGGCACCTGGATCGCGGTCGCAAGGCCGGAGAGATGGGATACATCCCCGGACTGGACGGCATCCGGGCGATCGCCGTCATGGGCGTGCTGCTCTATCACGCAGACCTCGACTTCATCCCCGGCGGCTTCCTAGGAGTCGACGTCTTCTTCGTGCTCAGTGGCTTCCTGATCACCTCGCTGCTGCTGGAGCAGTTCCAGCGCTCCGGTCGCATCAACTTCAAGGTGTTCTACCTGGGCCGTGTACGACGACTGTTCCCGGCCCTGATCGCATTGCTGCTCGTCGTCGGGATTGCCAGCGCCTTCTTCTACAAGGACGCCGCCGGCCGCTCATTGAGCGACATCGTCGCTTCGGCCTTCTACGTCAACAACTGGTGGTACGTCATCGGCGACCAGTCGTACTTCGACTTCATCGCGCGGCCGCCGATGCTCAAGCACCTTTGGTCCCTGGCCATCGAGGAGCAGTTCTACTTCATCTGGCCTGCAGTCGCCTTCGTGATCATGCGCAAGTGGCATCGACGCGGAATCCTGCTGTTCTCACTCGGGCTGGCACTTGCCTCGACCGTGTGGATGCTCTACCTGTCCAACGCCAACGGCTATCCCGAGCTTGCCGACCCAAGCCGGGTCTACTTCGGCACCGACTCCCATGCCATGGGACTGCTCATCGGCGCCGCGCTTGCCGCCGTCTGGCGACCAGGACTCATGTCGATGCAGATCAGCCCGGTGGCGCGCAATCTCCTGAATCTGACTGGGCTAGTGGCACTGGCTGCTCTGCTCGGCTTCTATGTCTTCGTCGGTGAGTTCACCCCCTGGCTCTACCGCGGCGGCTTCCTCATCCTGGCCGCCGTCGTGGCACTGCTGATCGCCATCGCCAGCCATCCGGCATGCGGCTTGGGTCCCTTGCTTGGCAGACAGCCCCTGCGCTACATCGGTCAGCGCTCATACGGGCTCTACCTGTGGCACTGGCCCATCTACGCCGTCACCAGGCCGGAACTGGACCTGGCACTCGACGGCATCTCGCTGCTCGTCCTGCGCCTTGGGCTCACCTTCGGCGCAGCCGAACTGAGCTACCGCTTCCTTGAGATGCCGATACGCCGAGGCGCGATCGGCAAGCTGAAGAACAAGTGGGAACGGGGCAGCACTGCCTCACGGCGGAAGCTGCGCTGGCAGGTCCTGAGCGTCACGCTGGTGTCACTGCTCGCACTCATCACTGTTTCGGCAGCGCTCGTAGTCGCGGCGAAGAACACGCGCACGGCATCAGATGTGCTCGCGGCAATCGGCGACCGGCCATCGGTCACGATCGACAGCCCCCCAACACCAGTCAAGGCCTCGTACAGCGCCATGGGCGATTCCGTGATGCTGGGTGCTCGCAAGTCCTTGCAGGGTGCCATTCCAGGGATCACCATCGATGCGGCCGTCGCGCGCTACCCCGGAGCGTTCATCGGACCGCTCAAGCGCTACCAGGCTGCGAACAAGCTGGGCTCGACCGTCATCGTGCACCCGGGAACCAACGGTGTGCTGCCGGAGTCGATGCTGCGCGAGATGCTCGACATCCTCAAGCCGCATGCACGGGTGGTGCTGGTCAACGACAGCATGCCCCGAACCTGGCGCAATCCCAACAACCGGGTGATCGCCGATGTGGCCAAGGACTACCCCAATGTGGTGCTGGTCGACTGGTTCGCCGCATCACAGGGGCATCCGGAGTACTTCGTGTCTGACGGCGTGCACCTGACGAGCAAAGGTGGCGCGACCTACGCCAAACTCATCAAGGATGCCGCAGAGGCACCTGCAAGAACCACGACCCCGAGCTAGCAAGCGCAGCTCAGGCTTCAGCCTTGAGTCAGCTCTTGCCCGTGGATTTCTTCGACTTGCTGACCTCTTCGACCGTACCGGTCACCTTGTCGGCGGCGGCATCCACGAGGTCGCCAGCCTTGTCGGCCGCCACATCCACGATCGTGCCTGCCGCGTCGGTGGCGCTGCGCGCAACGTCCACGCTGCGATCGGCGACCTTCGTGCCGAATTCGGGCAGGCCGGCCTTCGATGCAACACCACTCACATGGCCAACGATCGCCTCGTAGCGCTCACGACCTGCTGCTGATCCGGCCACGTATCCGACTGCAACACCGGCAACAAAGTAGATCGCTCTCCTGATTTTCATGCCTCATTGTGCGCCTCAGACGAGCAGACGGGAAATCATCCTCGGAGCACTACGACAATTGAGCGATCGCTTCGAGCACTTCTGCCGTCTGCAGAATGCGGACACCGATGGCCGCCAGGTCCGCAATCCGCTCGTCGGAGCACTGGGAGACAGCATCTTCCACGAGCACCGTCCGGTAGTCGCGCTCGCTGGCCTCGAACAGGCTTGCCCGCGGACAGTTGGGCAGATTGCACCCCACGACCACGACTGTCGAGATCCCCCGCGACCTGAGCAGGTCATCAAGCCTCGTCCGATAGAAGGCTCCCCAGCGTGGCTTGAACATGATCCATTCACTCTTGCCAAGCTCTTGGAACTCTCCCCTGACCAGGGCAGCTGAGTCCAACTCAGCATCAGAGGCGAGAAGCCCCTGGGCGAGCTGACTTCCCGGAGATTCGGGGGCAACCAATTGCAGCCCTCCTTCAATCAGGGCACGCCTTGGAAGGTCGACATCCTTGCCATCTGACGCATAGAGACGAACGGCATGCACGACCGGCAGCTGGGCCTGCCGGTACGCACGGGCCAGGCGAATGACCTGGGGAAGGACCAATGATGTGCCGGTGACCTCGAATGCTCCGCCACCAAGAAAGTCTTGCTGCAGGTCGATGGTGAGCAGGGCAGAGTGCGCAAACTCGGGGGCAAGGTAGTCCACCTCAGTCACCCCCTCGAGCTGACGGGACACCCATCAGGACTGCCCGCCGGAGTAGCTACGAGTTACCCGGGCAACCACAACGGAGTATTCGGTGTACCAGCCTGACCGTCCTCGTTCCTGCGCCGCAAGATGCTCAAGCACCTGCTTCCAATGCAGCACAGCCTGCTCATCTCGCCAGTACGACACCGTCACGCCCTGCAATGTGACCGGGTCTCTGATGGAGAGCACTGAGATGAAGCCATCCTGTTCCCTCGCAAGCTCCTCCATGCGAAGTGCTGTGGAGGCGTACTCAGGATCATCCGCACTCGAGAGGGTACTCGTGAAGATCACCGCGATGCTCGCTGGCTCGATCATGGCGCGAGGATACGCAAGGCTCTTCGAACTGAGGGAAGTGTTCGGCAAATCCTCAGAGCAGGAAGCGGAACAGCGGGCTGTTCGGGTCGATCCTCTCGATGCGAGGCGGCGCCGCCTCCATGCGCTCGAGCAGTCCCGGGAGGTCGCTGGCACTGGCCAGCTCAATCCCCACCAAGGCTGGGCCAGTCTCGCGGTTGCTGCGCTTGACGTACTCGAACAGGGTGATGTCCTCGTTGGGCCCCAGCACCTCGTCGAGGAAACGGCGCAGCGCACCGGGCTCCTGCGGGAAGTCCACCAGGAAGTAGTGCTTGCGCTCCTCGAAGATCAGTGCGCGCTCCACGATCTCGGCGTATCTACTGACGTCGTTGTTGCCACCTGACAGCACGCAGATCACGGTTGCCTGCTTGGGGATGTCCAGCTCCGGCATTGCCAGCGCCGAACTGGCGAGCGCACCTGCAGGCTCGGCGATGATCCCATCAGTCTGGTAGAGCGCGAGCATCTCGCTGCAGACGCGACCCTCCGCCGCAGCCACGAGCTGCACCTCGGATGCCGCGATGATCGGGAAGGTCACGTCCCCGACGCGGCGAACAGCAGCGCCGTCTACAAAGGTGTCGATCTCATCCAGCGAGACGGGCGCTCCAGCCAGCAGGGCCGCGGCAACGCTTGCGGCCCCGGCCGGTTCGACCCCGATGACTCGGGTGCCCGGGTGGCGTTCAGCGAGCCAGACAAGTGAGCCTGCCAGGAGCCCTCCGCCGCCCACTGGTACGACCACGACGTCGGGGGCCTTGCCGAGTTGCTCGACAGCCTCACGGATGAGGGTGCCCTGGCCGGCAATGGTGCGCGGATCGTCGAAGGCGGGAACGATGGTCGCGCCGCTTGCTGTTGCATCCGCCGTGGCAGCTGCGGCAGCCTCGTCGTAGTTGTCGCCACCCACGATGATCTCGATCATGCTGCCGCCCAGGGCAGCGATGCGGTCCTGCTTCTGGCGGGGTGTGGTGCGAGGCAGGTAGACCCGGCCCTTGACCCCAAGCGCATGGCAGGCGTAGGCCACGCCCTGGGCGTGGTTGCCGGCGCTTGCTGCCACGACGCCTGCCGCTCGTTCGGTCGCATCCAGCTGCGCGATCAGGTTGTAGGCGCCACGCACCTTGTATGAGCGAACGGACTGCAGGTCTTCACGCTTGAGCCACACCTGGGCTCCAGTGAGAGCTGACAGCCGGGCGTTGAGTTCGAGCGGCGTGCTCGAGACCACACCAGCCAGACGCACTGCGGCCTCGTCGATCGTCGCTGCGTCAAGCACTGGCGGAGTCTGGCTTGGCAGGCCTGCAGGTGTGCTCATGCCAGATCATTCCAGCGTTCCATCGGGCCATGCCATTCACGGGGCAAGGGTGACAGCTCAGGGGTGATAGCGCCGACGATGAGGTCCAGCACTGCCGACACTGCCTTCTCCCCCACCCAAAGGTGCTTGGCTCCGGGCACGCCGATGACTGTGGCCTGGGGCACGCGACTGAAGCGCTCAACGGCCTCAGGTGGCTGCAGATAGTCATCGAGCTCTGGCACGAGCGCGAACAGTGGCAGCTGCGATGCGGCCCAGTTGTCGAGATCGGTCACCGATGAGAAGCGCAATGGAGGCGACAGCAGGATCGCACCACGGATGCCCTGATCGGTGCGCGCAGTGAGTGCGTGCTTCAGGATGACGTCCGTTCCGAAGGACCAGCCCAGAACCCAGGGCTCGGGCAGGTCGGCATCGCGCACGAACTCCAGGGCAGCGGCAAGATCCAACCCCTCAGCCTCACCATGATCGAACGTGCCCTCACTGGTGCCAGCTGCACTTGAGGTGCCTCGTGTGTTGAAGCGCAGGATCGCGGTGTGACTCAGCGCTGGCAGGCGCCAGGCCATCTTGCGCAGCACGTGGCTGTCCATCATCCCTGCCGCGGTCGGCAGCGGGTGCACGCAGACGATGGTCGCCAGCGGTGGTCGATCCAGGGGCTTGGCCAGCTCGCCGACGAGCGTCAGGCCATCTGACGTCTGCAGTGTGATCGGCCTGCGAAGCGCCGGAAGCACGGAGTTTGCGACGATTGCTGTCATCTCAGTACCGCGAGCCCCGTTGATGGCGCGGACCGCGCGTGTGTCGAGATGACCAGCAGGGCTTGTGCCAATGGCGTCGCGCATCGACTCCGCCAAGGCCGTCAGCCGGATAGGCCACGACATGCGGCGTGCCCGGGTGGATCTCCTGATCGCATCCGGGGCAGCGGTAGGGCTTGCTTGCAGCGGCTCCGGTGATCGTCTGCACGATCCAGTCATCGCCGCCGTAGTCCTCGACATCGCGCAAGCCGTACGAGGCTGGCATTGACTGGGATCCGGGCGCTACCTGACGTCGATTCTTCCGGCCCACGGCGTCAGTCTTTCATGCACGTCAGAACAGTCGCAGGCTCGGATCGTCCGTGCCCTTGAGGGTGTCGTAGTCCAGGACCACGCATCGGATTCCCCGATCCTCGGCCAGGGTGCGCGCCTGCGGCTTGATCTCCTGCGCTGCGAAGATCCCGGATACCGGGGCGAGCAGCGGATCGCGATTCAGCAGCTCGAGATACCTGGTGAGCTGCTCGACACCGTCGATCTCACCTCGACGCTTGATCTCCACTGCCACTGACGCGCCGCCGGCATCGCGGCACATCAGATCGACTGGACCGATCGGCGTAGGGAACTCCCGTCGCACCAGGCTCCAGCCCTCCCCCAGGAGGTTCACATGCGTGGCAAGCAGCACCTGCAGATGCGCTTCGACGCCGTCCTTCTGCAGCCCGGGGTCAAGCCCCAGTTCGTGCGTCGACTCGTGGTCGATGCTGTGCAGGGTGATGCGCAGCTGCTCTCCTGCCTTGTTCTCCACCAGCCAGAGTCGCTCACCGGCTTCCAGATCCGACTCGCGCAGCGAGCATGGCGGACTCATCCAGTTCAGCGGCTTGTACGAGCCGCCATCGGCATGCACCAGGACCGACCCATCGGCCTTGACCATGATGACTCGCTGCGCTGATGGCAGATGGGCCGTGAGACGTCCCACATAGTCGACCGTGCAGGTGGCCACGAGAATTCGCACCGGGCAACCGTACCGATGTGGAGAATCCCGGCACTCGGGTGCACGATGGGCTCGTGCTGTCCGGCAACTCCATTACCTACTTCCTCGGGCCTCTGTGGGTCTTCCTTGGTGTCGGCGTGCTCGTCCTGATTCTTCGCTGGACCTATGCGCGAGGCAAGTCGTTGGTGGCTGCCCCTCCGCGCCTTGGCCCAAGCGACCAGTACGGGCTGCTCGTGCCGGTGGCAAGCCCCAGCACCTACATCGAAGGCGAGATCCTGCGTCGCGAACTGGAGGCTGCGGGAATCCGCGCTAATCTGGCGGACACGCTGGATGGTCCTCGAGTGATGGTGTGGCCAGCGGACAGGGAGCGGGCAGCGACCCTGCTCAGGAAGTCACACCCGTAGCCGTCTCCCGGCTGATCTGGGCACCAAGGCGGATCAGGTCCGGGAAGAAGCCGGCATAGCCGCGATCGATGTGGGTGACTCCGTAGATGGTTGTCTCCCCCTCAGCGACCAGGCCGGCGAGCACGAGACCCGCACCGGCCCGGATGTCCGTGGCATCCACAGGGGCACCGGACAGCTGCGGCCTGCCTCGCACCAGGGCGTGATGGCCATCGATGCGCACGTCAGCCCCAAGCCGCCCGAGCTCCTGGACGAAGCGAAAGCGCGCCTCGAAGAGATTCTCCGTCACCAGGGCCGCACCATCGGCTATCGAGTTCAAGGCGATGAACTGCGGCTGCAGATCCGTTGGGAAGCCGGGATACGGCAGCGTGACGATGTCCACCGCTCGCGGACGCTGATGCATCACCACACGGAAGCCGTCATCGAGTTCGATGACCTCAGCACCTGCAAGCTCCAGCTTCTCAATTGCGATCTGCAGGTGACTGACGTGCGCATTGCGCACGGTGATGTCGCCCTGGGTGATGGCAGCAGCCACCGCCCAGGTTCCGGCAACGATGCGGTCAGGAACAGCACGATGCGTGATCGGGCTCAGAGAGTCCACGCCAGTCACCGTCAGGGTCGAGGAGCCAATGCCCTGGATCTGCGCACCCATGGCGGTGAGCATCCGGCAGATGTCGACGATCTCCGGCTCGCGCGCGACATTGTCGATCACGGTCTCGCCCTTGGCCGTGACCGCCGCCATCACGATGGTCTCGGTGGCGCCAA
>Ga0075012_10002566_pt1 | contig 17781 bp, 13 predicted proteins | sample All_14_2_FD_71474 | JGI IMG/M metagenome (GOLD analysis project Ga0075012, IMG submission 71474) | Freshwater microbial communities in response to fracking from Pennsylvania, USA - Allegheny Zone_MetaG_DW_15 | ecosystem: Environmental > Aquatic > Deep subsurface > Groundwater > Drilled... | reverse complement strand
GGCTTGCGTGTCGCTGCCGGCTTGCGCGTCGCCCCGCAACCGGTCGCCGGCTGCCACGCCGGCACGAGGTGCTTCTTGCCGTTGCCGATCAGGTCGGCGCGGCCCATGCGCTTGAGGGCGTCGCGCAGCAGCGGCCAGTTGGCCGGGTCGTGCCAGCGCAGGAAGGCCTTGTGCAGCTTGCGGCGGCGCCCCTCGCGCACGACGGCGACTTCCTCGCCGTCGATGTTGGCGCGGCGCAGCGGATTGCGGCCGGAGTGGTACATCGCGGTCGCCAGCGCCAGCGGCGTCGGCAGGAAGGTCTGCACCTGGTCGAGGCGGAAGCCGTTGCGCTTGAGCCAGAGCGCGAGTTCGAGCATGTCCTGGTCCGTCGTGCCCGGATGCGCGGCGATGAAGTAGGGGATCAGGTACTGCTCCTTGCCCGCCGCGCGCGAGGCCTGGTCGAACATCTGCTTGAACTTCTCGTAGGTGCCGATGCCCGGCTTCATCATCTTGGAGAGCGGCCCTTCCTCGGTGTGCTCGGGCGCGATCTTCAGGTAGCCGCCGACGTGGTGCGTCACCAGTTCCTTGACGTACTCGGGCGAGCGCACGGCGAGGTCGTAGCGCAGGCCCGACCCGATCAGCACCTTCTTGATGCCCGGCAGGCTGCGCGCCTTGCGGTAGAGGGCGATCAGCGGCGCGTGGTCGGTGCGCATGTGCTTGCACACCTCGGGATAGACGCAGGACAGGCGCCGGCAGGCGGCTTCGATGTCCGGGTCGTCGCAGGCCATGCGGTACATGTTGGCGGTGGGGCCGCCGAGGTCGGAGACGATGCCGGTGAAGCCCGGCGTCTTGTCGCGGATCTCCTCGACCTCGCGCAGGATCGACGCTTCCGAGCGGCTCTGGATGATGCGGCCCTCGTGCTCGGTGATCGAGCAGAAGGTGCAGCCGCCGAAGCAGCCGCGCATGATGTTGATCGAGAAGCGGATCATCTCCCACGCCGGAATCTTCGCGTTGCCGTAGCTCGGATGCGGCGCGCGGGCGTAGGGCAGGCCGAAGACGTGGTCCATCTCGGCGGTGGAGAGCGGGATCGGCGGCGGGTTCAGCCAGACGTCGCGCTTGCCGTGGCCCTGCACGAGGCAGCGCGCGTTGCCGGGATTCGATTCGAGGTGGAAGTCGCGCGAGGCCTCGGCGTAGCGGAGCTGGTCGTTGGCGACTTCCTCGTAGGCGGGGAGGCGGACGTAGGTGTGCGCGCGGTCACCGTCGCGCGCCGCGGTGCGGGCGTCTTGCCAGCCTTCGCCGGGCGTCCAGCCGGAAGGAACCATGAAGGCCGTGCCGCGCAGGTCGCGGATGTCGGTGATTTTCGCGCCCTTGGAAAGACGGTGCGCGAGTTCGACCAGCGCGCGCTCGGCATTGCCGAACAGCAGGAGGTCGGCCTTGGCGTCGGGCAGCACCGAGCGGCGCACTTTGTCCGACCAGTAGTCGTAGTGGGCGATGCGCCGCAGCGAGGCCTCGATGCCGCCGATGATCACCGGCACGTCGGCGAAGGCCTCGCGGGCGCGCTGCGCGTAAACGACGACGGCGTGGTCGGGCCGCTTGTTCGGCTCGGCGTTCGGCGTGTAGGCGTCGTCGGAGCGGATCTTGCGGTCGGCGGTGTAGCGGTTGACCATCGAATCCATGTTGCCGGCGGTGATGCCGAAGAACAGGTTCGGTTTGCCCAGCCGCCGGAAGTCGGCGGCCGAATGCCAGTCGGGCTGCGCGATGATGCCGACGCGGAAGCCCTGGGCTTCGAGCAGGCGCCCGACCAGCGCCATGCCGAAGCTCGGGTGGTCGATGTAGGCGTCGCCGGTCACGAGGACGACGTCGCAGGAATCCCAGCCGAGGGCTTCCATCTCGGCGCGGGACATCGGCAGGAAGGGGGCGGTGCCGAAGCGCTTGGCCCAATAAGGACGGTACGCGGTCAGCGGTTTCGCGTCGGACATGGTGCTGGAAGAAAAAAGCTCAGGCGGCGAGCCGGATGCGGCTTTGCGACGGCACGTGCTGCGCCAGGAAGTCCATCTGGTCGGCGAGGATGCTGCGGTTGCAGAGGATCAGGTATTCGGCCTTGTTCGGCACGTAGGGCGCGTAGAGCAGCTGCATGCCGGCCTGCTCGGGCGTGCGCCCGCTCTTGGTCTGGTTGCAGTGCCGGCAGGCGGTGACGACGTTCATCCAGACGTCCCTGCCGCCTTGGGAAACGGGGACGATGTGGTCGCGCGTCAGGCGCGAGCCCGGCAATTCCTTGCCGCAATAGCCGCAGATCTGGCGGTCGCGATGGAAGAGTTCGCGGTTCGACAACGGTGGCACCTGGTTGAACGACTTGCCTGCGAGGGCCTTGCCCTTGATGGCGATGATGCTGTTGGTGGCAATTTCGGAACGCTCGCCGGTGAGGCGGTTGATGCCGCCGTGGATGACGAAGCAGGTTTCGCCGATCGACCAGGCAACGAGATCCTTGACGTAGTAGAAGCAGGCATGCTGCCAGCTCACCCAGCGATGTGGGAGGCCATGTTGGTCTAGCGTCAGGATCAGGGGGTAAGTGCCCATCTCGTCTAGAATTTCCCGTTGGCGAACGTTATCAGATCGATGTGAATTTTCATAGTGACAGTGTGCTCATGCGGGGGGATCTTGGTGCGGCGCTGGCGGTCTCGCTGGGCCTGCATCTCCTGTTGCTGTGGCCGTCGCCGCCCGCCATCGACGTCGATGATCCGTTGCCTGTTCTGATGGCGACGCTGCGGCCGGCGGCGGCACGGCCCGAGCCGCCCGCCTTGGCCGCGCCACTGTCGCCGCGTGGCGGAGCGATCAGACAACTGCCCCCGGCAGACCCGGAGGTTGCGCCGGTGGCGCTGGTCGCCGCCGCCGTCCCGGCGGTGCAGGCAGGCATCGCCCCTTCGACCGCCGCGGCCTCGCAGAATTCGGAAACTTCCCCCGCGGCGCGCGTTGTTGCGCCGGCTGCAGCTGGTGCGCCGTCAAGCGACGCCAGCGCCGAGGGTCTGCGCCAGTACCGCCTCGCCCTGGCCGTGGAGGCGCGCCGCCACAAGCGCTATCCGCCGCGTGCGCTGGATGCGGGCATCGGCGGCACGGCCGAGGTGCGGGTGGATCTTGTAGACGGTCGCGCCGCCGAGGTAACGCTCGGCCGGCCGAGTGGCGATGCGGCGCTCGATGCTGCGGCGCTGGACATGATCCGCAAGGCGGCGCCGCGCGCGGCGGTGCCCGAGTCCCTGCGGCGGCGCAGCTTCGCCGTCAGCCTGCCGATCGTCTTCGATCCGGATGAGTGATCACAGGGGCGCGAGGTCGCCCGTGTGGAACGGATAGTGTCCCGTGCGGCGGTCGGCAAAATAGTGACGCAGCGTCATGCCGATGGTGCGGAAGGCGATTTCGTCCCACGGGATTTCATCCTCGCGGAACAGCGCCACTTCCAGCGTTTCGTCGCCTGGCGCGAAGTGGAGGTCGAGCAGGCGGGCGCGGAAGATGACGTGCACCTGGCTGATGTGCGGCACGGAGATCAGCGTGTACATCTCGCCAAGCTCGATGTGGGCGCCGGATTCCTCCTCGGTTTCGCGCAGGGCGGCGGCGGCGATCGTTTCCCGGTTCTCCATGAAGCCCGCCGGCAGCGTCCACTTGCCATAGCGCGGCTCGATCGCGCGCTTGCAGAGCAGCACGCAGTCATCCCAGAAGGGGAGCGTGCCGACGACCAGCTTCGGGTTGCAGTAGTGGATCGCGTTGCAGCGGTCGCATACATGCCGGGGAACGGAATCGCCGGCCGGCACGCGCAGGACGACGGGCGCACCGCAGGCGCTGCAGTAATTGATGGCGGCATCCACGCGAGCGATTCTAGCGCGAGGGCATCGGCCGTGCGGCCCCCATTTACGCTAAGCTTACGTACTTTCGCAATACGGATATTGCGCCACGATGAACGGCATCGATCTGGCGAGTTTTGACCAGCTGAAAGCGACCGGCGACCTTCCCTCGCCGAAGGGCGCGGCGCTGGCAATCATTCGGCTCACGCAGCGCGAAGACACCTCGCTGGTGAACCTCGCGCATGCCGTGAAGTCGGATCCTGCCTTCGTCGCTCGGCTCATCAAGGCGGCCAATGGAGTGCGCATGGGCATGGGCGGTCGGCCCATCGCCTCCATCCAGGATGCGCTGCTGGTTCTCGGGATACCTGCGGTGCGTTCGATGGCGCTGGGGTTTTCCCTGTTGTCGAACTTCAACTCCGGCGCCTGTCGCAACTTCGACTATCCGCGCTTCTGGTCGCACTCGCTGGCGTTCGCCGTCGCCCTGCAGTCGCTGGTCAAGATCACTCACGCGGCGCCGGCTGACGAAGCGTTCAGCATCGGTCTTCTCGCCCACATCGGCGAGCTCGCGCTCGCAACCATGTTCGCTGACGAGTACTCGGCCCTGCTGGCCGAGGAACCGAATTCGCGCGACGAGTTGCTCGAACGCGAGCGCGCCGTCTTCGTCATGACGCACAACCAGCTGACGGCGGCGATGATGCTCGACTGGGGATTGCCGAAGGTGTTCGCCGAACCGGTCCTGCACCACGAAGCACCCGAGAAGGCCGAGTTCCCGGAGGGCGACCGCATCTATGCCATGCTGTGGTCGCTGGCGCTTGCCGATCGCATCGCCGACATCTGTCTCGCGGCGGACGACCAGCGGCGCGAGATGATGCCCGGCCTGTTGCGGCTTGCGGAGCGCCTGTCGATAGACGGCGAAGCACTGATCGCGATGTGCGACCTCGTTGCGCGCGAGTGGCGCGAATGGGGCGACCTGCTCGATGTGCGCACCGAGGAGGTGCCCTCGTTCGAGGAGCTGTCGCAGCCGGTGCCGACGCCGCTTCGCGACGACGGCACGCGCATGCGAGTCCTCGTCGTGGACGACGATGCCGGTATGCGCACGCTGCTGCGGGCGATGCTGTCCGGCCAGGGACACGAAGTCTTCGAGGCGACCAACGGTCAGGAAGCCTTCGAGATGACCCTGGAAATCCGGCCCGAGATCGTCGTCCTCGACTGGCTGATGCCGCGCATGGATGGCCTCGAGTTCACGCGGGCGCTGCGCCAGACCAAGGCCGGCCGCAGCGTGTACATCCTGCTGCTGACCGGGGTCGAGGAGGACGAAAAGCTTGTCGAGGCCTTCGAGGCCGGCGTCGACGACTTCATGGTCAAGCCGCTCAAGCCGCGCCTGCTGGCCGCACGCCTGAGCGCCGGCCAGCGCGTAATCACCTTGCAGCGCGAGGTGGAGCGGGACCGCGAGGAGATTCGCCGCTTTGCCGCCGAACTTGCGGTAAGCAACCGCCGCCTGCAGGAGGCAGCCCTGACCGATCCCTTGACCGGCTTCCCCAACCGCCGCTACGTGATCGAGCGCATCGAGCAGGAGTGGGCGGCGTCGTCGCGCAACAAACGGCCGCTGTCCTGCATGGTCATCGACGTCGACAACTTCAAGGCCATCAACGACAGCCATGGCCATGACGTCGGCGATGCCGTCCTCCGCGAAACCGCGCTGGCGCTGAAGACCGGGCTGCGCAGCCACGATGTCATCAGCCGCATCGGCGGCGACGAGTTCCTCGTCGTCTGCCCTGAGACAGACCTGCCGTCGGCCCTCATCTGCGCCGAACGCATGCGCAAGGCGGTCGAGGGGCTCGAGGTGGAGTCGGGAAGCGTACGCCTGCGCGGCAGCGTCAGCGTCGGCATCGCCGTGCGCGACGCCACCATGGACGACGCCGATGCCCTCATCAAGTGCGCCGATCGCGGCGTCTTCCTCGCCAAGCAGCGCGGGCGCAACCGCCTCGCGGCCGTCCAGCACAAGCGTTGATCATGATCACTCCGCGCGAACGTCCGATTCACATGTTGATGGTCGAGGACTCGGAGGACGAGGCCTTCCTGCTGTATTCCGAACTCAATGCGCGCGGCGTCCGACTCGACTGGACGCGCGTCGACAACGGCCCCGACCTGACGCATGCGCTCGCCGAACGTGAGTGGGACATCATCATTTGCGACCACAACATGCCTGGGTTCGACTCTTCGGCCGCGCTCGAGATCGTCAAGAAGACGGGCAAGGACATTCCGTTCATCATCTATTCGGGCCAGATCACCGACCAGCAGGCCGTTTCGGCGATGCATGAAGGTGTGCAGGACTACATCGACAAGGGTAATTACGCGCGCCTGATGCCGGTGATCGAGCGCGAACTGAAGAATGCCGCGGCGCGCAGCGCCGTCCGCGAGGCCGACAACCGCATCCAGGAACTCGCCTACTACGACGACCTCTCGAACCTGCCGAACCACAACCTGTTCTGCGCGCGCGTCACCGAGTGGATTCTCGATGCCGAGAAAAGCGGCGGCATCCCGGGCGGGGCGATCATCTACATCGACCTCGACCGCTTCCTGCGCCTCAACACCTCGTTCGGCTACGATACGGGCAACGCCATCCTGCGCGGCGCCGCGCAGCGCCTGTCGGCGACGGTGGGCGAAGGTGCGCTGGTGGCACGCCTGTCGGGCGACGCCTTCGGCATCTTCCTGCCGGGCACCAAGTCCGTCGAGCAACTGACGACCACCGCCGAGGCCCTCAAGCAGGCTTTCGACGCCCCCTTCCAGAAGGAGGGCTTCGACCTCTACGTGACCGGCAGCATCGGCATTTCCCGCATGCCGGAAGACGGCAGCGAGGTCTATGAACTGCTGATGAATGCCGAGACTGCGATGGGCTACGCCAAGCGGGTCGGCGGCAACACCTACCAGTTCTACCGCCGCGACATGAACGCCAATTCGGGCGAGCGCGTTGCGCTGGAATCGGACCTCCGTCATGCCGTCGCCCGCAATGAACTGTTCCTGCAGTACCAGCCCTGCATTGACGCGGCCAACGGCCGTACGGTCGGCATGGAGGCGTTGGTGCGCTGGCAGCATCCGACCCGCGGCCTGTTGCCGCCCGACCGCTTCATCCCCATCGCGGACGAGTCGGGCCTGATCGTGGACATCGGCGAATGGGTGCTGCGCCGTGCTTGCGAGCAGGGCCGCAAGTGGCATGAGCAAGGCCACGACGCCTACGTTGCCGTCAATGTCTCGGCCGTGCAGTTCGGCCAGCCGAGGCTGCTCGAGGTCGTCAGCCGCACGCTGACCGAAACCGGCTTCCCGGCGGCGGCGCTGCAGCTGGAAATCACGGAATCCGTGCTGATGCAGGACGCCGAATCGGCCATCGGCATGCTGCGCGCCTTCAAGGCGATGGGCGTGCGCATCTCGGTTGACGACTTCGGCACCGGGTATTCGTCGCTGTCCTACCTCAAGCGCTTCCCGATCGACGTCCTCAAGATCGACAAGTCCTTCGTCCGCGACCTGCCGGACGACGAGGAAGACGCGGCCATCGTGCGCGCCATCCTGGCGCTGGCCCACTCGATGCACCTGACGACGGTCGCCGAGGGCGTCGAAACCGCGGCACAGGTCGGTTTCCTGCGGGCCGCGCGTTGCGAGCGCTTCCAGGGCTATCACTTCAGCCGGCCGGTCGATGCGCCGGCCATGGAGGCCCGCCTAGCGGCCGAAAAAGGGTGAACCGGTCAACGAATCAGCCGCTTGTTGATTTTTTGTAAGGTTTTTTCTTACAAACATTTCCTATCTGGTTCTTACAAAAGAAACGCTTTTCCGTTGATTTTTTCCTTGCCTAAGGTGGCCCGATAATGTCAATGCCGTCACCTTGACTGATGCGAGGGAATTTTCCCCGTGGGGTCGGTGATGTGATCACTAGGAGCGCACTGATGAAATCGACCGACACCTACAACGATATAAAGGAAGTCAATCTGGCTTACCTGATGCTGGCGCAGAGCATGGTGCGCGCCGATCGGGAAACCGCCATCTTCCGTCTGGGCGTCAGCGAGGAAATCGCCGACATCCTCGAGCGTCTCACCCCGGGGCAGGTCCTCAAGATGGCTGCCTCCGACATGCTGCTCTGCAACTTCCGCTTCGACGACACGCTGCTGCTGAACCTGCTCTCGAACCACGAGCGCGATCGCGGCGTTGGCCACATCCATGCGGCGATCCTCGCCGCCGGCCGTCCCGTCGAAACCGTCGCCTGATCCGGCGCGACACCTGACACTGCGGAGGTTCCATGCGCAATAAATCCGTCATCTCGGAAGCGAGAGATATTGGTCTGGCGATCGAACTCATCAAGCTCGGCGCCCGCCTGCAACTTCTGGAAGCCGAGACCAAGCTCTCGCGCGAACGCCTGCTCAAGCTCTACAAGGAAGTGAAGGGCGAGTCGCCCCCGAAGGGTATGCTGCCCTTCTCGACCGACTGGTTCATGACCTGGCAGCCGAACGTGCATGCCTCGCTGTTCATGGCCTACTACCATTTCCTCCAGAAACACACCAAGCTGCGCGGCCTCGAGTTGATCATCAAGGCCTACCGCATGTACCTGGACCAGACCGGCCGCAGCGGCATGGACACCGTGCTCTCGCTGACGCGCGCCTGGACGATGGTGCGTTTCTTCGAGGCCAGCATGCTTCAGATGGCGACCTGCAAGGAGTGCGGCGGCGAATTCGTCACCCACGCCCACGAGCCCGTCAAGGGCTATGTCTGCGGGCTCTGCCACATGCCGGCGCGCGCCGGCAAGACGCGCCGCGCCGCCAGCGTGGCAGCAGCAGTCTAGTTTTCGAGTTCCGGTCCTTGCCCCCGCGCCCCGGGGCAGGGGCTGATGCCTGTCTCGACAAGACGGGAGTGCCGACAGCGTCGGCCCAACGCCAGCTTCGCTGGCATTGGCCTTACTGAAAGCCTGCGCTTTTCCGCTATCATTGCGTGCTCGTATTGAGGGGTCGCGGGAGGCGGCGAATGTTCGTCATTGTCGGTTATGCCGTCGTTCTCGGTTCGGTGCTGGGCGGGTTCGTCCTGGCCGGCGGCCACATCCACTCCCTGATCCAGCCGGTCGAGATTCTGATGATCGGCGGTGCCGCGTTGGGGCAGTTCTTCGTCGCGAATCCGCCCAGCGTCATCAAGTCCACGCTCGCCGCGCTGCCAACCGTCCTCAAGGGCTCGAGCCTCAACAAGGCCCTGTACATGGACTTGTTGGCAATGCTCTACGAGATTCTCTCGAAGGTGCGCAAGGAAGGCCTGATGTCGATCGAGAACGACGTCGAGAATCCCGATTCGAGCCCGATTTTCTCGAAGTACCCGGCGATCGCCGGTGACCATCACGCGATGGAATTCCTCTGCGACTACCTGCGCATGATGGTCGGCGGCAACCTCAACGCCTTCGAGATCGAAAACCTGATGGACAACGAGATCGAGACCCACCACCACGAGGGCGAGGTCCCGATACACGCGCTGGCCAAGGTGGCGGACGGCCTGCCGGCCTTCGGCATCGTCGCGGCGGTGATGGGCGTGGTGCACACCATGGAGTCGGTCGGCATTCCGCCGGCGGAACTCGGCAAGCTGATCGCGGCCGCGCTGGTCGGAACGTTCCTCGGCATCCTGCTTTCCTACGGCTTTGTCGCGCCGCTGGCCACGGCGCTCGAGCACAAGCTCAACGAGAACACCAAGATGTTTCAGACCATGAAGGTCGTGCTGCTGGCGAGCATGAACGGCTATGCGCCGCAGGTGGCCGTCGAATTCGGTCGCAAGGTGCTGTACTCGGCCGACCGTCCGACCTTCCTCGAGCTTGAAGACGATCTCAAAGCCCGCAAGAGCAGGTAGCCGTCATGAGCGACGACACCCAACAGCCAATCGTCGTCAAGAAGATCAAGAAGGGCGGCGGAGGAGCCCACGGCGGCGCATGGAAGATCGCCTACGCCGACTTCGTCACGGCGATGATGGCCTTCTTCCTGCTCATGTGGCTGCTCGGCTCGACGACCAAGGGCGACCTCAAGGGCATCGCCGACTACTTCCAGACGCCGCTCAAGGTCTCGCTTCTGGGGGGCTCGGGTTCCGGGGACGCCACCTCGGTGATCAACGCCGGCGGCGAAGACCTCACCCGGTCGTATGGCCAGGTCAAGAAGGGCGACAACGCCGCCGAACGGTCGACGATGAACCTCCAGCGCCAGAGGGAGGAATTCGAGCGCATTGAGAAGGCGCGTTTGCAGAGCCTGAAGGAGAAGATCGAAAAAATGATCGACAGCAATCCCATGCTGGCGCAGTTCAAGAGCCAGATGCTGCTCGACATTACCTCCGAGGGCTTGCGCATCCAGATCGTGGACGAGAAGAGCCGTCCGATGTTCGATCTCGCCAGTTCGGAACTCAAGCCGTACACGCGCGTGATCCTGCAGGAGGTCGGAAGAACGCTGAACCAGGTGGAGAACCGGATCTCGCTCTCCGGGCACACCGACGCCACGCCTTATGTAGGTGGCAACAAGGGCTTCGGCAACTGGGAGCTGTCGACGAACCGCGCCAACGCCTCCCGTCGCGAGCTGCTGAGCGGCGGCATGGAGGACGGCAAGATCATGCGCGTCGTCGGCCTGGCCTCGACGGTGCTCTACGACAAGGAAGACCCTTACAACCCGATCAACCGCCGCATCAGCATCGTCGTCATGAACAAGCGCACCGAGCAAGCGATCCTGCGCGACGGCGCGCCGCCGGCGCCCGAGGAAACTGCCGAAGCCGCATCCACGGACGGCAACGGCGCACCTGTTCCGGCGCCACGCTAAGGTAGAATCCCGCATCAGGATTGCGGGCGCCCCGAACACGCGCTCGAACCATTAGGAACTAGAACATGGGTTTTTTCGGGAGGACGTTCTGGGCAGGGGCGGCATGGACATTCCTCGTAGCGGGGGGATTCCTGGCTTTCGCTTCCCCCGAGCCTTCGACGCTTGCCGTCGTTTCGGCCTTCATCCTCATTGCGCTCGGCTGGCACGTCATTGCGGTGGCGCTGGGTGGTTCCGCGCCGCAGCCCGGCGGGGCAGCCGGCAATCATGACGGCGAGCGCGCCCTGCTGGCGGAATTCCATGCGCTGCTTGCCGAATGCAGCCGCGACTTCTCCGCCCAATATGAGGCAATCGAAGGCGAGATCGGCCGCGTGCAATCGCTCCTGTCGGAAGCCATCGACCAACTCACGCAAAGCTTTCAGGGCATGAGCCAGCAGGCCGACCAGCAGCGGCAATTGGCCCTGTCGGTCACCGCCGGCAGCAGCGACGATTCAGGCGGGCGCTTCGACGAGTTCGTGCACAACACCTCGTCGGTCATGCAGCGCGTGGTCGACAGCGTGGTCGGCAACAGCAAGCTCGGCATGGAACTCGTCGAGCTTACCGACGGTATCGCGCAGCAGGCGCGTGACGTGCAGGGCATCCTCTCCGAAATCGGCGCCATCGCCAAGCAGACCAACCTGCTTGCGCTCAATGCCGCGATCGAGGCCGCGCGCGCCGGTGAGGCCGGCCGCGGCTTCGCCGTCGTCGCCGACGAAGTGCGCGACCTTTCGGCGCGCACGACGCAGTTCTCGCAGCAGATCAACGGCCTCATGCAGGGCATGCAGGCCTCGGTGCAGCAGACCGAGGATGCGATCCAGCGCATGGCGAGCCAGGACATGACCTTTGCCCTGGAGTCCAAGCAGCGCGTCGAGGGCATCATCACGACCATGGAGGCGCAGAACCAGTCGCGCGTCACGGCGATCGGCCAGCTGGGCCAGGCCGCCCAGGAAATGGAAGGCCGCGTGAACACGGCGATCCGCGCGCTCCAATTCCAGGACATGGTTTCGCAGCTGATCGGCCACACGCGCAAGCGCATCGAAGCGCTCTCGGGGATCTCCAGCCATCTGGCAGGGCTCGCCGACTCGCTACGCACCAACGCGGCGACCGCAGATGCGAGCGCTGCGGTCACCTCCCTCAAGCAGGAGACGGCCGCGATATCCGCCGGCCTGCGGGCGCTCGCCGCCGAAACGACCAAGAACCCGGTGGGCCAGAAAGCCATGGCCCAGGGCGACATAGAACTTTTCTAGGAGCCACTCCCCCATGGCAAAAACCATCCTCGCCATCGATGATTCCGCCTCCATCCGCCAGATGGTCGCCTTTACGCTCAAGAGTTCGGGCTACGAAGTCGCTGAAGCCGTAGACGGCATGGACGGCCTCGACAAGGCCAAGGCAAAGAGCTATAGCCTGGTGCTCACCGACCAGAACATGCCACGCATGGACGGCCTGACGCTGATCAAGAACCTCCGGGCGATGCCGCAGTACAAATCCGTGCCGATCCTCATGCTGACGACCGAATCGTCCGACGCCATGAAGCAGCAGGGCCGCGCCGTGGGCGCAACGGGCTGGCTGGTGAAGCCCTTCGACCCGCAGAAACTCATCGAGGTCGTCAAGAAGGTCATCGGCTAGCCGCAGAACCTGTCTCATGAAATCGCACGTGCGCGACGGCGGCTTCGCGGGTGTAGCGCAAGGCGCGGCGACGCAGCAATGCTCGCTGCCTTGCAAGTCGCCGCAACGCCGCGATGCGCCCGCAAAGCCACCGTCCCGAAGGGTTGCTGCCAAAATGCGCGTCTGCGGCGTTGTCGGGCTCGCCAATGGAACGACCATTGGCTTCACCCTCCGCCTTGCATCCCTCGCATTTTGGCGGCAACGCGCACGCGTGATTTCATGAGACAGGTTCTAGCCCCCGCAAACCGGCTTCAGGAGGCGTCATGGCCATCGACATGAGCCAGTTCTTTCAGGTCTTCTTCGAGGAGGCCGGAGAGCACCTGGCGAACATGGAATCCCTGCTGCTCGCCCTCGATCCGGCAGACCCGGACGGCGAGCAGCTCAACGCGATCTTCCGCGCCGCGCACTCGATCAAGGGCTCTGCCGGCACCTTCGGCTTCACCGACCTCGCCGAAGTGACGCACATCCTCGAGAACCTGCTCGATCGCATTCGCAAGGGAGAACTTGCCCTGCGCGAGGAAATGATCGATGCTTTCCTCGACGCCGGCGACGTGCTGAAGACGCTGCTCGCCGCGCACAAGGGCGAGGGCGAGGCCGATCCGGCGCAGACCGAGGCGATCTGCGCGCGCCTGCGCGAACTCACGATCAGCACCGCAGCCGCTGCTCCGGCGGCGTCGCCGGCGGTGGCAACACCGGCCGCGGCGGCATCGGGGAGCGTCGCTGCCGGCTCCGGCCTCGAGCTGCACTTCGTGCTCGATGGCGACGAGGCCGCAGTCGAGTCCTCGCTTGCCAACCTGCTGCTCGAGCTTCAGCGCCACGGCGCGCCGCGCATCGTCGGGCGGCCCGCCGCGGCTGGCGAACCCTGGCACCTCGCACTCGACGGCGCCGCCGATGCCGAGCCGGTGCGCGGCGCCCTCGAATTCGTGGCGAACAGCGACAGCATCACAGTCAAGCCGGCCGGTGCCGCTCAACCCGCCGACGACGCCTACGGCTTCTTCGACGCTCCCGGCGCATCTGCCGCCGCAGGCGATGACTACGGATTCTTCGAGCCCCTGCCGGCGGTGGTCGAGGAGGAACAGGCCTACGGATTCTTCGACCCGCCGCCTGCCGAAGCCGCGCCGCCGCAAGCGCCGGCTGGCGACGGGGAGTACGGTTTCTTCGAACCTCTGCCTGCGGTGCCGGCGACGGAACAAGCGGTACCGGAGCACGCGGCAGACGGTGCCTACGGGTTCTTCGTCGACGTGCCGGCGCCGCTGCCTGAAACACCGCCGGTTGCGGAGCCCGCCAAGCCGGTGGCGAAGGCCGAGGCCAAGCGCCCGGCCGCCCCTGCCGCGAAGCCAGGGGGCGACACGACGATCCGTGTCGGCGTCGAGAAGGTCGACCAGCTCATCAACCTCGTCGGCGAACTCGTCATCACGCAGGCGATGCTGGCCGAATCGGCCTCCGGCGTCGATCCGGTGCGCTTCGAACGCCTCATCAACGGACTTGCCCAGCTCGAGCGCAACACGCGCGACCTGCAGGAATCGGTGATGTCGATCCGCATGATGCCGATGTCCGTCGTCTTCTCGCGCTTCCCGCGCGTGGTGCGCGAGCTGTCGCAGAAGCTCGGCAAGAAGGTCGAACTGAAGATGATCGGCGAGGACACCGAGCTCGACAAGAGCCTGATCGAGCGCATCACCGATCCGCTCACCCACCTCGTCCGCAACAGCCTCGACCACGGCGTCGAGATGCCCGAGGACCGCGTCGCCAGGGGCAAGCAGCCGACCGGCACCATCACCCTCAAGGCCTACCACCAGAGCGGCAACATCGTCATCGAGGTCGGCGACGACGGCGCCGGCCTGCCGCGCCAGAAGATCCTCGCCAAGGCCAAGGAGCGCGGACTGCCGGTGCATGACGGCATGAACGACCAGGAGGTCTTCCAGCTGATCTTCGAGGCCGGATTCTCCACGGCCGACCAGATCACCGAGGTCTCCGGACGCGGCGTCGGCATGGACGTCGTCAAGAAGAACATCACCGCAATGGGCGGCCGCGTCGAGATCCAGTCGATGCTGGGCATCGGCACGCGCATGACGGTCAAGCTGCCGCTGACGCTGGCGATCCTCGACGGCATGTCGGTCGCGGTCGGCCGCGAGATCTACATCGCACCGCTCGGCTACGTCATCGAGTCGCTGCAGGCCGACCGCAGCATGATCAAGAGCGTCTCGGGCGTCGAGCGCCTGCTGCAGGTTCGCGACGAGTACCTGCCGGTGATCGTGCTGCACGAGGTTTTCCGCGTCCCCGGCGCGGTGGCGGCGCTCGACCAGGGAATCATGGTCATACTCGAGTCCGACGGCGTCAAGGCGGCGCTTTTCGTCGACGCCATGGTCGGCCAGCAGCAGGTCGTCATCAAGAGCCTCGAATCCAACTACCGCAAGGTCGCCGGCATCTCCGGCGCCACGATCATGGGCGACGGCCACGTCGCCCTGATCCTCGACGTGGCGGCACTCGTCGGCATGGCGCGCAATGCGCTGCCGGCCGCCGCCTAATTCATCTCAGGAGCACTTCGATGGTTCAGGACAACGCCAAGACGGACGCCGACGCGCGCGAAGGCGCTTTCGCGCAGGAGTACCTGACGTTCACGCTGGGGCCCGAGGAGTACGCGATCGACATCCTCAAGGTGCAGGAAATTCGCGGCTACGAGCACCCGACGACGATCGCCAACGCACCGGCCTTCATCAAGGGCGTCATCAACCTGCGCGGCACCATCGTGCCGATCGTCGACCTGCGCATCAAGTTCGGCGTCGGCGAAGCGGAGTACACGCCCTTCACCGTCGTCATCATCCTCAACATCGGCACCCGCGTCGTCGGCATCGTGGTCGACGGCGTCTCGGACGTCATCAGCCTGCGTTCCGACCAGGTACGGCCGGCGCCTGAATTCGCGGCGACGGTGGATACCCGCTACATCAACGGCCTCGGTACGCTCGACGAGCGCATGCTGATCGTCGTCGACATCGAGCGCCTGATGATGTCGGCGGAAATGGCCCTCGTCGACGAGGCGGTTGCCTGACTGCCGGCAGAGAGAATCCATCATGAGAACCAACCTTCCCGTCACCGCCAACGAAGTCGTCCTGCGCGACGACACGCTGATCGTCTCCAAGACCGACCTCAAGGGACGCATTACCTACGTCAACAAGGATTTCCTCGAGATCAGCGGCTTCAGCGAGTCGGAGCTCATCGGCGAGCCGCACAACCTGGTGCGCCATCCCGACATGCCCGTCGAGGCCTTCCAGGACCTGTGGGATACGCTCAAGGCCGGCCGCCCGTGGGTCGGCTACGTCAAGAACCGCTGCAAGAACGGCGACTTCTACTGGGTCGAGGCACACGCGGCGCCGGTGTGGGAGGGTACGCAGATCGTCGGCTACATGTCGGTGCGCCGCAAGCCGGCGCGCGACAAGGTCGAGGCGGCGGAGGGCGCCTACCGGCTGTTCCGCGAGAAGAAGGCCGGCGCGCTGCGCATCAAGGACGGCTGGGTCGAATCGACCGGCGCCTTCGCGCGCGCCGGACGCTGGCTGCGCGACGCCTCGCTCTCGGCGAAGATCATGCTCGGCTGCGCGATCGCCGCCATGATCGTCATGGGCGCCACCTCGCTGGTGATGGGCCGCTATGCCGCCGGTGCCCTCGAGAGCGCCGGCATGCAGGAACTCGGCCAGAAGCTGAAGCTGATCCGCGGCATGGTCGAGGTACGCGCCGTCGCGATGCGCGGCGAGGCGCTGCGGCTCAACGACATCTTCGCCGGCCAGTATGCGGAAGAATTCAACGTCGAAGAGTCTGACGACGTGCCGGTGCTGAAGAACGGCAAGACGACGATCAACCAGCGCTACGACGAAGTCGACCGCTTCAGCGCCCTGACCACGGCGGTGGCCACGGTGTTCGTGCGCAAGGGCGACGAGTTCGTGCGCATCGCCACGTCGGTCAAGAACGACAAGGGCGAGCGTGCGGTCGGCACGCTGCTGGCCAAGGACCATCCGGGTCTGCCGAAGCTGCTCGCCGGCGAGCGCTATGCGGGCCGCGCCAACCTGTTCGGCAAGGAGTTCTACACGTCCTACACGCCGATCAAGAGCGCCGAAGGCAAGACCATAGGCGCCACCTTCATCGGGCTCGACGTCTCCAGCGAGATTGCGGCGCTGCGCCAGCAGGTCCGCGACGTCAAGGTCGGCGAGACCGGTTATTTCTACGTGCTCGACGCCAGGCCCGGCAAGGACTACGGCACGCTGGTCGTCCATCCGGCCAAGGAAGGCGCGAACCTGATCGCCGCCAAGGATGCCGGCGGACGCGAGTTCATCCGCGAGATGCTCGAGAAGAAGCAGGGCACGATCGTCTACCCGTGGATGAACAAGGAACTCGGCGAGACCGCGCCGCGCGACAAGGTTGTCGTCTTCGACACCTATCCCGAGTGGCAATGGACGATCGGCGGCGGCACCTACATCGACGAGTTCGAGGCGCTCTCGCGCTCGATGCAGCGCTTCATCTGGCTGGCGTCGGCCCTCGTCGTGCTGGTGCTGGTGGCCGTGATCTCGTGGATGGTGACGCGCATGATCCGCCGCCCGCTCGAGGAACACGTCCTGCCGACCTTCCGCGCCCTGTCCGGCGGCAAGTACGACACGGCGCTGGCCGTCGCCCGCAACGACGAAATCGGCAAGGTGCTGCAGGGCCTTGAGACCATGCAGAACCGGCTCGGTTTCGAGGTCGCCGAGACGAAGCGCACGGCGGACGAGATGACGCGCATCAAGATCGCGCTCGACAACGTGTCGACCGGCGTCATGATCGCCGACGACAAGCGCAACATCATCTACACGAACAAGTCGGTGGTACGCATCCTCAAGGGCGCCGAGGAGGGCATTCGCCAGCAGTTGCCGGACTTCAGCGCCGACAACCTGGTCGGCACCAACATCGACGCCTTCCACAAGGACCCGTCGCACCAGGCGAGGCTGCTGGCCGGCCTCAGCCAGCCCTACACCGCCAAGCTGGTCATCGGCGACCGCCACATGACCGTGACGGCGAATCCCGTCATCAACGTCCAGGGCGAGCGCCTCGGCGCTGTTGCCGAGTGGCTCGACCGCACGGCCGAGGTCCGGATCGAGCAGGAGGTCGAGGAAATCGTCCAGGCGGCCTCCTACGGCGTGCTCGACATGCGGCTCGACACCGAAGGCAAGCAGGGCTTCTTCGGCAAGCTCGCGGAAGGCATCAACACGCTGATGGAGAATACGCAGCTGGCGCTCGCTGCAACCTCGGAAATCCTGAACCAGGTGGCGCGCGGCGACCTGACGCGCACCGTCGAGGGCGACTATGCGGGCGTCTTCGGCCAATTGAAGGACGACACGAACACGACGGTGGAGAGGTTGCGGGAGGTGGTGAGCCGGATCAAGGAGACGTCGGACGCGATCAACGTGGCGTCGAAGGAGATCGCGGCGGGGAAC
>Ga0075012_10002563_pt1 | contig 17791 bp, 13 predicted proteins | sample All_14_2_FD_71474 | JGI IMG/M metagenome (GOLD analysis project Ga0075012, IMG submission 71474) | Freshwater microbial communities in response to fracking from Pennsylvania, USA - Allegheny Zone_MetaG_DW_15 | ecosystem: Environmental > Aquatic > Deep subsurface > Groundwater > Drilled... | reverse complement strand
GACGTCGTGGGCGGGGTGGGGGAACTGGACGGCGGCTTATGCCAGCACGCTGATGCGCACCGAGTGTTTCCGCATGGCGAACCTGCTGCGTCTGAGCGGCAAGCTGGACGATGCCCAGCGGGCCCGGCTGGGCTCGTGGATCGAGCGCGTGTGCGACAGCGTCACGCTCGTTCCGGTCACCGACACGGTGTTGCGCCGCGCGGCCGACGCGTTCCCGACGGCGGTCGGCACGACGCAGGCGATCCATCTCGCGACCCTTCTGGAGCTGCAGTCGGCCCACAACGTCACATGTCTGCTGGCGACGCTGGACGACGAGCTGCTGCGCGCCGCGGAGAGCATGGGGTTTTCGGACGCGCTGACCGCCCCGGCGGCGGCTGAAGCCGCAGCGCCGGAGCCGGCCGCAGCGGCCGAGCCGGCGGCCGCCCAGGCCTGAGGAGTCCGGCAGAAGGGGAGGGGTGTCCCGGACGCGGACGCCGCTCCGGGGCTGAGAGTGGGGCAAGCAGAGTATGAATGTGCTGTGCGAGTTCGCGCTTCAGGGCGCGGTCGGTTTCGCGATCGGTGCGGGCACCAACGACCTGGCGATCCGCTGGGTTTTCTGGGCGTTGTTCGCGAAGAAAAAGCAGGCGATCGCGAACGCGGTGCAGACCGTCGTGAGCAAGGAGCTGATGAGCCCGGACAAGATCGCGGCGCGGCTCGCCACGCCGGAGGTGTCGGCCAGCGTGCACGCCGCGCTGCTCGGAGCCGTCACGGAGCTCGCGGCCCGTCCGCTGCCGTCGCTGGACGCGCTGGCGCGGCAGTATGCGGACCTGCGGCTCGAAACGCTCCAGGCCCGGCTGGCGGCCCTCGCCGCCGACGTGGTGGCGGGGCGTCTGTCGCAGCCCGCGTTCCGCGACGAGGTGGTGCGTCCGTTCCTCGAAAGCCAGTGGGGGCAGCTCGCGGCCTGCCGGTCGGCGGATCTTCTGCCGGCGTCGACGCGCGAGCTGCTGGCCGGGCTGCCGGAGCGGCTGGCGGACGCGGTGCTCGCGCCGGAGCATCGGGAGCGGCTGTGCACGGTGCTGGCGGACGGCGTCCGCGCCTGGATGGCCGACTACCCGACGCCCGCCTCCTTTCTGGGCGGCGCGCACGTCGAGGAGCTGACCCGGCTCGCGGGGACGCGCACGCAGCTGCTGGGCGAGGAACTGGCCGCGCTGCTGGCCACGCCGCCGGCCCAGAGCGCCCTGCTGGAGGCCATCCGCAGCGCCCTGCAGACGCAGCTCAACACGCTCGGTCCGGTCGGCTCCCTCTTGGGCGGCCTGTCCGGGGCGGCGCTGGTTGAGGCCCAGCTGGCGAAGTTCTGCGCCACGCTGCCCGCGGCGCTGCGGGCCCAGCTGGCGAAGGAGGCCGAGGCGCGGCGTCTGCAGGGGCTCGTCGAGGCCGCGGTGCGCAAGCTGCTGGGGCGCACCTGGGGCGAGCTGCTCGACGCCGAGGCGCAGGGCGGACTGGAGCGGCACTTCGCCGCGTTCCTGGCCTCCGCGGCGGTGCGCGACATGGCGCGCCACGGCTTTGCGGGCGTGGTGGCGGCGCTGCTCGAGAGCGTGCAGCGCAGCCGGCTGGAGGAGGTCGCGGCGCGGCTGTCCTCCGGCGGCGACCTGTCGGCGGCCTTGGACTGGTCGGCCGCGGCGCTGCACAACGCGCTGCGCTCGGCGGAGATCGCGCCCGCCGTGGAGCGGCAGGCCGAGTCGGCCATCCGCGAGCTCTGCCAGCGCCCGCTGGGCGCGCCCGACCGGTTTCTGCCCGACGGCGCCAAGCCGCGCCTGGCCGCGCTGCTGGCCGGATGCCTCACCGCGTTCGCGCGCGACAACGTCGAGGCGCTCGCCGAGCGGACGCGCATTTTCGACATCATTTCGGAGTCGATCATCGTTTACGACGAGAAGAAAATGGAGCAGATCGCGCGCAGTGTGGCCAACCGCGAACTGCGCTGGGTCACCCTGTCGGGCGGCATCATCGGGCTTGTCGTGGGCATCGCGCAAGGCCTGCTGCTGTTGCTCCTGAAGTGAGGCAAGGGGAAAGGGGCAACAGGCAAGCGGCAACAGGCAAGGGACAATGCGCAATATGCAATGGGCAAGGGGCAAAGGGCTTGAATGTCTCGGGCGCTTGCCGCTTGTGGTCGGGTTGGGAGCGTGCTATTTTATCCAGCTCGCCGATCCGTGGTGGACGGCCATGAATGAAAAAAATGGGACTCGATATGAAACGTGGAGTGACGGATAGAAATGGGGGGCGGCAGGTGCTCGGGCTCGGAGGTTTGTTTGGGCTTTGCGCCCTGCAGGTCTGCGGGGCCGGGGTGGAGATCGGCACCCGTCAGAGGACGCTTGTCCCCATTGAACTGCCGGTGCATACGCCGGTCGAAGTGTCTAATGTCGCCGCCTATGTGGACCACGGCTATGCCCAATGGCAGTGGGAGTCAGGCACGAACCAGGGCGTGCGTCTCGACCTGATGCCGGCGGACTACGCGATGGCCGCGCGCCGGGCCCGCCTGCTCTCGTTCTTCACCATCAGCGACATCCACATCACGGACAAAGAGTCGCCGGCTCAAGTGCCCTATTTCGGCTGGAGCGCGGCGTTCGGAACCCAAGGCCCCGCGAGCCTCAACCCGTCCTCCTTCTCGCCGGCCATGTGCGCCACGACCCATCTGCTCGACGCGACGGTCCGTACCGTCAACGCGTTGCACCGGCAGGCCCCGTACCATTTCGGCATGGCGCTCGGCGACTTCTGCAACTCCGGGCAGTACAACGAGCTCCGCTGGTTCATCGACGTCATGGACGGCAAGGCCATCGAGCCCAGCTCGGGCGCGCATCTCGGCGCGGACACGATCGACTATCAGAAGCCGTATCAGGCCGCCGGCCTCGACCCCTCGATCCCGTGGTATGCGGTCATCGGCAACCACGACCAGTTCTGGATGGGCGTCGGCTATCCGACGGAAAAGGTCAGGCAGGCGCTGGTCGGCAGCAATGTGCTCGAGATCTTTTCCCATCCCGTGCTGGGGCCCTTGGCTCCGAACGCTTCGGAGGGGTACGGCACGTACGTGGGGGTGGTCGACGGGACCACGCCCTATGGGGATGTGATCTGCTGGGGGGCCACGAACGGGTATGCCGTGCGGCCGACGGTCGCGCCCGATCCGAGCCGGCACATGATCACGGAGGATATCGCGTCGCCCACGAACTTCATCGGCGAGTTCTTCAAGACGACGTCGGCGCCGCTCGGGCACGGCTTCAGCCGGGACGGCGCGGGCAGCACGGCGGCCTGCTACACGTTTGAGCCGCTGCCCCAGGTGCCGATCCGCGTGATCGTGCTCGACAACACCTGCAAGGCGGACCAGACGGGCCAGTACGCCACGTTCTACGGCGCGGGCTGGGTGGACGCCGCGCGCTACGCGTGGCTCACCAACGAGCTGCAGAGGGGGCAGGACGAGGGCCAGCTGATGATTCTGGCGGCCCATATCCCGATCTGTCCTCAAGAGAGTTTGACGGTGACGAACAAGACCGTGGGCAAGCAGTTCTACGATGCCGCGGTGGAGACCAACCTCGTGGCCACGCTGCACCGTTACCCGAATCTCCTGATGGTGATGGCCGGGCATCGTCACCAGAACGTGGTCACTCCGTTCCCGTCGCCCGACCCGGACCATCCCGAATGCGGCTTCTGGGAGGTCGAGACGCCGTCGCTGCGGGACTTCCCCATCCAGTTCCGCTCGTGGGAGATCTTTCTCAACAGCGACACGAACGTCTCGATCGTGGCGACGGATGTCGACCCGGAGACGGCGCCCGGTTCGCCGGCGGACAAGGCCGTCAGCCTGGGGCTCGGCGCGCTGCGTGTGTTCAACTGTGTGGAGCTGACCAACACGACTTCGCATGCTTACAACGCGGAGCTGGTCAAGCCGTTGACGCCCGCGATGCAAGCGAAGCTGGCCGGCTGCGGCGAAGCTCAGTGGAGGCGCGTGAGCATCGACAGCGGCGCCGCCGGACTCGAAGTCGGTTTCCTTGGCCGGTTGCAGTCCACGGATTCTCTGGCAAAGCCCGCGTGGACCGGAGTCCCTGAGGCCACGAACAGCCCCTACCGGGTTCCGTCTCCGGCCGCGTCTCGTTTTTACCGTTCCGTCGAGGAGTGAGGCGTCGGCCTCGGGTTGCTCGCGCGCGAGGTCGCGGAGGCGCCTATTTGTTTCCGAACGGCAGCGGCACGGCGTTGACCATGAGGCGCACGTGCTTGACGCGGTCGTCGCCGGCGAAGGCGCGCACGGCCAGCTCGATGCGCTTCAGCCACGACCGGCGCAGCTCGAACAGCTTGGGCGAGGAGGCCACGTAGATGTAGAGGATGCCGTTGTCCCATTTGCCGGGGCGCGAGACCTGGGCCACTTCGGGGGGCACGAGACGGGGCCAGGCCTGGGCCAGCTCGTCGAGCCAGGGGCTTTCGGCGATGTTCAGCCGCTTCAGCGTCCGCTCGATGAGCGCCGAGAACGGCTCGGCCTCCTGGCGCGTCTCGGGCGGGTCGGCGTCGATCGGCAAGCCCGGGATCACGCGGTTGAAAAGCGCGGCGGCGCCGGCGTTGCGGGCGATGTCGCGCGGGGTCAGCCGGCGGCGCAGGGGCCCCGGCTCGATGCGGAATTCGGCCTCGTCCGGAGAGGCTCCGAAGCCCGCGTTTCCGGCCTCGGAATCGGTGCTTTCCTCAAACGGATGTTTGCCTTTGTGCATGGCGAGAGTATATCATAAGAACCTGAACCAGGTGAATAGGAGCATCCCATGAAAAAAGGCAACATGCTGATCGCCCAGAGCGGCGGCCCCTCGATGGTCATCAACCAGAGTCTGGTGGGCGCGGTGCTGGCCGCGCGGGACAACAAGGCCGTCGGCAAGATTTATGGCGCGCTGCATGGCATCCAGGGCATCTTGGACGAGCAGTTCATCGATTTGAAGAAAGAGAGCCGCACGACGCTGGAGGCGGTCGCCAACACGCCTTCGTCCGCGCTGGGCTCGGTGCGGCGCAAGCCGACGCACGAGGACTGCCAGGCGATTTTCCGCGTGCTGCGCAAGCTGGAGATCCGGTACTTTTTCTACATCGGCGGCAACGACTCGGCCGAGACCGTGCACATCATCAACGAGGAGGCGGTCAAGGAGGAGTACGGCATCTGCTGCTTCCACATCCCCAAGACGATCGACAACGACCTGCGCGAGAACGACCACACCCCGGGCTACGGCAGCGCCGCGCGCTTCGTGGCGTGCGCGGTCAAGGGCGACGACTTGGACAACCGCGCGCTGGGCGGCGTCAAGATCGACGTGATCATGGGCCGTAACGCGGGCTTCCTGACCGCGGCGGCGGCCCTCGGGCGCGTGGAGAAGGACGACGGCCCGCACCTGGTTTATCTGCCGGAGCGCCCCTTCAGCGTCGACGGCTTCGTGGCCGACGTCAAGGCCGCGATGAAGAAGTTCGGCCGGTGCGTGGTGGCGGTGTCGGAGGGCATCGCGGACAAGGACGGGACGCCGATCATCGCGAAGTTCACGCAGGAGACCGACTCGCACGGCAACGTGCAGCTCAGCGGCACGGGCGCGCTGGGCGACCTGCTGGCCAAGGTGGTCAAAGAGCAGGCGGGCATCAAGCGCGTGCGCGCCGACACGTTCGGCTACCTGCAGCGCTCGTTCCCCGGCATCGCCTCGCCGGCCGACGCGATGGAGGCCCGGCTGGCGGGCGTCGCGGCGGTGCAGGCGGCGGTCAACGACGAGGTTTCGAGCGGCTCGGTCGCGATCAAGCGCAAGGCCACCAAGAAGTACGGCGTCGACTTCGTCGTGGTGCCGCTGCGCGCCGTGGCCAAGGAGACGCGCCACATGCCGGACGCCTTCATCAACAAGGCGGGCAACGACGTGACGCAGGCCTTCATCGACTACGCCCGCCCGCTGGTGGGCGGCTTGCCGCCCTGCGCGCGTTTCGCGCAGCTGCGGGCGTAAGGGTCACCGGTCGGCGCAACCTATGAACGACCCGCACGGGGGTGGACGATGGACCAAGCCTTGGACGATGCGACGGAGCCGGCGGCGGACGAGATGCTGTCGCGCACCGAGCTCCAGATCGAGCAGGAGAAGCTGAAGCTGGAGCGCGAGCGCATCCTGCTGGAGCGCGAGCGCCTCGAAGCGGTCCGCGACCGCGTCAAGGCGCACGAGGGCCTGCGCGCCGACGGCACCGGCAAGCTCTCGGTGACGCTCTCGACGCTGATCCTCGTCTCGATCATCTGCACGCTGGTCGGCGGCATCCTGGGCGCGTTCTCGACCTCCCTGCAGGTCGACCGCCGCAGCGCGGCCCGCCTGCAGGAGGTGATGCAGACGCTGGCCGCGGCCTCCCCCGAGGCCGGCGGCGTCGTCAGCAACGCCGAGGCCTCGGCTTCGGCGGAGATGCCGGCGTGGCTGAAGGCGATGAAGCCGAAGGGCGCGCACGCGGGCATTTCGCTGGTGGTGATCCAGTAGGGCGCAGAGGGTTCCGGCGCAGGCCGGTCGGGCGGTTTCAGTTCGGGCGCGGAAGCGCTCAAGGCGAAGGGCGAGAGGGTCGGGATGTCGTTTTTCAAGGCCTATGACATGCGCGGCGAGTTCGGAAAGGATTTCGGACTCGACACGGTGTACCGCATCGGGCGCTGGCTTCCCGCCGTGCTGGGCGCCAGGCGCGTGCTGGTGGGGCGTGACGCCCGGCTCTCCTCCGAGGCGATCCGCGACGCGCTCTGCCGCGGGCTGGCGGAGTCCGGCTGCGAGGTCGACGACATGGGGCTCGCCACGACGCCGATGGTCTATTTCTTTACGGCCCAGCAGGGCTACGAGGCGTCGGTGCAGATCACCGCCTCGCACAATCCGCCCTCGCACAACGGCATGAAGGTCTCGCGCGCGGGCGCCGTGCCGGTGGGATACGAGACCGGACTGGCCGAGCTGGAGGCGCGCGTGGCCTCCGGCGCGCTGCCCGAGCCGCAGGCGGCGGGGCGTTGCCGCACCGTCTCCTACCGCGAGGCGTTCGTGCAGTGGCTGCGGGCGCGGAGCGGGGACCTGTCCGGCCTGAAGTACGCGGTGGACTGCTCCGACGGGGTCGCCGGGCTGATCATCCGCGACGTGCTCGGCGACGGGCCCGTCTACCTCAACGAGACGCCGGACGGGCGCTTTCCCCACCATGCCCCGAACCCGCTCGAGACCGAGAACTGCGCGCAGCTGATGGCGACGGTGAAGGCGCAGGGGCTCGACCTCGGCGTGATCTTCGACGGCGACGCGGACCGCGTGATGTTCGTGGACGAGACGGGCGCGTTTGTCCAGCCGGACTACCTGATCCCGGTGATCGCGCGGCGCTTCCTCGCGCGTGAGCCCGGCGCCACCGTGATCCACGACATCCGCACCTCGCGCGGCGCGATCGAGGCGCTGCAGGCCGACGGCGCGAAGACGGTGATGGGCAAAGTCGGGCACGCCTACGCCAAGGTGGTGCTGCGCGAGACGCGGGCCGTTTGCGGCGGCGAGCTGGCGGGGCACTACTATTTCCGCGACTTCTTCTGCTGCGATTCGGGCGAGCTGGCGGCGCTGCTGGTGCTGGCCTCGGTGGCCGAGGCCAAGCGGCGCGGGACGAGCTTCAGCGCGCTGATGGCGCCGATCCGCAAGTACGCCAATTCCGGCGAGCGGAACTACCGCATCGCCGACAAAGACACGGCGATCGCGTCGGTGCTGTCTGCGCTGGAGCACTTCGGGCCGCCGCGCGAGCGCGTCGACTTCGACGGCGTGCGCCTCGAGTACGCCGACTGGTGGGTGAACCTCCGCAAATCCAACACCGAGCCGTACCTGCGCCTGATCGTCGAGGCGCGCGACGCGGCCACGTTGAAGGCGCGGCTGGCGCTGCTGGAGAAGCTCTTGGCGCCGTTCGGAGCCGCCTGCGGAGAGCAGGCTCAGGGGACGCACACGAACCATGCTTGAGATCGACCACATCACCTTTTCCTACGCGCGCCGCCGGGTGCTCGACGACATCACGTTCGACGTCGCTCCGGGCGAGATTGTGGCGCTGACGGGGCCCAACGGCGCGGGCAAGACCACGCTGCTGAAGCTGCTGGCGTGCCTGCTGATGCAGGACTCCGGCGCCGTGCGCCTGGATGCGGTCAACCCGCTGTTGCGGCCGCTCCGGTATCGGCGCGGCATCGGGTACCTCTCCGAGCACTGCCCGCTCTACAGCGAGATGACGGTCGAGGCGTACCTGACCTACCGCGTGCGGCTGAAGGGCGAGCGCAGCCTGCGCGTGCGCCGCCGCGTGAGCGAGGCGCTGGAGATGTGCGGGCTGGAGGCGGTGGCCAAGACCCGCGTGCGCCTGCTTTCGCACGGCTACCGCAAGCGCGTGGGGCTGGCCGACGCCCTGATCATGCACCCCAAGCTGCTCCTGCTGGACGACATTCTGGCCGGGCTCGACGTGGCGCAGCGCCGCAAAGCGGCGGCCGTGCTCTCGGCGGCCTCGGCGCGTGCGGCGGTGCTGGTTTCGGGCCACGAGATCCACGAGATGATGGGGTGGTGCACGCGCTTCGTGGTGCTGAACCGCGGGCGCGTGGTGGCCATGTACAGGACGGGCGATCATCAGCGCGCGGAGCTCGCGCGCCTGCTCGACCGGCACATGCAGGCCGAAACGGAGGGGACGCCATGACGGCGGTGCAAGTGACGTGGCTGCGCGAGGTGCGGGCCTTCCGCGGCGCCTTCTCGTGCGGCGTGCCGGTGGCCGCTTTCCTGGCGGCCTGCGGCTGGACCTTCGTGATGATGCTGCGGCGCAACGAAGGCAGCGTGCTCCAGATCCAGAGCGTGTGGGGGCTCTCCATCGCGCCGTGGCTGCCGATCCTGAGCGCGGTGCTGACGATGCGGCTCTTCGCGGAGGAGCGCTCCACGGGGATGATCGACCTGCTGATGGCCTCGCCGATCCGCGAGCGCGACCTGGTGATCGGCAAATTCCTTTCGGCCATGACGGTGATGGCCGCGACGCTGGTGTTCTCCATGGCCGTGCCGGTCCTGGCGCTGCCGCTGCTGTCGGCGCCGGTGCAGGGGACCGTGCATGCGGTCGCCTTCCTCGCGACCTTCATCATCCTGTTCCTCCAGGCGTCCGCCTGGTGCGCGGCGGGCACGCTGGTCTCCGTCTTTTTCCGGAACCAGGCTGCGGCGGCCGTGAGCTCGCTGGTCCTGTGCAGCGGCGCGCCCATGGTGGTGTACATGGCGGTCTTGGCGTGGGTCCCTTCGCTCCGCGCCGATGTGGCATGGATGCCGCTGCTGGTGCACGTCTACGATTTTTCGACCGGGCTGTTCTCGACTTCGGTGATCGCGCTCTACGTGACGGCGACGGTCTTTTTCCTGTTCGGGTGCTCCAAATTGCTGGCGTGTCTGCGCCTGCGGGGTTGACGGCGTGAGCGAGAAAGTGACAAAGAAAGCGAATGTGAAGGCGGCCGGACGGCACGCCTTGAGGGCGTCGGCGCTGCTGGCGGTCGCCTTGGGCGCGGTGCTGTCTGGCCTGGTCGTGGCCCTGGCCTACCGGCTCAACCTGTCGTGGGAGGTGCCGGTCGCCAAGGTGATGCAGGTTTCGGAGCGCACCCGCGACGTGCTGGCCGACACGCAGGGGACGGTGCGCATCTCGTGCTTTATGGACCGGCGCCACGCGATGTTCCGGCCGGTGTCGCGGCTGCTGCGCGGCCTGCGCCACGCCTCGCGCAGCGTGGCGGGCGCCGAGATCGCGATCGAGTACGTGGACCCCCGGTGGGACTTGACCCGGGCGGCGCAGCTGGCGGCGCTGGGCGTCCCTGAGAATGCGCTGCTCTTCGAGCGTCAGCGCCGGCGGATCATCGTCACGTTGGACGAGATGCTCACCCAGCGCTCGCCGCTTCGGGCGCAGGAGGATGGCCGGGTGCACACCGACGCCGGGGGGCTGGGCGTCTTCCGCGGCGAAATGGTGTGCTCGGCCGCGATCTCGCGCCTCTCCCTGCCGTATGAGCGGTCGGTCATCTACTGGCTGCTGGGGCACGGCGAGGTGCGGTTCGACGACTACGACGAGCTCCGGGGCTTCTCGGACATCGCCCGCGAAATCAAGCGCGACGGCTTTGAGATCAAGCCGCTCTCCCTGCCGGGGCTGAGCCAGATTCCGGAGGACTGCCACCTGCTCGTGATCGCCGGCGCCCGCCATGCGCTGGCGGCCGAAGAGGTGAACGTGCTGGACGCGTTTCTGCAGCGGGGCGGCCGGATGCTGTACCTGGCTGTGCCGCGCGTGGCCACCGGCGTGGAGGGCCTGCTGGAGAAGTGGGGCATCCGGCTGACGCCCTTCGTGGCGGCGAGCCTGCGGACGCTCTCGGGCCAGGAGACGGTCGTGTCGTCTTTCGCGGACCACGTCATCACGCGCAATCTGAAAAACGCCTCGGTGGTCTTCGGCTATGCGACCTGCCTGGAGGCCGTGAGCGATCCCGCGGTGTCGGTCGGCGCGGACCGGCCGAAGGTGACGCTGCTGGCGCAGACCGACGCGGAGGGATGGGGCGAGCTGACGCCGGAGCTCTTTCCCCGCACGTTCGACGCGCGGAACGAGCTGCGCGGGCCCGTGGCGGTGGCGGCGGTTTCGGAGCGCGGCGGCAACGTCGCCAAGGACGTGGCGTTCAAGCCGACGCGCCTGTGCGTGATCGGCGAGACCGACTTCGTGATGAACGGCACGCTCGCTTCGCGTGCGAACGCCAACCGCGACCTGCTGATGAACGCCGTGGCCTGGCTGGCGGGCATCGACACCGGCACGGCGCCCTCGCTGGGCGGCGACGCCACGCTGGTGACGGGGTTTTCCCGGGACGAGTGGGTCCTGTTCATGGTGGTGTCGGCGCTGGCCGTGCCGGCGGGCGTGTTTCTGTTGTTCTGTCTGGTTTCGTTGCGTGTGCGGCGCTGAGAAACGGCTATGGGAAATCGTCGGATCATTTTGATACTGCTGGGCGGGATACTCGCCTGCGCCCTGCTGCTGTGGGGCGTGCAGCGGCGCGGCCGCATGTTCCCCGTCGAGAGCAAGGCGAAGACCGTGCTGCTCGAGCACGCGCTGGACGGCGTCGAGAGCGTCACGGTCGAGCGCGGCGATGCCCGGATCGGCCTGCGCCGCCAAGGCGGCCGCTGGACGATGGTGGCGCCGTTTCCCGCGCAGGTGGACCAGGGCACCGTGCTGCGACTGCTCGACACGTTCGAGAAGTCCCGCGTGAGTGACGCGCACCTGTTTCAGGAGCTGCGCAAGCGCGAGCTCTCGCTGAAAGAGTTCGGGCTGGCGCCGGCCCAGGCCCACGTGGTCCTGGAGGGGCCGCGGCACCGCGACGAGTTCCTCTTCGGCGCGTTCACGCCGCTCGGCGCCGAAGTCTACGTGCGCATGAACGCGATCGACCAGGTGCTGGTGCTGCCCGCCTCGCTGTACGCGGCGGTGCCGCGCACGGCGGACGACCTGCGCTCGCGCAAGCTGACGCACTGCGACCGCGCGCTGCTGCGGACGGTCGAGGTGCGCGCGCCGGGCAAGCCGTTCATCAAGCTGTCGAAGGAGACCGGGACGTGGCGGCTCGTGCAGCCGGCGCCTGCGCCGGCTTCGGACGCGCAGGTCGAGGCGCTGCTCGACGTGCTGTACGAGGCGCGCGTGTCGCAGTTCGTCTGGCCGACCGTGTCCAACGTGATGGACGTCGCGGAGACGGAGTCGGCCTTCAAGGCGCGCATGTCCGTCTACGGCTTTGGCGCGGACTCCGCCGTGCAGGTCCAGCTGCAGGAGTCGGGCGCGATCGCTCCCGCGAAAATCGCCTTCGGCCATCCGCTGGAAGAGGCCGAGGGGCTGACGTACGTGCTGCTCCAGGGCGGGGACGCGATCGGCGCGGTCTCGAACGAGGTGGTCGACGTGTTCAGGCTGACGCCTGCGGAGCTGCACGACACGCGGCTCTTTTACGAGGTGCCGTCGCACGTGAAGCGCTTCCAGGTCTATTTCGGCGACGCGCTGTTCGTGCTGACGCAGACCAACGACGTGTGGCGCATGGAGTCGCCGCTCGCCGACGTGGCCGACCAGTCGGTGGTGCGCGACACCGTGGAGCGGCTGCTGCGCCTGAACGCGGTGTCGGTCGACTCGGACCTCGGGGGCGAATCGCGGCGCGTGCAGAACGAGCAGAATCTGCCCATCAGCCATGTCGAGCTGTTCGCCGAAGGCGGCTCGAGCCTCTTTTCGATCGCGCCCGACGACATCGAGGGCCGCTTCCTGCGGGTCTCGTTCACGAACTCGCCCACGGTGTTCCGCGTGGCGAGCAGCAATGTTCCGCCGGCGCTGGTCAGCATGCTCGGCCTGCTGGAACTGCGCGACAAGACCGTGCTGGCGCTGCCCGCCAAGAGCCTGCGGCGGATCTCTGTGAAGCGCGGCGCCGGCGCGGCCGAGACGGTGGAGCGCGCCAAGGACGGCGCGGTTTGGCGCTTGGGCGAGGGCATGTCGGGCCAGGTCAGCGCGCCGCGCGTGTCGGCGCTGGTCGCCTTGGCCGAGGGGCTGCGGGCCGACCGGATCGAGAAGCTGGGCGTCGCGCTTGCGGACCTCGACGCCTACGGGCTCGGCGCGCCCTGGCTGGAACTGAGCGTGGACGTGGACGCGGCGGACGCCGTGCGCAAGACCCTGCTGGTCGGCAAAGAGGCCGGGTTCGGCAAGCGCTTCGCGATGGTCCGAGGCCTGGACGTGCTCTTCGTGCTGGACGCGGAGAGCCTGAAAACCCTGTCGGAACGCCTGGTGGAGCCGCTGTGAACCATGAGCCCGCCCCACACACCGCCAGGCGCGTCGGGTCCGCTGATCGAGCTGCGCGGCCTTGCCAAGACGTATGAGGCGGGCGGCGCGCAGATCTACGCGCTGCGGCCGACCGACCTGACGGTGCGGCATGGCGCGTTCCTCACGGTGATGGGGCCGTCGGGCTCGGGGAAATCCACGCTGCTCAACCTGTTCGGCCTGCTGATGCGGCCGACCGCCGGGAGCTATCTGCTGGAGGGGCGCCCCGTTTCCGGCTTGAGCGACGACGCGACCTCGGCGGTGCGCTGCCGGACCATCGGCATGGTGTTCCAATCCTTCAACCTGCTTTCGCACCTTACGATCTTGGAGAACGTCTGCGTGCCCATGCAGTACGCCGGCATCCCGCGGTCGCGGATGCGCAAGCGGGCCAAGGAGCTGCTCGACCAGTTCGGGCTGGAGGGGCGGTACGCGTCGCGGCCCACGCAGCTGTCGGGCGGGCAGTGCCAGCGCGTGGCGATCGCGCGGTCGCTGGCGAACGACCCTCCCGTGATCCTGGCCGACGAACCCACCGGAAACCTGGACGAGAAGACCGGCCAGGAGGTGCTGGAGATTTTTCAGGCGCTGCACCGCGCGGGCAAGACCATCATCATGGTGACGCACAACCCCGTGTACCGCAAATACGCGACGCAGGCCGTGACGATCCACGACGGGAGGGCGCGGGAAGAATGAACGCGCTCGAAATGGCGGTGACGGTCTACGCGAGCCTGACGCGGCATCTGATCCGCTCGCTCCTGGCCACGCTCGGCATCGTGCTGGGCATCGCGGCCGTCGTGGCCATGCTGGCGATCGGCGAGGGCGGCCGCCGCGAGGCGCTGCGCCAGATCGAATCGCAAGGCGTGGACAACATCCTGCTGCGCTCGATCAAGCCGGCGGAGGGCAATGTGCAGCAGAGCTCGCGCTCGTTCACCCAGCGCTACGGCATCACGCAGCGTGACCTGGAGCACATCCAGGCCGTGTTCGAGAACGTCCGGCTGCTGGTGCCGGTGATGGACGTGCGCCGCGACATCTTTGAGGGGCAGAGCTCAACCGACATCGAGGCCGTCGCCACGACGCCCGAGTTTCTGGAGGTGACCCGCTGCCGGCTGGTCGACCGGCGCAGCCGGTTCCTCGCGCCGACCGACGGCAAGGTGCTCGACCCTGTCTGCGTGGTGGGCGTGAAGGCGGCGCGGCGGCTTTTCGGCCACCGCGACCCGCTGGGCAAAACGGTCGTGATCGGCAACGTCTCGTTCCGCGTGGTCGGCCTGATGGAGAGCCCGGGCGGCGGCCGGCTGGGCGGCCAGTTCGAGCTGAACAATCTCGTCTGCATGCCCCTCGAGACCGCGCGTTCGCTCTGGGGCGGCATCACCTTCCGCATGGGGCGCGGCATCGCGGAGCAGGTCGATTACGACTTCCTGTATCTGTCGGCCCGGGAGATCGACGCGATTCCCGGCACGGCGGGGCGCCTGCGCAGTTACCTGAAGTCGGTCCACACCCAGGTGGACTACGAGATCCAGGTGCCTTACGAGCTGTTGCAGAGCACGCGCAAGACGCAGCGCATTTTCACGATCGTCATGACCTCGATCGCGGCGATCTCGCTGCTGGTGGGCGGCATCGGCATCATGAACATCATGCTGGCGAACATCTTTGAGCGCACGCGCGAGATCGGTGTGCGCCGGGCGCTGGGGGCGCGCAAGCGCGATATCCTCTGGCAGTTTCTGTCGGAGTCGGTGCTGCTCACGTCGATCGGCGGCGGGCTGGGTGTCGGGTTGGGCATCGCCACGGCGGCCGTGGCGGAGACCGTCTCGCGCATGGGCGGCGACGCGGGGCTCCGGGCGGTGGTGACGACCGAGTCGCTGGTCGTCGCGCTGGCGGTCTCGGTGGTCACGGGCATCACGTTCGGCACGCACCCCGCGTGGAAGGCGGCGCAGCTGGATCCGCTGACCGCGCTGCGTCACGAGTGAGCGTGCCGGTCGGGGCGTCCGCCTTTCCCGGCTCGCTGCGAACAAAAGGAGGTCGGAGATGCGTTCGTTGTCGCGAAGGGCGTTTGTGGGGCAGTGCGCCGGGACGGCGGCGGTGCTGCCGTGTGCGGCGTGGGGCGCCGAGGCGGAGGGGCCGCGGCGTCCGAACATCCTGTGGCTCGTGAGCGAGGACAACACCACGCTGCTCGGCTGCTACGGCGACCCGCTGGCGCGCACGCCAAACCTGGACGCGCTGGCCCGGAAGGGCGTCGTCTTCGAGAGCTGCTACTCCATGCCGGTGTGCGCCCCGTCACGCTTCACGCTGATCGCGGGAATGTATCCCGCGACGTGCGGCCCGGCCCATAACATGCGCGCGTCGGGAAAGATCCCGCCGTGGCTCAAGGCTTTTCCCGCGTATCTGCGCCAGGCCGGCTACTACACCACCAACAATTCCAAGACCGACTACAACGCGCCCTTCGATGTCCGCGCGGCCTGGGACGTCTGCAGCAAAAAGGGGGAGTGGCGCAACCGGCCTTCGGCTGCGACGCCCTTCTTCAGCGTCTACAACCACGAGATGACCCACGAGAGCTGCCTCTTTCCCGCCGACAAGCGCGCGCCGCGCGCCGCGCCGACCGATCCCGCCAAGGTCCGCGTGCGGCCCTATCAGCCGGACACCCCGGAGGTGCGCGCCGACCTCGCCCGCCAGTACGACTGCCTCGCGGAGATGGACCGGCAGTGCGGGGAGAAGCTCAAGGCGCTGCAAGAGGCGGGCGTGGCGGATGACACGATCGTGTTCTATTACGGGGACAACGGAGGAATCACGCCGCGCAGCAAGCGCTTCCTGCACGAGAGCGGCACCCACGTGCCGCTGATCGTCTACTTTCCGCCCAAGTGGCAGCATCTCGCGCCGGCCGCGCCGGGGTCGCGCGTCGCCGCGCCGGTGCACTTCGTCGATTTCGCCGCGACGGTGTTGGCGCTGGCCGGCGTGGAGCGTCCCGCGCACCTGCAGGGGATCCCGTTCGCCGGTGCGGAAAAGGCGGCGCCGCGCGCCCACGCGTTCTGCAGCCGCGACCGCATGGACGAGCGCTACGACATGGTGCGCTCGGCGACGGACGGCCGCTGGCTCTACATCCGCAATTTCAGGCCCGAGATCCCGTATGTCGAGCCGCTGAGCTACATGTTCCGCGCGCGCGGCTACCAGTCGTGGGCGAAGCTGGCGGCGGAGGGCAAGCTGACGCCCGCGACCGCCCAGTTCTGGGGGCGCAAGCCGACCGAGGAGCTGTACGACATCCGCGCCGATCCCGACAACGTCGTGAACCTGGCCGGGCGGGCCGAACACGCGGAGCGGCTCGCGGCGCTGCGCCAGGCGCTGGTCGCGCAGATGACGGAGAACCGCGACAACGGATTGCTGCCGGAAGGGTGCGAGGAGGAGGGCTACGAGGCGTCGCGCCGTCCCGGGGCCTGGCCCGTGGAACGCGTGCTGGCCGCGGCGCTGCTGGCGTCGGAGCAAAAGCCCGAAAATCTTCCCGGCCTGGTCAAGTACGCCGGCGACGGCGCCATGCCCGTGCGCTGGTGGGCGGCGCTGGGCTGCGGCATGCTCGGCAAAGCGGCGGGGGAGGCCGCGCCGGCGCTGGAGAAACTGCTGGGCGACCCGTCGGGCTTCGTGCGCGTGGCGGCGGCCGACGCGCTGGCGCGGCAGGGCCGTCTCGAGCGCGCGCTGCCGGCGTTGGAGCAGGCGATGCAGGACCTCGGCTCGCCGTGGTGTTCGCTGCAGGCCTGCAACGCGCTGGACCGCTTGGGCGAGGCGGCGCGTCCGCTGCTGCCGTCGATCCAGGCGTTTGCCAAACGGGTGGCGCAGGACGAGAGCTTCTCCTCGCCGCAGGCGTATCCCCGGCGCATCCTCGGTCACCTGCTCGACGTGCTGGAGGGGCGCGTGAAGCCACTGGCGGCACAGGCGTGAGAAGCGCTCGGATGAGAGGAGAGGCCCTGTCCATAGCGCATTGAAAGAGCGGCGGCATTTCAATGACAAAAGGTCACGCCAAACAGTAGCCAGTACTGCACTGGTCGCTGACTGGCGGGAGACCCGCGGCCGCGCGGCCCTCTTTTAATAAAAAATTCATCAAAAATGGGCTTGCCTTTCGACGGAAGGTGCTCTATATTAAATTGGCATTACGAATAGATCGGGCTATCCCCGAAAGGGATTGGCGTCGATCAAACATTCACAGATTGTGAGTTGATGGCGGCCCGCTTGTGCGGGGGGCTAATCGAAGCGCAAGGTCAGCAACGGTCATTTGGACCGGGCTGGCCTTTTTTGTTATCCGTAAACCCTGAAAGGATGCGCACATGACGACCAAGAATGCAAAACTGCTCACGTGGGTCGATGAGATGGCGAGCCTCTGTAATCCCGACAAAGTCCAATGGTGTGACGGTTCAAAGGCTGAATATGACGCCATGATCAAGATTATGGTGGATGCCGGCGCAGCAATTCCGCTTAAAAAACGTCCAAACAGCTACCTTTTCCGCAGCGATCCCAGCGATGTGGCGCGCGTCGAAGACCGCACGTACATTGCGACAAGAAATCAGGAAGACGCAGGGCCGACCAATAACTGGATCGACCCGGTCAAGCTGAAAACGATTATGCGGGAACTCTACAAGGGCTGTATGAAGGGGCGCACGCTGTACGTCATCCCCTTCAGCATGGGCCCCGTCGGCTCGCCGATCTCGAAGATCGGCGTTGAACTGACCGATTCGCCTTATGTCGTCGTGAACATGCATATTATGACGCGCGTCGGTGACAAGGTGATCGAAGCGCTTGGAGAGGACGGGGCGTTCATCCCTTGCATGCACTCCGTTGGTGCGCCCCTTGAGCCTGGCCAGAAGGACAGCCTCTGGCCCTGCGCCCCGATCGAAAAGAAGTATATTGCGCATTTCCCGGAAGAAAACCTCATCTGGTCCTATGGATCCGGTTACGGCGGCAACGCGCTGCTGGGCAAGAAGTGCCTGGCCCTGCGCATCGCATCCCCCATGGCGCGTCGCGAAGGCTGGATGGCCGA
>Ga0075012_10002562_pt1 | contig 17797 bp, 20 predicted proteins | sample All_14_2_FD_71474 | JGI IMG/M metagenome (GOLD analysis project Ga0075012, IMG submission 71474) | Freshwater microbial communities in response to fracking from Pennsylvania, USA - Allegheny Zone_MetaG_DW_15 | ecosystem: Environmental > Aquatic > Deep subsurface > Groundwater > Drilled... | reverse complement strand
CCGATCAGTCCGATGCCGACCATCATCACCACCATGGCGATGAGTCGGCCTTCAGGCGTGACAGGCGTGTAATCACCGTAGCCGACCGTTGTCGTGGTGACGACTGACCACCACAGCGCTGCCCGGAAGGTGGTGATCGTTGCCCCGGGCGCATCCTTCTCCACCTGCCACTCGAGGAAGGAGCTGATGAGCACGACGAAGACGACGATGCTGGCGATCGAGCCGGCGATCCGCTCGGTGCTGACTGAGGCCAGGCTCTTGCGCAGGAGCAGGAGTACCCGCAGGATCCGCAGCATCGGCAGCAGCACCATGAGCAGGTCGAGCTTGTGCGTGGCCACGAAGGTCCGCTTGGGGCGGGAGCAGTTCAGGCGCACGAAGTAGTCGATGGCGAACCCGGCCCAGACCAACCAGGCGATCAGGTCGAAGACGAGCTTTGCTCCGTCGGGTGCATTGGGCAGTGTCCAGATCAGCAGGATGTCGACCAGGAAGACGACGGCAAGCAGGTCGAGCAGTCGCTCAGTGGCGGCCACCCATTTCTCGCCGGTGGGTGAAAGTGTGGAGGTTCGTGTGACCATGCCTCATCTTCCAGCCAAGTATTCGGCGCGTTTGTGAGCCACGCTCAGCTGCCTGATCTCCGCTAGTCTCGCGACCATCAACTAGCAGGGGGTAAGCGCAATGCAACTCGGCGACGTCTTGTGGAGCCTGTTCGTCATCTTCTTCATGGTCATGTACTTCATGGTCTTCTTCATGGTCATCTTCGACCTCTTCGGCGATCACACGCTCAGTGGTGGCTTCAAGGCCATCTGGGTGGTCGCACTGATCCTGTTCGGGCCCTTCGCGGTGCTGGTCTACCTCATCGCGCGCGGCAATAGCATGACTGAGCGGCGCAAGGCGGCGATGGAGAAGTCGATGGCCGATCAGAAGGCCTTTATCCAGGCTGCTGCTGGTTCAGGGGCCGCACCCGCAGATCAGATTGCATCCGCGAAGGCACTGCTCGATGCGGGCACGATCAACCAGCAGGAGTTCGAATCGCTGAAGGCCAAGGCACTGGCCTGATCGCATCACAGCCTGCGCGCGATCCAGGTGGCGCGCAGGCTGTCGGCCGTGGCCGGCGCGGGCGAGTACTCGTCGACCACGGAGATTGCACCGAAGCCGGCAGTCTGGAGTGCGAGCGTCACGGCTTCGTCTGAGTGGAAGTACTGACGGTGGTGCTCAGTGAACTGCGAGTCGTCATGGGCGCTGCGAACATCGATCGAGGTATCGCAGGTGCGTGCGAGCGGCTCGACATCGCTGTGGATGGTGAAGCGGTAGCCCTCATCCTCGCCTGTGATGTCGGCGTTCTTCAGGGTGAATTCCAGCATGGCGTCGGTGTGCAGGTCGAAGCACAGCCAGCCGCCAGCCCGGAGCCGACCAGCAATTGAGTGCAGGCTGGCTGCGAAGGCGTCGGGAGTCAGGTAGTTCAGCCCGTCGAAGGTCGAGATGGCTGCATCGAAGAGCCTGGTGGTGCCGATCGAGGGCAGGCTGGCATGGATGAGTGCAACCCGCGACCCCAACAGCGTTCGTGCTCGATCAAGCATGGCCTGGGATGCGTCAGTGCCGGTCACCGAGTAGCCAAGCGCAAGCAGCTGCTGCGCCATCAGCCCAGTGCCGCAGCACACATCCAGCACGGTGCGCACCGGCTCGTCGTCCGTGGACCAAAGCTCGTGGAGGTACTGCGCCCACTGCGGATAGCACTGGTCCACGACGATCTCGTCGTAGACCTCGGCCAGTCGCGCATAGGCGTCGGCCTGCGTCACGGCCTGAGTTGGCAGATCAGATGCCGAGGATCTTGGCCTTGGCTGCAGCGAACTCGTCATCGGAGAGCACGCCCTGGCTGTGGAGTGCAGCCAGATTCTGCAACTGGACCATCGCATCGTCCTGCGCCGGCGCCGCTTCGACCGGTGCAGGTGCTGGTGCGGCAGCTGCCTGAGCCTGAGCCTGCTGCTGGTCATAGCGGTTTGCCTGGCGACGTGCGACATTGCCGGAGACTGCGGTGGCAGTTCCGGCGACGACTGCGGTGCGAGCGGCCATTCTGAGAAGTCCCATGGTGCTGCCTTTCGTTGAGGTGGTGGTTATGCGGTGATGACGGCGTTCGCGACATCGACAGGGATGCGAACGTGATCGATGACAAAGGCATCGGCGTCCAGGAGCGCATCGGCGAGCTTCGCTGCCCATCGATTCTCGAATGCGACCAGCAGCGCTGAACTGTTGTTGGGCAGGTCGTCCTGCACTTCTTCGGCATCCGTATGGTCCAGAGCGCCTGGCTGGGCGATCTGGATGTTCATGAACGCCGGGCCCGTCTCTGCATCGAGGTCAGCGAACTCGATCGAGGACATGTTGCCGTCGGCGTCCTTGATGACGAACAGCATGTCGATGATGCGAATCGTGTCGTTCGCAACGAGATCCATGATCGCCGGCGCGATGCGCCCGGTGAACTGATTCCCCGGGAAGCCGATGATGTAGACGTCAACTGGGCCGATGGTCATGGTGCCTCCTCATTCAGGGCACGTGGAGAGTCAGGAATCACCACGCAGGTAGGGGTAAACATAGTTGCCGTGGGTGCCCACCCCCAAGACCCAAGGTCACTTGTTCAAGTGGGTGCACATGGCTCCTGGGTGTCCTACGCTCCCGAGCATGTGCTGCTTCATTCTCGTGCTCGGCTTCCTCGGTCCGCGCCTGGCCTTCCTGTATGCCTGGATCTTCACCGATCGCGTGACGGCGGCATTCAACGGCGGCTGGATCGTGCCCCTGCTTGGCCTGCTGTTCCTGCCCTGGACTGCGCTCGCCTACTGCGCGGCCTGGTCCTTCGTGGGTGGGGTCACCGGGATCGGCTGGCTGGTCGTTGCACTCGGCTTCATCCTCGACATCGCCTCGTACACCAGTCGTGGGGCGCAGGCACAGATGCAGAAGTCACGAGCGTAACGCTGAGTTGATACCTTCCAGCCCGTGAGCAAAGGCCGGCTTGAGGCATTCAGCGATGCGGTCATCGCGATCCTCATCACGATCATGGTGCTCGAGCTGCGCCCACCCGAGAGCGCCGACTGGGCGGCGCTTGAGCCGATCATCCCGGTCTTCCTGACATACCTGCTCAGCTTCATCTACCTGGCCATCTACTGGAACAACCACCATCACCTGCTGCAGGCCACCACGCGGATCTCAGGCGGCGTGCTCTGGGCGAACTTCAACCTGCTGTTCTGGCTGTCGCTGTTCCCCTTCGCCACCGGATGGATGGGACTCAATCACTTCGAGCCCATCCCGACGGCCGTCTACGGCGGGGTGCTCATGCTGGCGGCGATCGCCTTCTACATCCTGCTGCTGGTGATCATCAGGGCACAGGGTGCTGATTCTGAGATCGCAGCAGTGCTCGGCAGCAATATCAAGGGCAAGATCTCTCCTTTCATCTACGCCCTCGGCATCGTGGTCTCCTTCATTCAGCCTTGGGTCGCTGTTGCCCTCTATGTGCTCGTGGCCGCCATGTGGCTGGTTCCCGATCGCAAGCTGGAGCGCGCCTTCAACGCTTAGCTTGACGACACCGCGTGCCACACCTCAGTTGAGCAGGGCCTGTTCGTTGCTGGCGTAACGCAGATCGCTGTCCTCCACTGGGGCATAGCATCGCTGCATATTCTGAGCCTCGGACGGATGTGCCCATCGATGATTCGCCTGCTTCGCCAGTTCCTCAAGCCCTACCGGCGAACACTGATCGTGATCATCGCCCTGCTCTCCATTCAGGCACTCGGCCAGCTGTACCTGCCGAACCTCAATGCCTCGATCATCAACGAAGGCGTGCTCAAAGGTGACACGGACTACATCCTGAGGACCGGGGCGTTCATGCTCCTGGTGACTGCGGTGTTCACTGTTGCTGGCGTCACTGCCGTCTACTTCAGCGCGCGAACGGCGATGAGATTCGGGCGCGATGTGCGTGGCTCGCTGTTCGAGCGAGTGCAGGATTTCGCGCTGCGTGAGGTCAATGAGTTCACTGCGCCTTCGCTGATCACGCGCAACACCAATGACGTGCAGCAGGTCCAGATGCTTGTCGTGATGGCACTGACCACGATGATCTCGGCACCGATCGTGGCGATCGGTGGCGTGCTGATGGCGATGCACGAGGACCTTCGGCTCTCCGCCCTGCTGCTTGTCGTGATCCCACTGCTGCTGCTGGTCATCGGATCGATCGTCTACCGTGCGGTGCCGCAGTTCCAGGTGATGCAGGAGCGCATCGACCGGGTCAACCTGGTGCTCAGGGAGAACCTGTCGGGCATCCGGGTGATCCGTGCCTTCGTCCGCAATCGCTTCGAGCGCGAGCGCTTCGCCCAGGCCAACGATGCCCTGACTGACACCTCGCTGCGGGTTCAGCGCCTCTTCGCCTTGATGATGCCCTCCCTGTCACTGATCCTGAACCTGGCGGTCGTCGGGGTGCTGTGGTTCGGCGGCCATCTCGTCGATGACGGCTCCCTGCAGATCGGCAACCTCACGGCGTTCATTGCCTACGTCATGCAGATCCTCACCTCCGTGATGATGGCGGTGATGATCGTGGTGATGGTGCCTCGGGCAGCGGCCTCCGCAGAGCGGATTCAGGAGGTGCTGGACACCGAGCCAGCGATCGTCGAGCCCGAGCACCCATCCGTGTTGGTGCCCACGGCTGGGGTGGTGGAGTTCCGCGAAGTCGACTTCCTCTACCCAGGAGCCGAGCAGCCTGTGCTGCGGGACGTCAGCTTCACCTGCCGGCCGGGCCAGGTGACGGCCATCGTCGGCAGCACTGGCGTGGGCAAGACGACTGCGGTGAACCTCATGTCCCGCCTGTACGACGTGTCCGCCGGCCAGGTGCTCGTTGATGGTGTCGATGTTCGCGATCTCGCATTCGAGCCACTGTGGTCAGCCTTCGGCGCCGTGCCGCAGAAGGCATTCCTGTTCCGGGGCACGATCGAGAGCAACCTGAAGTTCGGCAAGCCGGAGGCCACCGAGGACGAGATGTGGGCGGCCCTGGAGACGGCCCAGGCAGCGGACTTCGTTCGTGAACTGCCTGAGGGGCTGAAGTCCAGGATCGACCAGGGCGGTGCGAACCTGTCGGGAGGGCAGCGGCAGCGCATCGCGATCGCGCGCGCGCTGATCCGAAAGCCGCTCATCTACATCTTCGATGACTCCTTCTCCGCGCTCGACTTCACCACGGATGCGCGACTGCGGAGCGCACTGCGCGAGCAGACGACGCATGCGACGGTCATCATCGTCGCCCAGCGGGTGAGCACCGTCATGCAGGCTGAGCAGATCGTGGTGCTCGATGACGGTCGCGTGGAAGGGATCGGCACGCATCAGGAGCTGATGGCCGACTGCGAGACCTATCGCGAGATCGTGTACTCGCAGCTCAGCGCGACGGAGGCAGCGTGAGCGGCGGAGGCCCGGGCGGCCCAATGATGCGTCGGCCCGGCGGACCGCCCGGTCCTGGCGCAATGGCGCCGGAGAAGCCCAAGGCCTTCGCGCCCTCGCTGAAGCGCATGGGCGTACGCCTGATCCCCGAGCGACTGCGGATCACCACCGTGTTCGTGCTTGGCGCGATCAGCGTCTTCTTCGCAGTGATCGGTCCATTCCTGATCGGGCAGGCCACCAACGTGGTCTTCTACGGCTACCTGGGACGACAGATTCCTGCGGGACTCACCAAGGACCAGGCGGTAGCGGCCCTCAACGCGTCGGGCAACACCTCTCAGGCGGATCTGCTGGCATCCACCTCGGTGAGTCCCGGAGTCGGCGTCGACTTCACCCAACTCGCTCGGATCCTCGCCCTTGTCATCATCGTCTACCTGCTGAGCTCGATGTTCATGTACGCGCAGGCCTACATCATGGCCGGCGTCACCCAGCGCACCATGTACCGACTTCGCGAGGAGGTCGACGCCAAGCTGGCGCGCCTGCCCCTGAGCTACTACGACCGCCAGTCGCGAGGCGACCTGCTGAGTCGGGTCACCAACGACATCGACAACGTCTCGATGACCCTGCAGCAGGCCCTGACCCAGACCATCACCTCCCTGCTCACCGTCATCGGCGTGCTGCTGATGATGGTCTGGATCAGTCCGATCCTCGCCCTGATCTCGCTGCTGACGGTGCCGCTGTCGTTCTTCGTCACGATCACCGTCGCGCGCAGGGCCCAGCCGCACTTCTCGCAGCAGTGGAGATGGACCGGAACCCTGAACGGGCACGTCGAGGAGATGTACAGCGGCCACGAGCTGGTGAAGCTGTACGGCCATCGCGCGGAGGCGATAGCCGAATTCAGCGCAGCCAACGAGAAGATGTACGAGGCCAGTTTCAAGGCGCAGTTCCTCTCGGGCATCGCGCAGCCGGCCATGCTGATGATCTCCAACCTGAACTATGTGCTGATCGCTGTGGTCGGTGGACTGCGAGTCGCGACCGGAGCCATCTCCCTCGGTGATGTCCAGGCCTTCATCCAGTACTCGCGCCAGTTCACGATGCCCATCACCCAACTGGCCGGCATCATCAACCTCCTCCAGTCAGGCCTGGCCTCGGCCGAGCGGGTGTTCCAGGTGCTGGACGAGGAGGAAGAGGTCCCGGACACGGCGAACCCGACGAGCATCGCCCCCAGGCGCGGCAGGGTCGACTTCGAGGACGTGTCCTTCCGCTACAAGGAGGACGTGCCGCTCATTGAAGGGCTTGACCTGCATGTGGAGCCGGGCGAGGTCGTGGCCATCGTCGGGCACACCGGCGCCGGCAAGACGACCCTGGTGAATCTCCTCATGCGCTTCTACGAGCTCAACGGGGGTCGGATCCTGCTCGATGGGGTGGATATCCGCGAGCTGACTCGTGATGAACTGCGCAGCACCTTCGGGATGGTGCTGCAGGACGCCTGGCTGTTCACCGGGACGATTCGGGAGAACATCGCCTATGGCTCCCTGGGTGCAAATGATGAGGAGATCGAAGCGGCAGCGAAGGCCGCCTACGTCGACCGACTGGTCCGGACCCTGCCGCATGGATACGAGACCAAGCTGGAGGGTGAATCCTCGAACGTCTCGGCCGGCGAGCGGCAGCTGCTGACCATCGCCCGCGCCTTCCTTGCAGATCCAGCGATCCTGATCCTTGATGAGGCCACGAGTGCCGTCGACACCCGCACCGAGGTGCTCGTGCAGGAGGCGATGGCCCGACTGCGGCACGGCAAGACTGCGTTCGTCATCGCCCACCGACTGTCGACCATCCGCGATGCCGACACCATCCTGGTGCTGGATCGTGGCACGATTGTCGAGCAGGGCAGTCACGAGGAGCTGATGGCTGCGGAGGGGGCGTACCACGCCCTGTATGCCAGCCAGTTTGAGAGTGCCATTGAGGACGTCGCCTAGCCGGATCAGCAGTGCCTTCGGCATGCTGGCCGTCGCGCTTGCTGTCGTGGCGTCCTTCATCACACCCGTTGCCGCGGCACCTACTGCTGACGGCGTGCACCTGAGCGTGCGGCACGTGAAGGCGGCTGGCACGACGTTCGCCTACGCAGAACTCGGCAGCGGTGTCCCACTGCTGCTGCTGAACGGCACTGGCTCGCCGATGAATGAGTGGGATCCCGAGCTGCTGGGCGCGCTGCAGGAGGCCCACCGAGTCATCGTCCTGGACTACCCGGGGCTTGGCCTGTCCGGTCCGGCCCCGGCGCGCTGGACTTTCGCCAACGCCGCGGACTGGGTGAGTCAATTCGTGGCCGCGCTGGAACCAAGCGATCCTGTGGACGTGCTTGGCTGGTCGATGGGCGGCTTCGTGGCCCAGCAGCTCGCCGTGCGTCATCCGGAGCGAGTCCGCTCACTGGTGCTGGCGGCCACCAACCCTGGAGGGCCTCGTGCCACTCTGGGACCGAGGTGGGTGCAGCGACTGGACAGCCAGGCGCACGAGAGCGGTGGGGCGTACCTGAGGACGAACTATCCCGCCACGGCAGCTGCGCAGGCCGCAGGGCGCAGCTTCCTGGCAAGGCTGGTGCACGCGGTTGACACTGGGGCCTACCCGGTGGAATCGGTGCCCGCGTCCACCTACCGAGCGATGGTCCGGGCCGAGGATGCCTGGCTGCGCAGCCCGGCCAACGCTCGTGCGCTTGCCTCGCTCAGCACGCGGACACTGGTGATGACGGGAGCCGCTGACATCGTGACGCCGGCTGCCAACAGTCGTCTGATCGCCACCCTGATTCCGCAGGCGCGATTGAGGCTCGTGCCCGGCGCCGGTCACTCATTCCTGTTCCAGGATCCATCGGGCACGGCGCGCACGATCAGCGCCTTCCTGGCGGCTTCCTGAGTCCCTGTCAGAATCCTCGCTGTGTCAGAACTGCCTCGCTTCGAGCCTCTGCAGGATTCGCGTCCTGTCGACGAGCCATGGCCAAGTGCCAGGTGGCCGATTGCCGCTGATGTGGTGCTGGAGGGACAGGCCGTCCGGCTGTCCCAATCCACTGCCGATGATGCGGAGGAGCTCCTCGCCTCGCTCGACCAGGAAGCGGCCTGGCAGTACCTGCCCTTTCGCGCAGCGAGCCCCGCAGAGATGCGCGAGCAGCTGGTGCAGCGTCTGGGTGATCCGAGCTGGCATTGCTGGACCGTTCGATTGCGCGAGCCACGTCATGGACTGCCTGCCGGAGCTGTCGTGGGAACCACGTCGTACCTGGACACTCATGTGGAATCAGCACGCACCGAGATCGGCGCCACCCAGTACTCACCGTCGGTCTGGGGCACCCGCGTGAATCCTGAGTGCAAGCTGGCGCTGCTGTCCTATGCCTTCGACGAACTGCACATGGGTCGGGTCCAGGTCAAGACCGACGTGCGCAATGTCCGCTCGCAGCAGGCAATCGCGCGTCTGGGCGCCAAGTACGAGGGCGTGCTGCGCAGGTACCAGCGGCGAGCTGACGGAAGCGTGCGGGACACGGTCCTGTTCTCGATCATCGCCGAGGACTGGCCAGATGTTCGGGCGCGACTGGAGCAGCGGCTCAGCCAGGCGCAGTAGTGCTCAGCCGATCGGGCTCCACTCTCGGCCGAACCATCGCTGGATTCGCTCGGACCCGAAGCTGACCTTGTCGTCCATGAGCGATGCGGACGGGCCGACAAGGTCGCCGACCGGACGCTCGCCGGAGCGGAAGACCACGTCGACCTTGGCGACCTCATGCGAGCCGAACTCCAGGTAGCAGATGCCGCGTCCGCCGTATTGGCTCGTGGGCTGCTGCCCGGCCACTTGGGCGATGATCCGCTCGGCGACGACAACGCCCTGGCCCTCGGAGAAGACGCCTGCCTTCGGAGTGCCGACGCTGGTGACATCGCCCACGGCATAGACGTTCGGGTACTTCGTCTCCAAGGTCAGCGGATTCACGGGGATCCAGCCGTCCTCGGTCATCCCTGACGCGGCAACCACCGGTGGCACCCGATGCACGGGAACGCCAAGGAAGAGATCGAATGGCAGGGCCTGATCATCGCTGAGCTGGACTGTCGATGTGTCCGCGTCCAGTCCCAGCACGATGCGATCAGGCACCCATTGGATACCGCGCTCGGCGAATGCATCGAGGATTGCCGCAGAGGCCTCCGGGGAAGGTGGGATCGGAATGCCGAAAGGCATCACCAGGGTGATCTGCGAATCTTCACGAAGCCCGCGCTCGGTGAGGAACTCGTGCATCAGCAGGGCGGTCTCGCTCGGTGCCGGTGGGCACTTGAATGGCGTCGAGGTCACGCCAATCACCACCCGGCCGCCAGTGAAGGCATCGAGCACCTCCCGCATCGCGAAGGCCCCAGCCACGGTGTAGAACTCATGGCCGGCTTCAGCCAGTCCGGGTGTGGCGGCAATATCGAGGTCTGCTCCGAGAGCGACCACGAGGATGTCGGCCTCGAACGGTCCAGCGCTGGTCTGCACCAAGCGGGCCTGCGGGTCGATGCGCGTGATGCTTGCGGGTACGAATCGAACGCTCGGCTTGAGAATCGAGGAATAGGGGTGCCGGACGTGCTCGGCTGTCACCCGCCCGAACATCACGTCGAGCTTGGAGAACCCGAAGACGAAATCAGGGCTCTGATCGATCAGCACGATCTCGGCCTCATCGGCGCAGGCCCGCGACACGAGCGTTGCGATCTCAAGTCCGGCGAAACCTGCTCCGAGCACGACCAATCGCGTAGTCATGGCAGGACCCTAGCCGGGGAATGCCCGTTGACAGGCACCCTCAGCGGCCATGCCTCAGTTGGCGTCCACCGCGAAGTCGGCGGGCGAGATGGGTGGCAGCTGATCCATCAGATCCCGCAGTCGATCTCCCCAGAAGTGCTCGAGGCGGGCCAGGGCCGGCGAGCCTGGCGGCACCCGGAACTGCTCGAGCTGATGTGAGCCGGTCTCGTAGATCCCGATGTCATACGGCGGACCCACCGACACATTCGAGCGTGAGGTGCTCATCATTGAGCTGAGCACGACCTTCAGGCCGGTAACGAAGTCGACTCCCGTGTGAATGCCGATCTCGAGCATGTACTTGCCGTACTTGGTCTCGCCGATCTGCAGGAACGGCCGGTCATCGGATGCACGGATGTAGTTGCCCTCTGGGTAGACGAGCAGGATGTCGGGTGCCTCGTCGCCGACCTGTCCGCCGACGATGAAGGTTGCCGTGGCATCGCGCGTGGTCTTGAACGCTCCGGAGTGCGCCTTGGTGACCTCCTGGCTGATGGCCCCCACGTACAGCGCCGCCTCGAACAGGTGGTCCACAGTTGCAAGGTTTTCCGCGACCTGGGGATCGACCAGGTCGCGACGAATGCGATCAAGCACCTCCTGCGTGGTGGCGAGGTTGCCAGCAGACTGCAGGACGAAGAGCCGATCGGGTGCGGGGGTGAAGACATGCAGCTTGCGGTAGGTGCCGACGTTATCGACACCGGCATTGGTTCGAGTGTCGGAGACGAAGACCAGGCCATCGTCAAGACGAACGGCGATGCAGTAGGTCATATCGTTCTCCTGTCGGGTACGCCGGATGCGTGGGCGCACGAGTGAGCATAGGCAGGAGCCGAGGTTGGAAGCGACGGAACGGATCGAGCCAGTCAATCGCCTGCTCGACACCCTCCTGCGCCAGGCCGCTCCGGTGACATCAGGCAACGTGGCTGACTACATCCCCGAACTGGCCAAGGCCGATCCTGAGGCCTTCGGCATCGCGGTGGTCAGTGTCCTTGGACATCCATATGAAGCCGGACTCTCGCGCACGGAATTCACCTTGCAGTCGATCTCCAAGCCCTTTGTCTATGCGCTGGCGCTGGGCCAGCTCGGCCTGGAGAAGGTCCATGCGAGCGTGGGCTTCGAGCCCAGCGGCGAGCCCTTCAATGCCTTCAGCCTGGATGAGCATGGACGACCGGCGAATCCGATGGTCAACGCGGGTGCCCTCCTGACTTCCTCGCTGATCCCGGGTCCGAGTCCTGACGAGCGCTTCGCGCACATTCTCCGCGAGCTCTCGCTGTTTGCCGGACGGCAGCTGGCAGTGGATGAGGCGGTGTTCACATCGGAGATGCAGACGGGGGATCGCAATCGCGCGCTGGCCTACCTGATGCGGGCCTCAGGCAGCCTGGCTCGAGAGGTGCCTGACGTGACCGAGGTCTACTTCCGCCAGTGCTCGGTGCTCGTGAACTCCTATGACGTGGCAGTCATGTCGGCAACGCTTGCCAATGACGGAGTCAACCCGATGACCGGCATCCGCGTGGTGGATCCGGTGGTGGCCCGCCACACGCTGGCGGTGATGGGCAGCTGTGGCATGTACGACTACGCAGGGCAATGGGCTGTGCGGGTCGGCATGCCCGCCAAGAGCGGCGTCAGCGGCGGCATCTCCGCTGTCAAGCCCGGGCAGTTCGGCATTGGCGTATTCAGTCCGCGCCTTGATGAGGCTGGCAACAGCAGCAGGGGAGTGGCCGTCCTGACCATGCTGTCCCAGCAGTACGGCTTGAGCCTCCTGGAGCATCCCGCCAGGCCTGCGAGCCCCATCCACCGACTCGAATGGGCTGACCAAGTGCTGGTCGTGGGCATTCGCGGAGATCTGGACTTCGTGGACCTTGAGCTCGTGGTGCACGAAGTCGCCGAGGAGCTGGCAGCCAGGCAGCAGCCGGGCTCGGAAGTCCGATTCGACCTGACGCACGTCACCTCGGTGGGAGATGCAGCACAGATGATGCTGAAGCAGTTGATCAGTCGACTTCAGGGCAGTGGATTCCAGGTGTCTGTCGTGGACCCGTCGGGCATTGCCTTGCCTGCCACGGAACGGGAGCAGCACGGTGAGTGAGACGCCGTCGCGCAATGACACCTACACCCACGGTCATCACTCCAGTGTCCTGCGCTCGCACTCAGCACGCACGGCACAGAATTCGGCGGCCTATCTCCTGCCGGCATTGAGCACTGGCGCGCGCGTGCTGGATGTCGGCTGTGGGCCAGGCTCGATCTCACTGGACTTCGCGCGTCACGTGGCGCCCGGCCAGGTGATCGGGCTTGAGCGAAGCCAGACGGCTGTGGCTGCTGCGCAGCGCGCGGCCCAGGTGGCCGGTGTTGCCAACGCGGGGTTCGTCGTGGGCGATGTCTACGCACTGGAGTTCGAGGATGCGTCCTTCGACGTCGTGCACGCGCATCAGGTGCTGCAGCACCTGAGTGATCCCCCTGCGGCTCTGCGCGAGATGAGACGTGTCTGCAGGCCAGGTGGCCTCATTGCCGTGCGCGACGCCGACTACTCGGCCATGTCGTGGTACCCGGCGTCGGCGGGCCTGACTCGCTGGCTGGACCTCTACATGCAGGTGGCGCGCGCCAACGGCGGAGAGCCCGATGGCGGTCGACACCTGCTGGCCTGGGCGCACGCAGCCGGACTGCAGCATGTGCAGCCCTCAGCCTCGGTCTGGTGCTACGCCACGCCCGAGGAACGCGCCGAGTGGGGGCAGACCTGGGCCATCCGCGTCACCGAGTCTGCATTCGCCAGCCAGGCAGTTGCCGGAGGCTTCGCTGACCCGGTTGAGCTGGAGGAGCTCGCAGGGGCCTGGCGCGATTGGGCGAGTGACCCGGATGGCTGGTTCACGATCCCGCATGGGGAATTGTTGTGTTGGGCACAATAGACTGGTGCGCAATGGATATTGACCTGCGCCGAGCGCAGCGTCCTGGATTCGGGGCCATTGGGCAGCGCCCTGTGGTTTGCTACGAAGACCAGGCGTGCACTCTGCGCGACCGACTCTCAGCGAGGAACACATGACAAACGTGTATGACTTCTCCGTCGATGCACCTGACGGCAGCAAGGTTGATCTGGACTCCTACAAGGGCAAGACGCTTCTGGTGGTGAATGTCGCCAGCAAGTGCGGGCTGACTCCGCAGTACGAGGGCTTGGAGGAGCTCTACCGAGCCAAGAAGGACCAAGGCCTTGAGATCGTCGGCTTCCCGTGCAATCAGTTCGGCGGGCAGGAGCCAGGCACTGCCGAGGAGATCGCCGACTTCTGCAGCGTGAACTACAACGTGACCTTCCCGATCCTTGCCAAGGTTGACGTGAATGGGCCGGACGCCGATCCGCTGTTCACCTACCTGCGTGCTGAGGCTCCTGGCGACTTCGGCCCTCAGTACGGCGGCATGTACGAGCACATCTCGAAGAACTACCCCGAGCGCATCGGCACCGACGAGATCAAGTGGAACTTCAACAAGTTCCTCGTCGGTCCCGATGGCGAGGTGATCAAGCGCTACGAGCCCAGTGTCACTCCCGCTCAGATCCGTGAGGACCTCGAGAACTACCTGAAGTAGAAGCGCGAATTGGGTGGGTCCGTGCTGCGCGGATCCACCCAATTGCTGTGTCGAGGATGGCGGGCGACTCTGTGATTCCCCGGTGATTCTCCTGATGGCGGCCTGCGAGTTGGCCACCCGGCTATGCGAGCAGTTGAGCAGTGGACATCAGCTCCAAGCCAAGCGCCTCCGCCACTGCGGGGTACGTCACCTGTCCTGCATGCACATTCAGGCCCTTGGCCAGGGATTGATCGTCGATCATCGCCCGACGCCATCCCCTGTTTGCCAGGTCGATGGCGTACGGCAGCGTCACATTGGTCAGCGCATAGGTCGAGGTGTGCGGCACTGCCGCCGGCATATTGGCCACGCAATAGAAGAGTGAGTCTTGCACCCGATATGTGGGCTCGGCATGGGTGGTCGGTCGCGAAGCCTCGAAGCAGCCGCCCTGATCGATGGCGATATCGACCAGCACCGAGCCCTGCTTCATCTGGGCAACGAGGGCATCGCTGACCAGGCGAGGGGCCTTTGCCCCGTGCACAAGCACCGCCCCGATGACCAGGTCTGCGTGGATCACTGCTCTCTCGACCTCATATGCATTGGAGGCGATGGTCTGCATGTGGCCCTGATAGATCGCGTCGACCTCCCGGAGGCGGGCGATGTTGCGATCGAGCAGCAGTACCTCCGCCTGCATCCCCAGGGCTATGGCAGCAGCGTTCATGCCGGCGACCCCAGCGCCGATCACCACCACCTTCGCCGCGTAGGTTCCGGAGACTCCGCCCAGGAGCACGCCCCTGCCGCCACTGATGCTGAGCAGTGCCTGGGCGCCGACCTGTGGAGCAAGTCGCCCGGCTACCTCCGACATCGGTGCCAGCAGCGGCAGCGTGCCATTGGGCAATTCGACTGTCTCGTAGGCAATGGCGGTGATCCCGGAATTGATCAGTGCCTCAGTGCACTCACGTGAGGCGGCCAGGTGCAGATAGGTGAAGAGCATCTGCCCGGCCCGCATCTGCCCGTATTCGCTGGCAATCGGCTCCTTGACCTTGAGCACAAGCTCGGCCTGCTCCCAGACCTCTGCCGATCCTGCGCAGATCCCAGCTCCGGCCGCCACGAACTCGGGGTCGGAAATCGACGAGCCGTCGCCAGCCCCGGACTCAATGAGCACGGTGTGGCCATTGCGCACGAGCTCATGCACCCCAGCTGGGGTGATGGCCACGCGCGACTCCTGGCTCTTGACCTCTCGAGGCACGCCAACCTTCACAGCACACTCCTTTGCGAGTCTGCCTTCATCGTAGGCGTGCTTATGCTGATCTCGTGATGCGTGGACTGCGTCGAGTGATCCTGTTCGATGGTGACTGTGCGATGTGCAATCGAGCGCTGTCGTTCATCGCGCCTCGAATCCCGCGAGAAGTCGACCTGTCGTTCGCTCCCATCAACTCCGTGCTCGGCAAGACACTCCTTGCTGGTCGTGCACGAGTGCAGCAGCGCGACGCGCTCGTCTACCTCGACGTTGATGAGCTGCTGCAAGGCGCTGCTGCGGTGCAGCGAGTGCTGTCCTTCATGCCTGGCTGGCGCATTGCCGCCCGCGTGCTGGCGGTCCTGCCTGATGTGCTCACCGAGTCTGCCTACGACCTCGTAGCGGCCCATCGCTATCGTCTGAACAGACGCCTCACGGCATGTGATCTGCCCTCAGCTGCGTTGGCTGCACGGCTGGTCTCCCAGCCGCGGGAGGTCCCTTAGTAGTAGTCGTAGGTGCCGCCACCTGGCGAGCCCGCACCGCCTGGCGAAGTACCTGAACCGGCTCCGGCCGCCGCCTTGATCGGCGTGCCGCTTGGCGAGAGGACCCACCACAGGCCACCAGACGCATTCATGCCCTGGCCATGATCCTGTCCAGCCGCGGTGTCGCCACTGAAGGTGTATGCAGGCATGCCATTGATCGCCAGCTGGGTCTTGCCGTCGCTGCGCTTGATCACGCTCAGCTTGGCCTTGACGTCGGCTGAGTGGCCGAGAGTCCTTGCAGTAGCGAGCACGGGTGGCCAGGCCTGCGCGCACGCGCCTGTGCAGGTCGACTTGCCGGGTGAATCTGCAGTGAAGACGTACAGGGTCTTCCCATTGGCCGCGACCAGAACCTTGCCTGCGCTCGTGGTGCCGGTCTTGACTGCCTGCGAGGCAGCGCTGGCCATGGTCGTGCCGAATCCGATGAGGCTGACCGAAAGCACCGCTGCGATCGCCAGTCGTGTTGCCTTCATGTGCGTCTCCCAGTTGTCCGCCTGTCGATGCCACGCGGTGCAGTCGTGCTCGCACTGCGCCTGTGCATCTTGGTGCCCGGACCCTGCTGCCACCAAGGTTGCGTGCGACGCTAGTTCGACACTCGCCCGCGTGTCAACGATTCTCCGACTGGCGACGCTGATTGGGGACCGTACCGCGACCCTCGGAGGCCAGGCTCCCAGGTGGTGCCAGACTGGGCCCATGGCTGAGGAGCAGATCGATGAGCAGCGCGAGAAGTTTCGCCAGGCGCTCGAGGCAAAGAAGAGCAAGAGCCATCGCAGTGGGCAGGGCCCGACGAACGCTGGCGGCCCGGTGAAGGACTCGTCCAACCGGGCAGGCGCCAAGCGGGAGCATCGTCGCAAGAGCGGATGAACCGAACCCGCTCGCCGGGAAGTGGATCCGCTCACCTGAAGTTGATTTATCACCTTCTTGGGGGTCACAGGTAGATTCGGCTCCCATGGAGACCGCCCGCCCTCGCATTGAGTGGATGGACCTGGTCAAGGGCAGCACTGTCCTGGTGGTCGTGCTGTTCCACTCGGTGGTTCACATGCAATCCATCACCAGGGACGAATCCGTGGCTTCGGTGTGGTTCTCGGCCATGAACGTGCTTGAGCCGATGCGGATGCCGCTGTTCTTCATGGTCTCCGGCATGCTGGCTGCGGGCGCCATCGCGCGTCCCTGGCATCTGTCGCGCCGCCGGACGTACGGCATGACCTATCTGTACGTCCTGTGGAGCGCGATCTTCTTCACCGTCGTCGCGCTGTACGTGAAATCCGGCTTCCTGACGACGATCAGTGAATTCCCTGGCCGACTGCTGGTGGGCAGCAGTGGCTACTGGTACCTGTATGCCCTGCTGCTGTACTTCATCGTCGCCAAGCTGCTTCGACGCTACCCAGCGTGGATTGTCGTTGCCCTTGCCGTTGGCCTCAATCTCATGCGGGCGCCGATCGCCCAGTGGAACCGCGACTATTTCGTGAACATCGATGCCGGCTCGGCGATGACCTCGATCATCACCAACCTCGTCTTCTTCCTGATCGGCGCCTACTACAAGGAACTGCTCGCGCAGATCACACGCTGGGCCTCCTGGCTCTGGGTGGCAGTGCTCCTGATCCCGGTCATTGCCTATGGCATCTGGCGAAGCGCGAATCCGGAAGCGTGGGAGCAGAGCTATCTGCCGATCTCGCTGCTGTGGATCGTTGTCGGCGTGATGGCCGCCTACCTGCTCGTGCAATGGGAGGCGCCCCGCAGGTTCGGCATCTTCTTCGGGGCACGCACCCTGCCCATCTTCGTCGTGCAGTTCCCCCTGCTGATGTGCCTGTCGTCCTACCTGCACAACAACAATCCCTCATACATGCACAACCCCGTCGTGCAGGTGCTCTTCCCGATCGTGACGACGACGCTGCTGGTAGTGGCGGCTCTGGCGCTGTACTGGGTGACACGGAACAACCTGGGCAGGTACTTGTTCGAGGCGCCGGCGTGGGCGGTAGGCGAAGCACGCACTCGCACGCTCGCTGCGGACGAACCTGAGCGCTCCGGCACGCGGGACCTGACCCAGGCTGCTCGCTAGCGGATTCGACTTCAGCGGGGCCGCAGCTGTGCAAGTCTTGCCTTCCCTGATGGAGAGAAGGCTGCATGCGCGTCGTTGGTGTCCAGGAGTTCGGAGGGCCGCAGGCCCTGCAGGTGTTCGAAGTGCCGACGCCAGAGCCAGGCCCAGGGCAGGTGCGCATCAGGGTGCACGCCGCCGCCGTCAATCCCACTGACACGCTGTTTCGTGCGGGGGCGCAGGCAGGAAACATGCGCAAGC
>Ga0075012_10002560_pt1 | contig 17806 bp, 14 predicted proteins | sample All_14_2_FD_71474 | JGI IMG/M metagenome (GOLD analysis project Ga0075012, IMG submission 71474) | Freshwater microbial communities in response to fracking from Pennsylvania, USA - Allegheny Zone_MetaG_DW_15 | ecosystem: Environmental > Aquatic > Deep subsurface > Groundwater > Drilled... | reverse complement strand
AGCACGGCTTTCAACATGGTGATGCCGGAGCCACGCTGACACAGCGCGGCAAGAAAGCGCATCATCATCCCATTCCCCTGTTGTCTGCGGGCGACGCCCGGTCAGCGTATCGGTGTCAGATGTTCAGTCGGTCAGGCGCTCCACAGGAAGCAGCCATAAACGCCCGTGCCCCACGTTGTTGGGGTCGCCGCTATCTCCTCGACAGTGCGCGAAGTGCGGTTGCCGTTGGCGTCATATTCGTAATGCACGCAGATATTCGCTGCCTGCAGCGCCGCTGCGACGATCGCGGCGGCCGACTCCATTGGCAGCGGGTTGGCATGGACCGGCGCTGCCGTAATCACCAAGCCCGAGAAGATAGTCGCCGCCTTGGCGTGCCGAATGACGCGCATCGCGATCTCCTTGCTAGCCTTCATAGGATGCTCAGTGCGTCCGTGCCGATGCTGGATCATCGTCGATGTCCCAATAGGTGACCACCGCGCCGGTCTTCGAGCCAGCCTTCCAGCGAGACGTTTCGTTGATGTCATGCAGACCGCCAATGCCGATGTACTGTAGCGTTCCATTGAGAAATCCGGACTTCGGCTCCTGCCAGACATAGAGCCAGTTCTGGCTGTCCCAGGAAAAATAGAAGTTCAGGTTCGTGCCGTCATACTGGACGCGAAACCAGTTCGGCGCGTCGACATAGTCGGAGTAAAACGGATTGGAGTTGTGGCTGGTGTTGGAATTGAGACGCTTGATGATGAAGCCGCCCGATTCCGAAACCAGCCCGACCATTTTCCCCGATGTGTCTTTGATCCACAGGCCGAACTCGGGCCAGCTTCCGTTGGGCGTCGAATATTTTGCGCGAACAGTCCAGGTCCAGGCCGACAGCGCAGGCGCGTTTCGATATGCGCCTGCGAACGCATTCGTGCTGTTTGTCACGTTCACGGAGTAGACCAGGCCGATGTTCGTGATGTCGGCTACGCTCGGCGTGACGCTGCCCGCGTTGTCGATATAGGTGAAGCTGCTCGCGATCGGCGGCGCAAAGGCGCCGAACTCACGGTATATGTCACCCGCGCCAGTGCCTGCGATCGTAATCGAACCAGGCGCATTCGTCACAGATATTCCTGGGCCGGCGGTAATCGCCGCCGCCTGTGGCGCATTGCCTGTCGAGCCAACGACCAGTTGCCCGTTGGTAAGCGGCCCCACCCCCGTGAGGTCGCCGCTTCCCGCATTCACCTGAACCGAATTGGTCGATCCGGCGACGAGGCTGTTCACACAGGCGCGCAGCGCTTCCAGGTTTGCCATGAGCTGTGTTGCATCGGCTACCTGACCGTTGGTCATGGTGTGCGGCAGTGCCGGGCAGTTCGCCAGCGCCGGCATGGCGAATAGCAAAGATCCGGCAACAATAGATGGCGCCACCACACACCGCTTGATCATCGAACGCTCCCCAGCCTTCAATATCAACACATCATTGCAGCAATATCCACAGCAAGAACACTACTGTGTGACGAACAGACGTCGTTATCAAGAATTTAGTCTTGATTATGTCTTCGACATGACATTCAACGTGATTATCAGGGTGTGCAGTTTCTAATCTTTAATCACCAGATATTGAATATTTTTACGTATAATCATCAGGTTAGTTTCATCGCGATCGGATTAGTAGCAACTATATCGGATTCCAACGCTGCACGCTGGGATTGCATGTTTCGGACTTGAAAGCCCGCCATGCGGTTGTCGCTCAAACAGGAGGAGACATCGATGGATAAATTTCGCTTAGGCGGGTCAATATTATCAGCATTGTTGTTCTGCTTGCCGGTCGTAGCAAATGCTGATTGTCCGCTTCCCCATAGCCTTGCGAACGGCCAAGTCGCAGATGCGACGAAACTCATGGACAATCTTGAGGCGGCCACCGACTGTGGAGCACCTGCAGGAGCCAACAACAGCATACAGATCAAAACCAGCGATACCACGCAGGGAGGCATCGGTCCCCTGACAGATGGTCAGCTGGTGATCGGATCGAGCGGAAACGCCCCTCAGGCCTCAACACTCACAGCGGGTCCAGGCATCGTTATCACCAACGGTCCTGGGACCGTGACCATTACGAATACGGGCTCTGGCAGCACGGCCGTTGCGGCTAACGTCCGGCGCAGTTCACCGCAGTCCATTCCCACATATACAGACACGGCAATTGAATTTGACTCCGTTGTCCGCAATGACGGAGGCGTCTGGTCGGCGAGTAACCCAAGTCGGATGACAGCCCCTTTCGACGGGTGGTATTCGATCACAGGTGGCGCCCATTGGGCCCCGATCAGCTGGGCTGGCCGCCGTATTTACATCGTGAAGAATGGCGCCGCACCGTTCGAAGGCTTGACCTCCGTTGTATCCACCCCCGACCATAATGATCCAATGCTGAGCACATCCGCCATAATCTATATGGTTGCAGGCGACTATGTTGAACTGCGCGTCAATCAGAATGTGGGCTACACGATTAACATCCAGTCGACTGGCGCAACCTCATGGGATTCGCCATATTTCTCGATGATCAGAATTCCAGGCTGACGTTATCGGGCAGTGCACATCTGGATAACGAGGGGCGGCCTTCACCGCCCCTCGTCCCCTCCATTCCATCAAGCCGCATCCTGCTCCAGCCACGGCGCGAGCGCCGCCATGCTGGCGGTCGCAGCCGCCTTCCGCGCGGCCTGCAGCCGCGCGCGGTATTCCCGCAGCGCCGGGACATATCCGCGCCCGTCGCGCAGTTCCTCGACCCGCCGCAGGATGCGATCCTTGACCACGTCGAGCGAAGCGCGCCCATCGTGCAACTGCCGCCAGTGGGCGAGCAGCAATGCGGTGGAGATCACGTCATTCTCGACCGCCTCCTGCACAGTGTCCCACTGCTGCTCATAGATCAGCCGCGCAACGGAGAACGCGGGTGCGGTGATCTTGGCCGGGATGTCGAGCGAGGCCAGCACTTCGGCCAGATGCACCGGCTTCATCTTGAACCCGCCAGTGGTGGTCCGCGCGAGATCGAGATGGCGAACAGGATCATTGCCCCCGAACCCGAGCCAGCGCCATCCTGAGGGCAAGGTCAGCCCGTGACGCTGGGCGGCCAGCGCCAGCATCGGCACGTCATGGACCATGCCGGCCCAGCTGGCGAGCTCGGTGCCGGACGGTGCGTTGGCCAGCACGGCGAGCACGCCTTCGACGATCTGGCGCTCAGACAAGTCCGGAGCAGAAAGCGTCGTGAACTGACCGACATCGATATTGCCGTTTTCATGCTCGATCAGCAGCATGACCGATGCGGCGACGATGGTCTGGAACGGCCAGCGAGGGGTGAGCAGCGGATCGTCGCGACGCTGATAGCCGCGCCGTGGCGGCTGGTCATCGCGCGGCACGAACCGCTCCATGGCGAGAAAGCGGCGGTGACCGACCGTATCGATGACCGCGCTTTCGATGTCGAGCACGACCCAGCTGCGGGGCTTGCGGTCGGCGAACAGAACTTCAGGTTTCATGGGGTTTGTATTCCTGTGATGATGGGAGAGGAGGATCGGCGGGCGCGCGGTTGCGCGCCCGCGTGTGGGTCAGACAAACCGGACGATGGTCTCGAGCGGCGCGTCCGGCTCGACGATGTCGCCGCCGGTCGGCACCCAGATGGTGCCTTCGAGAGGCGCGTTCGCCATCTGCGCGGCGGCCGCGCGGATGCGCTTCATGGCCAGCTTGCGGCCCTTGCCGATACCCTTGGGCTTGCCCGGCAGCCGCGCGAGCGAGCCGCGCCCGTCGACCGCGAACATCTCGTCGGCGCGCGTCGAGACGAACAGGATCGGCGCGTCTTCGTCCGCCGCGAACGGCACGCAGCGGTCGATCACATCCACCATCATGAGGCCGCGCCAGGCGATCACGAACGTGTCCGGCTCCCTGGCCGTCTCGCTCGCCCAGCCGCTGTAGACGCCATCCTTGCGCAGGACCTGGGCGATGCGCGCGAGCTCGATGCCCAGCGTCGGATCCATTACGCGCCCCGCGCTGAACAGGATCGCGTCGTTCGCCGGCTTGAACAGCGGCCAGCCCATTTCCTGCCGGACCGCCAGCATGAAGCTCTGGTGGCGGTGTTGCATTGTCGTCATTTCCATGTGTGTCTTCCTTCTCGTGACGGCCCTCAGGCCGGAGCATTTTTCCCGTCTCTCACGGTGCTCATTTTGCTCGTTTTTTGTGTGGGATGTGCGCGCCGCCGCAGCGGCGCGCGTTGCGCGATCAGCGGTGCCGCTCTCGCCATGTGACGGCGCGGGTGCGCGGCTCAGGACCCCAACAGGTGACCATGCGCCGGAGCCACAGGCGTTCGGCCTCCAGCGCGTCCTGCGCCACCTCGATCCACCAGGCCTTGGCCGACGCGTCCCAGCGATAGCCCCGGCCTTTCAGTATCGACCGCCGGTCAAACGGCGCGCCAGTCGCCTCGATGCGGATGGTGTCCTGGCTCGCGCTGTCGAGCAGGGCGCCGATGACCGTGCCGCCGTCCGCGAGGCGATGGGCCATCAGGTGGACGAGGCTGACCACGTCGGCCATGGCGCGATGCGCGTCGTTGAAGTGCCCTATCTGCATGAGCAGGTGCCCCAATGCACGCCCGTCCAGGCCGGCTTCGGCGAGCCAGTCGAAGTCCGTCGCGCTGCAGCACCAGGCGGCATCAGCAGTGAACGGCAGCAGGTGCCGGAGGAATGCTGCATCGAACGCGCACCGATGCGCCAGGAACACGTCGACTGGCGCCAGCGCCTTCTCGAGCAGGTCGAGATCGATCGCCTTGCCGGCGACATCAGCGTCGGTCAGGCCCGTGAGCCGGGTTATCTGCTCCGGGATCGGCATGCACGGATCGCACAGCGCTTCGCCGACCCGCACGATACCGACGAGCTCCCCGCGCGCATCAACCTGGATCACGGCATAGGCTATGTCGATGATTTCATCATGCGCCGGATCGATGCCCGTCGTTTCGACATCCATGATGGCTACGTTCAGGACGGGGCCGACCGCGTAGGGCGCCAGCGGCAGATCCTCGAGCTGCCCCACCCGTCTCAGGATGCGGATATCCGTGTCGTCGTCGGCCCACGGCGGACCGTTCGCCATCCCGTCTCCGCCTGCATCATAAATTGTCATGGTAGTAACTCCTGTTGGATGTTCGACCGGAAGGAGAAGAACCCTTTTCCTCTCTGGATTCCGATCACAGGAGCCGTCCCAGGACGGCTTTTCTACAGCGGCGACATGCTGACGCGTGCAGGCGCTGGTGCGATATCCCTGGCGGGCAGGGCCCTGCGCCAGGCACGACCGCAGCGGAAAGAGCGAAGACGGCGCGCCGACAGGTTCGCCGCGGTTGGTGGATCCGCTGCCCGATCAGAACTCCGGCGGCAACTAGGCCGTAGACTCATTATCCTTTGCACCAGATGCGTGCGCATATGAGCTTCACGGCGGCGAGGTAGTTTTCGGGACACTTGTCGTATCGGGTAGCGATGCCGCGGAAGTGCTTGATGCGATTGAAGAAGCGTTCGACGAGATTGCGTTGGCGATAGACCCAGCCCGAGAAGGCAAAGCGCTGCTTGCGGTTGGATCGTGCCGGGATGTTGGCCCAGACGTTCCTGCGGGCGGCGGCCTCTCGGATGGCATTGCTGTCGTAGCCCTTGTCGCCCAGTAGTGTCGCGCCTGCGGGTACGGCCTCGAGCAGGGCTTCGGCTTCTTGGCTGTCGTGAACCTGGCCTCCGGTCAGACGCAGGGCGACGGGACGACCGTCAGCGTCAACGAGGGCATGGATCTTGCTCGTGAGACCGCCTCGGGAACGTCCCATGCCGCGATCGGTAGATCCCCTTTTTTGCCCGTCGCACCGTGCTGGTGGACGCGCACGCAGGTAGAGTCGATCATTACGATCTCGCCCTTGAAGGCCGCCGAAACCGCAGCCAGCAGTCGGTCCCACACCCCGGCTTTGCGCCAGCGGACGAACCGGTTGTAGCAGGTTGTCGAGGGACCATAGCGCTCGGGTATCTCCGCCCAAGGTGAGCCGGTGCGGAACCGCCAAAGGATGCCGTTCAACACACGCCTGTCATCGACACGCGGCACCCCGCGCGGCTTGCTCGGCAAGAGCGGCTCGATGAGCGACCACTCCGCGTCCGTCAGTTCGTACCGCCGTCTCGCCATCAAACCTCCATCGCAATGGAGAGCCTGAATCACGCAGCCTCCCTGACCGCAAGCCGTTTATGAGTTTACCGCCTAGCGCCCGAACCCACCGTCCCCCATGCCCGGATGCCATCGACGGCGCGGCGACGCCGGCAGCGCGACGCTGTCCGCATCCGGCGCAGGAACCTGCGCCCCAGGCGGGTGCGTGGCGGCCGTGTCGGTCCGCTTCTGGTCGTCCACTGTCGCGGCTTCGACAGGCGCGGCCGAAGGCACAGGCACGGGTGGGGCCACGGGCGGCGAAGCCTGCGTGGTAGCGGCGCCGCCGGGCGGCACAGCCGCGCGGTCCCTGGCGGCCACATCTTCCGCATGGTCGCGCTGCATGCGCGCGCGCAGCGCCTGCCGCAGGTCCGGATCCTGGCCGCCCACCGCTTCCAGCGTAGCGCGACCGGAGACATCCAGGTCGGACCAGTCCATGACGATCGTGCGGTCGACGATGCGATAGGGCCGTTTGCGCGCCTGCATCACCAACCGGCACGCTTCTGCAACCAGGGCGCGCCGCGCCTGTGCCGCTTCCTCCTCGCGTGTGCGGGCGGCTTCGCGCGCACGCCTGGCCTTCTCCTCTTCCTGGTCGCGCGCATATCTTTCCTGCAGAATCGCCGTCCGGCCATCGGCGTCCAGCGATCGGAACAGCGTGACCTCCTGCGCCGCGAACGCCGACAAGTCGAGCTGCAGCGCAGCGCCCTCCATGCGGTAGGGCGGCTTCTCAGCGGCCATGATCAGCGCCCGCGCCGCGACCCGGGTCTCTTCATGCGCCGCCTGCTGGTGCGCAGCGACACGCTGCGCCCAGATGTCGGCATCGGCGCGCAAGCGGCTCGCCTGCCCGCGCTGTCCCGACAGCCGCGCAAGCGCCAACGCCGGTGTCCGGACCGGGACGCGATCGGCGGTCGCGAGGATTGCAGGCGACCGGAACGCATTGCGTCGCACGCGCAACGCAGTGACCCGAGACGCGATGCTGGCTGACAGCGTCACATCCGGGCGGGCGCGCGCTGTTCGGAGCGCTTCGCGCGCAGCCACCGCACCGGTCGCGATCGCCCGCGCGGCTGCGACGGCCATGCCGATCCCGCGCGATGGCTTGAGGCCAGCGATCCGCGCGGCCATGGCTGCGGCGCCGCGACGCACGCTGATGACCGATGCCACGTCGATGCGGTGGCGCGCGGACGCGGTCTTGAGGGCCGCGCTCATGTGCGCTGCGCCACGCCGAAGCGCGATGATCGCCGCGATCGTGTCGCTGCGGTCATGCTGGATCCCGGGCTGCGACGCGCGCAGGACATGCGCCGCCAGCGCACGGATCCTGTCCACCTGCGCCATCTTCGACCCGATCGCGCGCAGGCGCCCGGCAACCAGCACGGCCTTGTGCAGCAGCACCTCCTCCTGGTCGGCAAGTTCCAGCCCCTGCTCGGCCCGGCGGCAGTCCTCGGCCGCCTCATTGCCTTCGACGATCTGCGCATTGCGCAGGACCGCGTTCACGGTCTCGCCGCGATCATGCGCGGCCATGGCGGCGGGCCCGACATGCTCCTGCCGCACGGCGTTCAGGCCACGCTGCGCATAGGTCTGGTGCGTGAACCGGACGGAAAGGTTCGCCGCCTGCGCCGCCCGGTTCATATGCGCGGCGGCAAGCGCACGGATGAGGCGCAGGCCTTCCCGGTCGGTCAGGCCATTCACCTTTTCCTCGCTCACCGCCCAGCGATAATCGCCTGTCCGTTCGCACGGCCGCGTCGAGAAGCAGATATGGGCGTGATAGTTGCGCTGGTCGCTCTTTTCGTCCGGTTCGTGGATGGCGGCGGCATAGGGCAGGCCCAGCCGCGCGAAGGTCCGTTCGCAAAACTCAGCGACCAGGGCGCGACGCTCGTCCGGGGTCAACTCATGCGGCAGGTTCAGCACGATACGATACTGGACCTTCGCATTGGCGCGATAGGCTTCCTCGATCGTTTCCAGCACGCGCCAGCCGGCGCTGATCTCTTCGACGCTCTCGCCCATATTGCTGATCGGCGCGTCCAACTGGAGATCGGCGGCCTCCAGCGCGTCGTCTCGATAGATATAGTCGATGTGGGCGGCCGGAAGGCCGGCGCTCCAGTTCTTCGAGCGGAACCCAACGTAGGTGATCTTCATATACAGCGCGACACGACCGCGTCCGTCGACCAGCGGCGCCTTGTAGGCGCGCAGCGCCCGCCGGGATGTAGTGGCGACAAGGGTCTTGCGCACCGGTGCGGGCTTGCGCGGCGCAGGCTTCGCCTCCGGCATCTGAACATGGAACATCTGTCCCCACCCCTGCGCCACGCAATACTCGCCTGCGTCGCGCGCCCGTTCGCGCTCCACGCTGGAATAGGCGCGGGCTTCGTCCGCCTGCTTCATCCGCCGCAACGTCGCGACCCGCGCCAGGGCGCCGGCCATCGTGCGGTCGGCCGCCATCAGCCGCCGCGCGGTCCGGTTCGGCGCCATCAGGATCGAGAACACCCGCGCATCGGCTGCGCTGAGGATTCCATCCTCGCTTTCGACCTTCATCGCCATATGCGTATTTTTGCAAGATCGAAGGGGGGTGGGACCAAAGCGCCAAGCGCCTGTTGACCCAGGTCAACGTTTCTTTCGCGTTCCCACCCCCCCTCGTACTTCCTGCCTCCCTCGTTTCGCCGGATCGCAGGATGACAGGTCTCGCGCATTCGAACCCCCCAAGGGTCACTCCGCCGATAGCCCCGCCTGCCTCGCGCGCGTGAGGGCGTCGCGCATCCAGGTCCGAGTGACCCTTGCAATAAATTGCGGGCCGAATCGCCGACAAGGGCCTCCTCAACAAGACGGAGGACACACAATGCTCTTTGACCGCAATGAAGAACGCCGCCGCCGCGCGCTGCTCGAACGGCAGGAAGCGACCGCCAGGCAGAAGGAGAAGCTCGAAGTGCTGCGCCGCAAGGAGCGGGCAGCGAAGGCCCAGTTGCTGGGCTCGACCACGCGCCACGAAAACTGGCATGCACACCGGCTCGTCTATCAGGACCGGCAGGCAGGCTATGTCGGCGAGATGGCGGAGGCGAGGTACTGGGTGCGCTCGCTCACGCCCGACCTCTACCGGGAGGCGATCGCGCCCTATGCCGACGCGATGCACGGCGCGTCCATCATCGCGGTCGAGGTGGCCGCGGTCCGCGCAAACCTCAACGACTGGGCCCGGCGGGGCCAGGATGTGCTCTACGAGCAGGCGCGCGCAGCCTATGAAGAAGAGTGCAGGTCGTTTGCGGCCTGGCAGGCGGCGCACCCGGACGAGACGGACTGGCGTGATGCGCCCGCGACGCGGAAACAGTGGATGCTGATCCGCCGCACGGTCGATCGGCTGGAGGGCGTTGCGATGCCCGTGCGGCTCAAGGCCGGCGAAGCCCATGACTGGCTTGAGCGCCACGACGCCAACCTGCGGTTCCGGGGCAAACCAGCGCCGTCGAACTTGGCCGATCCAGGTGACGCGGACGCGTCCCGGCAGGCCAGCGTCGACAAGACCGATGGCGACCAGACCGAAGGGGATGAGGCGTGAGCGGCGGCGGCCGCATGGTGAAGGTCGGCGGCGCCGACCTTCACTTCGCCACTATCGAGAAACTCGAAGAGCGGGCGAAGGAGGAGGAAAATGCGCTGCATGCGCTCAACGACGGCGCGCTGGCCCGCAATCCGCGCGACGGCGCAGCATGGGCGAAGGTCGAACAGCATGCAACAATCCTGCGCGATCTCGTCTTCGGCCTCGATCAGTGGATCCGCGCCGAAGAGGAGGCGCTCGACAGTGAAATCGCCACGCTGCGCTATCGGATTTCCAGTTTGGGCGGCGAGGTCCTATAAGCTGGGAAGTTTGACTCTTTTTCCAGGACCCCGATCATGAAGATCATCACCGACATCGAGAAGATAGAAGCACATCGCCGCATGGCAAGCAGCGTCAATGCGCCGACGCCCGAATCGGTGCGTGCGGTCCTGCGCAGCGACTGGGATATTCTGCCGGTTAAGGGACGCGGCGAGCCGGCCGGTATCGCACGCGTTCCGCATCTCGCCCTCCTCCACGACGCGGACCTTGCGGAAGCCAAGTTGCGCCCGGTGCTCGCGCCGGACATGGATGCGAAAGCGCTCGAGGCGGGCTTCTGGCGACAGCTTCGTGTCCTGCCGTCCCTGCAGGCCGCGCCGGTCGGCAAGCCGATCACCGCGCCTTCGCCGTCTGCGCCAGCCGGCAAGCCAGCCGATGCGCCTGCGCCCGACCCGTATCTGCCCAATCCAAGACTGGTGGGGGATGGCGGACGTGCCTGGTTCCTGCGCCGGATCCTGGGTCACGATATCGGCGACGTCATACTCTATCTGCTCTCGATCCGCGACACGGACTGGACGCTCTTCATTCTTCTCCTCGCGAAGGACTTCAAGCAGGCTTTCAAGCTCTACCCTGATTTGCTCGAGCACCCCTGGCCGCCGTCGGCCCGGGCACGCTGGCGCGTGACGCGCGGACGCGATCGTCTGCCGCCGGTTCTGGTGCTGGTCCTACTCGCGGAACTGGCGCGCCTGGGCTGTAACCATCACGCCCTGCTCGCACTCTCTTTCGACGCGGACGGTCGTGAACTCTATAATGCAGAGTTTCGCGATGCCTTGGCGAAGCTGGGCGGTCCCGCCGCCGGCGCGCCAGCGCCCTGGCTCGGCGCGATAGCCGACATGGCGCCGCTGCAGTCAACCGCGCTCCTGCCGCCAGACATGGTGTTCGAGCAGCGCCAGGCGTCGCTTGGCCGTGCCTGGTCGGAATCGGCCGCCACGGTCCTCACAGCCGGGATCGAGATCTACGGCCAGCCGCTGCTCGACGGCATCTCCCGGTCTGAAGATCCTGCGACCCGGGCGAAGCTCGGTGCCGCCATCGCCTTCCATCCGCGATTTCAGCCCGAAATCCGGCAAGGGCACGGATCATCCCTTCAGAAGGGGAACCCGGTCAGCTACTGGACCATGAACTGGCGTCTGCACGCCGTGGTCGGTCTGATCGACCTCGCCATCCAGGCGCGCGCGTGGAGCGCGCAATATCGAACGGGCCGTGACTGTCTCAAGCCCTGGTCCGACGAAAGGGCGGATCGCCCGCTCGAGCGCGCCATCGTCGCGATCAGCTACTGCTTCATCGAGACGTTCAGCACCAAGGCGCTCGCAACCGCATTGACGCCGGTCCTCGAGGGAAAGCGCAGGCACGACCAGCGCGCGGCAGAGGCGTTCGGCCGGGAGATCAAGGCGCCCATCCGCACGGATCTGCGTCTCGACACGCTCGCCGAAGGCGCGAACTTTGGCAGCACCATCTGCGCCGCAGCGCGCGCGCGGCGGGCGCTATTGCCCGGACCTGGCGAAGAAGGCTACACGGCGCGCTATCAGGCACATCTCTGGCTCGATGCCCGAGGCGATGATATCCGGCATTACCGGCGCCACCAGCGCAAGGCGATCAAGCGCCATCAGGCGCTCCTGCGCAACGGCACCGCGCTCAGCCGCTCGCTGCAGGATCGGTTCAGCGCCGACCACCGCAATCTCCTGGCGGCGCCGTCCCCCAATGGCGCGATGCGCAACCTCCCCACCATGCAGGCCGATCCAAATGCCGTGCGCGCGGCGCAGGACTATGCCATGATGATGTCGCCGCCCGCGACCGACCCCATTCGGCTCGTCAACCTGGAACCCCGGAGGTGGCGCGCCCCGTCCGAGTGACCCTTGCGATCCTGAAGCGCGAATCGCCGGCATATGCTGGTGCATGGAACCGCAGGACAGATCGCGAAAGGAGGAGGCGCATCGGCCCGCAGTGGCGGATGCGCTTTTGGACTCTTTTCCTCTGCTGCCCGGCGAGTCACAATGGCTCGCCGCCCTGCTGGCCGATGAACTTGCAAGGATCATGAACGATGAGTGATGGTGCTAACCTCCCCCTGCGCGCCTGCACCTATGCGCGCGTGAGCACGTCTCGGCAGGCGCTGCACGAAACCTCGCTCGGGGAGCAGGACGCCATCATGGATCGTGCCGCCAAGGCTCAGGGCTACGAAATCGTCCAGCGCTATGTCGAGCCGGGACGCAGTGCCCGCAACGACCGGCGGCCGGTCTTCCAGCGCATGATCGCCGACGCCTGCGCACGCCCGAAGCAGTATGACGCCGTGTTCATCTATCGGTTCGATCGCTTCTTCCGCGATGAATATGAGTTCGAAGGCTATCGCCGGAAGCTCGAGAAAGCCGGGGTGGCGCTGATCTCCGCGACCCAGGATGTCGGCGACGGCCCGCATGCGCGTGTGGTCCGCTCGATCCTCACCGCCATCGATGCGGCCGGCAGCGAGATCAATGCCGAGCAGGTCAAGGTCGTGATGGCCGGCAACGCCGCGGACGGATTCTTCAACGGTTCGACGCCCCCACTCGGCTACCGGGTGTATGTCGCCGAAAAGCGCGGCAAGAAGGACAAGAAGAAGCTCGAGATCGATCCCGGCGAGCGCTGGCTGATCGAGCTCATCTTCCGGCTCTATCTCGAGGGCGACGGCAAGAGCGGTCCGCTTGGCGTCGACGCCATCGTGAAATGGCTGCGCAGGAATGGCCATATGCATCGCAATCAGCCGTTCAGCACCAGCCTCGTCTACAAGATCCTCACCCGCGAGACCTATGTCGGCCGGCATTACTACGGCCGCCGCGACAGCCGAACGGGCAAGAAGCGGCCGCGCGAGGAGTGGATTGAGGTGCCCGTGCCCGCGATCCTGTCCGAAGAGCACTTCCAGACGGTCCAGCAGCGGCTCAAGGCGCGCAATCCCGGGATAGCCGCGCCACGTTCGCACAGCTCGCCGGTCCTGTTGTCCGGTCTCGGCCGGTGTGGCTGCAACGGCTGCACTTCCACCATGATGCTCATGACCGGCAAGGGCGGGCGTTACCGCTACTATGCCTGCTCGAACCGCCGGACCAAGGGCGATTTGTCCTGCGGCGGCAACAATGTTCCCATGCAGCAGGTCGATGACGTCGTGATCACTGCGCTCGAAAAGCGTCTGTTCCAGCCCGAGCGGCTCAAGACCCTGCTCGCGGGCATGCTCGACGCCTCGTCGGCCGCCGATGCAGATCGCCGCAAGCGCCTCGCGGTCCTGCGCGCAGAGGAGACCGAGGTCAACACCGCGATTCGATCGCTGTTCATGATGGTTGAACGTGGCGTCACCGCGCCCGACGATCCCTTCCTCAAGGAGCGCCTGGCGACGCTCAAGCTGCGCCTGTCCTCGATCGGCGAGGAGATCGTCTCGCTCGAGCGCCAGGTCGGCGCCAAGGTCGGCCGGATCACGCCCGAGGTGGTCGATCGATTTGCGGCGGTCATGCGCGAGAAGCTGCGCGACGCCGACGATCCGCAGGTCCGTCGCCGCTACGTCCGCGCGTTCGTGGGCGAGGTCGTCATGAGCAACGAGGAGATCATCATCCGCGGTCCCAACCGCGCCCTCGAACTCGCCGCCGCCGGCGATATGCCGTCCGACGACAAAGTTCGCACATTTATGAGTGATTGGCGCACCCGGAACGATTCGAACGTCCGACCCTCAGATTCGTAGTCTGATGCTCTATCCAGCTGAGCTACGGGTGCGCGGGAGTTGGGCTGATAGGCGGGGGAGGCGGGTCTTGCAACAGCTTTTTACGCCTTTTTGCCAATCCCGTGCACGGGGCGGCGCGCAACCATATCGGGCATCCATCGTTCTGACTGCGAAAGGATGGGACCCATGGAGATTTCGCCCAACATGCTCGTCTTCGCGGGGCTTGTCCTCGTGATCGGTTTCCTGCTCGGCCTGATGCTGAGCGGGCGCGGCAAGTACAAGCAGCTCTGGCGTGAGGAAAGGCGCGAGCGCGAACGGGTGGAAAAGGAACGCGATGCGCAGATCGCCACGGCCAATGCGCGCATCGCGGAACTGGAACGCGCCCGTCCCGCAATCGCTCCGGCATCGACCGTCACGGCCGTCGATGCCCGGCCCGACCCCGTCTACCCCGAACCGCGCGAAAAGGGCGAGCCCTTCGGAGACCCGCCCAAAAAGTCGCGCTGGAGCCTGAGCTGAGCCGACAGACAGCGTGTCTTGTCAGGCGTCACCCCGGCGCCGGCCGGGGTGACAATATGCCTTACTTCTTCTTGAGCGCCGCCTGCGCCGCCGCCAGCCGGGCGATCGGCACGCGGTAGGGCGAAGCGGACACGTAATCGAGGCCGGTCTCCTCACAGAAGGCGATGGAGGCCGGATCGCCGCCATGCTCGCCGCAGATGCCCAGCTTGATGCCGGGGCGAGTCGCGCGGCCGCGCTCTGCCGCCAGTTCGATAAGCTGGCCCACGCCCTCGATGTCCAGACTGACGAAGGGATCGCGGGCAAAGATGCCCTTGTCCACATATTGTGTCAGGAACCGACCGGCGTCGTCGCGGCTGATGCCGATGGTCGTCTGCGTCAGGTCGTTGGTGCCGAACGAGAAGAACTCGCCAACCTCGGCGATCTCGCCCGCCTTCAGCGCAGCGCGCGGCAGCTCGATCATCGTGCCGACCAGATACTCCACGCTCGCGCCCTTTTCCGCGAACACCTCGCTGGCGACGCGATCGACGATCGCCTTCATCAGCTCCAGTTCCTTCTTCGTCGCGACGAGCGGGATCATCACTTCGGGAATCGGCGCCTGGCCGGTCCGCTCGGTCACGATCAGCGCCGCTTCAAAGATGGCGCGCGCCTGCATCTCATAGATTTCGGGATAGGTGACGCCCAGGCGGCAACCGCGATGGCCCAGCATCGGGTTGAACTCGTGCAGCTCGGCCGCGCGACGCTTGAGCGTATCGATGCCCACGCCAGCCGCCTTCGCCACTTCGGCGAACTCGGCTTCCTCGTGCGGCAGGAACTCGTGCAGCGGCGGATCGAGCAGGCGGATGGTGACCGGCAGGCCCGCCATCACCATGAATATCTGCGCGAAATCGTCGCGCTGTTCCGGCAGCAGCTTGTCGAGCGCGACGCGGCGGCCCTTCTCGCTGTCAGCCAGGATCATCTCGCGCACCGCGGTGATGCGCGCCGCGTCAAAGAACATGTGCTCGGTGCGGCACAGGCCCACGCCTTCCGCGCCGAAGTCACGCGCCGTCTGGCAGTCGAGCGGCGTTTCCGCGTTGGCGCGCACCTTCAAGCGGCGGACTTTATCGGCCCAGCCCATCAGCACGCCGAAGTCGCCCGCCAGTTCCGGCTGCACGGTTGGCACTTCGCCCGCCATCACTTCGCCGGTCGCGCCGTCGATGGTGATGATCTCGCCTTCCTTGATCTCGCGGCTGCCGATGCGCAGGACCTTGCCCTTCGCGTCGATCGACAGGCTGCCCGCGCCGGACACGCAGGGACGGCCCATGCCGCGCGCCACGACGGCGGCGTGGCTGGTCATGCCCCCGCGCGCCGTCAGGATGCCCTTGGCCGCGTGCATGCCGTGAATATCCTCGGGCGAGGTCTCCGTGCGCACCAGGATGACGGCATCGCCCAGTTCGTTGCGGCGCTCGGCCGTGTCGGCGTCGAACACCACGATGCCGCTGGCCGCGCCGGGCGAAGCGGGCAGGCCCTTGGTCAGCACGTCGCGCGGCGCCTTGGGGTCCAGCGTCGGGTGCAGCAACTGGTCGAGCGCGGCGGGATCGACGCGGGCTACGGCCTCTTCCTCGGTGATCAGGCCTTCACCGGCCATCTCGACCGCAATCTTCAGCGCGGCCTTGGCGGTGCGCTTGCCCGAACGGGTCTGCAGCATCCACAGCTTGCCCTGCTGCACCGTGAATTCGATGTCCTGCATGTCGCGATAATGGGTTTCGAGGATGTTGAAGACCTTCGCCAGCTCGGCATAGGTCTCCGGCATCGCCTCTTCCATCGACAGCGGCTTGGCGCCCGCCTTCTCGCGCGCGGCCTTGGTCAGGTACTGTGGCGTGCGGATGCCCGCCACCACGTCCTCGCCCTGCGCGTTGATCAGGAACTCGCCATAATAGGCGTTGTCGCCCGTCGCCGGATCGCGCGTGAACGCCACGCCCGTCGCCGACGTGTCGCCCATATTGCCGAACACCATCGCCTGCACGTTGACGGCCGTGCCCCAGTCGCCCGGAATGTCATTGATGCGGCGATACACTTTCGCGCGCTCCGAATGCCACGATCCGAACACGGCGGAAATCGCGCCCCACAGCTGGTCATGCACGTCCTGCGGGAACGGCTTTGCCCACTGCTTCTGCACGATTTTCTTGTATTCCGTGACCAGCGCCTTCCAGTCGGCGGCGGTCATTTCGGTGTCGAGCGTATAGCCCTGGTCTTCCTTGGCGATCTCCAGCGCTTCCTCGAACGCGCCATGGTCCAGTTCCAGCACCACGTCCGAATACATCTGGATGAAACGGCGATAGCTGTCCCACGCGAAGCGCTCGTCGCCGGACGCGGCCGACAGCCCCTCGACCGTTTCGTCGTTCAGGCCTAGGTTCAGCACCGTGTCCATCATGCCCGGCATGGAGACGCGCGCGCCCGAACGGACGGACACCAGCAGAGGATCGGCCTTGTCGCCGAAATTCTTGCCCGTGATCGATTCGATATGCGCGATGCCGTTGGCGACTTCGGCCTTCAGGCTTTCCGGGAAAGTCTGGCCTTCGTCATAATAGCGGATGCACATCTCGGTCGTGATGGTGAAGCCCGGGGGCACGGGCAGGCCGATCGAGGCCATGCCGTCCAGATTCGCGCCCTTCCCGCCCAGCAGGTTCTTGTCGCCCTTGCCGCCGTCGTTCACGCCGCCGCCAAAGCGGTAAACGTAACGCGATGCGGTTCCGGCGGGCTTCTCCATCGTGGTCGTCATTCTGTCGTGCTTTCCAGCCTATGAAAGGTGCCGCGTTGTGCACCGCAACACCCAATTTTTCAAGTAAAGAGCGGCAGGGCGGACGCCTGTTCCGGCGCGGGACAGGGTGAAGGGACGTTAACCACGCCCACCGTCGTTCGTCCTGAGCTTGTCGAAGGACCGTTCTTTTTCTTTGAGGAAGAAGTGCAGCCCCCTTCGACTGACTGCCTGCAGCAGTCGCTCAGGACAGGCTCAGGGCGAACGGGGATGGGTTGATGGGATGATGGGATGATGGGATGATCAATCCACGATCTTCGAGAAATCCGCGACCCCATGCACCGCATCCCGCACCCGCGCGAGCAACGCCAGCCGCGCGCGGCGCTTGGGCATATCCGTATCATTTACGATTACGTTCTCAAAAAAGGCGTCGATCGGCGCACGCAAAGTCGCGAGCGCCGCCATGGCTCCCTCGAAATCTTCTGCTTCGACAGCCGCAAGGGCACGTGGTTCAGCAATATCCAACGCTGCCAGCAATGCAGATTGCTCCGCGGGAACCGCTTCGGCGCTAGAGACACCGTCGGGAAGGAGCATTTGCCCCGCCGCAAAGCCGGATATGTTTCCGTCCGAGTCCTTTTTCAGTATATTCGCCGCGCGCCGATATCCGGCGATCAGGTTCTTACCGTCATCGGTGGTGACGAACGCCTGCAAAGCCTTCACCCGCGCGAGCAGGCGGACAAGATCATCCTCGCCGCCCAGCGCGAACACCGCGTCGATCAGGTCGTGGCGAACGCCAGCTTCTCGCTGCTGGACCTTCAGGCGGTCGGCGAAGAAGTCGAGGATGTCGCCGGAAGCATTTTCGACGGCTATGCCC
>Ga0075012_10002559_pt1 | contig 17832 bp, 10 predicted proteins | sample All_14_2_FD_71474 | JGI IMG/M metagenome (GOLD analysis project Ga0075012, IMG submission 71474) | Freshwater microbial communities in response to fracking from Pennsylvania, USA - Allegheny Zone_MetaG_DW_15 | ecosystem: Environmental > Aquatic > Deep subsurface > Groundwater > Drilled... | reverse complement strand
AGCGGGGCTTCGTCCAGGTCGGTCAGGCCCTCAATCAGATCACCTCGGCGACGCCTTCCGCGCCTGTGGCCAGCGGCTCGGGATCGGCGGCCGGGTCTGGTCAGCAGTTTCCCAATCTGTTCGGCCTCGGCGCCGGGCGCACCCTGTCCCTGGTAAACGGCCGTCGATTCGTGACCTCGTCGTCGGGCATGGGCGACCGGGTCGTGGACACGAACCTGATTCCCGTCGGCCTGCTGGAGCGGGTTGATGTCGTCCAGGCGGGCGGAGCGGCCGTCTATGGGTCGGACGCCATCGCCGGCGTGATCAACTATGTCCTTAAGGACGATTTCGAAGGTCTGGCGGTTGACGCCCAGTACGGCGTCTCCTCGCGCGACGACTATCCGCAGACGAGCCTGCGCATGACCTTCGGAGACAACTTCCTGGACGGTCGGGCCAATCTGGCGGGCAATGTGGAATGGTCCAAGACCGACCCTCTTTACGGCCAGGATCGCCCGCGTTCGGACCTGGCGCGGCTGACGGTCTCGAACTCGGCCAATACGAGCGCAACGGACGGCATTCCAGCCGTACGTGAACTGCTCGACGCCCACTTCTGGCCGTTCAGCACCAATGGGGTGATTTTCTCGACCCCGGCGCCGGTCTCGGCTTTCCTCCTCAAGTCGGGAGGCGTCGCCCAGCAGTTTTCGGCCGATGGAACGAGCCTCGTGTCCTACGACACCGGGGCGGTCGCGGGCGTGCCGTTCGCTTCGGGAGGCGATGGGTACGACTATCGCGACCTGGCGGCCCTCTATACGGGCGTGGAGCGGTTCAACGTCAACCTGCTGGGGCGTTACGACCTGACAGACAGGATCAAGCTGAAGGGCGAACTGCTCTATTCGAATACGCAAGGCAGCGATCCCTACGGCACTCAGGGTTCGACCCGTACGGTGCTGAACTCGGCCGCTTCCGGCGCGGGCCCGATCGCCTTCTATCGGACCAACCCCTTCCTGACGTCCACCGCCCTGTCCCAGCTCACCGCCGCCAGCGCCACCTTCGCCGCCGGCGGACCACTGTGGTTGTCCAAGAGTTTTGCGGATCTTCTGCCGACCCGCGAGTTCGTGACCGAGACCGACGTCTGGCGCGGCCTGATCGCGCTCGAGGGTGATTTCGACTGGGCTGATCGCAATTTCTACTGGAGCCTGTCGGCAAGCCGGGGCGTCGCCAAGGGCGAGGAGTCCGGCTGGGACACCTGGACCTCGCGGCTGACCAACGCCGTCAATGCTGTGAGCAGCGGCGGCCAGGCGGTCTGTGCGATCAACGCCGACGCCTCGACCACGAACGACGATGCGGCCTGCGTGCCGATCAACATCTTTGGTACAGGCGTGATCACGGATGAGATGCGCGCCTATGTCGCCGTGCCGGTCGGCGAGCGGTTCGAGAACACCCAGGACGACATCCTGGCGACGATCGGCGGCGAAATGTTCACCCTGCCGGCGGGACCGGCGAGCTTCAGCCTCGCTTACGAATATCGGCGCGAGAAGGCCGAGTACAATCCCTACGAGGCCAACCGACTGGGCCTGACCGGTTCGGGGACGCCGACCCTGGCCACCAGCGGCGCCTACAATACGAACGAATTCTCGGCCGAGGTGCTGATTCCGGTGTTCGGGGGTGATTTCACACTGCCGCTCGTCAAGTCGCTTGAAGTGGACGGCGCCTATCGGATCGTCGATAATTCCATCGCCGGAAAGGCCGATGTCTGGGGCGCTGGCCTGCGCTGGGAAGTGGTGTCCGGCGTGACCGTGCGGGCGTCACGCAGCCGCAACTTCCGGGCGCCGACGCTGGACCAGCTGTTTGCGCCCTCAAGCACGACCCTGGGCGCCATCGCCCAGAACCCCTGCGATGCGGACCGTATCAACAGCGGTCCAAATCCGGCGGTGCGTCTGGCCAACTGTCAGGCGCTGTTCGCCGCCAATCCCGGCTACGGTGCATTGGCCGGCTTCCAGGACCCGGGCGAGAATTTCAACAACGTCCTGATCACCACGGGCGGCAATCCCAATCTGAAGAACGAGATATCAGACACGACGACCTTCGGCGTCGTTCTTCAGCCCGGCTTTGTCCCAGGGCTGACGATCGTGGCGGACCGTCTCCAGATCGAGCTGCGCGACGGTCTCTCGGCCTTCACGCCGCAGAGTTTCCTGGCGACCTGCTTCGATTCCTCCCCCATGCCGGCGGATGTGTGCGGCCAGTTCACCTTCAACGCCCAGGGCCAGGTGGCGACGGCCAACTCGACCACCTTCAACGCCGGCACGGTGCGGTATGAAGGCGAGATCTATAACGTCAACTATGCTTTCGGCGTCGCCGATCTGGCGCGGCGGGATGCGGATTGGGGCCGCCTGGAACTGGGGCTGGAGGTGACGCACAACGCGCTTCTGGAAACCTCGGTCACTGGTTTCGATTATACGCGCACCGACGACACGACGCAGACGCCGGACTGGGTCACCCGTTTCGACGCACGCTATGCCTTTGGGCCGGTTCGCTTGAGCTATTCGATGAACTATCTGCCCAAGTCGAAAGTGAACCGGTTCGATACGATCGAGACGACGCCGACGCCCGAGATCGACGAAAACATCCGCCACAACCTGTCCGGCGAGTACCGCTTCGGCGACTATACGGTCCGGGCCGGGGTCACCAACCTGACCGATGAGGAGCCATCCTATCCGACCCGGACCTATGGCGACATACTGGGGCGTCAGTATTTCTTCGGCCTAAACGCGCGGTTCTAGGCCTTGCAGGGGCTCTTCGAGCGCAGCGGCGCTCGGGGAGCCTCGATCGATGTTACTCCGAAAGACACCGTCATGATCACCGTCAGGATGCTGCGTCGTCATCTATCGCTGGCCGCGGCGGTCTTGTTGCTCGGGACGTCTCAGGCCTGGGCAAGCACCGCGGCAGGGGCGGGGCAGACGATGCAGGTGACGCTTCGACCCGGTGATGTCGATGTCGCGCGCGGGCTCGCCCGGATGGATGTCGAACTGCGCATCCCCGCAATGGCGGCGGATGCGGGACAGGCGGTTCTGACCCTGCCGGTCGTTATCGCCAATACCGACACCGTCGCCGCGACCCTGACGGACCTGGTGATGACCGACGCCCAGGGAGTCGTGCCTTTAACGGCGCGCGACGATCCCGTGTCACTGGTCTATGCGCGGCATTGGATCGCTGGACGGGCCGTCAGCGGGGATGTGACCGTCCGCTATCGGGCGCCGATCGACAATACGCCGCCAAGGCGCGGCTCGGGTCCGCCCTATAGTCTGCGCACCGAAGGCGGCGGCGTTTCGGGCGTGGGCAACACTTTCATCCTGTTGCCTGAGGACGAGCGCGACTATCGTATCGCCCTGCGTTGGGACCTCAAGGGCCTGGCCGCCGGCGCCGGTGCGACGTCCAGCTATGGCGAGGGCGACGTTGATCTGGAGCCGGGCAGGGCGGACAGACTGTCCTCGACCGTTTTCATGGCAGGGCCGATGGAGCGTGAGCCCCAGCCCGTCTCCAACGCCGGCTTCTCGGCCGCCTGGATGGGCGAACCGCCCTTCGATGCGCGGCCTCTGATGGTCTGGACCCACCAGTTGCACGGCTGGATGAGCCGGTTCTTCGCCGAGCCCGGCGAGCCCCCCTATCGGGTCTTCATGCGGTTCAACCCGATCAACGCCGGCGGGGGCGTGGCCCTGACGCGGTCTTTCCTGGTGACCTACGGCCAGGCGACCGATCCGGCCGATCTGAAGTCGACCCTGTCGCACGAAATGATCCACACCTGGACCCAGTGGGACGGGCGCGGCCAGTGGTATGGGGAAGGGATCGCCGTCCGTTATCAGGGGCTGTTGCCCTACCGGGCGGGGCTGATCACGGCGGACGACTATCTGGCCGACATCAACGACACCGCGCGCCGCTATTATTCCAATCTGCTCAACGACACGCCAGACGACCAGATCGCGCCGCGCTTCTGGGAGGACAGCCGCATCCGGGTGCTGCCCTATGATCGTGGCGCGCTTTATTTCGCGGTGGTGGACGGCAAGATCCGGCGGGCCAGCCAGGGCGCGCGATCATTGGACGACCTTATCCTGGAGATGAACCGTCGCCGCCGCGCGGGCGAGACGGTGGACGAGGCGGCCTGGATCGCGCTGCTGACCGCTGAACTGGGCGACGACGGGCGGGCGCTGCACACGGCGATGAAGGCGGGCGAACTGATGGTTCCGGAGTCCGGCGACTATGGTCCCTGTTTCACCCGCTACATTGGCCGTGCGCGGCGGTTCGACCTGGGTTTCGATCCGAAATCCCTGGTGGGCGACGTCAAGACGATCCGGGGTCTTGTTCCCGGTTCGGCGGCGGAGCGGGCCGGAATTCGCGATGGAGACGTGGTCACCTACGCCGTGGCCATGGACGGCGTCCAGGGCGACCAGGAGGCCAGGCTGACCCTGCAGGTGACACGCGGCGAAGACCGGTTTCCGGTGACCTATCTGCCGCGAGGCGAGGAGGTCGACGTCTATCAGTGGCGTCGCGCGCCGGACGTCGATGACGCCGTTTGCAAGAGCTGATTCAGCAGGTGTTTCGGGCAGAAGCCGCATGGAGCAGGCCGACGGCCGCAAGATCCTGCACGGCGTGGCCCAGCGACTTGTAGACCGTGATCTGGTCACGGTGGGTCCGCCCCGGCGCAGCGCCGGACAGGACCGCGCCGATCTCGGCGGCGATATGATCCTCGCCGATGCAGCCTGTCGTAAGCGCGCGCAGGAACTCGCCGCCGTGAACCCGAACGTGTTCGGCGTGATCGACGATGAATCGGCTGAGCGCCACCAGGTCCGTATCGATCTCGGCGGCGGATGGACCGCTTGATCCCACGACATTGACGTGGGCGCCGGGCATGATCCAGGTCCCTTCGAGGATAGGATCGACGGCTCCGGTGACGGTGCAGAGGATGTCGGCGTCCTCCGCGGCGGCCCGCGCGGTGGAGACTGCAGAGACGGCAAGGCCGGTCAGCCTGCCCATTTCGGCCGCGAAGACTTCGGCCCGCCGCAGGTCGCGCCCCCAGACGCGAACCCGGTCGAGCGCGCGGACGCGGGCGATGGCGGCGATATGCTCGGCCGCCTGACGACCCAGGCCCAAAACGGACAGGCTCCGTGCGTCAGGGCGGGCCAGAACCGCGGTGGCGACAGCGCTGGCGACCGCCGTCCGCAGCGCTGTGATCTCACCCGCGTCTGCGATACAGACCGGAAGCCCCGTGCCGCCGTCGAACAGGACGACAACGCCTTCGTGCGCCTTGCGGCCCGCCCCATCGGCGAAAACGCTGACCAGCTTGGCCCCGAACAGGCCTTCGTCGGTAAAGGCCGCAGGCATCAGGGCGAAGGTGCGGCCTTCGCCCAGTCCGATGAAGCTGCGCAGGTTCTGGCGCACGCGTCCGGCGGACAGGGCGATCATGGCGTCGCGGATGACGGGGATCAGCGCCTCGAGGTCGAGCCCCGCACGCACGGCGGCGGCGTCATGGACAATGAGGGACGAGACAGCTGAAGGCGGAGAGGACATGGCGGGGCGAACACGAGGAAGGGACGGGACTCATGCAGCCTATCCTATCGTACGGGGCTGTTTCTGCCTTTCGCGAGGGCGATCCGCCGCCGGCTCGCAAGTCTGATGCGCGGAGGTGAAAACCAGCGGCGCCCCGAGCTGGAACGACGCCTTGCCGCAGGACAAGACGAAAGGATTATTCCGCGCGGCCGTCCTAGGATGGCGGTTCGAACCCTCGCGAGTCCCGTCATGCGTTTCACCCGAAGATCCCTGATCGCCGCCGCCGCCGCGTCGCCCACGGTGGGTCTGGCTCCTCAGGTCGCGGCTGAAGACGCACGGTCGGCGCCGTCGCTGACCCTGCCAGCGCGCGAGGCGTTTGCGGCGATGCCCGTCGCCTATCTGGACAGCGGGGCGACTCATCCGATGCCGCTGGGCGCCCGGGCGGCGCTGGAGGACTATCTGCGTTACAAGACCCGCACGACCGGGGCCCCGGATCTGGACCTGGGCGCCATGGAAGAGAATGCTATCCGCGGGTTCGGTCTTTTGGTCGGCGCCGATCCCGACGAACTGTGCTTTGTCCAGTCGACCACCATGGGCGAAAATCTGGTGTTGCAGGCGTTGGACATGCCGGCGACCGGCGGGCGGATCGTCACCGACGCTCTGCACTTCTTCGGCTCCTTCTACACCTATGGCGAACTGGCCAAGGCCGGGATGGACGTCGTCACCCTGCCCGTGACCCCCGAGGGCCGGATCGACATGGCGGCGATGGAGGCGGCGGTGAACGACCAGACGCGCCTGGTCTCGATCAGCCACGTTTCGACGATCAACGGGTTCGAGCACGACCTGAAACGGGTTTGCGACCTGGCCCACGCGCACGGCGCCTATGTCTATGTCGATATCGTGCACGGTGCGGGATCGACGCCGCTGGACCTGAAGGCGGCGGGCGTCGATTTCGCGGCCTGCGCCTCGTACAAGTGGCTGATGGGGGATTTCGGCCTGGGCTTCCTCTATGTCCGCAAGGCCGTCCAGGACAAGATCCGCCGGCCCTGGTGGGGTTATCACCAGCTGCGCGCCTTCCAAAGCCATGCCTATCCCCATGACGCGCCGGGCCCCATGCCGGCCGACTATGCGGCGCGGGAGGACGCCGTGGGTCGTTTCGCGATGGGCACGACCTCGTGGACGGGGGCGGTGCAGCTGGATCATTCCCTGACCTGGATCAACCGGCTGGGCGTCGACGCCATCCAGCGGGCGCGCCAGCCATTGGCGGATGCGGTGCAGTCGGAACTGCGGCGGCGTGGTTATGAGCCCCTGACGCCGCTGGACAGCCGCACGGCCCTGGTCGCCTTCGCGCTGAAGGACGCGCGGCCCAAATTGTCGGAACGGCTGACGGCGGCCAAGGTGCGGATCACCGTGTCGCAGCACCGGTTCCGGGTGTCGCTGGCGATGTTCAACGACATGAACGACATCGACCGCCTGCTTGAGGCCCTGCCGGCGTCGCCGCCGGCTTGATGGGGCGCATCAAAAAGGAACTTGGACGCCCTGGTTCAGGCCACGCGCCAGGTCCAGCAGATAGCGGGCGCTGGCCAGGTCCTGGGCGACGTGGCCCAGGGATTTGTAGACGGTGATCTCCTGTTTGGAGGTGCGGCCGGGTTTCAGGCCCAGGAAGACCTCGCCGATCTCGGCGACGACGTGATCGTCGTCTACGCGGCCGGCGCGCTTGGCCGACAGGAATTCAGCGCCCTGAGCCAAGACCCCGGCACGGGAATCCGCGATGAAACGGGCGCACGCCACCAGGTCGTCGTCAGCCTCGACGGGGCCGTCATAGCTGGAGCCCACGAGGTTCACATGGCACCCAGACGGGACGTCCGTCGCGCGGAGAATCGGCTGGGCCGAGGCCGTGGTGGTGCAGATCATATCGGCCGCAGCGACCGCTTCGGCGACCGAGGGTGCGGCGACGATCGGCAGTCCGGTCTCCTGCGACAGATGTGCGGCCAGGGCGACAGCCCGCGCCATCGACCGGCCCCAGATCGTCACTGAAGACAGGCTGAAGGCTACGTGGAACGCGCGGACATGGGCGGCGGCCTGCTCGCCCGTGCCGAGTACGGCCAGGCGTGAGGCGTCCGGACGGGCCAGGATTAGGGACGCCGCCGCGCTGGCGGCGGCCGTGCGAATGCCGGTGACCTCGCCAGCGTGGACCAGGGCGGACAGAACCCCGGTTTCGGGATCGAACAAGGCGACGGCGCCTTGATGCGACTGCAGTCCCTTTGCATGGTTCTCGGGATAGACGCTGACCAGTTTGGCGCCGAACACGCCGTCCGCCGATAGGGCTCCGGGCATGACGCCGAAGGCGCGGCCCTGGTCGAGCGGCACGATAGAGCGCAGCGGCTGGCGGGTTTCACCTCTGGAAAGGGCGGACATGGCCTCACGCATCAAGGGGATGCAGGCGGCATAGGTCAGATGGGTGCGGACAAAGTCGCGGTCCAGGATCAGCATGGGGCGCCGGCTCAGGAGTCGATGAAGGGCGTTCCGGTGACGAAACTGCGGATGTCACGGGTGAAGGCCGTCAGCGCAGGGCGGTTGGTGTAGGCCATGTGCCCGCCTTCATAGCGGCGCTGGATCACCCGTTCGGCGGGATAGTCGCTCTGGGCGACGAGGTACTGGGCGGGACCGACCGTCGTCGTCAGATCATAGATCCCCGTACCGATCATCAGCCGGAACCGAGGGTTGGCCTTGAAGGCGGCGACCAGTTTTGCAGGATAGTCGTATTCATTGAACGGCCCGCCCGCCCCGCCGGTCGTGTTGTAGGTCCAGGCGCCAACGCCGGGCGCCAGAGGTCGATAGTCGGCGGCGTCGCGCTCGGGGGCCAGCTGGGTGCGTAGATAAGCCTGCATCATCGGCAGGATGGCGTCCGACACCTTCGCCGCGAAAGGATCCTGGGGACGCTGGCCTGGCGCCGGGGCCGGGCCGACATAGCGCGCGTCGTAGACGCCCAGCCTCTGGCCCTTGTCGGCGAGCAGTCGGCCGGCGAAGGCCATCTTCGAAATCGTGAGGTCGCCGTCGAAATAGAAGTCGGCGCGGATACCTGTCAGGCGTTCCAGCTTTTCGGCGATGACGCGGCGGCGCGCCTGCGGCAGGGTCCGGCCCTGGACCAGGGCGGCCAGATAGTCGGTCATCCCCCAGGCATAGACGTCGTCGATGAAGCGGTTCATCGATCGTCGGCCTTTGTCTGCCTTGCCGTGATAGACGGCGATGGCGGCGAGCGCGGGCAGATTGGTCGCATAGGCGATCATGTTATCGATCCGCTGCGACGTCTCGATCATGTTGATCGCCTGACCGAACAGGAAGACGCCGTCCAGCGGCATGGCCTCCGCCAGTTGTCCGGCCATGATCGCCGCGCGGATCGTGCCGTAGCTTTCGCCGAGCACATACTTCGGCGAGGTCTCGCGGCCGTTTCTTTTGATCCAGGCCTGAACGAAGTCGGTGACGACGCGGGCGTCGCCCTCGACTGAATACACCGCGTTGCGGTCGGCTTCCGAGACCAGACGGGTGAAGCCGGTTTCCGGAGGATCGATCAGCACGATGTCGGCCACGTCCAGAACCGTTTCGGGGTTGTCCACGAGACGGGGCGGCGAAAAGGCCGGGGCGGCCGGGTCCTGCTCCAGATCGATCCGTTTCGGACCCAGCGCCAGCATGTGCAGGGTGGCCGAGGCCGCGCTGGGGCCGCCGTTGAAGGCGAAGATCACCGGCCGGTCGCGGTTTTCGCCTTCGCGGACATAGCTCGTGCAGACGAAACGGACGAAGGGCGCGCCTTGGGCGTCGGTCACGACGGTTTCTTCCAGACCTGCCGTGTAGTTGACGGTCTGGCCGTTGAAGACGCCGCTGCGTCTTTGTCTCGGATGCGCGGCCGAATGGGCGAAGGCGGGCGAAACGCCGGATGCGGCCATCGCCACTGCAGCCGTCGCCGCGCCGATCAGGTTTCGTTTTGTGAGGTCGATCATGTTCATCTCCGCCTGCGCCGCCAGTCTAGGCGGTGTCGGATCGACGATCTTTGCGTTGTCATCGAAAAGGCGGAAATGGGCCAGGCAAGTGCGGCGCAGGGAGGGAGGGGACGCGAATAAATCTTGCGTGAGAAGACCAGGCCTCACCGCCCCGACGCCAGGCGTTTTTGGAACAATACCAGTCGTTATGAAGCGCCTTGGCCACAACATGGACGATCCATAATCATGGCGAACCGAGACTAAAGCAGTCGCCTTCCGGCGGCGTGGCGAACGGGTTTGAATAGTCCTGCTCAGGTATGGGAGCTAGGATCGAAGCGCGCGCCTGATGGCGCGGGTCGTTCGTTGGAATATGCCTATGATCTCGTCCTCTCCTGCGCCGTCAGCCGAACTCAGACATGGCGTGGGTCTTCTGGATCTGGTGATGCTCGGCGCTGGCACCGCCATCGGGGCGGCCATCTTCACCGTACTGGGCCCCGCCGCCCAGGTGGGGGGGACCGGCATACTGATCACCGTGGCCCTGGCGGCCCTGCCTATGGTCCTGTTCGCCCTGGTCTACGCCTATATGGCCTCGGCGGCGCCGAGCACGGCCGCCTCTTACGAGTGGCAGCGCCGCTTCACCCACCCGCTGGTCGCCTTCGCCATCGTCTGGCTGAGGGTGCTGAGCAATGCGGTGGTCATGATCGTGCTGGCGCAGGTGCTGGTGAACTATCTGTCCATGGTGATCCCGCTGCCGGCCAAGCCGGTGATGTTCGGTCTGTTCGCGCTGATCTTTGGGCTCAACTATGTCGGCGTCGCCGTGGCCGCGCGGGCCCAGACTGTTCTGATGATGCTGTTGCTGGCGATCTTCACCGTCTTTGTCGTGGCCGGCGCGCCCGACCTCAAACCCGGACTGCTGGTCCAGGCCGCGGCGGGCGGCTGGTTGCCGATCCTTGCGGCCCTGCCGCTGATGATTCAGCTTTTCCTCGGGATCGAGACGGCGACCGAGGTCGGGGACGAGGTACGCAACGCCAAGGTTGTCGTGCCCTTGGGGATCGCGCTGGGACTGATGCTGACCGTCGTCGTCTATCTGGTGATCACCTTCACGGCCCTAAGTCTGGTCGGGCCGACAGCGTTGGCGACCAGCGACGCGCCGCTTCTGACGGCTGCGGAGGCGGCGCTGGGGCCGTGGGCGGCGCCCCTGATCGTCACCGCCGCCGTTGTGGCGCTGACCAAGTCCATGAACGCCGTCTTCCTGGTCTATTCCCGTTTCCTGTTCGCCATGGGCCGGTCTGGTGTCCTGCCATCCGCCCTGGCGCGGATTCACCCCAGGTTCGGCACGCCGCATGTGGCGACCCTCGTGGCCTTCGCCGCCTCGTCGGCCGCCCTGTTCCTTCCGTCGAGCCTGCTCTTCCTGTTGCTGGCGGTGAACGTGCCCACGATGATGAAATATCTGGGCACCTGCCTGGCCGCCTACAACGTCGCCCGCGCCCATCCGGAGGTGCATGATCAGGCCCGGCTCAGGTTCAGCCGGCCGATGGTCAAGGTGCTGGCGGTGCTGGGCGTGATCGCCGCGGTGGCTATCGCGGCCCTGGGTTTCAGCACGGACTGGCGGCCCTATGTGTTGCTCGGAGTCTGGCTGGCGATCGGGCTGGCCTATTACGCCTGGCCCGGTCGTCGGAGCCCGACGGCCGCGTGAGGCCTCAGACCCCCTGGCGGACGGGCAGGGCGGTGGTCCGCTTCATTTCCGACAAGGCCACCGTCGAACTGATGTCAACGACGCCCGGCAGTTTGAGGATCTTGCGGAAGATGAAGTCCTGGTACCATTTGATGTCTGGCGCGATGACCTTGATCATGGCGTCGCGTTCGCCCAGGACCGAGTAGCATTCTACGATCTCGGGTATGGCGGCGATCTCCCGGATGAATTTCTCGCGGTCGCTGTCGGCCAGATTGTTCATCTTCAGCTGGGCGAAGATGTGCATCTGGAAGCCCATCCGTTCGGGGTCGAGAATGGCCACCTGGGCCTTGATGTAGCCCTCCTCGCGCAGGCGCTGGATGCGCCGCCAGCAGGGCGATTGGGACAGGCCGACCCGCTCCGCCAACTCCGAAGTCGAGATGGAGCAATCGATCTGCAGCTGCTGCAGAATTCGGACGTCGATGGCGTCCAGGCCGGTGGACATCGTCTAGTCTCCGATTTGCCGATATGCCGCATTAGCTATTCAATCATTCGAAATCGCAAGCTCAGGAACGCAAAGAATCTCCGGCGCTGCGACTGTAACAATGCAGGCTTGGAAGGGCGGCGCGATCAGACTCGCGACGGGCACAGGCTTTGCGACACATGAACACCCGATCCGCATCCTGGTCGCCGATGGAGCGTCGACCGTGAGCCGAGGCGAAGACCCGGCAGGGGCGGCGTTCTACGATATCCGGGATTTCGCTGCCTTCGGGCGATCTCTCTATCGCCATATGCCCCTCCCGCCGGGGGCGTCGATCCTGTTCGAGAGCACGGTTGCCGAACCGGAACCGCTGCTGGCGCAGGTGATCCGCGACGCCTTCTCAGGCGGGGTGACGGACCGGTTCGAAAGCGTCTTCGGGCGGGGCAATCCCCATCTTCTGGCCGCTCTGGCGGCGCGCTACGGTGTCGATGAACAGTGCATCCTGCCCACGACCGGCGTCTGCAATGGCGTCGCCCAGGTTCTGACCGGTCTGGTAGCGCCGGGCGACCATGTACTGATCGAGACGCCTGGGTTCGACGTCCTGTCGGATCTGGCGCGCCTGTCGGGGGCCGAGGTGGAGTTGCTGCCGCGTCGGGGCGAGACCTTCGCCATCGACCCGGAAGAACTGCGGGCAAGGCTGAGGCCGAATACACGGCTGGTGATCGTCACCAACCTGCACAATCCCTCGGGTCATTGTCTGGGGGAGGGCGCGCTCAAGGCGGTGGCGGCGGTCGCGGCGACCGTCGGCGCCCATGTGCTGGTCGATGAGGTTTATGCCGATTTCGCGGCGGACACCGGCGATCTGCCGGCCGTTCGCCTCGCGCCCAATCTGATCAGCGTCAACAGCCTGACCAAGGTGTTCGGCCTGTTTTCCCTGCGTTGCGGCTGGATCGTCACGACCCGGGCGACCGCACGCCGGATCGCCAACGCCAGCGCGGGACGCGAGTTCGGGGTGTCGAAACTGACCCACGCCCTCGGCGCGCTTGTGCTGGAGACGCCCCAGGCCTTCGAGTCGCATTGGCGCGGGGTGCTGGACGCCAGCCGACCGGTCGTGGAGCGTCATCTCGCGGCCATGCGCGCCGATGGTCTGATGGAGGGCGACCTGCCCGCCTATGGCTGTATCGCCTTTCCCAAGGTGGTCGGTCATCCCGACACCCGACGCCTGGCGGAGACCCTGTGGCGGGACTACGAGATCGTGACCGCGCCCGGAGAGTTCTTCGGGCAGGCCGGTCATATGCGGCTGGGATTCGGCGTGCCGGCGGCCACGATCGACAAGGGGCTGTCGAAGCTGCACGAAGCCCTGTTCGCCCTGCGACGCGTCGGTTCGTCGCCCGCGATTCCATCCATTCTCACGCGCTGAGGATCCGACATGCGTTTCTGGCTGACCCAGCTCGTTCTTGCCGCCGCCTGCCTGGGCCCGCTGGGCGCGGCGCCGGCATGGGCGGAGAGCCAACGCTACGTCGTGATCGCCGCCGGCGAGACTGTCGGCCGGCTCGTGGTTGATCAGACCGGCTCCACGGTCGATATCGACTATTACGTCGACAACAACGGGCGGGGGCCCAAGCACAGGGAGCATCTGGTCCTCGGCGAGGGCGGAATTCCGCAACTGTGGACCATCGAGGGCGTGTCCCTGTTCGGCGCGCGCGTGGACGAACGGTTCGAACAGGCCGACGGCGTCCTGCGTTGGCGCAGCCAGGCCGATGAAGGCGAGCGCCCCGCTGCGACGCCGTCTCTCTATGTGGCCAATGACGACAGCCCCTGGAGCCTTGCGCTCTACGCCAATGTGCTGAAGGCGGCGCCGGACCAGAGCCTCGAGGTGACGCCGGGCGGCCGTCTGACCCTGACCAAGGTGCGCAGCCAGACTTTCGGACCAGGCGCCCTGCCGGTGACCATCTATCGCCTGACGGGGCTTCAACTGCAGCCCGGCTATGTCATGCTGGACGAAGCCGGCCGGCTGGTTGCGGACTTTTCAGGCGGAGCGGTGACGGTTCGCGAAGACCTGGCGGCGAACGCCCCCGAGTTGATGCGGATGACGGGGGCGCTGGAAGGCGAGCGGATCCACGCGCTGCAGACCCTGTTGGCGCACAGGTTCGACGCGCCGGTCCGCATCCGCAACGTCCGCATTTTCCAGCCCCGGACGGGCGACCTGTCGGTCCGGTCTTCAGTGACGGTCTTCGGCGACCGGATCGCCGCCATCGTGCCCGAGCCGGACGTGCCGACCGATGTCAGCGACTATGAGATCGACGGCCAGGGCGGGACGCTGGTTCCGGGCCTGCACGACATGCACGCCCACAACACGCTGCAGACGGGGCTGTTCTATCTCGGTGCTGGCGTGACCTCTGTCCGGGACATGGGCAACAGCAACGCCTTCCTGCTGAACCTGACCCGCGACATCGACCAGGGGCTGGCGCCCGGTCCGCGTATCGTGCGTGACGGCATGCTGGAGGGACGGAGCCCCTATTCGGTGCGGACGGGCCTGTTGGCGGACACGCTGGACGAGGCGCTGGAGGATGTGCGCTGGTACGGCCAGCGCGGCTATCGCCAGATCAAGATCTACAACTCCCTGCACCCCGAATGGGTCGCGCCGGTCGCGCAGGAGGCGCATCGGCTGGATATGGGGGTGACGGGCCACGTGCCCGCCTTCGTCACGCCGGATCAGGCCATCGAGGCAGGCTACGGCGAGATTTCCCACATCAATCAGCTGATGCTGGGCTGGCTGTTGCAGCCCGGCGAGGACTCCCGCACCACCCTGCGCCTGACGGCGATGGCGCGGGCGGCGGATCTCGACCTGTCCAGCCTGCCGGTCCGGCGCACCATCGCCCTGATGCAGGAACACGACGTCGCCCTGGATACGACGGCCGTGGCGCTGGAGGTGCTGATGCTCAGCCGCGCGGGCGAGCCGGCGCCGTCCTCCATCGGCTATGTGGATCACATGCCGATCGGCTATCAGAGATACCGTCGCCGATCCTTCGTCGACATCGACAGTCCGGCCGTCGATCAAAGCTACAAGGCCGCCTTCGAGACGTTGCTGGACACCCTGAAACTGCTGCACGACAGCGGCGTGCAACTGCTGCCGGGTACGGACGCCGGCACCGGCTTCACCGTGCACCGTGAGCTGGAACTCTATGTCAGGGCAGGGCTGACGCCAGCCGAAGCTCTGAGTCTCGGAACCCTGAAAGCCGAGCAATATATGGGGCGTGACCAGTCCCTGGGCAGTATTGAGCGTGGCAAGCTGGCCGACTTCTTCCTGGTGCCGGGCGACCCGACCAGGGACATAAACGCCATCCGCCAGATCCGGATGGTGATGAAGGGCGGGGCGCTTTATTTCCCCAGCGAGATTCACCAGGCGCTGGGGATCCGGCCCTTTGCGGATCCCGTGGTCGTCACGCCGCCGAAGGCGCCGGAAGATACAACGGCGACCGGCGCGGGCGAGAGCTTCCTGTTCGGCGAGGGGATGGATGAAGATCATGGTCACTGAGAACCGGCGCCGCCCCATAAACCGGCTTGGCGCGGCCTTCGCCGCCCTGGCCTTGGCGGGGCTCTCCCTGGGCATGGCGCCGGGGCCGGCCCTTGCCCTGTCGTCCGGGGCGGTCGAGGTCGCCGCGCCGGTGGTGACGCGTCACGAGACCACCATTCGCGGCCAGCGCATCGCCTATACCGCCACCGCCGGCGCCACCCTGTTGCGCAACGACCGCGATGAGCCGACGGCCTCCATCTACAGTTTCGCCTACATCAAGACCGGCGGCGAGCGAGACCGGCCGGTCATGTTCGTGTTCAACGGCGGGCCGGGTTCGTCGTCGATCTGGCTGCACATGGGGGTGGTCGGTCCGCGCCGGGTCCGGTTGGACCGCGAGGTGAACCCCAGCAATATCCCGCCGTTCGGCGTGGTCGACAATCCGGACAGCCTGCTCGATGTCGCCGATCTGGTCTTTATCGATCCGGTCGGCACCGGTTTCAGCCGGATCGTCGGCGTCGGCAAGCCTGAGAATTTCTACGGCGTGGACGAGGACGCCGAGAGCGTGGCCCAGTTCATCGAGCTGTGGCTGACGCGGAACAATCGCTGGAACTCACCCAAATATCTGATGGGGGAAAGCTACGGCAGCGCCCGGGCCGCGCTTTTGCCGCGCGCCCTGATGGGAGGGCCGACCTATGGCGGGGTGATGCGGGGGATCACGGTCGACGGCATCGTTCTTCTGGGGTCCAGCCTGAACGGCGCCGGCACGGCCGGGCTGTCTCCGTCGCTGGCTGCAGCCCTGAACCTGCCCGCCATGGCCGCCACGGCCTGGGCCCACCAGAAGATCGATCGGCGGGGGCTGACCCTCGACGCCTTCGACGTCGAGGTGACCGGCTTCGCCACCGGCGACTATCTTGCGGCGCTGGAAAAGGCGGAGGCCGGAACCCTGGATGATGCGGAACGGGCGACGATCGCCGCGCGGCTGTCGACCTACACGGGCCTTCCGGCCGCGGCCTGGCTGCCCGGTCTGACCCTGTCGCCAAAGGCTTTCTCGCAGCAGCTTCTGGCGGCCGATGGGCTGACGGTCGGCCTCTATGACGGTCGCTACACCCTGCCGTCGGCGCACGATGGCGGAGAGCCGGTCGCCGACGATCCCGCCATGGGCCGCTATGCGCCGGGCTTTATCGCCGCCTTTCACCAGATGCTGTCCGAGGATCTGAAGGTCCAGGAGGACCGTCCCTATGGCGCCATTGTCTGGCGCAACCTGCTGTTCGGCTGGAACTGGAAACGGACCGGCGTGCCCGAGGGGCAGTCGTTCGCCGGTGATCTGGCCACAGCCATGCGCCGCAACGGCGACCTGAAGGTGCTGGTGGCCAGCGGTTATTTCGACATGGTCACCACGCCTGCGGCGGCCCGGGACGCCCTGGCGAAGGCCGGCGTTCCCGCCGACCGGGTGACGCTGCGTAATTACGAGTCCGGCCACATGCTCTATCTCGGGGATACGGCGCCCGCCTTTTCCGACGATGTCCGGGCGCTGATCAGGAGCGGACGCCGATGAACACGAAGCGAAGGGCTTCGGCGCCGCCAAGACCGGCCCGGCGCCTGCGGGGCGCCGCTGTCTCCATCCTGTCCCTGATGCTCTCCGTTGGAGCGGGCGTTGCGCCGACCATGGCCCAGGTTTCCGGCGCCGCTCCGGCGTCCGCCGCGCCGGCGCCGCCGGAGCCTCGTCGTTCGGTCACGCACCACGCGGGGCGCTTCAACGGCGAGGCCGTCGCCTATACCGCCACGGTCGCCGACAATTTCGTGCCGGGCCCCGACGGGCGGCCGGGCGCGTCGGTCGTCACCATCGCCTATACCCGCGACGACGTCGGCGATCCCGCGACCCGGCCGGTGATCTTCGCCTTCAATGGCGGGCCGGGCGCCTCTTCGTCGCCCCTTCACATTTCGGCTCTGGGGCCGATGCGCAAGGCGCCGGCGGGCCAGGACGGGCTGGTCGACAATCCGTTCAGCCCGCTGGACGTGGCGGACATCGTCTTCATCGATCCGGTCGGCACGGGGTTCAGTCGCGCCTTCCGGGGGGTGGATGACAAATACTGGTACGCCGGCGCCACCGATGCGGCGGCTGTGCGGACGGCCATTCTGAACTGGCTGAAGCTGAACGGCCGCGAGACCTCGCCGCGCTATCTGGCAGGCGAGAGTTATGGGACCACCCGGGCGGCGCTGATCGCCGCCGACGCCGAGGTCCTGAGCTTTGACGGCGTCATGCTGATCGCGCTCGCCGCGCCGGTGACGGGGCGCGAGATGCCCTTCGTGACCAGTTTGCCCACGATGGCGGCTGGGGCCTGGCATCATCAACGGATCGAGCGGCGTGGACGGACCGTTGATCAGGTCTATGCGGAAGCGCTGGCGTTCGCTCGCACCGACTATGTCGAGGCGTTGATCCAGGGGGCCAGTCTGCCTGCCGCCGATCGCCGCAAGGTCGCGGAGCGGATGTCCGCCCTGATCGGCCTGCCCACGGATCTGATCCTGGCCGAGAACCTGCGCATTTCGAGCAACAGCTGGATGTTCAACCTGCTGAAGGACCAGGGCCTGCGCACCGGCTTGCTGGACGTCCGGGTGACCTCGCCGATGGAGGCGGGCGCGCTGGGCGCGTTGGATGATCCGTCCC
>Ga0075012_10002553_pt1 | contig 17846 bp, 16 predicted proteins | sample All_14_2_FD_71474 | JGI IMG/M metagenome (GOLD analysis project Ga0075012, IMG submission 71474) | Freshwater microbial communities in response to fracking from Pennsylvania, USA - Allegheny Zone_MetaG_DW_15 | ecosystem: Environmental > Aquatic > Deep subsurface > Groundwater > Drilled... | reverse complement strand
TAATTAGACCGCCCCAATCCATACGTTACATATCCAATTGCATACATCACATACTTCGGCAAAGATGGATAGTTATAATCCGGCTCTGTCACATCAAATTGCATATTGCCATGCAACGCCATATCCACACGCCAGATCAATTCATCAGGATTCCATAAAGCGGGAGCACCCCAACTGTTACCCGGCAATGAAGCAGCAAGAAAAAGAACGAAAATAAAAAGCGGTATTAAGAACTCATACCGCGAAAAGAAAGTATCAAGTTTATTTTGCATGCAAATCTCCGTACTATTTGGGCTGGGATGCGATCACATAAATAAGGGTTACTGCATCAACAGCAACATCCCCTGTTTTGAAATTAGGCTGGATTTTTCCCTGCACTTTGCGGAATTCATCTTCAAGGCGTTCGATCACCGTAAATTCAAAACTCTTAAAGTTCGATTCAAAAACACTTTTATAATCATTCCAGCGATATCGATTCAAATTACTAGTGGGATTTAAGAAGTTTTTCCAAACATTTTCTGAGTATTTCAACATCTCAAATGGGTATTTAAAGAAATGGTCTCGCAAATCAACAAAATGTAGATGAATACCACTTGGAGACGTCAATTTTGCCAGGGCTTTTGTAATGCCAGGCACATCATCCAAATGCTCAAAGACTGACGTACTCAGGACAATGTCGACTTGTGAAACCTGCTGTTGAATGGATTCTTCGCGGATATCTCCGTGCAACAAGGTGATAAATTCGCCTCGCGGCTGGACTTCATCCTGTTCCACTTTCAGATACTGCCCATACTCTGCAAGCAATTCTCGATTCCGTTCCGTATCCAATAACACAAAATGATCGCAGAGAACGACATGGGCAGCACCACGCTTCAATAAATCCACGCCAACGGCAAAACGTCCGCCATAGCCAAATACCAAAATGCGCTTTCCCTGAATGGATACCCCCTTTGTTGATAATGTCTCAACATATCGTGCCGAAGCAGAAAATGGGTCGGTAGATTCAAGCCCGGGTTTGATGATCCAGCGTCGCTTAAGTAAGAAGCGTGCGATACCCTCTGGCATAAAATGGCGTACGAGTCGAAGAATGAGATAGCGAAGGTTCATAAGTCTATTGGTCTGCAGGTTTCGGCGGGATATATCCTGTGCAATCATCTGGCACAGGCTTGGGTACAAGTAACATCACATTGACTTCTTTGTATGTCTGTATTTCCTGATAGTAACAAAGCGTAGGGATAGACACCCACTCTACCCAGGCATTGTTCTCTTCTCCAAACTCAAAAGAACTATCCTTGAGCGGGGTGCGTAAAGGCTCAGTAATAATCAGTGAAAAACGCTGATTGGTGACATCCCTGTAAAAGGATGAATAATATTCGTAGTTCGTACTTAGCGCCTCGTTCATGAGAACTTTCTTTTCATATTCAGGAATGAATTTCTCTTCATGAATATAGTCAAACGTCAACAATTGGCGCTGGTCCATGAATAAAACATCTCCAATTTTTTGATACTCATCCACTGCTGCTTGAATTTCGGTTAAAGCAGTTTCGACTGTTGCGCTATCTGGCAGCATATCAAAAGATTTAGCTTCTGCTGGAGTTTTGTCAGTCAGGACCAATAAGGTATTAATCTCATCGCCGTGATTATATGAACGCAACTGGCGGACGGGTGTCACTGCGGGAAAAACCAATGCAGCAATAAGCGTGATCCGCACCCAACCAGGCATTTCATTGTTCATTACCGCTTCTTTACCGCCATTGATCCAAGCCATAAAGACCGTAAAAGCTACCCCAATCAAGAACATATCCATGTTATGCAGGTCGCCGCCGCCACCGATCTTCGTACTGGCAACCAAACCAACTACAAGGAAAGCAAGGAGAGGTCCAACAATTGCAAGTTTTTGCCAAATGTTCAACTGCCATTTTTTAGACGCAGAAAGCCAAACCAGCCAAAGAATCACTGGTAACACAGCAATGACCAATCCAAGCAAAATACCGGTTCCATAGGTTGAGTTGGGCAGCAAGCGATACCACAAAAGAGGCTGGTCGGTCACAGCATATGTCACGAACTCTGGGTTGACCCCCGTACTTGCGATCTGTTCAGTAACATCAATTGGCGTTGAAGAAGTTCTTGCAATATGCAGAAGCGGCATCAATTTTGGCAGAATGAACCCGCCAAAGGCGCCGGTCAAGCCCAAAGAGATCGCCCGAACCCAATGGACACGATCCAGCTTTCCGTTAAGAGTCGAGGCGCCTGCCAATTCAAGCATTCCGATCCATAGACCGGGAGCAAACAACCAGGTGAATCGACTCGATTGCGCAAAATATCCAGCATAAATGATCAATGGGATTGCGATCCAAAGTGGTTTACGCCAGAGAAGAACAGTCAACGCCGCCGCGAGAACCAATGGAGAATGAATGGGCCCCTGCCTCAAAAACAGGAAGACCCATAAAGTCATTAACATCCAAATCCGAATATTTTTTTCAGCGACAATGTATGCAGCAACACCCACCAAAAAATATGGCAAGATGAGAGTCAACCCGATCCACAAGCGCACTGTTTCAATCGTTACATTGGGGATCAAGAATGGTAACCCACCGACCAGCATACGACCTGAGTCAAGCAGAACATAAATATCCTGGTTATCAGCTATACCATAACGATCTCGTCCGAAGCGCATGGAGTAATCCCAAATGCGATTGCCTTCAGACCATCCCATCGAAAATGGATAATCAGTCACACCTTGTAAAGAGATCGCAATTGTGAACACGCTTGATGTGAGTATTAGCCCAACGAGAAAGGGCTTCCATTCGACTAACGCAACCTCACGCGTAATCAGAAAGGAAACAAGAAATAAAGTCAATGCCCATAAAGCTAAGCGGAAATAAATACCGTCAAAAACAACACCCCACATTGTGCGTTGCAAGAACCATGCCGGAAAGATCAAGAGCACAATAGCAAATATCCAGCTAAAAACTGGCATCTTATTTCGTAACGTAATTATGTTTTGAGTTGTTGTAAAGAATCTTTCGCTGTTAAGAACAGAAACACCCACAAACGCATATATACATACACACAACAAAACAAAAAAAACAAAGAGGACCAACCAGCGCGGCGAGAATAATCCCACAGCCTCGCCCGTACCCCACGCCACATTGTAGAACTCGATACATGCCCCAATAAGAACCCATGCGGCGGCTGTAATCGCGATTAGTTTTCCAAAATTGATAGACGAACGCTTCATCCTTAAGCCTCTGCTTGATTGCACTTACCCGGCTTTCCCCTCACCCAAGCCTTGTTCGATCACCTGCAAATAAGCTTCGCACATGCGATCGGTAGTGTAAGAGCTTAATACTCTCTCTCTCGCTGCCATTCCCATGCGCTGACGGTCTTGCGGCGAGCGAAGCAATTGTAATATAGCCTGTGCCAGTTCCGCCGGAGACTCAAGTGGCACTAATAGTCCATGCACACCCGGCTGGACAACTTCATCCACGCCTTCCACCCGTGTAGCGATGACAGGCAGCCCCGCCATCATTCCTTCAAGCAATGCCATGGGCAGCCCCTCCCAGCGTGATGGCAACACAAACACATCTGCCGCCGCAAGAATTTCGGGAATGGAGTCCCATTGTCCAAGCAGTTTCATGTTGTCTTGAACATTCAATTTCTCGATTTGTGACTGCAATTGCTCTTGCAGCGGACCTGCACCACAGATGCCAGCAATAGCGTGAGCGTCATCCTTCACCACTTCAGCCATAGCGTCAACAAGGAACTCATGTCCCTTTTCGTATACGAGCCGCCCGACTGCAAGGAAAAAGATTTCACCATTCTTCAATCCAAGTTTTTCACGCACAGTTTCACGGTCAATGTTCGACACGTCAAAAGGCATGATGGCGTTATAGATGGTTTTTATCTTTTCAGGACGCACACCAACTTCGATGGCGTTATTGCGAGTCCGCGCCGAGGATGCCACCAAAGTTTGAATCACCCCATGATTGACGAGAAAGGTGTGCAATCCATCTCGCCACTTAGACATTCCACGAATTTCGCCAAGATGTGTGCCAATACGAGCAGGAATCCCTGCCAACCATGCCAGCGGGATACCTAGCAGATTACTGTCGTGCGTAAAGGTGATGATGGCATCGAATCTGCCACGTTTGAGAATTTGCCATAACTTCAACAATCCACCAAGCAGTTTAGGCAGACTGCGGAGTCCACCTGCTTTTTTATCGAAAGCTTCCAGGTTTTGAATATCGAAGGGATAGGCATTCGTCCACTTGTCGTGCAAGTTGTCACGGTCATAAAAAAAGAGGACAGTCACTTTATGTCCGTGCTGCTGAAACCATAATGCCTGCTCCAGAAGAAGTTTCTGCGCTCCACCAACCGCCATTTGGGTGCCAAGCAAAACGATAGATAATGGCTTCATCGATTTCCTGCCATCACTTTTTCAAAGAAAGCCAACCTCACCTCTTCCTTCTTGCGCTGATCTAGATGCGGAGCGACTGCATTGAAATCTAATCGCTTTCCCATCATCGCAAAGGCAAACTCTCGAATTTGCTCTGCATGGGTAGTGAGATTATCTTCAGTATTAGGAATCTGTAAAATGGTTGGCAACTTAAGATCGCTCAAATCGGTATCATAGTATGCAAGGATCAACGGCACACCATACAACACCGCCTCACGCACCTTGAGCGGACAAGCCTCTTGCATGTTCTTGCGATGTAAAGCCAATGTGCCGCATGCCACATCCGTCTTTGCCAACACATCACGGATCTGTGCATAGGATAAATAACCGTGCATGGTCACATTCGCGGGAATGGTCATATCTATATCTTTGGCAGAATAACCAACAATGTTCACGACCACACCTGGGTTCGTCTGCGCAAAGCGGATGAGTTTATCCATGCCATGCCAGTTCATACCGGGAGAACCAACCAACGTCAACACAGGTTTGTCGTTTTTGGGCAGCGGTAAAATCTCGACAGTATCAACATCCACACCATTGGAAATAACAGTAACCGCTTGATTCTTTTTCAGCGGGTAAATCCGAGTCAACTCACGGGTGGGTGCAATTACCCCGGCAGCAGGACCAAATGTCAGTCCACGAGTGAGGCGGTTCAACCAGTAGAAAAACTTTCCGCGGGTGGAATATTCCACCCGGTCATCCGAATTCACTTCCAATATGGTTGGCGCAATTTTGAAAAGTCGATGGAGGGGATAGGAGTACAGCCCGAACCGAAGATAGATGACATCCGGCTTGTATTTGTGGATATCATCGAGCATCCGCCTCAACCCAGACGCGCGGTTTGATTCCCGTTTCAGCAGACTAGTCTTTGCATCGAAGACGAATTGTCGTTCCTCCGGGAACGGGATGACATCTGGAGTTAGACTAAATAATGTAACCTCGTGCCCCGCTTTGCGCCAAAGATCGAGTTGTGTCTTTATCTTCTTCCCCACACCACCACGCATTAACTCCGGGGCAATGTGGATGGTAATATAAGCAATTCGCATTCGTCAAAAACCTTGTTGGATACGATAACAGATCCGGATTCTTTCGCTAGATTGTACTTCAATTGTTTATCATGATGGTTTTAGACAAGTCTAGTACAATACATATCAAAAACATTTTCATGTATTCTGGAGAATGAAATGCCACGTATTCTCATTGCCGGGCTGGGTTCCATCGGTGTACGGCACCTAAAAAACCTGCTGCAACTTGGGGTGGAAGATATCTTGTTGTTACGTACAAAGAATGAACCTATTCAAGAAGCCCCACACCTGCCAGTATTTACTAATCTAGAAGAAGCATTAAAACAAAAACCAGATGCGATTATCATATCCACACCAACCTCGCATCATCTTAATATAGCCCTGCCAGCTGTCAAGGCAGGGTGTCATCTTTTTATGGAAAAACCGCTGTCCCATACCTGGGAAGGGGTTGAAACCTTATTATCTATTGCCAAAGAAAAAAAGATTATTGGCATGATCGGTTTTGATATGCACTTTGATCCAGGGCTAAGAAAGGTTCATCAGTTAATAAATTATGGATCAATTGGGCGTATAACTTCGATCCAAGCACAGGTTGGTCAGTATCTTCCAGATTGGCATCCATGGGAAGATTACCGCAAAGGTGTCAGTGCGCGAATCGATACCGGCGGCGGGGTTATTTTGGATCTGATCCATGAGATTGATTATGTAACTTGGTTATTGGGCGAAGCGCAGGAAGTTATGTCTATGAATGGACATGTCAGCAATTTGGAGATAGAGACGGAAGATACTGCAGCGATCGTGATTCGTTTTAAGAATAACGCTATTGGCACGATCAATCTGGATTACATCCAACGTACACTATCTCGTTCCTGCCGCATTGTTGGAGAAGAGGGAACTATATTATGGGATCTCATAAATCAAAAAGTATCCTGGTTTCTTGCCGCGGATAAAATCTGGCATGAATTTTCTTATTCCGGCTTTCAGCGCAATGACCGGTTTGTTACTGAAATGAAACATTTCTTAGATTGTTTACAAGGAGACAATCAGCCAGAGGTAAACTTGGAAAGTGGTAGCCAATCATTAAAAATCGCTCTTGCCGCAAAAGAATCAGGCAAAACAGGAAAGGTGGTAGCATTACAGTGACTTCGAAGCTACATGTTGTTGGGTCGATTTGCGCCCGTGGTGGGTCTAAGGGTGTCGCTCGAAAAAATATTCGTCTATTGCATGGAAAACCTCTTATTTATTATACGATCGAGTGCGCGCGTGCATGCCCAGAATTGGATAGAACCGTTATATCCACTGACGATGAAGAATTTGCACAAATCGCACGTCAATATGGTGCAGAAGTGCCTTTTATGCGCCCAGCATATCTGGCGCAAGATACTTCATCTAAATGGGATGTTTTCCGCCATTTGGTAGAAACTCTCGAAACGCAAAGCAATCGCCGAGTAGATATCCTTGTAGACCTCGATACAGGTGTGCCTTTGCGAAAGCCTGAAGATGTTTCAGTATGTATTCAAACTATACTTGCAAGCGATGCTGACGTTGTAGTTACAGCTTATGTGCCAGATCGAAACCCATACTTCAACATGGTTGAAGTAGATACGGAAGGCTACGCAAGGGTATCCAAGCCGATGGAAAAAGCCGTCACTCGCCGTCAAGATGCGCCGCAAGTTTATGGCTTGTCTCCTGCGGCATATGCCATTCGCCGTGATGCACTTTGGAAATTTGATCATTGGGCTCATTCAAATATGAAGGTGTGCTTAATCCCACACGAAAGGGCAGTAGATATTGATACAGAACTGGATTTCCGTTTCGTCGAATATTTGATGACAACTCAAAATTCCCAATAGAGGATACAAACATGGATGCACAGAAAGACCTAGATACCAAAAATCTTTTCCGGTTGGATGGTAAAGTAGCGATCATAACTGGAGCAGGAGGATTACTTGGGGAACAACATGCGATTGCCTTAAGCGATTTTGGAGCGACTGTTGTACTCACAGACCTTAATACTGAGATTATCCAAGAACGATCAAAGGTCGTGACAGCCCGAACTGGAGTTCCCAGTTTAGCGCTTGCATGTGACGTTACAAAAGCTTCAGATTGGGAAGCAGTACTCAAGAAAGTGTTAAGCGAATTCGGACGCGTTGATGTACTGATCAATAACGCCGCATTCACGAATCAATCGCGATCTGCAAATTTTGCAGCCCCATTCAGCGACTTTCCGCTCGAAGACTGGAATCAGATATTAAACGTCAATCTGACGGGTTCTTTTTTAGGATGCCAGGTCATTGGTCGTCAAATGTTGGAACAAGGCAAAGGAAGTATCATTAACTTTGCATCACTATATGGGGTTGTCAGCCCGAATCATAAAATGTACCCTGGCACAGGTATAAATCAGCCCGTGGCTTACTCCGTTAGTAAATCTGGGGTAATCGCATTGACCCGTTATCTTGCCGGGTTGTGGGGGGAGCAAGGCATTCGCGCCAATTGTATTACCCCAGGTGGTGTATACAACAATCATAATGAACTGTTTGTAGAGCGTTTTTCCAACTTAAACCCAATGGGACGCATGGAGAAAAAAGAAGAACTACGCGGTGCAATCGTATATCTGGCGTCTGACGCTTCCGCCTACTGCAATGGACACAATCTAGTTGTAGATGGTGGTTGGACGATCTGGTAAATCTTTGGAGGTTAAAATGGCTCGAGAATTTCAAATTTCAAATCGTTGGGTGGGTGATAATCATCCACCTCTTGTTTTAGCTGAGATCGGCATCAATCATGAAGGCAATTTTGATAAGGCTGTTCAGATGGTGGATGATGCTTATAAAGCAGGTTGTGAATGCGTTAAGTTCCAATCACATGTAATCGAAGATGAAATGATTCCGAATAATGTGATTCCTGGAAATGCAAAGGAATCCATTTGGGATATTATGGCTCGCTGTGCTCTTAGCGAGGATGAAGAGATCAAACTCAAGGAATATGTTGAGTCTAAAGGGATAATCTACCTCTGCACACCATTCTCCCGCGCGGCAGCTGACCGTTTACACAAGATGAATGTTGTCGCTTATAAGATTGGATCTGGTGAGTGCAACAACTATCCACTGATAGCCCATATTGCTTCTTTTGGAAAACCTGTCATTCTCAGTACAGGCATGAACGACCTAAGTTCCATCCAACCTGCTGTCAATATTCTTGAAAAGGCAGGTGTTCCATATGCATTGACGCATTGTACTTCTATGTATCCTACTCCCTACGATAAAGTTCGACTTGGTGCATTAGAAAGCATGGCGAAGAATTTTCCAAATGCCGTGCTTGGTTTGAGCGATCACTCACTCGGAAACTATACTTGTTTTGCTGCTGTAGCCCTTGGTGCACGTATACTGGAAAAACACTTTACATCTGATAAAACTTGGCCGGGACCTGATGTTTCTATCTCCATTGATCCTCAAGAATTAAAAGACTTGATTCATGGTTCAAAAGCCATTTTTCAAGCCATGCCTGGCTCAAAAGATATCCTTCCAGAAGAAAAGCCTACTATCGATTTTGCCTATGCTTGTGTTGTATCTATCAGAGATATCACAGCAGGCGAAGAATTAACCCGTGAAAACATATGGGTTAAGCGTCCAGGAACAGGAGAAATTAAAGCAGTTCATTTTGAAAGCTTGCTTGGCAAGAAAGCCAATAAAACCATTGCTAAGAATTCACAGTTGAAATGGGCTGATTTCAGTTAACAAGGACTAAAATGAACGAGGAAAAGCTTCGCAAAAAGATTCTGTTCGTATCCGGAACCAGGGCAGATTTTGGAAAGATCAAGCCATTAATCCAGCAAGTGAAGGATAGCGGCAATTTTGAATACCAAATCTTTGTTACAGGCATGCATATGCTTTCTGTCTATGGCATGACAGTACATGAGATCCAAAAAGCCGGGTTCGATAACATATACTCGTTCATCAATCAAGATAGTGCCATCACTTCACAAATGGACCTTGTGCTTGCAACAACCGTTCAGGGATTGGCATATTTTGTTCGAGAATACAAGCCGGATATGTTAGTTGTACATGGTGATAGAGTTGAATCACTGGCTGGCGCTATCGTCGGTTCATTGAACAACATATTGGTCGCTCACATTGAAGGTGGAGAACGATCTGGAACAATCGACGAATTGATTCGACACGCAATTACAAAGCTTTCTCATATTCACTTTGTCTCAAACAATGAAGCACGTAACCGCCTAATTCAAATGGGCGAAGTCCCAGACTCTATTTTTGTAATAGGCTCTCCAGATATTGATGTAATGTTGTCCGACCAATTACCTAAAATTAGTGCGGTGCGAGAAAAATATGACATCCCGTTTCAAGATTACGGTATTTTTATATATCACCCTGTTACAACTGAGGTAAATGAACTTACTGCTCATATTCATGAAGTGGTAGATGCATTGATCGAATCAAAAATGAAATATGTCATTATTTATCCTAACAATGATATTGGTGCAGATATTATCTTGCACGAACTAAAAAGATTGGAAGGCATGCCTGATTTCAGAATGATCCCATCCATGCGGTTCGAACACTTTCTCAGTTTACTCAAAAATGCAAAAGTCATTATGGGAAATTCCAGCGCCGGGATTCGCGAGGCACCAGTGTACGGCGTCCCTACGATCAATATTGGAACACGTCAGTTAAATCGATTTGAATATGAATCCATCATCAATGTAGATTACAACAGATCAAGCATCCTTGAAGCTCTAAAGAATCTACCCCGCTCCGTAACACCGAGCTTACATTTTGGCAAAGGAGAAAGTGCGAAATTGTTCTTCAAGGAATTAAACAACGAGTCGCTGTGGAAAACTTCTCGCCAAAAACAATTTGTTGATTTTGATCTGGAAAATTATTAACATCATAAAAGAAAAAAGCCATGCTATGGCTTTTTTCTTTTATGATGTACACATTACTTGAACCAACCTACGATCTTCTTGACCATCGGCACAAGTTTCAACACGAATGGACGGTTCATAAAATGCCCATAGGAAGGATAATCCCAATAACTTTTTGCAGGGGCTTTCATCACGGCAGCAAATTCATCTTCGGTAAAACCAAGTTTCTTTACAACATACTCGCGGTCTTCTTCCTGCATGGATGGCGAGTATGTGGGAATCTTCAACTCTTCAAGCGCTTTTTCGCGAGTGATCTCACCCGAACAGATCAAGCTGGAAAGATGACTGCGGCGTTTATCAAAGCCAAACTTTTCAGGGAGGATAAAGCCTTGATAGAAGCGCGTATAGATCGACTCATAATGCTTGCCGCCATAATATCGCCAGCCCAATTCATCTTGTAATACCTGCAAAGCTTTGCCCTTGTTGTAGCCAATGTAATTCAGAATCTCAACACGTTTTTCGGTGATCATCCGGCGATAAAAAGTAAAGAAGCCGTAATGCGGAAACGTCTTAAGCGGACGTGTGCCGAACAAACGATGCAATCCGCGAATGTACTTCCAATCCTGATGTCCCTGCGACCAGGCACGCGGCAAATGTGACTCAGTACGAACGTTCGTGCCAAGGATAATGTATTTGACCCCGATCTTTTCTGCCATGCGACTCAAGACGGCATTGATGGCATGGTCACTGGGAACTTCCGAATCAGGGGTCGAGGCTTTCAAGAAAGCCGCCTGCAGATCTTTGAACTCTTCCCAATCAAGGACTTCGGTGTACAGGTCAATATTGAGGCGTTTCAAGGTCTCTTCGATATTCTTGACAGCAAGCTCAGAATCCCAGCCGTTATCAACATGGATGGCAAGTGGACGCAAACCATATTTTTTGACCTGATATGCAACATATGTACTGTCCACGCCGCCACTGATGCCAATGACACAATCATATTGCTTGCCCTGTCCATCACGGCGGATCTTCTCCGCTATTCGTTCGAACTCGCGCAAACCTGCTTCGCCATCCACTACGTATTGGCGTACCATACGATCATACGTATGGCAATGATTACATACACCATTTTCATCAAACGTAATCTCAGGATCGCTGGTGTCCATCACACAGCGCTTGCACATTCGATATTCGGTCATTTAGATAAATTCCTTCAATTCTTTCGGGGTGGGGTAACTGATCAACACACCACGCAGCGGACCTTGGAAGACGAAGATACTGCCCGCCGCCGCTGCGGAAGCGTGACCTTGTTTGATGACTTCGGAAACGTGGGATAAATTCCCGGCTCCTCCGCAGGCAACAACTGGTACCTGAACCGAATCCGCCACCTTGCGAACGAGTTCAACGTCATAGCCTTGCATCGTGCCATCACGATCTATCGAGTTGATGATGATCTCGCCTGCGCCCATTTTTTCCATTTCAACGGCATGTTTTACCGGGTCAAGGCCGGTCTTTTTCTGACCGCAATGTGTGAAGACTTCATATTTACCAAGAAATCCCTTTTTCACGTCCATTGAAACAACTGCCGCCTGACTGCCAGCATGGTCAGCCACCTCACGCACCAATGACGGAGTTTCCATTGCTGAGGTGTTCATGATCAACTTTTCGATGCCAATACTAAGGAGTTTTTTCACATCATCCATCGAGCGAATCCCACCACCATACGCCAATGGAATGAACGCTTCACCAGCAATGTTCTTCAACAAATCGAACTGCGGACCGCGTTTCTCGGGCGTGGCAGTAATGTCGAGCAGAACAAGTTCGTCCACTTCCTTATCGTTGAAAATGCGCACAATATTGATCGGATCGCCAAGATACTTCGGTTCTTTGAACTTAACCGTCTTGACCAAGCCCTGTCCTCTCAACAGCAAAGCGGGAATGACACGTGGACGAATCATCGGATGTTCTCCGCAAAGTTTTTGAGCAGGCGCATTCCAAAGCGATGGCTTTTCTCCGGATGAAATTGCGTGCCCATAATGTTGCCCCTGCCAAGAATAGAGTGGATTTTTACACCATAGTCCGTTTCCGCCAGCACCGCATCGGTTTCTTTCGCCACCACATGAAACGAATGGACAAAATAAAACCGTGACTCTGGGTCCCAATCTGCCACAAGCGGGTGTTCACGCACGATATGAGCCTCATTCCAACCCATGTGTGGGACTTTAAGATGAGCATTCTCATCGTCAAACTTGAAACGGATCGTCTCCGCATCGAACCAGCCCAAGCCTGCTTCGCGTCCCTCTTCGCTGCCTTTGGTCATGAGTTGGAGCCCTACGCATAAACCAAGCACGGGAATCTTCTTCTCCAAAACAAGTTCGCCCACTACTGGAACCAAGCCGGTCTCATGAAATTTGCGCATCGCCGCGTCGAACGCGCCCACACCGGGCAGGATCAATTTCTCGGCATCTTTTATCACCGCGGGGTCTGACGAGGCGACAGCTTTCGCGCCAACCTTCTTGAACATATTGACGATGGAACCGAGATTACCAACGCCATAGTCTACAACGACGATCATGCTGCTCCCACTTTCTCAGTTTTCTCATGGAACATATTTAGCAAAGATTGTGCCTGCACTAACCGCCATGCTTTGTGAATGCGGGTCTTATCATCGGTTTGAAAGGCGGTTTCCAAGTCTGAGTTCACGCGCTTGCCATCCCAGAGTGAGGATGTTTTGAAATCCGCAGAAGCGACCGCATCCTTGATGAACTGATGCCCACGCGGAGAGTCCCAGCCTTCGTTGAGGTTTGGAAAGCCCATTTTCTTGGTGCGGGTGCGGATGGAATCCGGCAGGATGCCTTTCATTGCATCGCGCAAAATTCGTTTGGTGTAGCCGCCGCCAATTTTATGAGCAGATGGGATTGCGAATGCAAACGTCACCAGTCGCCAGTCCATGAACGGCGAGCGGACTTCGACTCCGTGCGCCATGGAGAGGCGGTCAAAGTCGCGCAGGTTCATGGGCAGATGGGTGAAATGGAAATCGGTATAGAGCGTTTTGAAGAGTTCATCCCGACCGGCGAGGCGCGGGGCATCTTGCTCCATTGCAGGTGTAGAGAAAGACTTGGGTTGAGCAACCAGCCACGAGGTCCCGTTTGAGGCGGATTTTTTTCCAGTCAAGCGATTCTTGATAGCATTGATGTAGGTGTCGAGTCCATGAGTCAGACTCATGCTGTTACGAATCAAGGCGAGTTCGGCATATCGCATCGGGTTGGCATCGCGCATTGCAGCGAAGACGTGCCAGGTGTAACCGCCGAGGGCTTCGTCGCCGCCATGACCGTCGATGGTGACGACCACACCGTTCTGGCGCTGCATTTTGTGAACGAACCACGGACCGAGATGAATGTCGGAAAGTTCTTCGAACTGATAAAGGATCTCGTTGAAATGTTCGAGGTACATCTCCGCATTCATTTCGCAGTAGATCGGGTTCACGCCAGTTTTTTTGATGACTTCATCAGCATAATGACGTTCATCAATGACCTTGCCAGGCCACGTACCGATGAAAGCTTTCTGCCACTCGTGCGCCATGCGCATGGTGGCATCGCCAGATTTGCGGATGTGACTCATCGAAGAGAGAACCGAGCTTGAATCCAAGCCGCCGCTTAAGGCTGTACCAATTGGCACATCGCTTCTCATGCGGATACGACAGGCATCAAGAAACAACTCGCGATATTGCGCAACTTGATCTTCATATTTTTCTGGCACGTTGGGAAGATGATCAAGCGTGTGCCACCAGCGGCGGATCTTTATATCGCCATTGGCATTGAGCGTAAGGCAATGTCCGCCCAACAAACGCTTGAGTCCCTGAAACAAACAATCTTCCGCGCCTTCGACCAGAGTCGCATCTTCAAGTGAGTTGGCAAACACAGTCGGGTTGTATTCAGCACGGAAATTATCGAGCGCAAGGAATGCTTTCATCTCCGAGGCAAAGGCAAAACGTTTGCCATCGAAAAGATAGATCATCGGCTTTACACCAAAACGGTCACGCGAAACGAATAATTTGCGTTCATGGCTGTCCCAAATGGCACACGCCCACATCCCGTTGAGTTTGAACTGAAAATCTTCGCCCCATTTATCGTAGGCGGCAAGAACAATTTCTGTATCCGATTCTGTCTTGAATTGATAACCGAGCGATTCAAGTTCTGTGCGCAGTTCAACAAAGTTATAGATCTCGCCGTTAAAGACGATCCAATATCGCCCATCCAGATACGACATGGGCTGGTCGCCGGTGTTCAAGTCGATGATGGCGAGACGGCGATGACCAAAGCCAAGGTTGGCAGACTCTTCGATATGAATGTCCCAACCGTCGGGTCCGCGATGCGCGAGTTGATTGGTAAAGCGGATCAACTCATCGCGGTCCACCGGTCTGCCATCCAGATTCCAAAACCCAGTAATTCCACACATAAAGTTATCGCTTCCTTATCTCGACCAGGGTTTGAGCAAACACCTCAAAGTTGGTCGTTTCATTATATCTTTCCTGCCATACCTCACGGCTGCCTTTACGCTTTTCCAGCAAAAGTTCACGGTTATTGCAAACCTGTAAAAGTGCATCGGCGATTTCATCAGTTGTGGGATTTTCATTGAGCAAAAATCCATTCTTCTCGCGGACAACTTCCACGTTGCCGCCTACTGCTGTAGCAATCACCGGAATACCGCAACTGATCGCTTCCATCATCGCAACGGAGGTCCCTTCAGTAGTGCTGACATTTAGAAAAATATCTACAGGGTTCGAAAGGTAGGTTTGGATCAACTCATGCTGGCTCTGATAGCCAGGGAAACTTGCCTTCGCATTGGCAGGAAATTCATTCGAAATTCGCTGAGTGTATTGATTTCTAATCTCTTCCGCGCCGCCAAAATGTGTCCACTCGATTCGTTGCGCAGGTTGTTTCTTTGCAGCAGCAATGACGCTATCAAACAACAGATCAATGCGCTTGACGGGATGAAAATTAGAACAAGAGACAAGCCGCAATACACCATCTTCTGAAGGCTTGGCTACTCCGCCCGGGTCTTTTACACCTAGCAAAGCTGGTTCATATTTCTCTTTGTGCTGGGGATATTTTTCCCGTAAATAACTTGTGCCAATATCTGAATCAGGAAATACACAATCTATCAACTCAATCGCTCGCGGACGGCACGGCCAATCCCCATAGAGTTCTTCGTACAGATCATAGCCGTGCGCACGGGAGATCACCCGCATGGAAGGCTGAGTTTCTTTTACAAGGCTCAAGCCCATTGTGAGTTCATCGAACCAGAAAGTATTGCAGATTACTTCACCTGCCGAAATGTGATTGGCTCTCAACCAATTTTGCAGCCACTTACGTGTCAGATTCGCGCCTGCGACAAAAGAAAATAATCTTCGCAAATAAGAAGGTTTGAGCGATGAAGGCAAACGACGCTTTATATCCAGATAAAAATCTTTCGAGAAAACTGCCAAAGCGCTTTCAGCAAGCCTCTTACCCAGAGTGAAGGAGGAGGCAAAACTAGTATCCACTTCCACATCCTCAGGGATGGGAAGTAAATTTCCCTTTGCGATGCGTGGAACAAGAATGACACGCTCGAACCGTTTGCGGAGAACTTCTACTTCACCGTTGAGAAAGGTTTGTTCGGTTGCGTAGTCGTAGGGGTAGGAATTAGAAAAAAGGAGAACGATCATTCGTTAGTTTTCGTTAGGCAAAAACGCTTCACGATGTTTTGCAAACTCTTCGATGGCACGCTCATAATCATCGTGCCTGCCAATGTCGAGCCAGTAACCATCGAAATTGAAGACATTGACCTTCTTGCCGTCACGCATCAACTTCAAGACGAGTTCGGGTAAATCCAGCCGTTGCCCTTTAGGGATGTAGTTCAAAATCTCCGGCTCGAAGAGGTAAATGCCCATGCTGACCGAATAGTGATAGGTGGGTTTTTCGATATAGTTGGAAATCCAATTGTCGTTATCTACTTCGATAACACCAAGGTCAATTTTTACATCGCGTTGGTAGCAAGCCACCGTGGCAAGCGCGCCGCGCTCACGGTGGTATTTGAGCATGGCGCTGTAATCGACTGTGGTGAGCAAGTCGCCGTTCATCACCAAAAAGGTATCGTTCAAATTTGGGACGAGGGCAATTGGTCCAGCAGTGCCGAGGGGTTGCTCTTCGCGGGAATAATCGATACGAGTGTTGAACTTACTTCCGTCACCGCAGTATGCCATGAGCAATTCAGCGAGATAACCAGTTGCCAAGGTGATATCGTCGAAGCCTTTCTGTTGCAATTGACGGATCACGATCTCAAGGATCGGCATCTCACCGATGGGCATGAGTGGTTTGGGCAGAACAGTTGTGTACGGGGCAAGGCGTGTGCCTTTACCGCCAGCAAGAATGACTGCTCGCATATTACACCGTGTATTGGTCGGGTCGGTAGAGGTCGATATGAGCGGAGATCCACTCGATGGTGGCACGCAAGCCTTCGTCAAGAGAGATGCGGGGTTCCCATCCGATCATGCGTTTGGCTTTTTCGTTCGACGCCCACAACTTCATCACTTCACTTTTGCCGGGACGCACACGCTGCGGGTCTGCTACGATTTTCGGAGTCTTTCCGATGATCTTGAAAATCTTTTCGGCAAGGTCACCAATACGGATGGTGTTATCGTTGCCGAGATTGATCTCTTCGCCGAGCACGCCTTCAGCTTCAGCGACTTTCACAAAACCGTTGGCGGTATCTTTGGCAAACGTAAAATCACGCGAAGGTTCAAGACTACCGAGTTTGACTTCATCACGAGTCAATGCTTGAACAATAATCGTTGGAATAACCGCGCGCATCGACTGCCCCGGACCAAACGTGTTGAACGGGCGCAACGTGACCACTGGTGTTTCAAATGAACGATAAAAACTTTCAGCGATGCGATCCGCACCGATCTTGCTGGCAGAGTAAGGCGACTGTCCCTGCAACGGATGTTTCTCATCAATCGGCACATATTGCGCCGTGCCATACACTTCACTCGTCGATGTATGCACCACGCGCCTCGTTCCAAAATCACGCGCTGCCATCAGCACATTGAGTGTGCCCATGATGTTCACATCAATGACCTCACGCGGGTTGACATACGAATACGGGATCGCGATCAACGCACCGAGATGAAAGACTGTATCCACACCGCGCACAGCATTGCGCACCGCTTCGTTATCGCGCAGGTCGCCTTGCATGATCTCCACCTGCGATAGAACATCCGGCGCAAGCCACTTCAACATGCCGAGGTCATTGCGCGAGTTGTAGCGCACAAAGCCGCGCACTTGCGCGCCTTCGCGCACCAAATGCTCCACCAAATGGCTGGCAATAAATCCGCCTGCGCCGGTGACCAAAACTTTTTTACCGTTCCAATTCATTTTGACTCCACTTTGACCCGCTCACGCCAATCGTTGAGCAAGTCTGCTAAAGATTCATGTAGAGG
>Ga0075012_10002552_pt1 | contig 17848 bp, 13 predicted proteins | sample All_14_2_FD_71474 | JGI IMG/M metagenome (GOLD analysis project Ga0075012, IMG submission 71474) | Freshwater microbial communities in response to fracking from Pennsylvania, USA - Allegheny Zone_MetaG_DW_15 | ecosystem: Environmental > Aquatic > Deep subsurface > Groundwater > Drilled... | reverse complement strand
GTTTCCATGAACATGCCGACGAACAACAGCAAGATGTTGATCAGCATCAGGATGACAACCGGGCTGCTGGTCAGTTGCACGATGGACTCGGCCAGCATGACCGGGATGCGCTCAATGGCCAGAACCCGGCCGAAGATGGTGGCGGTGCCCACAATGATCATGACCGAGGCCGAGGTCAGCGCTGAACCGGCAATGATCTTGTACAAGTCCTTGAATTTGAGCTCTTTGTAGACGAAGGTGCCCACGATAAAACCGTAGATCACACCTACCGCAGCCGCTTCGGTCGGTGTGAAGATGCCGCCGTAAATACCACCCAGAATGATGAGCGGCACCAACAGCGCCCACTTGGCATCATTGAGTGTCGCCAAAATTTCCCGGGCTGAGTATTTCCTGGACGAGCCACGGTAGTTGTTCTTTTTCGATTTGTAGTAGGCCACCAGCATCAGCGACAAGCCAATCATCAACCCGGGGATCACACCGGCCAGGAACATTGCGCTGATCGACACGTTGGACGAGGTGGCGTAAATCACCATCGGGATGCTGGGCGGAATGATGATGCCCATGCAACCGGCAGACGCGACCAGACCGATCGAGAAGCCCTTGGGGTAACCGTCGCGCGCCATGGCGGGCAGCAAGATGGTGCCGATGGCTGCCACGGTGGCTGGCCCCGAGCCTGAAATGGCGGCAAAGAACATGCAAGTCACCACGGCGATGATGGCCAGGCCACCCGTGAAGCGGCCAAAAAACACGTTGCCCACATTGAGCAGGCGCTTGGACAGCCCACCATGGCCCATCAGGTCGCCCGCCAGAATAAAAAACGGCACCGCCATCAGCGGGAATGAGTCGATGGAGGTGACCAGGCCCTGCGCGATAAAGCTGCTGCTGACCTTGCCGCTGTAAAACAGTGCCCCGGTGGCCGCCAGGCCCAAGGAAATGGCGATCGGAACACTGGTCAGCAGCAAGGCGATGAACAGACCAAAAAGCAAAAGGGAAATCATGTGGGTTCTCCTTTGCGAATCAGTCGCACTTCTTCAACCATTTTTTGCAAAAGACGAAGCACCACCAAGCCAAAACCGACGGTGGGTGCCATGTAGACATAGCCCATGGGCAGGCCCAGTGACGACGACTCCTGGCCGAAGCTGAAGATCTTTGCCGTCAAGGCGTAACCCTCTTTCATGACCAGCGCCGCAAAAACAACGAACATGAAGTAGGAGAACAGGTTGACGTAGCGCCGGGTCGACACCGGCAGCATGCCCGTGACGGCATCGACACGAATGTGGGCGCCCACCTTGACGGCGTAACTCACGCCGATGTAAGTGGCCCAAATGAAGCAATAACGAGCCAGCTCTTCCGACCAGGTCAGGGACTCCCCCACCACGTAGCGCATCACGATCTGCACCCCGATGAGCACAGACATGAGCGACAGCAGAAACACCAGAAGAACTTCTTCCAGATTTTTGTCGATGATTTTGAACATGTGGTTTTCTTGATCAGAAAAAAGGGGCGCCATGCCGGACGTACACCAGCATCCCTGACAGACAGGAGCTTGTCATGCCGGACCTGATCCGGCATCCAGGAAGCCCGGGCTTGGGGATGGCGGGTCATGCCCGCCATGCCAAGCCTTGGGCCATGACCGCCTCTTGAAAGAACTTACTTCTTGTTGACTTCCGCGATGATCTTGTCAACGATCTCCGGACCCACTTTTTTCTTCACCTGGTCATAGATCGGGCCCATCTTTTCCGAGAATTTCGCGAACTCTTGCGGTGTGAGGGTGGTGAAGGTCACCTTGGGCATGGCGGCCTCGGCCTTGGCATCGGCCTTCTGGGCCAGGTCACGCTGGTAGGTCTTGGCGTTGTTGAAAGCCGTGGCGAAGATTTTTTTGTCTTCGTCGCTCATGCGCTTGTAGACCGCCGGGTTGATCATCACCACAAACGGTGAATAGACGTGGTTGGTCTTGGTGATGAACTTTTGAACCTCCTGGAACTTCATGTCGTAGAACAGGTTGATCGGGCCTTCCTGTGCGTCAAAAGTGCCTTGCTGCAGCGCGGTGAACAATTCACCAAAAGCCAGCGGCGCAGGGTTGGAGCCAATGGCTTTCCAGGCGGCAATGTGCACCTCGTTTTCCATCGTGCGCATCTTCATGCCTTTCAGGTCCTCAGGGGTCCTGATGACCTTTTTGCTGTTGGTCAGCTGGCGGAAACCGTTTTCCCAGTAGCCCACACCTTGAATGCCCACCTTGCTCAGGCTGGCCAGCAGGCCCTGGCCGATGTCGCCATCGAGCACGCGGTAAACACTGGGACGGTCCTTGAACATGAACGGGATGTCCAACGCAAAAAACTGTTTGTTGAAGTTGCCGAGCAAGGCCGAGGACACAAACGCCATGTCGACGTTGCCCAGCTGGATGCTTTCGATCAGTTCGCGTTCGCTGCCCAGTTGCGAGTTCGGGAAGATCTCCATGCTGACGCGGCCTTTGGTCTTGTCTTTGAGCTCCTTGCCCATGAACTCCAGACCCAGGTGACCCGTATTGCTGGTCGTTGCGGCATGCCCGACCTTGAGCACGATGTTGTCAGCGGCGAGGGCTTGGCTGGTGAGGCCAAACGAGACGGCACACAGGCCCAGCACCATGGCAACGCGGCGCGAAAGCGGTTGAGGGGTTTTAAAGATCATGTCGGTTTGCTCCAGATTTGTTAATGGTTTGATGGGTCACGTTGCGTCATGACCCACCTGGCAATTCTAGTGTCCACGGTAAAATATTGTCAATTTATACAAGTACCTTTCAACATATACAATTTTTTATGAAAGACGCCGAGATGACTTCCCCTCTGACACCCCCTTCTGATACGACGTCAACCGCTGTCTGTGCCCCGGTGTTAACCGCGCTCAGGCAGGAACTGGGTGACGCCGAGGTTCTCACCGGCGAGCAGATCAGCGAGAAATACCTGAGAGACTGGAGCGATGAACGCGGCGGCATGCCGCTGGCGGTGGTGCGACCACGTAACACGCAGCAAGTTGCGCAGGTTTTGCGCGTCTGCCACGCACACGGCCAAGCCGTGACACCACAAGGCGGTCTGACAGGCTTGGCGGGTGGCGCCGTTCCCAGCCAAGGCAGCGTGGTCTTGTCGATGGAACGCATGAGCGGCATCACCGCCATCGACACCGAGTCGGCCACCCTCACGGTGCTGGCGGGCACACCCCTGCAAGTCATTCAGGAAGCCGCGCAACAAGCCGGATTTTTTTACGCGCTGGATCTTGGTTCCCGAGGCTCGTGCCAGATTGGCGGCAACCTGTCGACCAATGCCGGCGGCAACCGCGTGATCCGCTACGGCATGGCGCGTGAGCTGGTGCTGGGTCTGGAGGTGGTGCTGGCCGATGGCACGGTGCTGTCGATGTTGAACCAGATGGTCAAGAACAACGCCGGCCCCGACCTGAAACACCTGTTCATCGGTAGCGAAGGCACGCTGGGGGTCATCACCCAAGCGGTGCTGCGCCTGCACCCCGGGGTGACTGGTGCCAATACCGCCTTGGTCGCGCTCAACGATTTCAATGCTGTCGTGCAGTTTCTGCGTCACGCGCAACAAGCCCTGTCAGGCCAGGTCAGCGCCTTTGAAGTCATGTGGCCTGATTTTTACCGCGCTGCCACGTCGGTGCCAGGCGCCAGGGCCCCCCTGCCTGCGCACTACCCGGTCTATGTGCTGGTGGACATGCAGGGCGCAGCCCCCGCCACCGAAGCCGACCGTTTTCAGGCCATGCTGGAAGAAGCCATGGCGCAGGGCTGGGTGGAGGATGCCGCCATCGCGCAGTCACACGCTGAAACGGAAGACTTCTGGGCCTTGCGTGACTCGGTATCCCAGATGCTGCAGGACAACGCCCCGACCCTCAATTTCGACCTGTCCGTGCCCATTGCCAAAATTGGAGAATGCGTTGACAAACTCATGCAGGTCATGACAACGCGCTTCGCCCACCTGAAGGCCGTTTTCTTTGGTCATGTGGGGGATGGCAACATCCATGCGGTGGTTGGCCCCATTCCCCAAGACGGCATCACCCAACACCAGGTGGAAGAGGCGTTCTACGCCATCATTCGGGACTACGCGGGGTCGGTATCCGCCGAGCACGGCATTGGTTTGCACAAGAAGCAGTGGCTGGGCCATAGCCGCAGCCCACAAGAAATCGCATTGATGACCGTCTTGAAAAACGCCATGGATCCGCGCAATATCCTCAATCCCGGAAAAATCCTGTAAGTCACATCCCACGCCCGGGATCTGCTCACCAAGTCGTCAGCAGCCTGTCCTCAGGCACACATGCCCAGTTCAGCGCTGATTTGTGCAGCGACGCCTTTGACAATGGGAATGAGCTGCTGCATACGCTCAGGGTCCATGTGTTCCAGCGTGCTGGAGACGCTGATGGCGGCCACAATCTTGCGGCTGCCATCACGCACGGGGGCGGCAACACAACGGATGGCGTGCACGTCTTCGCCAAGATCAAAGGCATAACCACCTTGGGCGTAACCGCGCATCAACGCCAGCCATTGCGCCTTGGTTATTTTTTCCCGCAGCACGGACCCGGTTCGGTGATGTAACGCACCCCATTCCTCCTCAGGCCAATCCAGGATGAGCGCCTTGCCAACGCCTGTCGAAATGAGGGGTTTGCGCCCCCCGATGCGGGAGCTGATCTCTACCGAGCGCTGGCTGGAGATTTTGTCGAGATAAATCACCGAGTCAGCTTCGACGCGTGCCAGATGCACGGTGTCCAGCGTATCGAGCGCCAGTCGCTCCAGAAAAGGGTGCGCTATGCGCGTCAGGGCGGTTTGGTGAAACGCCATGAACCCCAGCTCCAGGACCTTGCGCCCCAAAGAATAGCCTTTGCCGCTATCGGGCTTCAGATAATGGCGCTGCACCAGCACCGAGACGATGCGGTGCGCCGTGCCGTAAGTGATCCCTGTGTGTTTTGCAATGGCAGAAATACTCAGAGGCTCATTTGCTACGGCTTCAATCACGTCAAGACCGCGCAGCAATGTCTGACTGGTCAGCGGCTTCTTGTCTTGGGCATGTTCATGCGCTGCGCTATCTGTCAATCTGACACCTCCACATTTCCGGCTTTCAAATTTATTCGTGGCGATTCATGCCATCAACCTCATTAAAAATGAGGTACGGGCGGCAATTCTATATTTCTGACCCGACGTGCAGAGGCTGGCCAGCCCATGAGGCGCTCGACACCGTCCATGCAAGGGTTCACTGAGCCTGTGTGAAACAGAGGTGAATGGCCGGCATCGCTGATGCCGAATTCAACGCCTCAGCCCTCCAGGCCGCGCCCCAGCCGCCATTGCTTGACCAGCGCATAAATCGCCGGAATCACCGCCAGCGTCAGCACCGTGCTGGACAACATGCCGCCCACCATCGGCGCGGCGATGCGGCTCATCACCTCCGAGCCGGTACCGGTGCCCCACAAAATGGGCAAGAGGCCCGCCATGATCGCCACCACCGTCATCATTTTGGGCCGCACGCGTTCCACCGCACCTTCCATCACCGCGGCATACAAGTCGCTCACGCCGGGTTCACGGCCATCTGCCCGGCATTGGCGCTTGATGGCTTCCCAGGCGTGGTCCAGGTAGATCAGCATGATCACACCGGTTTCGGCGGCCACACCGGCCAGCGCGATGAAGCCCACGGCGACGGCCACCGACAGGTTGTAGTCCAGCAGCCACATCAGCCAGATGCCGCCCACCAGCGCAAACGGCACCGACAGCATGACGATCAGCGTCTCGGTGATGCGCCTGAAGTTCAGGTACAGCAGCAAAAAGATGATCAACAGCGTCACCGGAATCACCACCTTCATCTTCTCAATAGCGCGTTCCATGTTTTCGAACTGGCCGCTCCAGGTGGCGTAATACCCGCTGGGGAAGGTCACTTGCTCGGAAACGGCTTTTTTGGCATCACTCACGTAGCTGCCGATGTCGCGGTCACGGATGTCGACGTAGATGTAGGCCGAGAGCAGCGCATTTTCCGTGCGGATGCCCGGCGCGCCTTTGGCCACCACCACTTTGGCCAGCTGGCCCAGCGGAACCATGGCGCCGTCCATCACCGGCACCAGCACCTCACGCGCGATTTGCTGCGGGTCTGAGCGCAGCTCGCGCGGGTAACGCACGCTCACACCGTAGCGCTCACGCCCTTCCACCGTGGTGGTCACCATCTCGCCGCCCAGCGCCGTGCCGACCACGTCCAATAGGTCGCCCACCGCCAGGCCGTAACGCGCCAGCTGAGTGCGGTCGGGTTCGATGTTCAGGTAAAAGCCGCCGGTGATGCGTTCGGCAAAGGCGCTGCTGGTGCCGGGCACGGTTTTGACCACGGCCTCTATTCTCCGAGCCAGCTTTTCCATCTCGTCCAGGTCTTTGCCAAACACCTTGATGCCAATCGGCGTGCGGATGCCGGTGGAGAGCATGTCGATGCGCGCCTTGATCGGCATGGTCCAGCTGTTGGCCACGCCGGGGAACTGCAGCGCGCGGTCCATCTCGGCAATCAGCGCGTCCATGGTCAGGCCCGGGCGCCATTCGGACTCGGGCTTGAGGTTGATCACCGTCTCAAACATCTCGGTCGGGGCCGGGTCGGTGGCGGTGTTGGCGCGGCCGGCCTTGCCAAAAACCGAGGCCACTTCGGGGAAACTTTTGATGATCTTGTCCTGCGTTTGCAGCAGTTCGGCGGCCTTGGTGATCGACATGCCGGGCAGTGAGGCAGGCATGTACAGCAGGCTGCCTTCGTTGAGCGTGGGCATGAATTCCGAGCCCAGCCTGGAGGCCGGGTAATAGGTGGCGAGCAGCGTCAACAGAGCCGCCGCCATGGTGAGCTTCTTCCAGCGCATCACCCCGGTGATGATGGGCCGGTAAACCCAGATCAAAAATCGGTTCACCGGGTTTTTGGCCTCGGGCATCACCTTGCCACGGATGAACAGCAGCATCAGCACCGGCACCAGCGTGACCGACAGGAAAGCCGCGCTGCCCATGGCAAAGGTCTTGGTGTAGGCCAAGGGCGAGAACAGCCTGCCCTCTTGCCCTTCGAGCGCAAACACCGGCAAAAACGACACGGTGATGATCAACAGCGAGAAAAACAGCGCCGGACCAACCTCCTTGCAGGCGGCCAGCATGGCCTCGAAGCGGTCGTTCTGGCTGTGGTTTTGGGGCAGCCGCTCCAGGTGTTTGTGGGCGTTTTCGATCATCACAATCGCCGCATCGATCATCGCGCCAATGGCAATGGCGATGCCGCCCAGGCTCATCAGGTTGGAACTCATGCCCAGCAGCCGCATGGCGATAAAGGCCATCAGAATGCCCACCGGCAGCATCAAAATCGCCACCAGCGCGCTGCGCACATGCATCAAAAAGACGATGCAGACAGCCGCGACGATCAACGACTCTTCCAGCAGCGTGCGCTTGAGCGTGTCGATGGCGCGGTAGATCAGTTCGGATCGGTCGTACACCGTCTGCACCGTCACGCCTTCGGGCAAGCCGGGGCCGATCTCGGCGATTTTGGCTTTGAGGTTGGCGATGACCTCCAGCGCGTTTTCACCGTAACGCGCCATGGCAATGCCAGCCACCACCTCACCGTCGCCATTGAGTTCCGTCAGGCCGCGGCGCTCGTCAGGCACCAGCTCCACCCGGGCAATGTCACGGATCAGCACCGGTGTGCCCTTGTCGGCCTTGACCACCAGCATCTCGATATCCGCTTTGCCGCGCAAGTAACCCTGGCCACGCACCATGTACTCGGTCTCGGCCATCTCCACCGCGCGCCCGCCCACATCGCGGTTCGAGTCGCGGATGACTTGCGCCACCTTCATCAGCGGGATGCCGTAGCTGCGCAGCTTGACCGGGTCGACGGTCACCTGATAGGTCTGAACGAACCCACCAATCGACGCCACCTCGGCCACGCCATGCGCCTTGGTCAACTGGTAACGCACATACCAGTCCTGGATGCTGCGCAGCTCGGCCAGGGTTTTGTCTTTGGCCAGCAACGCGTACTGGTAGACCCAGCCGACGCCCGTGGCATCGGGCCCGATCTGTGGCGTGATGCCCTGGGGCATGCGCCCCGAGGCAAAGTTCAGGTACTCCAGCACCCGCGAGCGGGCCCAGTAGATGTCGGTGCCGTCTTCAAAAATGATGTAGACAAACGACGCGCCAAAAAACGAGAAGCCTCGCACCACCCTGGATTTGGGCACTGACAACATGGCGCTGGTCAGCGGGTAAGTCACCTGGTCTTCCACCACCTGCGGCGCCTGGCCAGGGACTTCGGTGTAGACGATGACCTGCACGTCGGACAGATCCGGCAGGGCGTCGATCGGCGTGCGCAACACGGCAAAAACACCGGCCACGACGATGAACAAGGTGGCCAGCAGCACCAGAAAGCGGTTGCGGCCTGACCAGTCGATGATTTTGGAGAGCATGGTGGTTCTGCTAACTAAAGGATTAGGCTGTGCTTGTGGCCCGCATAAACCGGTTGGGATGCGCAGTGCTTGTGGCCCGCAGAATTGGGGTCAGAGCCCAATTCGGTGACAGGCCGTTGACTGGATTGAAGTCTTGAGCCCGAATTGGGATCTGACCCCAAATCTGCTACCGACAGCGCCGCCTCGAAGATCGCCATAGGATTCATCGCCCACCAACGGCTAGCAGCGTGCGTTGGGTGTCTGACGCAGCGGAATCAAGGAGGAGGATCGGGCGCAGCCCGGGCCGGGGGACATTTGCGGAGTCGGATACCCAAGGCACGCTGCGGGTTAAAGCTAACGTCGGAAGCGAGATCCGTCCTATCGAAGCGCGGGGGACATGGATTGCGGATCGGGTCCGCAATGACAAATCACTCATTTCTTGACACCGGTGATCACCCACTCACCCGCCCCACGCTCGACAAACTCAATCGCCACTTTGGCCCCAGGCTTCAGGTCTTTCAGCAGGGACGCGTTGGAAACCATGAACTCCATCGTCATTGCCGGCCACTTGAGGCTGGCCACCGGGCCGTGGCTCACGCTGACCGTACCGGCCTGGGCGTCCACGTCTTCAACTGTGCCTTCGGCCTGATGACCGGCAGCTTTGGCAGCACCTGCCGTCGGTGCAGCGCCACCAAACCCACCGATGGCCGCCTTCAGATTACTCTCCGCATCAATCAGGAAGTTCGCCGCCACCACCACCAAGTCGCCGTCCTTGACGCCCGCCAGCACCTCCACAAAGCTGTCGCTGCGCGCCCCCAACTTCACCTCACGCGGCTCAAAGCGGCCCTCGGCCTTCTGGACCAGCACGATCTGCCGGGTGCCACTGTCAATCACCGCCGACACAGGCACCGTCACCGCCTGGGCTGGGCTGCCCACCTGCAATTCCATCTGGGCAAACATGCCGGGCTTGAGCAGCCCACCGGGGTTGGCCAGCTCCACGCGCACCGGCACTGTGCGGGTGTCGGCGTTCAGCGTCGGGTAGATGTAGGTCACGGTGCCGATCAACGCCTTGTCCGGGTAGGCGTTGAGGCTGACCCGCGCTTTGGCACCGGTTTTCACCAGCCCCAGATCCTGCTCAAACACATCGGCCACCACCCACACCGCCGACAGATCAGACACCTGGTACAGCGCCTCGCCCGGCAAAAAGCGCATGCCCTGCACCGCCTTTTTCTCCGTCACGATGCCCGACACGGGTGAGCGAAACGTGACCGTGCGTTTCGTCTGGCCCGAGGCCACCAGCGCCTTGATCTGCTCCTCGGAGATGTCCCAGTTTTTCAGCCGCTGCAGGCTCGATGCGACCAGTTGGGCCATGCCCCGTTGCGCCGGGCTATCGGCCCCCGTGAGCGATGCCGCACCCGACGCGGCAATGGCGTACTCGCGCTGCGCCGACACCAGCTCGGGGCTGTACACCTCCAACAGCGGCTGACCCTTGGCCACGTACTGGCCGGTCACGTTCACCCACAGGCGCTCGACGTAGCCCTCAAACTTGGGCGACACCACAGCGATGCGGCGCTCATCGGGCTCGACCCGACCGGCAGCGCGAAGGGTGCGCTCCAGGCTGCGCCGTTGCGCGGCCTCGGTGCGCACGCCGAGCTTTTGCACCTTGTCGGTGCTGATCTTGACCTGGTTGGCGGTCGCGGGGTCGTCCGCGGTTTCACCGTCATACACGGCGATGTAGTCCATGCCCATCGGGTCCTTTTTGGGCACCGGCGAGGTGTCGGGCAGGCCCATCGGGTTGCGGTAATACAGCAGTTTGGGTTGCGGTTTGGCAGCGTCTGAAGCGCTGGCGGCCTGCCCTGCGGCAGCAGGCGCGTGGCTGGCCTGGCCCGCTTGCCCCAACCAATACCCCCCGCCCACTGCAGCCAGCAGCGCAACGGCACCTGAAAAGAACGCTGCCGCGGATTTCACAATGCTTCTCCCAACAGCTTTTCAAGCTCGGCCACACGCGTGTGTGCGTCCACGTGCGCTTTCAGCTGCCCCAGGCGGGCTTGGCGAATTTGGCGTTGTGCTTCCAGCAAAGTGGCAAAGTCGAGTTTGCCGTTTTCATACCCCGCCAGCGCCGACTGGAATGTCAGTTCGGCTTGCGGCAACAGGCTGGAGGTGGTCAGTTGTTCCGTGCGTTGTGCCGCTTGCACAGCCGCCAGGTTGTCAGCCACATCGGCGGCCACCTGGTTGGCCACGGCCTCGCGGCGGGACTGCGCCGCCGCCAGCATCGCCTGGGCTTCGCGCTCCTGCGCCCGCCGGGTGCCCTGCTGCAGCGGAATGTTCATCTCCAGCATCAGACTCCACTCCTTGATGCGGCTCTGCATTTGCGTGGGGGTGATGGCCAGCGTGAAGTCCGGGTAGCGGTTCTTCAGGCTCAGCGCACGTGACAGCTCTGCCGCCTGGATACCCGCGTTTTCTGAGAACAGCTGCGGGTTGCGCTGACGCACACGCGCCAGCAACACGTCGGCATCGAGCGTGGCCACCGAGGGCAGAACCGGCAGCGACCCAGGTACTGCCAAGGGCGCGCTGGCGGGCCGCGCCAGCAAGGTGTTGAGCCGGGCGTCGGCCTGGCGGGCTTGACTCTCCAGCGCCACCAATTCAGTCTGCAGCGTGGTTTGTTCCACCTGGGCGCGAATGGCATCCTGCTGCAGGGCCAAGCCGCCGGCGTAACGCACCTGCGTCAGCTGGGCCAGGTGGTTGGTCAGGTCAAGCAATTCCTGCGTGAGCTGCCGGGTGTTGTGCAGAAAGTAGCGCTGGGCATGGGTGGTTTTCACTTGGGCCGCCAGGTCTGCCCAGGTACCGTGTGCCCGGCCGTGCACCCTTTGCGCCTCTTGCGTGGCAATGGCCCGCTTCAGGTCACGTTTGCCCCACCAGGGCAGGTCTTGCATGATGGTGTATTGGGTGCTGCCGGTGCCACTGGGCGACAACGTGGGCGATTGGGTGCCGCCCTGGGTGATGTCCATCCATTCCACGCGGAACTTCGGGTCCATCAAGGCACCGGCCATCACCACGCGCTCACTGGCCGCCTGCGCTTCCTGGCGCATGCTGGCGTATTCGGGGTTGTGCGCCTTGGCCATGGCCAGCAGCTCTGCCAAATCGGCACCGGGCACGGTGTCTTGCGCCAGCGCGGGGGCCCCACCACCCAAGGCCAGCAGCGTCAGCAGAGCGACAGATGACATCACGTGTTTCATGGCTGTCCTAACGGTGTTGGGCGAGTTCGGTCTCAACGAGCTGTTTCAACTCGTCAAACCCGAACTGGGGCAGTGGTTGGCCATTGACAAAATACTCGGGGGTTTTTGTGACGTTCAGGGTCTGGGCATCGGCCAGATCGCGCGCCACCACCGCCGCCACGTCGGGGGAGTTGAAGTCCTGTTGCAACCGGTCGCTGTCAAGCCCCAGGTTTTGCAACAACGGGCCGATGCGCTGCACATCGGCCGTGTGGTTGATCACCCAGGCGTCCTGGCCGTCAAATAAGGCTTCGAGCGTGGCTTCAAAATTGCCTTGCAGGCGCGCCGCCTCCAGCACCTTAACCACCGCGTCCGACCCGGGGTGAAATGGCGCATAACGCCAGGTCAGGCGGATCTTGTCCGGATGCGCCGCGATCAGTGCCTTGACCAGCGGGTGAAACTGGCGGCAGGTGCCACAAGCCGGGTCAAAAAATTCAACGATGTGCACCGGCGCCTGCGGGTTGCCAAAGGTTGGCGCATCGGCACGCACCAGCGCCGCCTGGTTCTGGGCTGCAAGCGCAGCCGCCTGTTGGGCCTGCTGTTGCTTGAACATGAAGGCGCCCGCAGCAAAGACCAAAACCAACAGCACCACCACGGCGATAAAGATATTTTTTTGTTTCATTCAGAAGACTTTCGCTGGGCCACCAACAGCAGGCCGCAGAGGGTTAAAAAAGTGACAAAAGACAGCAAGGGGATCGTGACAAACCCGAACCATGTGATCTGCACCGTTTTGCACGGCACACCCTGCTGGCACGGCGCCAGTGCTTCAGGAATCACACCCGCCATCACCAGCAGATGAAAACCCGCCACCAGCAGACCGATCACCGCCAGCGGCAAGGCGTAACGGATCACCCGGGGATCGGGTGGGAACAAGGCGAGCGCCAGGATGACTACCAGCGGAAACAAGGCCACCCGTTGCCACCAGCACAACACACAGGGCGCCAGGCCCATCACCTCGCTCAGGAACAAGGCGCCCAGCGCGGCGACGGCCGCCAGCAGCCAGGCGGCAAACAGCAGCGCCCACAGACCCGGCTTTGGCGCGGCAGTGGAGGACCCGGCCAATCACTTCACCCATTCAAAACGCGAGACCGTCATGCCGCCATCGGCCGGGTCGGTGGCAAAGCGGATTTTTTGTCCGGCGGCCAGCGTGTCCAGCAGGCTGGTTTCCTTGACCCGGTAGACCATGGTCATGGGTGGCATGCCGTTCATCGCGCCGTGCGCCAGGGTCAGCGTGCCCTTGGTCTTGTCGACCTTTTTGACCAACCCCTCGACCAGGGCGGCATCCGCACCCTGCGCTGGCGCCATCGGGGCAGCGCCCGCCGACTTGCCGCCACCGTGCATGCTGCCGTGGTCCATTTGGGCCAGCACCGGCGCTGACAGGGCCAAAGAGACGGCCACCAAGGCATAGGCGCTGAAGGTTTTCATGGGTGTTCCTTATTGAAAATGACAGAAAGGGATTGAACGGGCCCAGTGTCTCCAACCCGCCCCGACAGCCAGCTGACCGGCAGATTACTTTTTTGTCATCTGGCTGAGATGGCGATAGGGACGGGCAGAATGGCGCGTCGATCAGCCTCTTAGGAACCTTGTCATGAAGATCCTCATCGTCGAGGACGAAACCAAAACCGGGGACTACCTGAAACAAGGCCTGACCGAGGCCGGGTTCACCGTGGACCTGGCTCGCCACGGCACCGATGGCCTGCACCTGGCCCTGTCTGAAGCCTACGACCTCGCCATCCTGGACGTGATGCTGCCCGGCACCGATGGCTGGGGCGTGCTCTCAGGCATCCGCCGCGCGGGCAAAGACATGCCAGTGATGTTTCTGACCGCGCGTGATGCGGTGGACGACCGCGTCAAAGGCCTGGAGCTTGGCGCCGACGATTACCTGGTCAAACCGTTTGCGTTCTCAGAACTGCTGGCGCGGGTGCGCACCCTGCTGCGCCGGGGCAACAAAACACCGGAAGCCGCCTTTCTAAAAGCCGCCGACCTGGAGCTGGACCTGCTGCGCCGGCGCGTCAGCCGCGCGGGCAAACGCATCGACCTCACCGCCAAGGAGTTTGCCCTGCTGGAGCTGCTGCTGCGCCGCCAGGGCGAGGTGTTGCCGCGTTCGCTGATCGCCTCGCAGGTGTGGGACATGAATTTCGATTCCGACACCAATGTGATCGAAGTCGCCATGCGCCGCCTGCGAGCCAAGGTGGACGACGCGTTTGAGCCCAAACTCATTCACACCGTGCGCGGCATGGGTTACGTGCTGGAAGACCCGACGTGCGCTGGTTAAACCGCGTCAGCCTGACGCAGCGGCTCACGCTGATGTTTGTGGCTGCCACCACGGTGGTGCTGCTGGTGCTGGGCTGGGTGGTCACCTCATCGGTGGAGCAGCACTTTAAAGACCTCGACATGGAGGTGCTCTCGGGCAAGATGGCGCTGATCACCCAAGCCTTGCAAGGTGTGGCCTCACCCGACGATCTGACGCCGCTGACGCACCAGCTGGCCCGCTCGCTGATCGGCCACCACGGGCTGGAAGTGATGGTGATGGAGCCCGACCAGTCGGTGATTTTTGCCACCGCCCACGCCACTTTTCCCGCATCCACCGTGGCCGCCCAGGCCTTGCAGGCGCCCGACCAGCCCGTGCTCTGGCAGCTGGGAGAGCAAACCTACCGTGCTCTGGCAGCCCAGTTGCCGACCGCCGCGCGCGACGCGCAGGGCCAAAGCGTGCGTGTGCTGGTGGCAGCCGCCATCGACATCGGCCACCACCAGGCCTACATGCGCTCCTTTCTGCAGACGCTGTGGTGGTTTGTGGCCGGTGCGGCGACCCTGCTGGGGCTGCTGGGCTGGTTTGTGGTGCGGCGCGGGCTGGCGCCTTTGTCCACCCTGCGCGACCAAGCCAGCGTGGTCACGGCGCAGCAGCTCAGCCACCGCTTGCCGGTGGCGCGCTTGCCGGTGGAGCTGGCGCAGCTGGCCGAGTCGCTCAACGCCATGCTGGCGCGCCTGGAAGCGGCGTTTGCCCGGCTGTCAGACTTTTCCAGCGACATTGCCCATGAGTTGCGCACGCCGGTCAGCAACCTGATGACCCAAACCCAGGTCGCCCTGTCACGCCCGCGCAACGCCGAGGATTACCAGGCGGTGCTGGCGTCGAATGCCGAGGAACTCGATCGCATGGCGCGCATGATTTCGGACATGTTGTGGCTGGCCAAGGCCGACAACGGCCTGGTGGTGCCCAGCCGCAGCACCGTGTGCCTGGCCGACGAGGTGCGCGCCCTGTTTGACTATTACGAGGCCGTAGCTGACGAAAAAGACCTGCAACTCACGCTCCAGGGCACGGCCAACGTGCAGGCCGACCGGCTGATGCTGCGCCGCACCCTGAGCAACCTGCTGTCCAACGCCATCCGGCACGCCAGCCCGGGCACGGCGGTGCAGGTCACGCTCAAGGCCCAACAATCAGGTGTAGACATCTGCGTGATGAACCAGGGCGACCCGATTGCGCCCGAGTTGCTTGAGCGCGTCTTTGACCGGTTTTTCCGCGTCGACCCATCGCGCCATCGCAGCGACCAGGGCACCGGCCTGGGCCTGGCCATCACCCGGTCCATCGTCACCGCGCATGGCGGCACCATTGGCGCCGCCTCGTCGGGCGGGGTCATCACGTTCACGATCAAGCTTGCGTCGCATCTGCCTGGTTAAGGTGAACGCCCTTGACTGTCATCCCGGACTTGAGGAGCCTGCCCCGGGCCACGACCCGGGGGGATCCATAAGTTGCGGGTCGGCGCCCGCCATGACAGCATCGTCAATCAGCCGCGTTTCCAGTCATGGTACTTGCGCACCCAGGCCAGCAATCGGTGTGGCTGGTGGGCGCGTTTCCATTCACCGGCGGCGTATTTGTTGGCCTCGGACAGCGTCGGGTAGGTGTGGATGGTGCCCAGAATCTTGTTCAGGCCCAGCCCGTGTTTCATGGCCAGCACATATTCGGCCAGCAGGTCGGCCGCGTGGCTGCCGACAATGGTCACGCCCAGAATACGGTCCTTGCCGGGCACGGTGAGCACCTTGACCCAGCCATGCGCTTCGCTGTCGGCAATGGCGCGGTCCAGGTCGTCAATGCCGTACCGGGTCACTTCAAAGGCCACACCTTGCAACAGCGCCTCTTGCTCGTTCAGGCCGACGCGGGCCACTTCGGGGTCGGTAAACGTCGCCCAGGGGACCACCGAATAATCCGCCTTGAACGATTTCAGGTCGCCAAAGAGCGCGTTCACCGCGGCATACCAGGCCTGATGCGCCGCGGTGTGGGTGAACTGAAAGGGCCCGGCCACGTCACCTACCGCGTAGATGTTGGGGTAGATCGTTTGCAGGTAGTCGTTGATTTCCACGGTTTTACCGACCGGGATACCCAGGTCCTCCAGCCCGTAACCCGTCAATCGTGCCACCCGGCCCACGGCGCAGAGCAGCTGGTCGAATTCGATGCGCAGTTCGGCACCCTGGTGCGCCACCACCAGCACGCCGCCACCGGGTGCACCATGGGCGAGCTTTTCCACCCGTAAGGCCTGGTGCCCGGTGAGCACTTGCACGCCGTCAGCACGCAAGGCGTCCATCACCAGGCCCGACACGTCCAGGTCTTCACGCATCATCAGGCGCGGGGCCATCTCGACTTGCGTGACGTGTGAGCCCAGGCGGGCAAAACTCTGCGCCAGCTCGCAGCCAATTGGCCCGCCACCCAGCACCACCAGGCGCCGCGGCACCTCGTCCAGCTGGGCAAACCGCTCCCACATCGTGTCGCTGGTCACAAAACCCACCTCGGCCAGGCCGGGCAGCGGTGGCACAAACGGCCTGGCACCAGCGGCAATGACGATGTTGCGGGTGGTCAGCCGTTGCTTGCCGCCATCGTTGAGGGCAATCTCCACCGTCCACGGGTTGATGATCTTGGCGTGGCCCTGCAGCACCTCCACGCCCAGGCTGGTGTAGCGCTCAATGCTGTCGTGCGGCGCAATGGCGGCAATCACCGCGTGCACCCGCGCCATGACTTTTGGAAAGTCCAGCCGCACACGGGCTGTGTGGTGAGCCGTTTGACCAGCGGCATCGGCGCCCGTAGCCCGGGTGGGCGCTGACAGCCCATAGCGCTCGGCGTGCTGCATCTGGTGCGCCAGTTTGGCGCTTTTGATCAGCGCCTTGCTCGGCACACAACCGTAGTTGAGGCAGTCGCCACCCATCTTGTGCGCTTCCACCAGCGTCACTTTGGCCTTGACCGCCGCCGCGATGTAGGCCGACACCAGCCCGCCCGCGCCCGCGCCAATCACCACCAGGTTGCGGTCGAACGTTTTGGGCCGCACCGCCGCCCAGCGGGCATACACCTGGCGCTTCTTGACCAGCCCGATGAGTTGGCGCGCCAGCAGCGGAAACACCCCCAGCAACACAAACGAAGCAATCAGCGCCGGACTCAAAATGCCTTGCAGCGAGGTGAGCTGCGACAACTGCGTACCCGCATTCACATACACCGCCGTACCGGCCAGCATGCCCACCTGGCTGACGAGGTAGAACACGCCCACGCGCATGGTGGTCAGCCCCATGGCCAGGTTGATGACAAAAAACGGCACCAGCGGCACCAGCCGCAGGGTGAACAGGTAAAACGCGCCGTCTTTGGCCAACCCCTGGTTGAGGTCTTGGAGCCGCTGGCCAAAACGCGCCTCCACACTGTCGCGCAGCACAAACCGCGCCGTCAAAAAGGCCAGCGTGGCGCCCAGGCTGGACGCAAACGACACGATCAGCAGCCCCCAACCCAGCCCGAAAATCGCCCCGCCCGCCAGCGTGAGGATGGTGGCGCCCGGAAACGACAGCGCCGTGGCCAGCACATACAACGCAAAGTAGGCGCCCGCCACGGTCAACGGCTGGTTTTGGTACAGCACCTCAAAGCGCGCATGGCTGCTGCGCAGGTACTCCAGGCTCAGGTAGCGCCCCAGGTCCAGCGCAAAAAAAGCCGCCAGAGTCGCCAGCACCACGGCCAGCAAAATGAGTTTCTTGGTTTTCATGGGCACCCGTTGGTCAACATCAGCGACATCTCAGCGTGACAGCCATCGCGTTGGCCTGCAGTGCCTGACGGCCACCATCGGTCTCAGGCCGGCTTGTTTCTGGCGCGCCAGGCGCCTGCCAGCACAAACAACCCGGGCACCAGAATCATGGCCCAGATGATCTTG
>Ga0075012_10002551_pt1 | contig 17859 bp, 18 predicted proteins | sample All_14_2_FD_71474 | JGI IMG/M metagenome (GOLD analysis project Ga0075012, IMG submission 71474) | Freshwater microbial communities in response to fracking from Pennsylvania, USA - Allegheny Zone_MetaG_DW_15 | ecosystem: Environmental > Aquatic > Deep subsurface > Groundwater > Drilled... | reverse complement strand
GTCGGTCTGGATGAAGGGCAGATAGTCACCGGTGTCACGCTGCTTGGCACTCACAATGCCAGCGGTCACGGTGTTTTCCAGCCCGAACGGCGAGCCAATGGCCACCACCCACTCGCCCACCCGCAGGCGGTTGACATCCCCCACCTTGACGGCGGGCAGGTTGACCGCCTCGATCTTGACCACCGCCACGTCGCTGCGTTTGTCGGCGCCAATGATCTTGGCCTTGAATTCACGCTTGTCGGTCAGGGTTACCAAGACCTCGTCGGCACCGTCGATCACATGGGCGTTGGTCATGATCATGCCGTCGGTTGACAGGATGAAGCCCGACCCGACGCCGCGCGGCTTGTCCTCGTCACGCGGCTGCGGGTGGTTGCGCGGCGGCGTTTGGCGCGGGATGTTGGGCATGGGCAGCCCAAAACGGCGGAAGAACTCGAGCATGTCCTCATCCAGTTGCGGTGCCCCTTCCGGCGCAGCGCTGACTTTTTCAACCGTTCGGATGTTCACCACCGACGGGCTGACCTGCTCCACCAGATCCGCAAAATCAGGCAGGCTGGCCGACTGCGCCCAGGCGGCCGAGGCGGGCACCAGGGCCGTGACGGCGGTGAGCATCAACACGCCGCTGAGGGCGCTGGCAACCAGCTGCTTGCAATTAAATCGAATCATGTCTGACCTTTCCTGTGAACAAAATAAAAGGCATATGAAGGCTTAGCGCTTTCTCTCAAGTGCCTGCACAAAGGCCGCCAGGGTCTGCGGCGGCACCTCACCCACCGCCGTGACCCACCACGACCCCAGTTGGCGCATACGCAAACTGGTCGCCCCCATGGAGACCAGGTGGTGCGACTGCAAGCGGCCATGGCGCTGGGGATCGAACGACTCGATGAACAGCGAGACCGAGGCCAAGCCATCCGAATAAACACACTGCAAAGGCGGGTTGGCCGCACTGACGCCGCCTTCCAGCCGCTTGTAACAACGCACGGGTGCAAAACCCGGCACCGGTGTTGCCAGCAGCCAGCCTTCGGCCTCGGCCGTGGTTTTGACCAGCGTCGGGCTGATCACCCGGTAGCCCTGTGTGTTGTCCATCAACGCTGTGAGCTTGGCCATGGCCACCGGCGCGTCCAGCTGCAACTCTGAGAACGCCGCCTGCTCCAGCACGTTGCCAACGGGGTCCAGGGTTTGCAGCTTGACCATCAGACCGGTTTTTTGTTCGGTCCAGATCTGGTAGCCAAAACGCAGCAGGTCCAGCGGCATCAGCTGCACGATATCGGCTTGCAGCCCGGCCACCCGTCCTTGCCCCACCGATCGCAGTCGGTAAAAGTGGCTCACGGCGGCATCAGCGCGGTTCAGCAGGTTGGGAAACAGTCCCAGCGCCTCACGGGTTTCGTGGATCACGGTGCGGCTGCCCGGCAAAAAAGTGACCACTTCGTCGTTACGCCGAAATGTGGTGCGCGCCGTGCCAGTGAGGGACTCCACCCGCTCCATCTGCCGGTCGCCGTTGCCCACGTGCCAGATGCGCGAGGTGGACATGTCGCTGCCGGTGGTGACCACAAATGTGCCCATGTAGGCGCGCGCGCGCGGCGCCTCATGCAGGCGCATCAGCCAACGCGCCACACCGGTGGTTTCATCTGACGACTCAGGCGTCGAGGCTGGCGCGGGCTGCGCCCAAACGCTGCCGTGGGCCAGCCAGCCCGACACACACAACACAAGACTCACAAGAAATTTCAACGCTTGCCCTCGTCAAACGTAGCATTACGCAAAAAACCGGAGGGCATCTGCAAAACGCTGGCGCCGCCCATCTGGCGGTGCGCTGCCAGCAAAGCATCAAGCTGCGGATCACGCAACATCTGCGGTGACGGGGTGTCGCCCGCCACCAGCGTGGCCGGTGCGGACGCTGGCGCGGCGGTGACAGGCGGCTTAGGCAACTGCGCCAACTGGACGTCGCCAGCGTCACCCGTCCCCAACAGGGCCACGCCCTGCCAGGCCAGCCCAATCACCACCGTGATCGACGCCAGACCCACCACCCGTTTCCACCAACCCTCATTGGCCGCGGCAACCTTGACGCTTTGGCGCACCTCAGACGACACCGGCAAGGCGCTGACAGCGACCTCTTGAAATGCTTCGTCCGCCAGCCGGGCGCGCAGGCGGGTGACAAACGCCGGGTCATGCGCGCGCACCGGAGCGCCCGAGGATCGCATGACTTCCCCGACCAGATGGTAGGTGTCCCAGGTAGCTTGGTCCTCTGGCGCATCGGCGAGGTGCGCTACAACACGGGCAAACTCGTCCCCTTGGAGCTGCCCGTCCACCAAGGCAGACACCAGTTCACTACGTTCCCGCAATTGATCAGACATGACTCGACTTGCCCTTGTAATGTTCAAACCATCCAAACCACACCATCCACCCATGCCTCACCAGCGTTTGCCGGTCTGGCGCTCCAGCATCGGCCGGACCTTGGCCGAGATGGCCTCGCGCGCCCGGAAGATCCGTGAACGCACGGTCCCAATCGGGCACGCCATCAACTGCGCAATGTCCTCGTAGGTCATCCCTTCCATCTCGCGCAAGGTGATCGCCTGCCGCAAATCGTCGGGCAACCCCGCCAACACCTCACTCACGGCCTGACCGATTTCCTTGGCGGCCAGCACCGACTCGGGGGTTTCATCCGTGCTTGGTTCGTTCTTGGGACGAAAAGTTTCATCGTCCTCGTCTTTGGATGCGAGGGTACTGTCGGACACCGTGCGGTCCCGTTTGAGTTCCAGCAGGAATTTTTTGGCGGTGTTGACCGCGATGCGGTACAGCCAGGTGTAAAACTGCGCGTCACCGCGGAACTGGTGCAGCGCCCGGTAGGCATTGATGAAGGTTTCCTGGGCAATGTCTTCCACCAGGTCCACGTCGCGCACCATGCGGCTGATCAGGCGTTCGACCCGGCGCTGGTATTTGATCACCAGCAACTCAAACGCCCGCTGATCCCCCGCCACGGTGCGCTGAACCAGCATGGCGTCGCTGTTGGGGTCTGCGGGGCCGAGCGGTTCTGACGGCGGCGTCGGGTCGGTCATGGCGCCACCCAGCCGGGGTCGGTGACTGTTGCGGGCGGCTTGGGGCCAAACACGGCACGCCGACAGGGCAACCAGCGTGCCGGCGCCCGGCGCTGTTCCAGCCACACCCACAGACTGGGTGCACCGTCGGCCTGCAGGCGCAACAACAGCGCGGTTTGACTGTCCAGCATCATGCTGAGGGCCACCGGATACGGCTCACCACCCTCACCCGCCCAGGTCCACAACTGGCCATCCCAAGTCAACGAACCAGTAGGAGAGCGCCACCAGAGACGCACCACCGCCAAGGCACAGATCAGCCACAACACCCCCGCTGCGGCATGGCGCAGCGCGATGGCATCGGCCTGCTGTGCCCAGGCGGCCAGCACGCCAGCCCCCATCACCAACAGCCCGGCCAGCAGACCCGCGTGAAAACGACAACGCCCCACCGGGTAAGTGACCGCTGGGGCGCTGTGCATGCCAAAAATGGACTGAAAGGGGTCGAGACCCGCGATCAGAAGCGGTCAAGGTGCCCGCTTGAAAACCAGTGAGCCGTTGGTGCCACCAAAGCCAAAGTTGTTCTTGATGGCCACATCGATCTTCATGTCACGCGCCGCGTTGGCGCAGTAATCCAGGTCGCAGTCGGGGTCCTGGTTGAAGATGTTCATGGTGGGCGGACTCTTCTGGTGGTACAGCGCCAGCACCGTCACCACCGATTCCAGACCGCCCGCGCCACCCAGCAGGTGGCCGGTCATGGACTTGGTGGAATTCACCACCGTCTTGTAGGCGTGGTCACCCAGCGCCGCCTTGATGGCGTTGGACTCGTTGGTGTCACCCAACGGTGTGGACGTGCCATGGGCGTTGACATAGTCAATCTGGTCGGCATTGACGCCTGCGTTTTGCATGGCGCTGACCATGGCGCGGCGCGGGCCGTCCATGTTGGGCGCGGTCATGTGACCGGCGTCCGCACTCATGCCAAAACCGGCCAGTTCGGCGTAAATTTTGGCGCCTCGGGCTTTGGCGTGTTCGTATTCTTCCAGCACCATCACGCCCGCACCTTCACCCAGCACAAACCCGTCGCGATCGCGGTCCCAAGGGCGCGAAGCGGTGGTCGGGTCGTCGTTGCGGGTGCTCAAAGCGCGCATGGAGGCAAAACCACCCACACCCAGCGGCGAGATGGAGGCCTCGGCGCCTCCGGCCACCACCACATCGGCGTCACCGTATTCGATCATGCGACCGGCCTGGCCAATGCAGTGCAGGCCGGTGGTGCAGGCGGTGACGATGGCCAGGTTCGGGCCCTTGAAGCCGCAGCGGATGGACACGTGCCCGGCAATCATGTTGACGATGGTGGATGGCACAAAAAACGGCGAGATGCGCCGCGCGCCACGCTGCATGTACTCGGCATGCATGCTCTCGATCATCGGCAAACCGCCGATGCCGGAACCAATCACGCAGCCGATGCGGGTGGCCAATTCCTCGCTCAGGGCGTCGCCGGTAGGCAGGCCTGAGTCGGCCACTGCCTGCGCGGCCGCAGCGATGCCGTAGTGGATGAAGCTGTCCATGGTGCGCGCTTCTTTGGCGCTCATGTAAGCCTCAACATCAAACCCCTTGACCTCACCCGCGATTTTGGCGCTGAAGGTGGCAGGGTCAAACTTGGTGATCAGGCCAATGCCCGACTGACCGGCCAGCAGGTTGGCCCAAGCAGTCTCAACCGTGTTTCCCACGGGACTGATACAACCTAAACCGGTAACAACGACGCGACGACGGGACATATGGATTTAGCAGTCAGTGGTTCGTCTGTAAAAAGCCCGACACCTTGTGCAGGCATCAGGCTATGAAACTTGTGGCTGCCAGGGCGTTGGGGCAACAGCACGCAGACCCTGGCGGCGGTGGCAGCGCCAAACAGCGCTGCCTGATGGCGACATTACGCCTTTTTGTGCGTCATCGCGTAGTCGATCGCGTTTTGCACCGTGGTGATTTTTTCAGCATCTTCGTCGGGAATTTCAATGCCGAACTCATCTTCGAGTGCCATCACCAGTTCAACGGTGTCGAGGGAATCGGCACCCAGATCAGCCACGAAAGCTTTTTCGTTGGTGACTTGTGACTCTTCCACACCGAGTTGTTCGGCAATGATTTTTTTAACGCGTGCTTCAATATCGCTCATGAGTTCCCTCAAAGGGTTGTGAAAAGATCCGTCATTTTAGCCGGACGGACATTGCGGCTGGATTACGCTGATTTAAACACCGATCACGCCATGAACATGCCACCGTTGACATGTAACTCCTGCCCCGTCACATAAGACGCCTGCGGCGAGGCCAGATAAGCCACCGCATGCGCGATGTCGGCGGGCTTGCCCAGGTGACCCAGCGGAATCTGCCCCAGCAGCGCCTTGTGTTGCTCCGCAGGCAGGCTGGCGGTCATGTCGGTTTCGATGAAGCCGGGGGCGATGCAGTTGACCGTGATGTTGCGCGAGCCCAGTTCACGTGCCAGCGCCCGTGTCATGCCTGCCACGCCCGCCTTGGCGGCGGCGTAATTGGCCTGCCCGGGGTTGCCGGAGGCGCCCACCACCGAGGTGATGCTGATGATGCGGCCATAACGCTGCTTCATCATAGTGCGCATCACGGCGCGGCTCATGCGGAAGACGGCTTTGAGGTTGGTGTCCAGCACCGCGTCCCACTCGTCGTCTTTCATGCGCATGGCGAGGTTGTCCCGGGTGATCCCGGCGTTGTTGACCAGAATCTGCAAACCACCATGCGTTTTGACGATGCCATCAATCAGCGCGTCCACTCCCGCTGCGTCGTTGACGTTGAGCGTTTGGCCGCTGCAGCCCTCAAAGGCCGCCAGCGTTTGGCTGATCTTGGCGGCACCGTCATCGGTGGTGGCGGTGCCAATCACCTTGAGGCCTTGCTGCGCCAGTTGCAGCGCAATCGCCGCACCAATGCCGCGCGAAGCGCCGGTCACCAGGGCCACTTGGCCCGCAAAAGTCGGTTCACTCATGATGTCAGGCTTCCAGAAGACTTGTTTTGATCTCAGCCAGGCTGGCAGCATCAAACAGCGCCAGGCCTTGCATGTCGGCGGCGATGCGTTTGGTCATGCCCGCCAGGACTTTGCCCGGGCCACATTCCACCAGAGTCGACAGGCCGCGCGCCTGCAGCGCCTGCACACACTCCACCCAGCGCACCGGGCCAAAAGCCTGGCGCACCAGCGCGTCGCGGATGCGCACCGGATCTTGCTCGACCGACACGTCGATGTTGTTGATCACCGGGATCTGCGGCGCGGCAAATTCGGTGGCGTCGAGCTGATCCTTGAGTTTGAGCGCGGCGGGTTTCATCAGGCTGGAGTGAAACGGTGCCGACACCGGCAGCGGCAAGGCGCGCTTGGCGCCTTGGGCCTTGAGTGCCACACAGGCCTGCTCAACCGCCGCTTTGGAGCCCGCAATCACCGTCTGGCCGGGGTCGTTGAAATTGACGGCTTCCACCACTTCAGCAGAATTTTCTCCAAAAGTCTCCGTCACTTCAGCGCAGATCGCGATCACTTTGAGAGCATCCATACCCAGAATAGCGGCCATGGCGCCCATGCCCACCGGCACCGCTTCCTGCATGGCTGCGGCGCGAAACCGCACCAGCGGTGCCGCTTGCGCCAGCGTCAGCACACCCGACGCCACCAGCGCCGAATACTCGCCCAGCGAATGTCCGGCCACCGCGGCGGGTGCCACACCCACTTCGGCCATCCAGACGCGGTACGCCGCCACACCCGCCACCAGCATCACCGGCTGGGTGTTGGTGGTGAGCGCCAGCGCTTCCTTGGGACCGTTCTTGATCAGCGCACCGATGTCTTCGTTCAACGCGTCAGACGCCTCGGCCACGGCGGCCAGCACCTGCGGGTGCTCGCCCCAGCCGTCCAGCATGCCAACCGACTGCGAACCCTGGCCCGGAAATACAAAAGCAAATGGTTTCATAAGCGTCACGGAATCGTTTTGAGAAAACAGGAAAAATGCGTTTAGCCCTTTTTCAATGAGGGCAAGCTACTACATTTTTAATAACACCGAGCCCCACGTGAAGCCCCCGCCAACGCCCTCCAGCAGCACCGTCTGGCCCGGCTTGATCTGGCCTGCGCGCACGGCGGTGTCGAGCGCCAGCGGAATCGATGCGGCCGAGGTGTTGCCATGCTGATCTACAGTAACCACCACCTTGTCCGGCGACAGTTTCAGCTTGCGCGCTGTGCTTTGCATGATGCGGATGTTGGCCTGATGCGGCACCAGCCAATCAATGTCGACCGACGTTTTGCCCGCTTTGGCCAACACCGCACGCGCGGTTTCGTCCAGCACATGCACCGCCAGTTTGAACACCGCCTGACCATCCATACGCAACAGCGGCAAACCCGTCACTTGCCCACCCGACACATGGCCCGGCACACACAAGATGTCGCTGTATTTGCCATCAGCATGGATGTCGGTGGCCAGAATGCCTGGCTCGGTCGTGGCCTCCAGCACCACGGCGCCCGCGCCGTCGCCAAACAACACACAGGTGGTACGGTCCTTGAAGTCCAGAATGCGGGAAAAAATTTCTGCGCCCACCACCAGCGCCTTGGTGGCCGAGCCCGCCTTGATCATGGCGTCGGCCACCGTCAGGGCGTAAATGAAGCCGCTGCACACGGCTTGCACGTCAAACGCCGCGCCGCCTTGCGCGCCCAATTTGCGTTGCAAGATCGTCGCCGTCGATGGGAACACCATGTCAGGTGTCGAGGTGCCCACAATAATGAGATCAATGTCCTGCGCCTGACAGCCCGCAGCCTCCAGGGCGCGCTGGCAAGCGTGCAAAGCCATGTCGCTGCAAGCCATGTTGGCATCGGCGAAGTGGCGGGCGCGAATGCCGGTGCGCTCCACAATCCACTCGTCGCTGGACTCAACGCCTTGTGCCGCCAATTGGCTGACCAGATCTGCGTTGGTGAGGCGGTTGGGCGGCAAATAGCTGCCAGTACCGGTGATGCGTGCGTAAGTGTTCATAAATCAGACCAATACGGCGGCTTCTTTCGACAAGTTGCTTTCAGCCGGTGCCAGCAATGGCGCCGCATGGGCAATGCGAACCCGAACCCGCTCCAACAAATCATTGCGGGCCGCATCATACGCCCGCGCCAGCGCGAAACCAAACGCCAGCTCATCGGCCGAGCCGTGGCTCTTGAACACCAGGCCGCGCAAGCCCAACAACGCACCACCGTTGTAACGACGATGGTCCATGCGCTTTTTAAGCGCCGATATCACTGGATAAGCGATCAAGGCCGCCAATTTGGTGAAGATGTTGCGCGAAAACTCTTTTCGCAAGAAGTCCACAATCATTCCGGCCAGGCCTTCGCTGGCCTTCAGCGCCACATTGCCGACAAAACCATCACAGACCACGATGTCGGCCGTACCCTTGAAGATATCGTTGCCTTCGACATTGCCATAGAAGTTGAGATCGCCTGTTCTGGAAGCTGCCCGCAACAGCTCCCCCGTCTGCTTGATGACCTCGTTGCCTTTGATGGCCTCTTCGCCAATATTAAGCAGGCCGACGGTCGGGTTCTCGTTGCCACTGAGCACCGACACCAAAGCCGAGCCCATCACCGCAAACTGCACCAGATGTTCGGCCGTGCAATCCACATTGGCCCCCATGTCCAGCACGGTGGTGCCCAGGCCCTTGGCGTTGGGAATCTGACCGGCGATGGCCGGGCGGTCAATGCCTTCCAGGGTTTTCAGGACGTAGCGCGAGATCGCCATCAGGGCACCCGTGTTCCCAGCCGACACCACCGCCTGGGCCGCGCCGTTTTTTACCTGGGTGATGGCCACCCGCATGGTCGAGTCTTTTTTGCGGCGCAGGGCCACTTCCAGCGGATCGTCCATGGTGACCACCTCACTGGCCAGCACCACGGTGGCACGCGGATGTGCATACCCCTTCATGCTGTCCGGCAACCCCACCACAATCAACCTGGCCTCGGGGTGCTGCTCCAAAAAACGGGTACAGGCAGGCAAAGTGATGCGGGGCCCGTGGTCGCCCCCCATGCAGTCAACAGCGATAGTGATCATGAATAGCTACAAACAGCAAGCGTCAAAACAAACCAACGGAACCCACCCCACCCACATTGAGCAACAAAAGCAAAGGCCCGAGGCTACACGCTTAGGTAGCCCCGGGCCTTGGGTGTTTGGACTGAATTAGGCTTCAGACTTGGTCTTGAGCACCTTGCGACCGCGGTAAAAACCGGTCGGGCTGATGTGGTGACGCAGGTGGGTTTCACCGGTGGTGGCTTCTACGGCGATACCGGGGACAACCAAAGCGTTGTGTGAACGGTGCATACCGCGCTTGGAAGGTGACTTCTTGTTTTGTTGGACGGCCATGTTCCGCTCCTAAATACTGTAAGCCACCTGCAATCAGGCAGCTTTGGGTTGGTGGGATGCGCGCAGCTCTTTTGCGCAAAAGCTAAAGAGTATAACCCAAGCCACGGCGTCGGGCTAGTCGGCTCAATCCTTGGCTTTGAGCTGCGCCAGCACGGCAAACGGATTGGGCTTTTCAACCGGGGCGTCAAAATCCTCGTCCACCGCCACCATCTTGACGTTGACCGGGCAGGTGTCATGGCGCGGCACCAGGGGCAGGGCCAGCAGCACCTCGTCTTCAATCAGCGCTGCCAAGTCAAATTCGCGATTGGTGACCAGCAAATCTTCCTCACAGTCGTCGTCTTGCGCCTCGGCGACCGCTTCGCTCTCGACAAACCGGAACTCACGCTCAAACTGCACCGCGATATCAACCGGCTCCAGACAACGCTGACAGGTTTGCGGCAAGGTGGTGGCCACGGTCAACCGCAACCACGCAGCGGATTCCCCGGCGGCATCGGGCCGGAGTTCGGTCAGTGCCGTCCAATGCAAGGGATTTTCAGCTGCCAGGCCTTTGGACTCAGTCATCAAACGCTCATAATTTGAGAGCGTTTCACGCCCTTCCAGATGCAGACTAGCCTGCGCTGCGTGTTTGACGTCGAGGTGAGGTGGGTGCGTGTGTTCGATCATGCCCAGCAGTGTAAGAGAATCACGGCATGTCATCACAACCCCACCGCCCCCTGATCCTGGCCTCCACATCGGTTTATCGCCGCCACCTGCTGGAGCGCTTGCGTCTGCCTTTTAGCGTCGTCGCCTCGGACGTCGATGAAACCCCTTTGCCCGGAGAAACCCCAGAAACCTTGGCCTGTCGCCTGGCACTGGCCAAGGCGCAGTCGGTGGCACAGGCGCATCCGGGCGCGGTGGTGATTGGCTCGGACCAGGTGGCAGACCTGGACGGTCAGGCGCTGGGCAAACCGGGCAACCACGCCCGGGCCGTTCACCAATTACAAACCATGCGCGGCAAAACGGTGATTTTTCAGACAGCAGTGGCCGTGGTTTGCCTGGAGACCGGCTTTGCCCAAACCGATCTGGCCCAGGTCAATGTGACGTTTCGTCACCTGAGCGACGCACAGATTGACGCCTACCTGCTGGCAGAAACCCCTTACGACTGCGCTGGCAGCGCCAAAAGTGAGGGCTTGGGCATTGCCCTGCTGGAACGCATCGACAACGACGACCCGACCGCGCTGATCGGCCTGCCGCTGATTCGTACCTGTCGGCTGATCGAAGCCGCTGGCATCCAGGTGATCACAGCATGAGCCATGCAGCCACACCCCACAGAGGCAGCTTGTATCTGGTACCCGCGCCGCTGGACTTTGGCTGCGACGAGACGCCGGATTTACAAGCCACGCTGCCCCTGGGCACCCTGCAAGCCGCCGCCGGGCTGCGCCACTGGGTGTGTGAAAACGCCAAATCTGCCCGCGCCTACCTCAAACGCATCCACGAGGTGACACCGCTGTGCTGCAGCCTCCAGGAGATGCAGCTGACGGAATTGCCGCGTGAGGTGCACAAAAAAGGCGACCACCAAGGCAACTTTGACGCCCGCCACCTGCTGCAACCCGCGCTGGACGGGCAAAACCTGGGTCTGATCAGCGAAGCGGGCATGCCCGCCATCGCCGACCCGGGCTCGTCGGTGGTGCGCGCCGCGCATGAGTTGGGCATCACGGTCAAGCCGCTGGTGGGGCCGGTGTCGCTGCTGCTGGCGCTGGCGGCCAGTGGGCTCAACGGGCAAAACTTCGCGTTTGTCGGTTACCTGCCGCAAGACGCGGCCGAGCGCGCCGGGCGCATCCGCGAGCTGGAAGCGCTGGCGCTGCGCAGCGGGCAAACCCAGTTGTTCATCGAGACGCCTTACCGCAATCAGGCCATGTTGCAGTCTTTGCTACAAACCCTGCAGCAAAACACCCGCCTGGCCATTGGCTCAGGACTCACCCTGGCGCGAGCTCAGCTGCACAGCGACAGTGTGAAAAATTGGAAGAAAAAAACCAGCCCGCTGGACAACGCCACACCTGCCGTGTTCGCCCTCGGGCGCTGATGCCAAGTCCACCGCCATCCGCCCTTGCAACGCAAGGCGAGGTCAGCGCACCACTGCCGGGGTTTTGGCGGCCTGCACGGCCGCCTCGCCCACCGCCGCGCCAAAACGCTTGACAAGACGCTCGGCGACGTTGTCACGACGGGTGTAGTCGATGATTTCCTCGGCCTTCACCACCTCGCGCGCCACAAAGTCGACGCTGCCCAAGGCGTCTGCCAGGCCCAGTTCAATCGCTTGCTGGCCGCTCCAGAACAAGCCACTGAAGGTCTCCGGGGTTTCTTTCAGCCGCTCGCCACGACCGGCTTTCACCGCACTGATGAACTGCTGGTGGATCTGGTTGAGCAGGGTCTGGGCGTAGGCGCGCTGCGGCTCGGTCTGCGGGCTGAACGGGTCCAGAAAGCCCTTGTTCTCACCGGCGGTCATCAGGCGCCGCTCCACACCCAGCTTCTCCATCAAGCCGGTAAAGCCAAAGCCATCCATCAGCACGCCAATGCTGCCCACAATGCTGGCTTTGTCGACGTAAATGCTGTCGGCCGAGACGGCGATGTAATACGCCGCTGACGCACACGACTCTTCCACCACGGCATACACCGGCTTCTGGTGCAGCACCTTGAGCCGACGGATTTCGTCATTGATGATGCCAGCCTGCACCGGGCTACCCCCGGGCGAGTTGATCAGCAACACCACGGCTTGCGCGCCCGCGTCTTCAAACGCCGTGCGCACGGACGACAGCACCAGTTCGGCACTGGCTTCGGTGCCCGAGGCAATTTCGCCCTTGATCTCGACCACCGCCGTGTGCGGGCTGGTCACGTCGGCCTGGCCTTCGGCCTGCTGAAACCCGAACCAGGCCAGCACGATCACGAAGACCAGCCAGGACAACCGGAAAAAGATCCGCCAGCGCCGTGCCAGCCGCTGCTCATGCAGTGTGGCAAACGCGAGCTTTTCCAAGGTGGCGCGCTCCCAGCGGCCCGTACCCGGCCCCCCCTCGGCGCCAAGGTCAGCCCTGGCGCGATCATTAGCCTTAGGGGTTTGCGCCTGATGGGGCATATTTTCTGACGTGGGCTTTTGACCAGCGGTGTCAGTCTCAACAGGATCGGTCATAGGGGGTTTTCGGGTTGTAGTTGGTCGGAAGTATGCCAGTGCACTTGTCCAGCGGCCTCGCTGACCTCAATCTTGACCAGGCCGCCTTGACACGGCCCAAGGCGGCATTGGCCGGTTTGTGGCGCATACAGGGCGCCGTGGGTGGCGCAGATCAGCCAGTGGCCCGTGTGGTCAAAAAAATGGTTGGGCTGGTAGTCCAGCTCCATCGGCACATGGGCGCAGCGGTTCAGGTAGGCGTACACCGTACCCTCGTAACGTACCGCAAAGGCGTGACACGACTGGGACAGGTAGAGCACCTCGAACGGCACGCCAGTGCCACTGTCCAGCAAGTCGCTGGAATCACACAAATAAACAAGCTCGGAGCGGGTCATAAAAGGCATCAATGTCATGGAGCTTCAGGCATGCACCCGCATCCAGTCATGCAGCTGGCGCACGCTGTGCGCCACATACAGCGGTCTCAACACGTCAAATACCGCATGATCATGGGCACCGTAACTGACCCCCACACTGGGGCAGCCCGCGTTGAGCGCCATTTGCAGGTCGTGGGTGGTGTCGCCAATCATCAGGGTGCGCTCAGGCGCCACATCAAACTCCGCCATCAGTTCACGCAGCATCAGCGGGTCGGGCTTGCCAGCGGTCTGGTCCGCGGTGCGCGAGGCGTCAAACACACCGGCCAGCGCCGAGCTGGCCAACGCCTCGTCCAGCCCGCGTCGGCTTTTGCCGGTGGCGACCGCCAACAAGTAGCCACGCGCTTTCAACGCATCCAGCAAGGGCAACACGCCGTCAAAGAGGCTGATGTCATGCTGGTTGGCAAAGTAGTGGTGGCGGTAGCGGTCACCCAGCGTCGGGTACAGCTCTTTGGGGACGTCGGGCGCGGCGTGCGCCAGCGCCTGCATCAGCCCCATACCGATCACGTAGGAGGCTGCCTCCAACGTCGGCTCTTGGCCGCCCACATCGCGCACCGCCGCCTGAATGCAGCGGGCGATGATGGCGGTGGAGTCAAACAGGGTGCCATCCCAGTCAAAGGCAATCAGGTCAAAACGGCGTGGGGTCATAAGGTATCTGGTTGAGGTGGTGGCGGCAAGGCGGCAGCGCAAAACCGGGCCAGTTCAGGCGCCAGATCGGCCAGCAAGGCCAGCGGTTCGCCAGTTGCGGGGTGTTGAAACTGCAGCCGCCAGGCGTGCAGGAACATGCGTTTGAGGCCGGGTTGTGTGTTGGCCCGGGCCAGCGCCTTGTTGAGTTCAAAGTCGCCATATTTGTCGTCGCCCAGAATCGGGTGGCCCTCGCTGGCCAGATGCACCCGGATCTGGTGCGTGCGACCGGTCTTGATGGTGACTTCCAGCAGGGAGTAGTCGGCGCTGGCGGCGCGCACCTTCACCAGGGTCACCGAGGGCATGCCGTAGGGGTCGTCACGGGAGACCACTTTGACGCGGCGTTCGCCCGCCTGGGCGTCTTGGCCGTCCAGCAGGTATTTGTGCAGCGGCTTGTCCAGCACCTTGAGTTTGGCGGGCCAGGCGCCCTTCACCATCGCCAGATAGGTCTTGCCGGTCTGACGGGTCCGAAACTGGTCCTGCAGATTTTTGAGTGCGCTGCGTTTTTTGGCGACCAGCAAAATGCCGCTGGTTTCGCGGTCCAACCGGTGCACCAATTCGAGGAACTTGGCGCCAGGCCGGGCCATACGCAACTGCTCGATCACGCCAAAACTCACACCCGAGCCGCCATGCACCGCCACGCCGGCGGGTTTGTTGATGGCGATCAGGCTGTCGTCTTCCAGCAGCACCGGAAAGTCGCGGGCCGGGGCGCCCTGCGCCACCTGCGCGGCCATCGCCTGCTCTTTTTCAGCCACCCGCTCAGAGATTCTGACCGGCGGCACACGCAACAGGTCACCGGCCTGCAGGCGGGTGTCCGCGCCAACCCGGCCCTTGTTGACGCGCACCTCACCACTGCGGATCATGCGGTAAATGTGGGTTTTGGGGACACCCTTGAGGTGGCGAATCAGGAAGTTGTCCACCCGCTGGCCAGCCAAGTCTTCGTCCACACAAACGGTTTCCACTTTGGGAGCTGATAAAACGGGTTTGCCCCCTATAATGACTTTCACTGGTAATGTGCTGTAAGTGGTTGATTTAACAGAAAGTTAATTCGTTGGATGTGTGAAGTTTAGTTCACAGACCACCTGCACTGCCAGAAAAGTCGGTACCGCCTGACATCCAGGCTGCAAACAGGTGAGCTCATGTCGCCCGTGGCAGCCCAGGTGAAGGGTTCAAACGATGCCTTGAAATCCTGATACGGAATAACCAAAACTTGCAGTCCTGGACTGCGAGCGGAATGAAGTGATATGTTTGTGTTGATGTCCCTGATGTGTTTTTGCCTGCAGCGCGCACACGTGCTGTCAGTTGGCGCGCGTCAGCCATCAGCGCCCGTGAAACCGGCGCGTATAGCTATTAGATCAATAGCAAAAATCCCCACAAACCCGATGACTCCCCTCCACGCGCCACCGCCCCGCGCTCACTGTGTGAGCTGAGGGTCTACGGCAGTTTCCTCCGCATTTCAAAGCGTCAGTTTGTGTATCAAAAGCTCGGCATGAGCTTGTTGTTTGATATTTGAATTGAAGGAACGCGACCCATGAAACGGATGCTGATCAACGCCACCCAAGCGGAAGAACGCCGCCTGGCGGTGGTGGACGGGCAGAAACTGCTCGACTACGAAATCGAAATTGAAGGGCGCGAACAGCGCAAGGGCAACATTTACAAGGCCGTCGTCACCCGCGTCGAGCCTTCTCTGGAAGCCTGCTTTGTCGACTACGGCGAAGAACGCCACGGCTTTTTGCCGTTCAAGGAAATCTCCAAATCCTACTTCCAGCAAAATGTGTCGGTCAGCCAGGCACGCATCCAGGATGTGATCCGTGAAGGCCAGGAACTGCTGATCCAGGTCGAAAAAGAAGAACGTGGCAACAAGGGCGCGGCATTGACCACCTTTGTGTCGCTGGCCGGTCGTTATGTGGTGTTGATGCCCAACAACCCGCGTGGTGGTGGTGTCAGTCGCCGCATCGAGGGCGAAGACCGCGCCGAACTCAAAGAAGCGCTGGACCAGCTCGAATACCCCAACGGCATGAGCATCATTGCCCGCACCGCCGGCATCGGCCGCAGTGCGCCTGAGTTGCAATGGGACTTGAACTACCTGCTCAAACTCTGGAGTGCCATTGACGGCGCCGCCAAGGGTGGCAAGGGCGCTTTCCTGATCTACCAAGAATCGTCTCTGGTGATCCGCGCGATCCGCGACTATTTCAACAACGACATCGGCGACATCCTGATCGACACCGACGACGTGTACGAACAGGCCCAGCAGTTCATGGCGCATGTGATGCCGGAACACGCAGCCCGCGTCAAACGTTACCGCGACGACGCCCCACTGTTCAGCCGTTTCCAGATCGAACACCAGATCGAAACCGCCTACGCCCGCACCGTGACCCTGCCGTCCGGTGGCGCCATCGTGATCGACCACACCGAAGCGCTGGTGTCGGTGGATGTGAACTCGGCGCGCGCCATCAAAGGCGGCGATATCGAAGAAACCGCCACCCGCACCAACCTGGAAGCCGCTGACGAAGTGGCGCGCCAGGCGCGTCTGCGCGACTTGGGCGGCCTGATCGTGATCGATTTCATCGACATGGAAGAAAGCCGCAACCGTCGCGAGGTCGAAAACCGCCTGCGCGACGCCCTGCGCCAAGACCGCGCCCGCGTGCAGTTTGCCTCCATCAGCAAGTTTGGCCTGATGGAAATGAGCCGCCAGCGCCTGCGCCCGGCCCTCAGCGAAGGTGCTTCCATCCCCTGCCCGCGCTGTGGTGGCTCGGGTCACATCCGCGACACCGAGTCCAGCGCGCTGCAGATTCTGCGCATCATCCAGGAAGAGTCTTTGAAGGACAACACCGCCTCGGTGATGTGCCAGGTGCCCGTCGAAGTGGCCTCATTCCTGCTGAACGAAAAACGCACCGAAATCGCCAAGATCGAGCTCAAACAACGCATCAACGTGCTGATGGTGCCCAACAAATCACTGGAAACGCCCAATTACAAGCTCGAGCGCCTGAAGCACGACGACCCACGGCTGGACAACCTCACCGCCAGCTACAAAATGGCCGAAGAAGCCGAGGACGTCACCGCCGTGACGCGCCGCGCACAAGAGCCCACCAACCGGCAAACGCCAGTCATCAAAGGCGTGTTGCCCGACGCGCCCGCGCCCGTCGCACCACCCAAACCCGAGCCAGTGGCACAGGTACAGCAGACCCCTGTGGTGCCTCAGCCGCCCAAGGCGCCGGTCGCCGCACCGGTGGTGATTGAAAAAGGCTTCTTTGGCTGGCTGAAAAACCTGTTTGCCCCGGCACCTGTCGCGGCACCCGCCGCCAAAGCGCCTGCACCCGTGGTCACACCGGTCGCCGAGCCGCGTGCTGCCCAGCCGGGCGCACGCCCCGCAGGCCGCGACGGCAGCCGCCGCAACGAACCGCGCGGTGATCGCCCCGAAGGTGCCCGAGGTCCGCGTGGTGAAGGTCGCAATGGCCGTGACGGGCGACCTGAAGGGCGTACCGAGGGTCGCGCAGACACCCGTGGCAACCGTAACGAACGTGGCGGCAATCGCCCCGAACGCGGCGAACGCGCAGACCGCGGACCGCGCGAGCGTTCCGACAGCCAGGCCAACCCGGTGACCGCCGAGACAATCGGACTGGAAGGCGACGTGCAACTGCCAGCCAACGGCAACGACGCACCCCGCAACGAGCAGCGCCCCGAACGCGGTGGCCGCGCGCCACGTGGCGAACGCCGTCCGCGTGGCCCCCGCTTGGACGCCGAAGGCCGTCCACTGGAAGGCGCCGAGCCAGCGGCTGCCAACAACGCCACCCCAACCAACCCAGCCGTGAACGTTGGCGCGGCGACCGAAGGCGAACAACCCGCAGGCGAAGCGAGCGACAGCAACGACGCTGCGCCTCGCGAGAAGCGTTCACGCGATCGTTATGGCCGCGAGCGCAAACCCCGTGGCGAGCGCACCGAGCGCCCGGCTGGCGATGCGCAGGCTGACCTGCCGCCCGGCACAGCGTCGGACACTGACGCTGAGGTGGCGCCACGCAAGTCGTACTTCAGCACCCCAGCCAACAGTGCGCCTGCGCCAGCGGCGTCGCCCGTGGTCGCTGACACGGTGGCGACACCCCAGCCTGCAGCACCAGCACCAGCACCAGCACCAGCACCAGCACCAGCACCAGCACCAGCACCAGCACCAGCACCAGCACCAGCACCAGCACCAGCACCAGCACCAGCACCAGCACCAGC
>Ga0075012_10002550_pt1 | contig 17859 bp, 5 predicted proteins | sample All_14_2_FD_71474 | JGI IMG/M metagenome (GOLD analysis project Ga0075012, IMG submission 71474) | Freshwater microbial communities in response to fracking from Pennsylvania, USA - Allegheny Zone_MetaG_DW_15 | ecosystem: Environmental > Aquatic > Deep subsurface > Groundwater > Drilled... | reverse complement strand
GGATGGAGTCGACAGATGCCGTTACCGGACAATCGACAATCACTACTACGGTTTCAATCAGGGATACGCAGGAATTGTTATCCTCGTCCCTCATGTATACGTTATAAATTCCGCCGGGCATATCGGTAAATACAAGACCTGACTGCCATGCGATGCTGTCGATGCTGAACTCATAACCACCTGAGCCGCCGGTTGGGTTGCTGATGGTGATGGTTCCACCGAAATCACAGCCTGCAGGTATAACGGTAATATCAGCGGTCATCTGTGCCGGCTGGTTTACAATGCCGTTCAGGTTAATACTCTGAGTAGTATCAAGCTGGTCGCGCATGATGATGATGTAAGGACCTGCTGTAAGGCCGGCAAAAATGTCGCCGTTCTGCCAGGTTGCACCGCCATCAATGCTGTATTCATAGAAGCCTGAGCCGCCTTCTTCGTCAATAACTGTAATACTTCCGTCGTTGCCGCCGAAGCAGGTAACATCGGTAATATCAAGGGTGGCGTTAAGCGGACAGTCGACCGGTATAAAGAAGGTGCCAAGGGTTACCTGGCATAACGGATTCAGTGAATCGCGGATAAAGACCATGTATGGGAATCCTCCGTCGAGGTCAGTAAATATGGTATCGCTCTGCCAGGTAAAGCCTGTGATGCTGTATTCATAGATGCCTGAGCCACCGGTAGAATTGCTGACAGTGATGGTAGCCAGTGAATCGCAGGTTTCAGGGGTGAAGGTTACATCAGCTGCAAGGATGGCAGGTTCGGTAAGTATTATCGGGCCTATCGTAACAGTGTTGGTGATAAGCGCCGAATCACGCATGATCACATTATAGGTACCCGGTGCAAGTCCGGTAAATACGCTGTCGCTCTGCCAGGTAGTCCCGTCAAGGCTGTACTCATAGCCGCCCGAACCACCGGTCTGGTTATAGATGGTGATAGTACCGTCGTTAGCTTCGAAGCAGGTGATGTTGGTAAAAGTAAACTGTGCAAACAGCTGGTCGGCAGCCGGGACAACCGTAGTCTCCAGTATCAGCCAGCAATACGGGTAAGTAGCATCGCGCATGTAAACATCGTAACTGCCCGGGGCAAGGCCTGTAAAGTCGGGCGACGACTGCCAGTTAACCCCGTCAATACTGTATTCATAAACTCCTGAACCGCCTGTAGGCCCGGTGATATGTATTTCACCGTCGCCGGCACCAACAGCCGATTCACCAATTACAGTAACTGAAGCACTGAGCGGCTGCGAGCCGAGTATTTCAACCTGGCCGATGGTCTCCCAGTTTTGCGGATAGATCGAATCCCTCAGCCTCAGTGTATAAATACCGGGCATCAGTCCTGTAAAGACAGTATCAGACTGCCATGTAATGCCTGCATTGATACTGAATTCATAGAATCCTGTACCGTTCTGTGCATTAAAGAAGGTGATGGTTCCGTCGTTATAACCGAAGCAGGTGGTATTGGTAAAGGTGTACTCAGCAATAAGGCCCGGGCTTGTGCCTATCTCAACCCTGCCCACATAGATCCAGCAGTCAGGAGCCAGTGAATCCCTCACATAGATGTCGTAGAAACCGATTGCCAGTCCTGTAAAGAGACTGTCGGACTGCCATACCTGTGGTGAAGGAGGTATTATACTGTACTCATAGATGCCTGAACCACCGGTAGCATGGACGGTGATAGTTCCGTTGGCAGCACCTGCCCACAGCTCATCGGTATATTCATACGTGGCGGCAAGGGCAGGCAGCAGCGGAACCCGCAGGCTGTCGGTGATTGTACATCCGCTGGCATCTGATACCGTATATATATAAGTTCCGGCAGCCAGTCCCGTAAACAGGGCGGTAGTGTCGGTAATGGTAATTGAATTCATGGTATAGGTGTACAACAGGGTACCACCTGATGCCGAGAGTAAAACAGTGCCATCGCTCACCGCCGGACAACTTGCAGGCGTAATCAGGGATTCCACCATTAAGTTATCCAGGGTGATGATGACGGACGATACCGCAGGGGGGCAACTGCCGGTATAGCCAAGGCCTTGGGCGGTAAGTGTCAGCGTAACTGAACCTGCCGCAATATCATTAGCCCCAAACGTGTATACAGGATGAAGGGCTGTAGGATCATCAAATGTTCCGTCGCCCGAACTAGTCCATGCCAGGCTGCTGTGGTTGGCAGCACTGTCGGTTTCCAGCCTGTAAGGGAAAGGCTGGCAGAGCATAACCGGGTCGCCTGCATAGGCAACCGGACCGTCAATAACTTCAATGGTGCCGACTTCAAGGAGTCCGTCGCACCCTGTGACTGTATCATGCTGGATAGCGGATAACCAGTAAGTACCAATGGGCACATTCCATATAATAGTCACCGTATCTGCAGTCTCAGGCAGGGTAGTCACCAACCCTCCCTCATCAGTTAACTGCCAGGTATAAACAGTGTTGGTATCACCGTCAATCCTGTAATGCCTCTCCGCACCAACACACACAACGTCGATCACATACGTCCCCTGGGCAAACCCGGTAAGGGTTGTCATAAGAAGTATGAAAATTAAACCGATGCTCCGCAGAAGGGCGCTGTCCCTCACCCCCTGCCCCCTCTCCCATAGGGCGAGGGGGAAGATGCTCTTCCATTTCATGGGTTTAAATATAGGGACATTCATCATTTTGTTCTTTATTCTTTGTTTTTTGTTCTTTGTTGTGTTCAGCGTTCAGCGTTCAGCGTTAGTTTCGCGTTTTGCGTTTAGCGTTGCACCTCACCCTGTCCCTCTCCTCAAGGAGAGGGGGCCAGACTCACTAGTCGCCCTTTCAAACTTATTACTCATTACTCACTACTTTTTTCTTTTGCCTTTTTTCTTTTGCCTTTTGCCTTTTTTCTCACTACTCACTACTCACTACTCACTACTTTTTTCTTTAGCCTTTAGCCTTTAGCCTTGACTATGGCGTATATTGATATATCACCGTATTCGTCGGCCTCGGGTTAACTATAAGCGTCACACTATCCGACGGGTTATTATTCACCGTGCCATCCACATCAATAACCTGCGTAATCGTATATGTCGTCGTTACCGTTGGGTTGACAGTAATAATGAATGGGTTGTCGACCACATTGGTATATGTTGTTACTGTTGGCGGGTTGATACCGTCATCAGCAGTTACTTTTATTGTAAATGGCAGGTCACCGTCGAGCGTCAGGACAAGGGTACCATCATCACCCTCGCAAATAGCACCCGGAGGTTCGATCACTGCAGTTGGCAGGGACTCGAGGACTTCCACCAGGTAGAACTTCATATTGTCGGTAGGACAGTCGTTCACTGCCCTCACTTTAACAATATAGATTCCCGGAACGTGCCATACGATATCCACCGATGAACCGGTATTATCATTACCCACAAACTCAGCGGAGGCAGGTATCGGACAGTTGCCCGGGACAGCGGCCATATTTATTCCTGCAAAGTCACTGTAGATCTCCCAGGTTATATTATCCTCGGAAGCGGTCTGAACATCCACAGTGAAAGTAAATGGTTCTTCGGCATACACAGTAATACTCTGTCCCGATGCGCCCGCACCGGTAGCCACCAGCCCGATGGCCAGTGTAATCCAGAATATTATATGTTTAAGCCGTTTCATTTACTTCTTTACTTTGTTCAGCGTTCAGCGTTCAGCGTTCAGCGTTTGTATTGCGTTTTGCGTACTGCGTTATCACCCACTACTTTTTTCTTCTTTCTTATTTCTTTTGCCTTTTTTCTCACTACTCACTACTCACTACTCATAACTAACTAAGCCCTGTGCTCTAAGCTCTAAGCTCAAGCCAGGACAAAGGCCTCCCTTTACAGCATCTTTTGCGATGTGTTCCACCGTGGTGCATGGTATTGCGCAACGGGCTGATGAGTCAGTAAGGCGAGGCCTTTGTTCGGGCAAACCGGAATGACTCACTACCGGATGCCCGCAGACCAGATCTTCCCTGGCACTTAACATGAGCGCCTGGAAAGATCGTCCGGGGGGCTTGACAATAACTATAAGGGGAGCAACCGCGGTTCCACAGACTGCAACGGCAGCCGTATGAACAGCGTGCGGAATAGTATCGCCATAAGGAGGCGACCCGCGGTTACTTTTTATCCCCAGCATCGGCCCGTACCTGGGTCCGTGCTTGTTTTGTGATTTTATCATTCAGTTACATTGTTTTATGTATTAGTTAAACATGGCCCGGGTTAACATATCCCTGGCAATTATTTACATGATTTCCACTATTTGGCTTTTAGCATTCAGCATTCAGCATTCAGCATTCAGTAGAAGCATTCAGCAGTCAGCAGGGTGACCCACTTTTGCCTTTTTTCTTCTTTCTTTTGCCTTTTGCCTTTAAGCTTTTGCCTTTTGCCTTTAAGCTTTTGCCTTTAATTTCAAACGTGCGGACTCCCCCTGTATACGATAGAATGGTATACACCGGATGCGTTGCTGTTTAAGCTGCAGCGCCGGATATTGCGATGGGTGCGTTCCCCGGGCCTGATCTGGAGGCCAAGGACGGGAATACAGACAACCGCTAACACTCCATGGGAGTACATCGCGAACCATATAAGCTTAGTTTATGCCATTGTTCTTTTATTAAGTGAAGAACCAATGCCGACATAACGGCTTGTTTATTTAGATCACTCTGTCTACGGTGTTAATGCCGTAAACGCGGTGTTGGAGAGACTACTTCTTTTTCAACCTGGGTTTTAGCAGTCAGCATTCAGCAGTCAGCATTCAGTAGGGGTTACCCACTTTAGCCTTTAGCCTTTAGCCTTGTTTTTCAACTTTAGCCTTTAGCCTTTAGCCTTTAGCCTTTAGCCTTTCAAGCAAGCGTCTGACCTTGTACTGCAGCTGACATTCCTCGGTCGGGGGCATAACCTCTGGGAGTCATTCGGGTACACTTCAGGCCTTCCGGGCACTTCGCTCCGGTCAATGGTAACATACTCTTAAGTACTTCCATCATTCATACGCTCACTAGATTTAACTCACTTCACTATAAACCCATTTCCGCTTTTGGAACCCTTTTTCTCCATCCACCAGGTACGTGAATACCTGATGGAGGGAGTTAAGTGGTTGAAAAAGCAAATAATATCATGCTAATTACACATTATTATCATGGTGCAATTGGTAAGAAGTTATCGGCTGGATCTGGATCGGTTTGATCAATAAGTGTAGGTCTAGCCATGAGACGCTGAGTCGTTCTATCATTTACAAAAAGATCTGGAGCACAATCAGCAAAGTGTAGATCATCATAAGCATCTGGATCTGTAGCAGGTGCAATTGGATTGCCAGCAGCGTCAACTAAAGTACCGTTGATTGCTAAAACATAGGGATACTCAAGTGCATTATTAGCAGCCTCGAACGAATTATGATGAATTACCACCTTTATGTAAATCATTTGACCTGCCTGGCCCACAGTACCTCCTGATGGTGCAACAACTTCTCCTAAATCTAGTGTTGCGCCTTCAGTCACTGGGAATGGTCCATTTGCTTCACCTAGAGGTGTGTAATCCCAATAAATGTTAGCAACTTGGCCTAAAGTTCCAGAGGGAGTAGCAGCTTGCAGACCCGTAAATTGGGCTTGAAGATTATACTGGCCTGAATAGTTAGCTGCTGCTACTGCATAATAAAGTACATTATGACCATAATTATATACTACTCCTCCATCAGTGCCAAATGTAGCATCAAATTGAGCGGTAAATACATCATCGACACAAGTTGGAAAATTAGCTGCAGCTATAGCAGCTGTGGCAGAATCGACGTTTGCTATATCAAGTGTGAAAGCATGAGCAGGTTGAATTCGATATACTTTGATGTTATTAGTGGTACAACTGGGAGCTGCTGTTGCTGTGTTCTCAACATATACTACTACAAATAAGTATTCAGTTGGATCAAGCGAGAAACTTTGCCAAGTTAATGAGATTGAATTAGCACCTGGAGTTAACGCATTGTAATGCGCAGACCCAGCAGCTAAAAACGGTCCAGGTAATGTTGTTGCAGTCTCATCATTGTAATCATAAGAATCAACAAAATTAATATCCTGTGTGACATACCAGTGAAAACTGTTACTTCCTACCGGTGCAGGAACACTTACCTCATAAGTGTATGGATTACCTGGCACAGGTTTTAGTGGATTATTAAGATCAATACACGTGGATGAAAGTGGTGTAGGTGTAATTGTTTGCGCAAGACCTTTGTAAACACCAAAAGTCAATAGGACTAAAACTAATAATAAAATTTGCTTTTTCATTTTGTTTAGAATTTAATGGTTTAATTGAATTTTAATAGTTTTAAATGTTAAAAATGATTGTTTGTTAAAGTGCCTCATAATGAGAGCTGGAGACAAATTGGAAGATTGCGATTCTTTAATAATTTTTTTGTTCATTTTTCTTTTTTGTTACATAGGCATCATTTTTGTTTGTATTTATCCAGTCAGGGATTCTGTGGGGGCAATACAGAACCCCATGACTGGGAATTTCTTATTATTGTTTAATTACATCTGGTCTTGGCTTAATTATTATGTCTATTGAAATCGGTTGTAATGTGTTACCATTACAATCTGTGATGGTATATGTGATAGTATGAGTTAACTCTACGTTAAGTGGTGTTCCCCATAATATTATTGGTCCATAAGCAGAAGGCTGTCCTGTTCCTGAAATATTAGGTTGTAACGGATCACTTCCTGAAAAATCAATAACCCATAAAATTGAAAAGTTTGAGCAGCAATTATCAGTTGCTGTTATATCAAGTTCATTTGTTCCATTTAGGATATACCAGTCAGGCCTGCGCCATGAAGCAATAAATGGAGGTAAAAAGGGACTTTCCGGGATAATATCAGCATCAGGTTCAGGTTGTCCGTCATAAACTGCTGAGAATATATCAACTACGCAGAATGTTGGGGCAACCGGTGGAATTATGGTTGGTGGTTGATTATCAATTACAGTGACAGTTTGGGTGCATTGATCACTGCCTGATATATTTGTTGCTGTCCATGTTATGGTGTTTACGCCAACAGGGAAGGTGAAAGAACCAAGACAGGATGAAAGAGTAGCAGTTGCGCAGGGGCCGCCTGATCCAATTACATCTCCAGCCTGATTTGTGATAGTATAAGTCCAGTCAATTGGTTCTGCACCCTCAATTAAAACCGGGTAACCCGGGATAAGAGTTGCGGTACATAAGCCGGGATCAGTATTGGCCGTTATAGCTGTAGGACATGCTATATCGGGTTTTGAAAGCACCGTCACGGTAAATGAACAAGTAGATATATTACCATTAAAATCGATAGCAGTATATGTAATTGTAGTAACACCAACATTAAATGTGTTGGGAGAAGGAAACGTATTAATACCAGTTGTTGAAGATGGTGGAAATACGGTTGCACCCGTTACTACATAATATAAGTGTTCTACACCGCAAGCATCCCAATAAGTTGGAGCTGGAACGACTACATTTGAAGCATAAAGCTGATTTAAGTCGGCATTTCTGGTTATTGGAGCAGGACATGTCAGATCAGGAGGGATCTGGTCAAGTACAATAATTGTTTGTAAACAAGTGGTTGTATTGCCTGAAGCATCAACAAATGTCCAGGTAATGTTATATGTTCCAACCGGATAATTACCACTGGCATCAGTGCTGCTAATGCCGTGAGGTGAATTATGTGAGTATGTTACCGGTTCACCGCATGGATCGTAAGCCAATGGTTCGGGTACTACGACATCTGCGCTACAGTTATCATGGTTTGCATTCACTGTTTGGTTCGGCGGACAGGCGGTTACAACAGGTGGTATATCGTCCCTGACGGTAACTGTAAATACACATTCTGTATGATTACCCGAGGCATCAGTGGCCGTATATGTTACTACAGTAACTCCTACATTGAAATCAATATCACCAATTGTGCCTGTACCAGTTGCTTCTGTTGCCCCTGTAAGTTCATATGATAAAATTGGATTGAGACAGTTATCAGTGTAAACAGGATCGGGGACATTTATCTCAGGAACAAAACAATTAGGGGGGATTGCTTCTGCAATTACATCATCTGGACATAGTGTAAATACCGGTGCTTGATTGTCAGTTACGGTTACTCTTGTTGTACATTGACGAGTATTGCCTGACTCATCAGTAAATGTCCATGTTATAACTGTAACGCCAACAGGATATCTGCCGCTGGCATCTATATCACTGGTTCCATAGATGGAGTTATTTGAAATACTTACTATTTCACCGCATGGATCATCTACCTCAGGCAGGTCAACTGATACATATGCATCACAAACGCCGGGCTCAGCAATGGCAGTTTCATCTGGTGGACATGAAATAATTGTAGGAGGTACATCATCCCTTACTACAACATTAAATGAACATTCAATAAAGTTTCCTGAAGCATCAGTTACTCGATAAGTAATTACTGTTGTTCCAACAGGGAATGTTGTCTGTGTTACATATCCCGAACCGGAACTTGCACCTCCGGGGCCTGTCATTGACCATGATAGCTGAGGGTTAGGACAGTTGTCTGCAAAGTCAGGGGTTCCTAGAGTAATATTTGGCACCTCGCAATCAGGTGGCAGTGCTTCAGCAAGTATATCATCCGGACAATCTATTGTCGGCAACTGATTATCGGTTACGGTTATTGTCTGCTGACAAGTTGATGTGTTACCGGAACGGTCAGTTAACGTCCAGGTTATAACATGAACACCTACATTATAAGTACCACTTGGGTCAGTTGGTGTTCCAACTGATGAATTATGACTTATGCTGACAATTTCATTACACGGATCATCAACTACAGGCGGAGGTATAGTTACAGAAGCAGAACATACTCCCGGTGCAGCACTTACAGTTTGTGATGGTGGACAGGTGATTACTGTTGGTGGAACCTGGTCATTAATAGTTACTGTAAAGAAGCATGATTGTGTGTTATTGTGGATATCCGTGACTGTGTATGTTACAGTTGTAATACCTACCGGGAAATCGTAAATCAGAAGTTCTCCGTTACCTGCATCAGTAGCAGCACCGGTCATTACCCATGAAATTCCTAAAATTCCGCAATTATCAGTATAAACTGGTGCTTCAAGATCATAATCGGGAACGATACAGTCTGGTGGGGTTGCAATAGCAGTAACATCATCCGGACAGTCAATCACTGGCCTCTCAGTATCTCTGACTTCTATAATCTGGATACAACTGGTGGTATTTCCTGAAGCATCCGTAATAGTCCATGTAACTTCCGTGATACCTACTGGGTATGTGTCACTGGCATTATTGGTATTATTGTAGTCGTTTATTACGGATACTATTTCACCACAAGGATCAGTTACCTGTGGTACCGGAACTGTGATTGCCGCACTGCATAAACCCGGATCATTACCTACTATAATTCCCGGAGGGCATTGCACAAATGTTGGTGGCAGATCATCTTCAACCGTAACTGTAAATGTGCAGGTAGCGACATTGTTTGAAGCATCAGTTACAATGTAGGTCACGGTAGTTACTCCAACATTGAAAGGAGTATTGTTAACCAATCCGGTACCATTTGCTGTGGTAGCTCCTGTTTTAGTCCATGTGAGTAAATAGGCTGGACAATTCTCTGTTATAACCGGGTTCCCTACTATTATTTGGGGAACAAAACAGTCAGGTGGTGTAGCGGTTACTGTTACATTTCCAGGACAAGTTATCGTTGGGAAAATATTATCAATTACGGTAACAGTATGAGAACAGGTACTTATATTACCTGAATTATCTGTAAATGTCCATGTCACTAATGTTGTACCAACCGGATAAATGTCGCTTGCATTTGCTGTATTATTGAAGTCGTTTTCTATGGTTACTATCTCACCGCAAGGATCGATAACTGTTGGAAGCGGAACATTAACAAATTTATCGCATTGACCCGGTTCAACATTAGTGCTGATGTTACCCGGGCAACTGATAACAGTTGGCGGAACATCATCGTTAACCGTTACATTGAATGAACAAAAATCTGTATTACCGCCCTGGTCTGTGACAGTATAGGTAACTGTAGTAACTCCCACATTAAATAACGTTCCGTTTACACTGCCAGTTCCTGTGCCAGTAGTTGCGCCTGTTTTCTCCCAGGATAAAACCAGTTGTGAAATAGGACAATTATCTGTCAGTACCGGAGGATCAATTTGTGTTACCACAAGTGTACAGGCAGGCGCAGGTGCGGTCATAAACACATCATCAGGGCAGGTGATTGTTGGTGCCTGATTGTCGGTAACTGTTATCTCCTGTAAACAAGTTGTTATATTATTGAAAAAGTCTGTAATCGTCCAGGTAACTATTGTTGTACCAACAGGGAATACACTACTTGCATTATCTGTACCTGTTTTACTGTTTGTAATAGTATATGGACAAGGATCAGTTACAATTGGTGATGGTACATCCACGTAGGCTTCACAGAGCCCTGGTTCTGCATCAACTGTTACACCATCCGGACAGTCTACAGTAGGAGGCTGTTCATCAATAACTGTAACCAATTGAATACAGGTTGTCACATTATTACAAGCATCAATTGCTGTCCATGTAACCTGGGTTACACCTGGTGGGTATGATAAAGGCGCATTATTAGTAATGGTAACAGGCTCTGAACACATATCACTTGCAATGGCATTGCCAAGAACTATACCTGTCATCTGACATGTACCAGGATCAAGATATGCGGTTACATCTAACGGACATGTAATTGAAGGCCCCTGTGTATCCAGTATAAGGAAGGTTGCCTGTGTTGAACTGGTATTTCCGCAAACATCAGTTGCTGTAAATACTACGGTGGCTGCACCAGTCTCACCACATAAATCACTTATGCCTGTATAATTATGGCTCCATGTTACTGTCGTGCTGCATGCATCGGTAGCAGCTGCACCTCCATGGTTATTCAGCCAATTGTTTAATTGAGTAATATTTCCTGAGCCATCACATTCAACAGTAAGATTGGAAGCCTGTGTTGTAATGACTGGTCCTGCATTATCTTCAACAGTTATTACCTGAGTATATACTGAAGATGCATTTCCACAATCATCATAGGCTGTGAAAGTATTAGTATAGGTTCCTTCATTAGCACAACCTGAAGGGATAAATGAACCGTTAGTTTTAACAACATTAACTGAAAGGTCACAATTATCTGTGGCAACAGGTCGATCGGCCTGAGCTGCTGCTAATGCTGCTGCATCATTACATTCAACTGTTCTGTTTAAAGCACCTGGTAATGTAGTCCATGTTGGAGAGGTGTTGTCAGTGATTGTTATTACCTGGGTGAAGACAGGGCTTTCATTATTGCAATCATCTCTTGCAATGAAAGTATTGGTATAAGTACCTCTTTGTGGGCATATAGGGTCTGGAACAAATAATCCTGAGGTTTCTGTAATAGTGAGAGTAGGATCGCAAAGGTCTGTTGCAGCCGGTGTAAGTGCCTGAGCAGATGCCAGGCCTGCTGCATCACTACATTCAACAGTTCTGTTGATTTCGGTTGCTGTAGTTGTCCATGTGGGTATCTGGGTATCGTTTATTATTATACTTGCAGAAGCTGTACCCTGATTATTACATAAGTCTGTAGCGGTCCACGTTACAACAACTGTTACATTACATCCCTGGGTTATACCTGTATAATTATTTGTTATTACCGGATTTGGCGTGTTATCATCTATTGCAGTTGCTGAAGCAAGCCAGTTTTGAATCAGCTGTGCATTATTAGGATCATTACATTGCAAAATAAGGTTTGGTGGAGCAGTGACTACTGGTGGATGGTCGTCAGGAGCTACAGTAAAATTATAGGTATAAGTACTACAAGGTATAGCCGGCACTCTGTTATCAGTAACTACAACCGAGTATGCCCCTGGAACTGTAGGTTTATAAGTTGGCCCTGTTGCTACCATGGTGCCTGTTCCATCAGGACCATTGTACCAACGAATTGTAGGTGAACCACCAGCTCCTGTTACATTAGCTGTAAATGTTGGAATAGCTGATTGGCAGTAAGCATTTGGGTCAGGAGTGATAGTTACTGTTATTGGATCAAAAACAGTTACATCAACTTCATCACAACCATAACCGTTTTGTCCATAGCAAGGAGATGCTGCAAGGTCACCACATACCTGATATGTAATTACCGGTGGTGCTCCGGGGCCAGGAGTAAATGTAGGGTTGTTACAGTTTGTGCATGATAGATATGAATTATATTGTCCGGGATTCCCTGGTGCAATGCTATTCCAAACTGTATTAGTAGAAGTAGTGTTTGTTACATTTAACTGGGTACTGCAACCAACCCTTGCGTTTGCATCATCTACAACAACCACACCTGCTAATGACCTGAAAGTAAATGTATTCTTGTTTGCACCCTCCTTACAATAAGTAAAAAGGTAGTAAGTTCCACCTGGCATACAAACGATACCATTAGTAATTGTAATAGGAGCACAGTCTTGCCTCCAGTCTTGTGAAGAAGGAGTTGCCCCATCAACCCTGATTTCAAGGCCTACTGCACCAGGGTCAAGACGGATAGAAAAAGCAACACACCTTGCAGGACGCTCAGCATCACAACACAGGCCGTTTCTTTCAACATTAGGAATTGTGATAGTTCCGGTAGGCTGACCAAGAAGGTCAACGGGAATAACCTGAACATTGGCACATTGGGCACAATTACAAGTTGAAGTAACATTTACACGGTGCACAATCACAGATGTATTTCCACACAAATCGGTTACATTGTAATACCGGTCAACATAGGTTGGACAATAACCTGAAGAGTTAGGCGGGAACTGTGCAATTTCATAGTCAAATACAATTGTTAACTGATTAGAAGGTGTGCAATTGTCTGTTGCAACAACTACTGCAGTATTTGGATCAGGTATATCAGCAGGACAAGCTACAGTAATAGCTGTGGCGTACCCGGTAGGAGCTGTATTGTCATAGACTGTTATTAATTGTATACCGGTTCTAGTATTTCCAGAACAATCAGTAGCTGTCCAGGTACGGGTTATAGTACCACCCTGAGGACAGAATGGATCAGGGGAAGGTGTATCTGACTTAGTTACGGTGACCGGATTGTTACAATTATCAACTGCAGTTGCCTGACCTGTAACTATTGGGTCTATACCCTGACTACAATTGACACTTATGTTATCTGGCAAATAAGTGAATGTTGGAGGTGTATTATCCCTAACAGTTATTGTTTGGACTTTAGTAGTAACATTTGGTGGTATAGCTGCATCTTCAAGTCTCCAGGTTCTTGTAATAACAAAATTGCCAACACAAGGAGGAGAGGCAGTTGTAACATCACTGAAAGTTGCCTGGTTTGTAATTGGGCAATTATCCCTTTCGTCTGTTACATCTCCGGTTACTGAGATACCAGCATTGTAATTGCAGGATGCGTCAGTATAAATTGTTACATCGGACGGAACGGTAAAGTCAGGAGCTGTATTATCAATAACTGTAACAGTAAACGTACATGTTGCACTATTTCCTGTAGGATCTGTTGCCGTATATATAACAGTGGTTATCCCTACAGGAAATAAGCTACCTGGCGCATAATTAGATGTAACCGTTACGGCCCCACTACAATTATCGCTGGCTGTTGGTGGAGTCCACGTTGCTGTCTGGTCGCATGTTGTTCTACCCGGACCAGTATAAACTGTAATGTTAGATGGACAGTTTGTAAAGGTAGGCACCTGGTTGTCAAGAATGTTTATTGTAAGGATACAACTTGTTTTTTTACCTGTTGCATCCTGTATGGTCCAAGTTACCGTATGTGTACCTAAACTGAATGTAGCATTGGCTAACGTTGAAGTGTTGGTTTTGGTGTTTGTAATAAAGTATCCAGGGCAGTTGTCGGAATATGCCGGTGGATCAAACTCACTCCCTTGAACTGTATAAAGGCAGCCGGTAGTATTGACGTTTCTTGTCTGGGCAGGTAAGCAGGTAATGGTAGGATTCTCTGCATCTATTACTGTAACTGTGAAATTACATGGATTACTGTTGTTATTAAAGTCGTATGCTATGGCAGTTACAGTTGTAGTTCCAACAGGGAAATTATAAGGGAATGATATCTCAGTGGCTCCGATAAAGTATTTTATTATCATTACACCGCAGTTGTCTGTGGCTGTAGCAGTAAATGACAATGTGGCGTAGCACTGGCCGGCAATATTATTGTAAGACGCGGCAACAGTCGGACAAGTGATGACTGGTGGACGGTTATCGGTTACTGTAACTGTAAAACTGCAGGAAGCTGTATTACTTGACTGATCGGTAACTGTATAGGTTATGGTAGTGATACCGACATTAAATTCGTAATTTGCAGGTATATAATTTATACCGGTTGCAGGAGAAGAGGCAACTGTTGCACCAGTCATAGTCCATGTTAGTGAAAATATACCGCAGTTATCACTTGTTATCGGGTTTGTAAGGGTAAGCTTTGTGCTACATGTGGTACCATTTGCTGATGCCGTGACAGAAGCAGGACAGGTGATTGTAGGTAAGCTGACATCGTTAACAGTTACAGTAAAACTGCATGAAACGGTGTTGGGCCCATCTGAAGCAGTCCACGTTACTGTAGTTATTCCTCTGTTAAATGCTCTTCCGTTTAAATTATTTCCAGTTCCTGTAGTCGCTCCGGAAAGAGTGTAATTAAAGCTGGTTACTGAGCAATTATCTGTGGCTGTAGCATTCCAGCTGGTGCCATTATGAACATAGGTACAGTTGGTGTTTGTATTTACAATCTGGTTGCCCGGACAAACGATTACCGGCGGATCATCATCATTAACAGTAACTGTATAAAAGCATGTAGAGAAATTACCTGCAGGATCAGTTGCTGTCCATGTAACGGTTGTAACTCCTCTGTTAAAAATAACTCCATTAAGAGTGGTGTTTCCTGAACCCGTTGTTGCACCGCTTAGCACATATGTAAGTGTAATACTTCCGCTACAGTTATCTGTGGCAGTTGCATCCCATCCTGTGCCTGAGTGAGAATAAGTACATCCTACATTAGTACCAGCAACCTGTGCTCCAGGACATGTAATTACCGGTTTATCATCATCAGCTACAATTACTGTATAAGAACAAGTAACTGGGGGGTGTCCACCGATATCAGTAATAGACCAGGTTACATTAGTTGTACCAATGTTAAATGCTACCCCCGCCAGTGTAATTCCTGTGCCGGTAGTTGCACCTGTGAGGGTGTACCCAAAACTCATTACCTTGCAGGTTTCTGTATATGTTGCATTCCAGGTATTTCCTGCATGCAGATATGTACAGCCTGAGTTAGTAGTAACATTAACAGTTCCTGTCACAGGACAATTAATAACAGGACTGTCCAGATCACCAACGTTAACAGTTGCTGTTGTTGTGGCAGTGCATCCGTTAGGAGCGGTTCCGATAATTGTAAATGTGGTAGAATATAATGTACCAGGATCGGAACTGAATATTGTTCCGGCAATTGGTGTACCTGTACCGCTCTCCAGACCTGTTAATTCAGGAACTATCGTTCTAGTCCAGCTATAAGTTGTTCCGGCAATATTACTACCAAGTACAATTGGAGATGTGATATCCTGATCCGGACATGCGTTTTGGCTTCCTGGAGTAGCTGTAATCACAGGTGTTGGCCTGACAGTAACTATAGCATTTACCGGACTTCCTGTGCAGGTTGCTGCAGACGGAGTTACTGTATATGTAACAGTACCTGGACTTGCTCCTGTAGCATTAAGTGTTTGGGCTATTAAGGAACCAGAACCATTCGATGCTCCTGTTGCCCCTGAAGATACCTGTGTCCAAGAGAAGGTTGCACCTGCTACATTGCTGGTAAGTGCAAGCGAAGTAGCACTCCCTGAGCAGATATTTTGGCTGGCAGGATTAATTGTAACATTCGGTATTGGATTGACGGTAATTATAACGGTAATAGGAGTACCTGCGCATCCAGAGGCAGTCGGGGTGACTGTATATGTTGCTGTTCCTTGCGTCGGCCCTGTTGTAGTTAGAACCTGGTTAATATTACTACCTGAACCATTTGAAGCGCCACTGACACCCGAAGCAACAACTGTCCATGCGAAAGTAGTTCCTCCAACTGTACTTGTAAGAGAAATATTTGTTGAAGATCCAGAACAAATAGTTTTTCCCGGAGGGGTTGCTGTAGCCACAGGTATAGGTAGTATGGTGACTGAGGCAGATCCGGTCATCATTGTTGAGCCATCAGTATTTGTTCCTCTGATTGTGTAGATACCTGCTGCTGTAACATTTGTAAATGAAATTGGGGATCCTGTTCCAGGTAAGGTTGAACCTGTTGGATTTCCTGCAAGCAGTAATGAGTATGTAACACCAACCTCTGAACCAGATAGATTTATTGAGACGCCTGTTCCGCCAGCACAATATCCACCACCACCTGATACTGCAAAAGGCAGAGGTAATGCAAGTGGTCCTCTTGTAGCACCAGTCAACTCCACATCCCTCGTAAAAAAGCTTACGGCTGCATTGGGGGCGCTCCAGCCGTAAACTCTGATGCTGAGGGTTTGTGGATATGTGACGGTAATGCTGGTTTCAACGATAAGGTCGCGGGAACTCTTTTTTCCTACGAAGACGGAGTTTCCGAGAGGGAGTGATTCTTTGCTGAAGCCGTCCCTGGAGTAGTAGAGTGCCGTACGCATGTTAACCGAGCTTAAGCTGACTTCGAACTTAAGGCGGTTGAAGGTAATGGAGGCGTCTCTTTCGGGGACTATGGTATATTCGAAATAAGCTTTGGGATCAAGGTTTTTGCCGTTCCAGCCTGATGCAGTAGCTCCGTTGAGGGAATCGTACGTAAAATTACGTAGTGCAGGGCCATAACTGAAACTGGCGGTGGCGATGCCTGAAGTGTAAACGGCTTCAGAATCGGTGTTGAGGGGCCATAAAACCTGTACCGGCTGCTGGGCTGCAGCAGTCAGTGACAGGAATAATGTTAAGATTAATATTGCAACATGCGTGGCGAAGAAGGGTGCTGCCAACCTGCACCTTGATGGTGCTTTTGTTTGCAAATCCCTGAATATCAAACCGTAACCCCTGCGAAGGAGTCGCGTAACGCATGTATATTTTGCCCCCAAAATATACTTTTTTTAGTATGAGTAACTATGCTTTATGATAAATTATATGGTAAGACCAGATATTCTGAAACTTTCCATGTCATTTATCATATTTTTAATCAAAGGTAACTCCCTTAAAATCAAAAAACATCAGTAAAAACACGTATTTTAATGAATCACGAAAAAAATCTTACGTCAATAAAGAATTTCTTTCTACACTTAAATTAAGGGGCAGAGGAGGGGAAAGTGAGGGGTAAAATAGTCGTAAAAGCTTGTTAATGAAATCAATACATTAACCGTAGTGTCATATGGCCTTCAGAACCCGCCTAAACATAGTATAAAATCTTTTGTTCATAAAAATAGTAAAAATTTTTTCAATATTTTTCATCATTTTTGTGAAAAATCATCATAATGTTCACCACTCATTTAAGGCCTTTCAGTCTGCGGTTCCTTAAACCTGCCACAACCTCCAGGGGTGTGATGCTTGAAAAGCACGGTTACCTGCTGGAAATCAGTGATCCTGAGTCGGGGAAAATGGGTATTGGTGAGTGCAGCGTACTGCCGGGATTAAGTGTTGACGACAGGCCCGGTTACCTTGAAAGGCTTAAATTGGTTTGCAGGGATATTAACCTGCCGTTTGATGAACACCTTGAATTGCTTACCGAATGGCCTTCCATCCGTTTCGGCTATGAATGTGCCATGCTGTCGCTCCGTGGTTCAGGCGGTGTTATCTACAATACGCCCTTTACACGCGGGGAGCAGCCGATACCTATCAACGGACTGGTGTGGATGGGCGATTTCCGCACTATGCTTACGCAGATAGA
>Ga0075012_10002548_pt1 | contig 17863 bp, 13 predicted proteins | sample All_14_2_FD_71474 | JGI IMG/M metagenome (GOLD analysis project Ga0075012, IMG submission 71474) | Freshwater microbial communities in response to fracking from Pennsylvania, USA - Allegheny Zone_MetaG_DW_15 | ecosystem: Environmental > Aquatic > Deep subsurface > Groundwater > Drilled... | reverse complement strand
CTTTTGGGTGGCGACCTGATGGGCATTGTCCGAGCGCGCAAGTTGGCACGCGCAACCTTGCGCAATATCAAGCAGAACCTGTTCTTTGCTTTTGCCTACAACGCACTTGGCGTACCGATCGCAGCCGGGCTCCTTTATCCGATAACCGGCCTTCTTCTGTCGCCGATGATCGCAGCTGCTGCGATGAGCCTGTCGTCGGTCTCTGTCATCACCAACGCATTGCGTCTGCGGAGGGTCGATCTGTGAACCAACAAGAGCCGCTGGAAATAGGGTTGGTAGATCGAACAGGGTTGATCAGCCTCACCGGCGGCACCGGCCATTTGCTAGGACAACGCCCTTTGCGCTGCCCGTCGCTCGCAATTGCGCACCTCGGGCGGCCTCTCAAGATCGAGGTGATCTGAATTGGTGGTTCTGGCCTAGGCCAATGGCCACAAGTCTAGCGCATATTGCGATATTCAGGAGAATTTATATGTCGCCTCTCTCTCGTCGCGGCTTTCTAGCCACCACCGCGGCTTCGGCTGCTTCCCTTTTGCTTCCCAGCCGGGTCCGGGCTCAATCCACTCGGCTGTCCTTGACCGCCACCACCCGCACAATCGACGTGCGCGGCAGAGCCGCCTCCGTCTGGGGACTCCTTGGTAGCAATGGCCAGTCGGGCCTCGTCTTGGATCCGGGGCAGCGCTTTGCCGTCGATCTGACGAATTCGCTAGCCGATCCGACCATCATCCATTGGCACGGGCAGATCCCGGACAATGCTCAAGACGGCGTCCCAGACATGCCGATGCCAGTGCTGCAACCAAGCGAAACCCGGGCCTATGACTTTTCCGCGAGGGCCGGCACACACTGGATGCATGCGCATATTCCGGCGCACGAAATGATGCTGCTGGCAGCACCGCTGATCGTGAGGCGGCCCGAGGATGTTGCGGCAGATCGTCAGGAGGTGACGCTGTTCCTGCATGACTTCTCGTTCAAATCGCCCGCCGAGGTGCTGGCCGAGATCACCGGCGGTGCGTCGATGGCCGGAATGGATCATGGCCAGCCGGGGCAAGGTGCCATGGAACATTCCGGGATGGACATGGGCGCCATGGGGCAGGGCGGCATGATGGCGATGCCGGCCATGGACGGCATGGCAATGGACCTTAACGACTACAACTTCGATGCCTATCTCGCCAACGATCGGACTCTTGACGACCCGGAAGTCGTACAGGTGGACAAAGGCGGGCAGGTGCTGGTCCGCGTAATCAACGCCGCCGCTGCGACTGTCTTCTGGATCGATACGGGCGCGCTTCCCGGACGGCTGGTTGCGGTGGACGGCGAGCCGGTGCAACCGCTGCCTGGCAGTCGCTTTGGTGTCGCGATGGGCCAGCGTCTCGACATCGAGCTGGAAGTACCGAGGGAGGGCGGGGCGTATCCGGTTCTCGCCCTGCGCGAGGGCGCCAACGAAAGGACGGGTGTTATCCTGGCCACGCCGGGGGCCGCTTTGGCGAAGATCGCTGACGTGTCGGAGGGAGACCATCCCGCCTTCAGCGGCGATCTCGCACAGGAAAGCTTGCTTCGCGCGGTCACTCCGTTGCCCGAACGTGCGCCCGCATCGCAGCCAATGCTCATGCTGGGTGGTTCGATGATGCCCTATGTCTGGACGATCAACGGACAGACCTGGGGCACCCATGTGCCGGTGACGGCGAAATCCGGCGATCGGGTAGAGATCACGTTCCATAACATGTCGATGATGGCGCATCCCATGCACTTGCACGGTCACGCGTTTCAGGTGGTCAGCACAGGCGGTGCGCGTTTTGCAGGTGCGGTACGCGACACCGTGCATGTGCCGCCGATGGGCATGGTGACGGTTGCGTTGGACGCAGGTGAAACCGCGCGCTGGATGCTCCATTGTCACCACATGCCCCACCTTTCGATGGGCATGATGACGGAGTTTGCGGTTTCCGCCTGAAACTCGCTGGACCTGCGGCCGCGCCGCAGGTCCGGGCCTATCTCCCAGGGGACATGCCATATCTGACTGCATCGGACGTCGAGCTATTCTTGGTGGACTTGCAACGCCGTTCATGGCGATGCCAGCGTTGGCGCGCCCGCCCTTCCGCCTAGGAAAGGACCCGCAGCCACTTCTCTCGCCGCCGATCCTCGACGAGGCGGGAACCACGTGCAAACTGGACGACTTCATCGGGCGGGTCGTACTTCTCAACATCTGGGCGACTTGGTGCCCGTCTTGCCGCGAGGAGATGCCAGCGCTTGACCAGCTGGAAGAAGCCTTGGGCGGCGATCGTTTCATGGTTCTGCCTTTGAACATCGACGAAGGCGGGATCACCCGTGGACGCGAATTCTACAACGAAGTCGGCATTCGGCATCTGCCGCTCTTCTGGGCGGAGCCGTAAAGAGTTCAACTCGCCTTCGCCTTCATTGGACTGCCGACAACGCTGCTGGTCGACAACCGAGAGAACGAAATTGGTCGCCTTCAGGGGCCGTTCGACTGGAATGGTCGGGGAGCCGTCGATCAGCTCCGGAATGTCCTGAGATAAGGAAAAGCCACTGCAACAAATCGATACAATCGGGCAACAGTGTCGTAGTGTCTGAGTGCCATTCAGCGCGTGCCCAGAGACGAGACCGAAGACCAATGTTGCAACAGTCGACCGCAGTTCAAGCGACCGAAGGCAAGGTTCTTGTCGTCGATGATGACGGCGAGATCTTGTCGCTTGTTGCCAAGTTCCTGCGCGCCAACGGGTTTGTTGTCTCGACCGCCCGCAATGGCGCAGAGATGAAGGCCCAGATGCAGTCATCCCAAGTGGATCTTGTTGTGCTGGACATCATGCTGCCGGGGACGAACGGGCTCGACCTATGCCGGGCGTTGCGCGCCGAAAGCACGGTGCCGGTCGTGATGCTGACGGCGAAGGGCGACGAGATCGACCGCATTGTCGGGTTGGAGGTCGGTGCCGATGACTACCTGCCGAAACCGTTCAATCCGCGCGAACTTCTGGCCCGCATCAAGGCAGTCCTCCGGCGCAGCCGGTCAGTGGAGGGGTCTGCACCGCAAGGTTCAGGTCGTTCGATCGAGTTCGAGGGGTGGCATTTGGATACCCTGAAGCGAGAGTTGGTGAATCCGGGCGGCGTCGTCGTTGACCTGTCAGGCGGTGAATATGACCTGCTGATGACGTTTCTCGAGGCACCGCAGCGGGTCTTGTCCCGAGACTACCTTCTCGACAGCACCAAAAACAGAACCCTCGACGTGTTTGACCGCTCGATCGATGTGCAGGTCAGCCGCTTGCGCCGGAAAATCGAGGCGCAAGGAGAATTAATCAAGACCATTCGCGGCGCAGGTTATCTGTTCGCAGCGGCCGTGCGGCGCAAGTGAAGCGGCTCAGGGCGCTGCTTCAGGCAGCTTTGGCGTTCAGGTTTGATACACTGGTAGCCAGAACGACCATCGTCCTGATCCTGGGCATCGCCACCGTACAGATTGTTGGGCTGCAAACCTATCGCGCGTCGCTGAGCGCCGATCTGTCCGATGCGACGGAACAGCGGCTGGCGGATCGCTTGCTGACCATCAAGCGCACGCTGGCCGGATTGCCGGAGGGCCTTCGCGAAGACGCCGCGCACGACCTTTCGAGTGGCGCGATCGAAGCGCATTGGAGCCGGGACCAGCGCGCGGTCGAAGCGGACGCGACCAACCCATTGTGGACAGATCTGCAGACGCGTTTGGTGGAATTGGCCCCGGAACTTGGCGAGGGCGGGCTGAGCGTCGGCGAACAGGCTGGTCAGAGCCCGGACCCGCACGTCGCGTTGATCTCGATGCGCCTGACGGACGGCACTTGGTTGAACGTGAGCCTGCTGAGCTGGACACCCCGCATCCCAGGCGCACCGCAGACCGTGATGGTGGCGTGGATGATCGCAGCCGTGGCTCTGGCCACAGCCATCCTGCTGGTGCGCTGGATATCGCGGCCGCTTGGTCGCTTTGCCGAGGCGGCCAACGGGTTCTACACCACCGGAAAGGTAGCGGCGGTGCCTGAGACCGGCCCCTATGAAGTTGCCGTTCTGGCCCGAGCTTTCAACGACCTGCAAGACCGGCTTGCCCGCTCAATCGACGACCGCACACAAGCTCTGGCTGCAGTATCCCATGACTTGAAGACACCCATCACCCGGTTGCGTCTGCGCGCCGAGGAGATCGACAGTCAGCCTCTCGCGCGGTCCATCGCCCATGATCTGGACGAAATGGAGCGGATGATCGATCAGACGCTGTCTTATCTGCGCGGTGACCGATCCGACGAACCGATACGCCCCGTGGACCTTGTCGCGATCCTTGAGACCGTGACAGATGATCAGACCGATCAGGGCGCGGTGGTTTCCTTTGCTGGTCCACGAGCGGCGGTTGTTCCGGGGCGGCGGCTTGGGCTGAAGCGTGCCTTTGGCAACCTCGTGGGCAATGCCGTCAAGTATGGCGGAACAGCACGCGTGGCGGTTTCCGAAAACGCGCAGGATGTGGTCGTGGTGATCGATGACGACGGTCAGGGAATTGCCGCTGCGGACCGGGACCGCGTGCTTTTGCCCTTTGTCAGGCTTGAATCGTCGCGCAACAACAAGACCGGGGGCTTTGGCCTGGGGCTGACAATTGCACGCGCTGTGATCGACGGCCACGGCGGCACGCTGGAGCTTGGCGAAGGGCCGACCGGTGGCTTGCGTGTCACTGTGTCCCTGCCCAGACAGGGGCGCTGAAACACTCGGTTACAAAGCGGCAATCGTTCAGAGACGTCTGTCGGTCATCTCGACACCAACAAAAACAGGCGTCGAGGTTCGGATATGCGGTTTGTAGGGGCTTTGGCCGTTGTTCTGATGTTTGGCTTCACGGGCGGCGTGGCCGCACATGAAGGCCATGATCACGGCGCACCGCCGCCGCCGGTCAGCACCACCATCGCCCCTCGGGTCGAAGCAGCATCAACGGTGTTCGAAGCGGTCGTGATAGCCCGCGGTGCCGAACTGCAGGTCTTTATCGACACATTCGACACCAACGCGCCCGTTGCCGGGGCTGCGGTCGAGATGGACACGCCCTCTGGTGTTATCATCGGCACGGAAACGGAGCCGGGGATCTATGCGTTTTCCGCACCCTGGGTCGCGACACCCGGCAGCTACGATCTTGCGATCACCGTCATTGCCGATGCTGGATTTGACGTTTTGGTGGGGTCGCTGACGATCCCCGCACCACCACCAGCGGCAGTGGTTGAGGTAAACGCTGCAGCAGCGATTGGCGCGAGTGTTTTGGGTGACTTGCGGGCGCGCCTGGAGACCCGCGATCTAACGCTCGCCGCCGCGGCTGCTATCGGTCTGCTGGTAGGCGTTTTCGGCATGCTGTTGTTGCGGCGCAATCGCCGGCCAGTTGCACCTGCCAAGATTACAGCTCTGCTGGTAGCTCTCCTGCTTATCCCGCCGTCGCAGGGGCAGGCGGAGGTTGCTGCCGCCAGCGCGGCCAACGCAGCATTGCCCATGCCTGCCGCTGCGACGCGCGATGTCGCCCAACGCTTTCCAGATGGGGCCATCTTTGTTCCGAAAGGGACGCAGCGTGTGTTGGGCATTCGCACGCTCGTCACGGAAACGGCTTTGCATGGGCGGCGCATCGAACTTCCGGGGCGCATCATTCCAGATCCGAATGCCTCGGGCTATGTGCAGGCGTCACTTGAGGGCAGGCTGGTGGCCCCACCGGGTGGTTTTCCACAGCTCGGGTCCTTAGTGAAGGCAGGTCAGATCGTCGCCATCGTCGAGCCGACCATCGGTGCGGTAGATCTTGCCGACCGCCAACAGCAAATTCGTGAGATCGAACAAGAATTGCAGCTTGTCACTCGCCGTCTTGACCGGCGTAAGCAGTTGGAAAGCGTGGTGGCGCAGACCGAGATCGAAGAGTTGGAGATCGAACAGGAAAGCTTGATCGCCCAACGTGACGCCTTGGTTTCGCTGACCGATGTGTCGGAAAATCTGATCGCCCCGGTTGACGGGGTCATTGCCGCAGGCCAAGCCATCGCGGGCCAGATCGCCTCCCCGGGCGTCACCGTTTACGAGATCGTTGACCCAGGAAGGTTCTGGGTCGAGGCGCTGAGCTATCGATCAGAAGCTTTGGGCTCAGAAGCAGTGGCGGTCTTCGCTGACGGATCGACCATCGATCTTGTCTATCAGGGGACGGGTCTTGCCGACCAGGGACAAGCCGTTCCTGTGCGGTTTTCTGTCGTGGGAGAAGCAACTGGTTTGCGGGCGGGTCAGTTGCTGAGGGTGATCGCGGCCACTCCGGCAGAGCATGAAGGAATCGTCGTACCCCGCGATGCTGTCTTGCGCGGGGCCAACGGGCAGCTTGTGGTCTATGTGAAGACCAATGCCGAACGCTTCGTCCAGCGCGAGGTTCGAGTAGAACCGCTGGACGGCGACACAGTGCTGGTCGTGGCGGGCCTTGAGGTCGGGCTTCGTGTCGTGGCCGAGGGTGCCGAACTCCTCAACCAGATCCGATAGGCACAGACCATGTTCAACTTTCTGGTCACGCAATCACTGCGCAACCGCATGTTCGTCATGGCGATTGCCATCGTCATGGTGCTTTACGGTGCCCTGACGGTCACCCGCCTTCCGGTCGATGTGTTCCCCGATCTCAACCGTCCGACCGTTACCATCATGACCGAGGCCGAGGGGCTTGCCCCGCCCGAGGTCGAGCAATTGGTCACCTATCCGCTGGAAACCCAGATGAATGGGCTGCCCGGTGTCACGCGGGTCCGGTCCACTTCGGGCGTGGGCCTTTCGATTGTCTATGTCGAGTTCGACTGGAACACTGACATCTACCGCAACCGTCAGCAGATTGCTGAAAGGCTGACCCTGGTGCAGGCGCAGCTGCCCCAAGGCGTGGTGCCACAGATGGGGCCGGTCGCCTCCATTATGGGGCAGATCATGCTGATTGCAGTCACCGGGCCGGATACGGTCACCCCGATGGAGCTGCGCGAACTGGCCGATTTCACCATCAGGCCACGGCTCTTGACCATTCCGGGGGTGGCTAACGTCATCCCGATCGGCGGCGAGGTACGGCAATACAGGGTTGCGCCAAACCCGGCAGCAATGCGCGCCTTTGGCGTGACCTATGAAGATGTCGAAGCAGCACTGACTGGCTTTGGCGCGAACACGGGCGGTGGCTTTGCCGACCAGTACGGACGCGAGTTCCTGATCCGCAACATCGGGCGCACCCAAAGCCTGGATGACCTTGGAAACCTTGTCGTGGCCTCCGTGAATGGTCAGCCGGTGGCTTTGGATCAGGTCGCTGAAGTTAGCTTTGCGCCCCGCACCAAGCGCGGCGATGCCGGTTTCATGGGCGACGATGCTGTGATCGTCTCTGTCGAAAAACAGCCGGACGTGGACTCCATCGCGCTGACCCAGCAGGTCGAGGCCGCATTGGCGGAGATGACCGCGGCCCTGCCAGAAGGAGTAAAGGCGGACAACATCCTTTTCCGCCAAGCGACCTTCATTGAGACGTCGATCAGCAATGTGCAGAAGGTGCTACTGGAGGCCATTGCGGTGGTCGCGGTCGTGCTCTTCCTGTTCCTGTTGAACTTGCGCACCACGATCATCTCGTTGACCGCCATTCCTGTTTCTATCCTAGTTTCGGCGATCATCTTTTACTGGATGGGTCTGTCGATCAACACGATGACTCTGGGCGGCCTAGCCATCGCCATCGGTGAGTTGGTCGACGACGCCGTGGTCGATGTCGAAAACATCTTCCGCCGCCTACGGGAGAACCGCGAGAAGGGAAATCCCCGGTCAGTCTTCGACGTGGTCGTGTCTGCCAGCCAGGAGGTTCGGTCGGGCATCGTTTACGCCACGATGACCATTGTTCTGGTCTTCGTGCCGCTCTTTGCGCTCTCGGGCATTGAGGGGCGGCTTTTTGCACCACTTGGGCAGGCCTATATCATCTCGATCCTGGCCAGCCTTGTCGTTTCAATCACGCTGACCCCGGTGATGGCCTATTACATGCTGCCGGGTCTGAAACGACTGGATGAGCATGAAGGCATGGTCGTCCGGGTCCTGAAGCGTGGCAATCGCAAATTGCTTGAGTGGTCGTTCGGGCACCCACGCCTGCTGATCGCAGGAGTTCTGGCGGCCGTGGTCACAGCAGGCAGTTTCGCCACGCAGCTGCCACGCGCGTTTCTGCCCCCGTTCAACGAAGGCACGCTGACGATCAGCATGCTCTTCAACCCTGGCATATCCCTCGAGGAAAGCCAGCGGATCGGTCTGGTGGCAGAGCAGTTGATCCTTGAGGTGCCCGAGGTTGTGCTGGTTGGGCGCCGGACGGGCCGTGCGGAACTGGATGAACACGCCGAAGGGGTGCATTCGTCCGAGGTCGAGGTGGAACTGGCCCAAGACGGCCGCCCAAAGACCGAGATCGAGGCGGATATCCGTGCGCGTCTATCCGTGCTGCCGGTGGTGACCAACATCGGCCAGCCGATATCGCACCGGCTTGATCACATGCTGTCGGGGGTTCGGGCGCAGATTGCGCTCAAGATCTTTGGCGAGGATCTCGACACGATGCGCGCCATTGCCGAGGAGTTCCGGGTGGCGCTGGATGAAATCCCTGGCGTCGTCGATCTTCAGGTCGAAAAGCAGGTCCGTATCCCGCAGCTGGAGATCATCGTCGATTACGGACGCGCGGCGCTTTATGGTCTGCAGCCCGCTGCCGTAACCGAACAATTGGAACAACTTTCAAACGGTCGCATCGTTTCGCGGATCGTTGATGGCAACAAGCGCTTCGACGTCGTGTTGCGCCTGCAGGACGAAGAACGCACGACACGCGGTCTTGGTGATCTCCTGATCGAAACCCCGACAGGCTGGATCCCGGTCAGTCAGATTGCCGATGTGGTCGAAACCGACGGCCCGAACCAGATTCTTCGCGAAAACGGCAAACGCCGCCTCGTCGTGCTGGCCAACTCCGACGGGCAAACCGACATGGCGCAGATCGTCGAACAGATCCGAGCCGTTATGGCCGAGAAGGACCTGCCCACCGGATTCTTCGCGACGCTTGAAGGTACCTTCCAAGCCCAAGAGGAGTCGATGCGCACCATCGGCCTCTTGTCGATCCTGTCGCTGGCGATGATCTTCGCGATCCTTTACAGCCGCTACCGCTCGCCGCTGTTTGTCGGCATCATCATGGCGTCCGTGCCTTTGGCCCTGATCGGCAGCGTCGCGGCTTTGTGGTGGTCTGGCCAGCCTCTGTCGGTCGCGTCCATGGTCGGCTTCATCACGCTGACAGGGATTGCGACCCGCAACGGCATTCTGAAGATTAGCCACTACATCAACCTCGCCATTCAAGAAGACATGCCGTTCGGACGCGACCTTGTCATTCGTGGTAGTCTGGAGCGGTTGACGCCGGTGCTGATGACCGCCTTGTCGGCGGGGGTGGCCCTTGTGCCGCTGATGCTTGGCGCTGATGCGCCCGGCAAGGAAATCCTCCACCCCGTCGCCATCACCATCTTTGGTGGCCTGGTGACAGCCACGATCCTTGACACTGTCCTGACCCCGACACTGTTCCTGCGCTATGGCCGTGCCCCGCTTGAACGCCTTGTGGCGCAGGCACGGGCCGAGGCTGCCAAGCAGTCGCAGGAAACAGGTCGTGCATCCACAATCGAAGCATACTGAACATCGGAGCCCAAAATGCGCCTTTCCAGAATATCCTTCCGCCTCGGCCTGTCTGCCTTGGCTTCATTAGTCGCGCTTTCAGCCTTTGCCCACGAGCCACGGCCCGGGCCGAACGGTGGTTGGAAAGTCGATGCAGGGGCGTGGCACGCGGAACTGGTCGCGAACGACACTCCTAATGTGATTGTCTACCTTTATGACGGGGCAGATCAGCCGTTATCGGCAGAGGGATGGACGGGCAACGCAATCTTGCTGGTCGACGGCAGTGCACAGCGGTTTGAGCTTACTCCGGATGCCAACGGTCAACTCATCGGGGCTGCTGCTGTCGCGGTTGCTAAAGACGTCAAAGGAGCGCTCCAGCTTGTTGCCCCCGACGGGACCACGGCCCAGGCAAAATACTAGGATGAAACGGTCGCCAACTCGCCGAGTTGGTGCCCGCCCTCTCTGCTCACTAGTATTGACGAAATCATCGTGCGGATGTGGGACAAGCCTGATGAGATTTTCTGGACCGAGCGCGACAGGACGACGTCAGTGTTTGGGACCTATCTGGTAGCCTGATTGCATCCACATCGGCCGGTAGTACTGGGTAGTCCTCGTCGAACTTAACAGCAGAGCGCTTGGTACGGCTCCAGGCGACACATGCAGCAACTACCGACGCAATTGCACGTCACCTCTTCAGCCGATCAGACAGCAAAGGAACTGCCCGACGAACTCGCCCCGGTAGGGGCGAGCATAGAGATTTTGTCTTCCGTTTCAGGATTCCGGGCAAATGCAGGGGATCATGGAAGTGAGCCCCCGCAAAAACACGTTACTGACCGCGTGCAGCAAGCCAGGTGTCACGTTGTCGTTAAATCCGGGACAAAGAATCCAATGAAATCAAGTCGCGGGGGCGGCTGAGGTATTGGGCGCCGCAGCTGGGTCCGCCCTTCCTCATTCCCGATTTAGTTCGGGGATTCTGCGTCCCATGAACACCAAACAAAATCACGATCATGCGCATACCGCGGAATGTCAATGCGCTTGAAGTCCGGCAGCCTTGCCGGAGCGGGGCGCGGATTGTTGATCTTCCTCGCGCGCTCCGCTGCCATGGTCGGGGCCATTCACGAGGTCGGCAAGGATCGGACAGTCCGGGCGGTGATCGCCGCAGCACGCATCTGCCAGATGACGAAGCGTGTCCATCATTGCCTGCATTTCACGAATTCGAACTTCAAGACCGGCGATCTGATGAAGGGCAATCTGTTTCACATCTGCACTCTGCCGCGAACGATCCTGCCAGAGCGCCAGCAACTCCTCGATCTTCTCGACGGAAAAACCCAAGTCGCGCGCCCTTCGGATGAAGCGCAGAAGCTGAACATCGGTCATCGTGTAGACGCGATATCCTGCAACCGTCCTTCCTGCTGCCGGAATGAGCCCTATCGACTCATAGTAGCGAATCATCTTGGCGGAAACGCCCGAAGATTTTGAAGCTTCACCGATGTTCATCTCAGGGCCTCCTTACGCGGCGATTGAAGGTGCAAAGCGCCGCAGTCGCAGCGCATTGCCGAGGACGAAGACCGACGACAGCGCCATCGCAGCGGCGGCAAAGATCGGCGACAGCAGGATACCGAAGGCGGGCCAGAGTGCGCCTGCGGCAACCGGGATCAGCAGGGCGTTGTAGATGAAGGCCCAGAACAGGTTCTGGCGGATGTTTCGCATCGTGGCCTTGGAAAGCGCGATGGCATCCGAGACGGCAGTCAGCCTGCCCGACATCAGGACGACGTCCGCCGCTTCGATGGCAATGTCGGTGCCGGTTCCGACGGCAAGGCCCACATCCGCTTCGGCCAGGGCGGGCGCATCGTTGATCCCGTCGCCGACATAGGCCAGCGCACCCAGTGCCTTCAGACGTTTCACCGCAGCGACCTTGCCGTCGGGCAGCACCTCGGCCACAACTTCGTCGATGCCAAGCTGGCGGGCGATGGCGTTCGCCGTGCGGCTATTGTCGCCAGTGATCAAGGCAACCTTCAGCCCCAGCAGGTGCAATGCCTGGATCGCCTGCGGCGTGGTTTCCTTGATCGGGTCCGCAACGGCGATGATTGCAGCAAGCTTGCCGTCGATGGCGGCATAGAGCGGTGACTTGCCCTCGTCGCCGAGCCGGGTCGCGGTGTCGCCGAAGCGGGAGACATCGAGGCCGAGCTTGACCATGTAGCGGTCGGCGCCGACGTCGACCCGCTGCCCGCCCGCCGCCGCCGTGACACCGAAACCGGTGACGGAATCGAAGGTAGTGACCTCAGGAAGGATCAGGCCCTCGGCTTCGGCCGCCGCGACAATGGCGCGGGCGATCGGATGCTCGGACTTCGCTTCGACAGCAGCCACCACGGCAAGGACCGCGGCGCGGGCGAAGCCCGGTGCCAGAGCCATGTCGGTCAGGCGCGGCTTGCCCTCGGTCAGGGTACCGGTCTTGTCGAACGCGACCACCTTGACAGTCTGCAAGGCCTGCAGGGCCTCGCCCTTGCGGAAGAGCACGCCCATCTCGGCACCACGCCCGGTGCCGACCATGATCGACGTTGGCGTGGCCAGACCCATGGCGCAGGGGCAGGCAATGATGAGGACGGCGACGGCGTTGACCAGGCCAAAGGTCAGGGCCGGATCAGGCCCGAGGATCAGCCAGACGGCGAAGGTCAGCACGGCAATCGCCATAACCACGGGAACGAACCACATCGTCACGCGGTCGACCAGCGCCTGAATCGGCAGCTTTCCGCCTTGCGCGGCTTCGACCATGCGGATGATCTGAGCCAGCATCGTGGCCTCACCCACCGCCGTCGCCCGGAAGTTGAACGCGCCGGTCTGGTTTACTGTGCCGCCGGTCACGGTGCTGCCCGGTGCCTTCTCGACCGGCAGGGGCTCGCCAGAGATCATGCTTTCGTCGATCCAGCTTGCGCCCGTCGTGACCTCGCCGTCGACCGGCACCCGCTCGCCAGGGCGGACCTCGACGATATCACCGGGGCGGACTTCGGCGACCGGCACTTCGACAAGGCCGCCATTGCGAAGGACACGGGCGGTCTTCGCCTGAAGTCCGACCAGCCGCTTGATCGCCTCTGAGGTCCGGCCTTTGGCGCGGGCTTCAAGCAGACGACCAAGGAGGATCAATGTGACGATGACTGCCGCCGCCTCGAAATAGACATTCTGGGTGCCTAGGGGCAGGACGCCGGGGGCAAAGGTTGCCACCAGGGAATAGCCGAAGGCAGCCAACGTTCCGACCGCGACCAGGCTGTTCATGTCAGGCGCCAGACGCGCCAGGGCCGGAAACCCCTTGCGGTAAAACCTGAGGCCAGGACCAAGGAGGACTACGGTCGTCAAGGCGAACTGAATGTACCAGCTGTTCTGCATGCCAATGCTGTTCATCACCGCCATGTGGACCCACAAGAACAGATGCGATCCCATCTCGAGGACAAACACCGGCAGCGTCAGAGCCGCAGCAAAAAGCACATCGCGCCTCAATGCGGCTTCCTCGGCCGTTTTCTTCGCGGCGGACTCTTCTGACATGATGGCGGTTTCGGCCGCTGCCCGCGCTTCGTACCCCGCATCCGCGATTGCGCCGATCAGGGCGGCAAGGTCCGCGGTTCCGGTGACCGTGGCGCGTTCCGTGGCCAGATTGACATTGGCTACGGTCACGCCGGGTACCGTCTTCAAGGCCCGCTCCACCCGTGCCACACAGGAGGCGCAGGTCATACCCTCGATGACGATATCGATCGGACGCGTTGGCACATCATAGCCCGCGTCCTCGATTGCCTTGACCAGAGCCGATCGGTCCAGGCCCGATCCGATGATTTCTGCCCGTTCCGTCGCAAGGTTGACGGCTGCAGTTTTTACCCCGGGGACAGCCTGCAGTGCGCGTTCAACGCGCCCAACACAGGATGCGCAGGTCATGCCGTCGACGTCGATCACGATCCTGCCGAGATCCGCCGTGGCGTGATGAAGGGTTTGTATGTTCATAGCGGCACTCCAGTGTCGAGGTACTCCGCTGACTGAGATAGGGCTTCCCATAATGGCAAGGTCAAGCCCTGATTTCATTTTGTCTGATCACGGAATTGTTCTCTTGACCTTACAACGGTGGGAAGGCCCATATCGAGGTGCATGAGACGACTGTCCGAAGGAGACACTCATGCAGTTCCATATCGAGAACATGACCTGCGGCGGCTGCGCGCGCAGCGTCACCAAGGCGATCCAGGCGGTAGACCCCTCCGCCGAGGTGAGCGCGGATCCGGCCTCGCACAAGGTCGAAGTCAAATCAGCGGCTTCTCGCGACCGGTTGGTCGCGGCGCTGACCGAGGTCGGCTACGCGCCTGCCTGACAAAACATAATCATCGAAGGAAAATCTGAATGAACAAACGTACTCTCGCGCTGTCTATTGCGGCTGTTGCTGTTGTCGGTGGGATCGCATTTGCCCAGCAGACCATGGAAGGCATGGACCACTCCAACATGGGTGGCATGGGCATGGGGGATATGGGCATGATGAGCCATGCGACCCTGATACCCCCGGAACTCGCCAATGACCCGGCTACCGTCGCCAGCGCTGCCGCAATGGACAAAATGATGGCCGACATGATGGTCCCCTATACCGGCGACCCGGATATCGATTTCGCCCGGGGCATGATCCCTCACCATCAGGCCGCCATTGACATGGCGAAGATCCAGCTTGAATTCGGCAAGGACCCCGAAATGCGCAAGCTGGCGGAGGCGATCATTGCGGCGCAGGAATCCGAGATCGCCACGCTCAAGGCCTTTCTCGCCACCAAGGGCATGTAAGCCCGGGATGACCTTGGGCGGCACGGTCGGGATCGGCCGCGCCGCCTGTTAATCCGGGACGCAAAGGAGTTCGGTTCGATGGCCAGCAGCGCGGAGAAACCGGACAACCACCCGGCGAACGCCGGAATGGACCATGCCGGGATGGGTCATGGTGCCAAACCCACAGTTGATCACACCGCGATGGGGCATGCGCCACAGGGGGGTAGTGCCCACGCAGGACACGGTGACATGGTGGCCGATTTCCGCCGCCGGTTCTGGGTATGCCTCGTCCTGACTGTCCCAGTCTTGGTGCTGTCGCCGATGGTGCGGAACTTCACGGGGCAGGGGATGGCACCCCTGTTTGCCGGGGAAGAGTGGGTCGCGCTGGCCCTCTCTTCCATCATCTATTTCTGGGGCGGCTGGCCATTCCTGAAAGGGGCGCTTCCGGAAATCCGCAGTGGTCGTCCGGGCATGATGACGCTTGTCGCGCTTGCCATCTCGACAGCCTATTACTACTCGGCTGCCGTCACACTAGGACTGCCCGGTGGAGAGCCGTTCTATTGGGAACTGGCCACGCTCGTCACGATCATGCTTTTGGGGCATTGGCTTGAGATGCGGTCCGTCCTCGGCGCTTCTCGCGCTTTGGAGGAACTTGTACGCCTGCTGCCGGATACCGCACTGCGGGTGACCGCGGACGGTGGAACGGAGGACGTGCCCGTCGCGGCCTTAATCGCCGGCGACCGGGTCGTGATCCGCCCCGGTGCCAAGGTGCCGGTCGATGGAAAGATCATCGAAGGCACATCATCCTTCAACGAGGCCATGCTGACCGGGGAATCGAAACCTGTCACGCGGTCTGCCGGCGAGGCTGTCATCGGCGGTGCGGTAAATGGCGAAGGTGCCGTCACCATCGAGGTGAAGGCGACGGGCGAGGCAACCTACCTGTCGCAGGTCATCGCCATGGTGAAAGCAGCACAGGACAGCCGCTCGCGCACACAGGATCTGGCTTCGCGCGCCGCAACTATCCTGACCTGGATTGCCATCACCGTCGGCCTCGGATCGTTCGGTTACTGGTATGCGGTCGGGGCGGGGGCCACCTTTGCGCTTGAGCGGATGGTGACAGTCATGGTCATCGCCTGTCCGCATGCGCTCGGCCTTGCCGTGCCGCTTGTCGTGGCCGTCTCGACGTCGCTGGCCGCGCGCAATGGACTGCTGATCCGCGACCGTGCCGCCTTTGAGCGTGCGCGGGATCTGAACGCGGTGGTCTTCGACAAGACCGGCACCCTGACTGAAGGCAGATTCGGCGTAAGCGATCTGGTGTTGCTGCAAGATGGCGACGAGACGACCGCCTTGCGTCTTGCGGCATCGGTTGAAAGCCAGTCGCAGCATCCGATCGCTACTGGGATTGTCGCCGCCGCAAAAGCCCGTGGCATAGACTTTCCGGCCCCGGAAGGCTTGCAGAGCATCACCGGTGCGGGGGTTACGGCACGTGTGGACGGGCGGGAGGTCGCCATCGTCAGCCCTAGTCATCTTCGGCGGCAAGGCCGACCCGTGACCGACCCGCGCCTTGCCCTGCTGGAGGAGGCAGGCAAGACCGTCGTGGTGCTGGAGGTTGGCGGCCAGCCCTATGCGTTGCTGGCTTTGGCAGACATCGTGCGCGCGGAATCGCGTGATGTCGTGGCACGTCTCAAGGCCAGAGGTGTCAGGTCCATCATGATGACGGGAGACGCCGAGGGGGTCGCGAAATCGGTCGCTGCAGAACTCGGCCTCGATGAATATTTCGCACAGGTCCTCCCGGATCAGAAAGCGGCCCGCGTGAAAGAACTTCGCGCCCGGGGTCTGAAGGTCGCAATGGTTGGAGACGGGGTGAACGACGCGCCGGCGCTCGTCGAAGCCGATCTTGGAATTGCCATTGGTGCGGGGACGGATGTCGCCGTGGAATCCGCCGACGTGGTCCTGGTGCGTTCTGACCCACGGGATGTGGAGGCCATTCTTGGCCTGTCCCGAGCGACGTATTCGAAGATGGTGCAGAACCTGATCTGGGCGACCGGATACAACGCATTTGCCATTCCAATGGCTGCTGGCATCACGTTCGGCACCGGCTTCCTAATGACACCTGCAGTCGGCGCCGTATTCATGTCGGCATCGACCATTATTGTAGCGATCAATGCACAACTCCTGCGGCGATACAGATCGAACTAAGGCGATATTGAGCGCCTAGCAAGACCAAGCGTGCTTTTCAGTAAGCTGCTAGGGGAGGCGCGATCAATCCTGAATGGCCATGCAAGCCATGCCGAGCGGGAACCTGAAGCACGCTGCGGTGCGCTCTTTCAGCCCATGCCGTGAAGTCCGTGGAAGCCACCTGTAACTATCACGGGTACGACGATCACAGCGGCCAAAATGACGATCACGACGCGCTGCCAGAGTTTTCGGTGCCGCCAGCAGAGAAAGGCAGTGGCGAACAGAACCAGCCCAAGTTCCACCACGCCGATGATACCGCCGTAATAGTTCGGGTCCCAGTAGCTGACCGGACTGCGGAATACCCAGTCCGACACGGGCCAGAATTGGCGGCGGGCATCGTCATGATGGGTGACGAAGTCGGTGGCCGCATGCAAAAAGCCGGCTCCTGCAAAGGCGGTGAGAATGAGGTGAAGTCGCCAGTGTCCAAGAGCAAGAAGCAGGCCCCAGACGAAAAAGCTGTGATCAACGGCAAAGACGGCCTGCCATGAGTGCGAGTAGAAGAGGTCTCCAAAGACTTCATGCTGCGGAATTCCGACCAGGCGTGTCGAAAATAGGACCAACGCAAACATCGGAACATCAGGAGCGAGCCCGCCCAGTATGGCCGCTACCAGAGTGGACGGCACTACGGGCCGCGCAAAGACAGCGGCCCCGATCAGCATATGAGTTGGTGTGTTCATCGCATCAACAGACCGGAAATGGTTCGGCCTTCTCTTCTTCCGCAATCTGTCGGAGGAGGGAAAGGGGAACCGCACCGCTGAGCACGGTCCGTCCGATCACCAGACCTGGGGTGCCGATGAACCCGAAGAGATCGGCAAGTGCGCGTGTTCGGTCGAGTTCGGCCTGGACCCCGGCGGAGGACATGTCGATTAAGAGCTGCTCGACATCCAGATCAAGGGACTCCGCAACACGACGTACCGAGGCCTCTTCCGCAACCATCGGTGTCCGCATGAAGCGGCGGCGAAGCTCCTGTTGCTTGCCCTGACGTGCGGCGGCAACGGATGCCCGGGCGGCCAGCTCAGACGGCGGCCCGAAGATCGGAAGTTCGTGTTGCACGAGCCGGAATGTCGCTGGGTCCTCGGCCAGTAGGCTTTCAAGATCTCGCTCGAGAGCACGGCAGAACGGACAACGAAACTCGCTGAAGTAGGCGATGGGAACCTCAGAATTGGAGGCGCTGTTCCCAAATAAGGCCGGACATGGGTCGGTGCGCAGGGTCTCCATG
>Ga0075012_10002542_pt1 | contig 17896 bp, 10 predicted proteins | sample All_14_2_FD_71474 | JGI IMG/M metagenome (GOLD analysis project Ga0075012, IMG submission 71474) | Freshwater microbial communities in response to fracking from Pennsylvania, USA - Allegheny Zone_MetaG_DW_15 | ecosystem: Environmental > Aquatic > Deep subsurface > Groundwater > Drilled... | reverse complement strand
AAGCACTTCAGAATTAACTAGTAAGCACATTGATAATCTTCTCAAAGAAGAAACTTTTACTGTTACAACTGGGCACCAATTATCAGTGTTTACGGGACCTGTTTACTTTGTTTACAAGATTTTGCATGTTATTAAAATGTGCGATTTATTAAAAAAAGAATATCCTGAAAATGATTTCGTCCCTGTTTTTTGGATGGCGAGTGAAGACCATGATTTTGAAGAAATTCAATCGGTTGAGCTCTTTAATCACACGATGACTTGGGAAAGTGAGCAAAAAGGTCCAGTTGGACGTTTTGATATACAAGGGTTAACTGAAATAAAACAAGAATTTTCGTCCTATTTCAGTGGAGATGCTTTTGATGAATTAAATGAAATCTTAGCAAACTATACAGGTAAAAATCTTGCTGAAGCGACTTTCAATCTAGTAAATAGACTCTTTTCTAAATATGGTTTGGTGATTGTCGACGGTGATCAAGAAATGTTAAAGAGAACTTTTTTACCTGTGATCAATAAAGAGTTAGAGACAGGTTTTTCATTCAAGCAAGTTTCGCTAACAAATGAATTGTTAATCAAGGAAGGATTGAAAGTTCAAGTGAATCCAAGAGAAATCAATTTGTTTTACATCGAAGATGGAATGCGAGAACGTATTCTTCACTTGGATGAGGGATTTTTTATTGAAGGAAAAGGAAAATATACGCTTGAAGCACTAAAAGAGTTGGCAGAGTCAAATCCATCGTGTATTTCACCAAATGTAGTAATGAGACCAGTTTATCAAGAAACCGTTCTTCCAAATTTGTGTTACGTAGGTGGGGCAGGTGAGATTTCTTATTGGCTGCAATTGAAGGGTGTTTTTAATGAGTTGGGATTGCCATATCCAATGATAAAGGTGCGTAATTCCTTGATGTGGATTGATAGTGTAAACGCGAAAAAAATTGCCAAAATCGACCTTAAATTGGAAGAGTTGTTTGAAGCATCAGTGCACTTGAAGAAAAAATTCCTAGAAGAAAATGCAGAGGAAGATGTTGATTTTTCAATCATTGAAGAGCATTTTAACAGTTTGAGAACTGAACTACTTGAAAAAATCACTAAAGTTGATTCAAGTCTGGATAAATACGCTCAAGCTGAATTGGTAAGAATGGAAAAACAACTGGTTTCTATACGTGAAAAATTGTTGAAATCAGTGAAATCGAAACACGAGAAGGCACTCATTACAATTGATCAAATTAAAAACAAATTATTTCCGAATGGTGGACTTCAAGAGCGTTCCATGAATTTTTTCAACCTATGTGCTAGTGGTGACGTGGAAGGTCGTTTGGACTACTTATATTCCGTTCTTGATCCTGTTGAACAAGATTTGATTGTAATTCGTGAATGAAAATAAAACGAGAACTTTTGCGTTTCAATGACTACTTTTAATCTATGCAACAGCTAATTTCGCTTCTTTTTGTCTTTATTACTTTTGGTTTCTTTGCTCAAGAAGTTAAAATTAGCGGTCGTTGCGTGGATAAAAGAGGCAAGGGCTTGTTTGATGTGCAAGTATACGCAGACAAAGGAATTCCTGCGCTGGTTTTCACTGATCAAAATGGGGTATATGAATTTATAGCATTGAAAAATGATACCATTCAACTGCGTTATACTGCAAGTGATTACCTCGAAAAAAGAACAATAATTGTAACAGAAGATCAATTTCAGCGTCTTCCGGATGTTAAATTCTCCATTCAACAGCAAGATATCATCGATGTCAATGCGCGACGAATAGATCCTTTTGAAATTCCTACATTGCCTTATTATGACGTTCAAAATATTCCCATGGGAAGTATTGAAAGGTCTTTGGTTTATACTACAGCAGCAACATCGAACAATGAATTGACGACTAATTACAATGTTCGTGGCGGAAACTACGATGAAAACTTAGTCTATGTAAACGGATTCAATATTTACCGACCTTTTTTAACGAGAAGTGGACAGCAAGAAGGAATGAGTTTTATCAATTCTGCACTCGTTAAGTCTGTAAAGTTTTCTGGAGGTGGATTTGATGCTATGTATGGCGATAAATTGAGTTCTGTGCTCGATATTGAATACAAAACACCGAAATCCTTCAATGGGTCACTAATGGCGTCCTTGCTTGGAGTCGAAGCGCATGTTGAACAAGAAGTGAATTCGCGTTTTAATTATTTGGTTGGTGCAAGATACCGTTCAAATGGGTATTTGTTGAATTCATTGCCAACAAAAGGTTCTTACAATCCTGTCTTTTGGGACGCTCAGTTCTTAACGAATTATGCGTTATCGGAGAATGTCACTTGGTCTGTAATTGGTCATTTCTCATCAAATAATTATCGATTTAGTCCGCAAAGTCAAGAGACAGATTTCGGTACAGCAAATGAAGCTTATTCATTTCGAATTTATTTCGATGGACAAGAACAAACGCGTTTTCAAACGATGATGGGGGGAACGTCTGTTAAGTGGAAGGTGAACAAAAAGACAAATTTAGATTTCTATACAACCGTTTTTAATACGAATGAACGGGAGTATTTTGATATACAAGGGCAATATTATATCAACGAACTGGAGACCGATCCTTCCAAAGAAGAATATGGTGATTCTATTGCTGTGTTAGGAGTGGGGACATTTTTGAATCATGCCCGAAATCGCTTGAACGCAACAATTATTAACGTTTACCACAATGGTTCACATGAATTTTCGAATGGTTATAAAAATGACGATAACACGAAATTTAGTTCACAAGTCCTAAAATGGGGAGTAAATTTTCAGCACGATGATTTTTACGATGTATTAAGTGAGTGGAAAATGGTCGATTCTGCGGGTTATAGTTTGCCGCAAACAAATTCAGGTCAAATTGTGCTTTTTGAAACAATAAAAGGAAAGCTGAATCTCACTTCAGAACGATTTACAGGTTTTGTTCAGTGGAATGGTAGCTGGTCAAAAATTAAAAGAGACACCATTGTTTCATTGGATTATAAACTGAAAACTGAAAACGGCAAGCAACTTAAAACACTTCAAGATACCATTCGTGAATCGGTTGGACGATGGGCTTTAAGCTTAGGAACACGTTCAGGATATACAACTGCAAACCAAGAGTTTTTCATTACACCTCGTGCAACGGTAACTTATTTCCCAAGAGCATATATGGTGAATAAAGGTAAAATAGCCAGAAGAGATATGAGTTATCGCTTTTCAACGGGAATGTATTACCAACCGCCATTCTATAGAGAATTCAGAACGTTTGATGGACAGTTAAACTTAAATGTAAAATCACAAAAATCATATCACGCAGTTGTTGGTACGGATGTGTATTTCAATATGTGGGAACGTGATGTTCCGTTTAAGTTCACAGCTGAGATGTACTACAAGTATTTGTGGGATGTAAATCCATACGAAATTGATAATGTAAGAACTAGATATTACGCTGATAATAATGGAGTAGCATACGCGTATGGACTTGATTTAAATGTACATGGTCAATTTGTGGAAGGAATTGAATCCTTTTTTAAGGTTGGATTTATGTCAACAAAAGAAGATATTCTAGATGATTCATTCAAAGAATATTACAACGCAGCAGGAGATAAAATTATTTTTGGAATAAGTGAAGATCAAGATATCGTAGACAGCGCAACGATTTATCCAGGTTATGTGCCTCGTCCAACAGATCAGATGATGAATTTCGGCGCAATGATACAAGATCGTATGCCTGGATTCGAAAGTTTAAGTGTTCAAATGGGAATGCAGTACGGCTCACGTTTACCTTATGGTCCACCAGACATGAATCGTTACAAAGATACTCTTCGAATGAAATCGTATTTCCGCGTTGATATAGGAATGTCTTACGATTTCCTATATAAGAAGAAAAGCAAAGAAGGATTTTTAGCAAAGAATTTTACGGATGCTATTGTTTCGTTTGAAGTATTTAATTTATTGGGAATCAATAATGTACTGTCAAAGCAGTGGATTCAAGATGTTGAGGGTAAATTCTATTCTATACCCAACTATTTGACTCAACGTAGATTCAATTTGAAATTTATTTTGCGTTTTTAGCTTTCCTTTTTCTTAGGATATTCTGCACTATCAATTGATTTTCTCCGTTGCTAAAAGAGTACCTGTTACTTTTTCTGATTTTATTGTTTTAAGTCGTATGAAAACGCTCTCTCTATTGGCAGTTATTCTTTTGATAAAAGGATTCGCCGCAGCTCAAGGAAATATTGTTGTTCGTGAACGATTTAAATTCAAAGACACCGTTGAAATTGATAAATATTCTCCTTTGAACAATGGGTTTTCGGCTATAAAGTTGAAAATGAATCCAGGTGATTATCAAATTCAAAATTTAAACGATTTCCGTCTCTTAAAAGGTGTCGCTATAACAGGTGTTGATTTAGTTTATTCTGATTATCCAGTTGGAACTGATTTCTCAGAATTAAATCGCAAGAGAATGTTAGAGTTGTATATGCATTTACCCGAAGCATTTAATTCAGATGTGGTACAATGGAGAATTGTAAAACAAACCGGAGTCGCTCAGACTGGCGGAATACAAAATTACTTTCATGGAATAGTTGTTTATTACCGACCAATGCCAACTTTTGAAGAGGAACATAAAGAAATTCTTTCGGTAATTGAAGGCAATGCTCCTTTGCAAGATTCTTCAATAATTAAAATAATGCAACGCAATCCGAATTGGAAAGATATGCTTGTTGTTTGCGATGTGACAGGAAGTATGGCTCCTTATACAACACAGATTTTGTTTTGGATCAATAGTAATCAAGCCATTAAATCTTTCAAACAAATTGTTTTCTTTAATGATGATGAGGAAAAGAGTAATAATCAACTGAATGGATTGGATACTGCAGGTATTTGGGATATTGAATCATCAAACACGAAAAAGGTAATAAAAACGGCATTCACAGCCATGCAAAAAGGCTCACACATTGAGAACAATCTGGAAGCCGTTTGCTATGCAGTTAAAAAATATCCTGCAAACAAAATGAATGTTATCATGATTGCAGATAACTGGGAAAACCCTTGTGACATGGCGCTTTTGGATTATTTAAAAAAGGAAAAAATTCCGCTTCGTATCATCGTTTGTGGAGTAGTAGATGTAATGAATCCGGTATATCTGAACATGGCATACGCAACAGGTGGTTCAGTTCATACAATGGAAGGTGATTTAACGGAAGTAGCTAAGATTGGAGAGGGAAAAATCATCAAATTTGGCAAACAACGATTTAGAATGTCGAAAGGAACTTTTCAACCATTATAACATAGAAATAGTCCCAAAGATTTTTTTGGGACTATTTTGTTGTGTTTCGGACGCGTTTACGGGCAGTCATATAGTTTTCGATAGCTTCTTTGGAGGTGTACCAATTTTTACCTTCCTTATGTGCGTCAATTTTACCAGTACGAGCCAATAGACTGACATATTCTTTGCCATACGGGAAAGCCGGTTCGTTTACAATTGAATTGATTGATTGGTAATCTGTTTCAGAACCAGGGATGGCACTAATATAAATATTTAAGGTGCGCTCCAATGTTTGAATCATTAACAGTGTTAAACGATAGTAATTACCATTATTCGCTTGGTTCAAGGCTTCATAATACTTCTTCCGATCGGTTTTTAAGATAATTGCAGGAGGAAAGCCCGCTTTGAGTAATATTAAATTCATTGCTAACCTGACTGTTCTTCCGTTTCCATCAAAAAAAGGATGAATCCAAACAAATTTATGGTGAAATAAAGTTGCTAAAATAACATCGTTTAATTGAAGTGGATTTGTATTTGTAAATTCAATCAACTCTTCAAATAATTCAGATACTTTATTTGCATTCGGAGGTGTAAAATTGGCACCGTTTATTCGCACCGCTCCATTGCGAAGCCTACCTGCAAAATGTTCTTCAATATTGTTTAATACATAGCCATGTAAACTCAATACATCTATTTCTCGAAGTGTATAGTCCTTATTGACCAAAGTATATAAAAAATCAATGGCCTTATTGTGATTGTATGTTTCAAAATGCTCCCTTAAACTTTTACCTTTAACCGTTACTCCTTCTTGCAATATCATTTGAGTTTCTCGAAGTGTAATAGTATTTCCTTCTATGGCATTTGAATTATATGTCCATTCTAAGGAAATATTCTCTTTAACTTTTTCTACTATAAACGTTGGTAATGGCCTGTGTTTTTCGAGAATATTTTTTTTCTCGTATAAACGATCAATCATCGGAGTTAACTCTTCAATATTTTTTAAATCAAAATCCCACATAACACCACTCCTTAACATCGTTTAATCACAAAAATAACAATAACGATGTTAATTTCAAATTTTTACTCCATTTCTTTTCATTTTTTATACCTTTATACCTCCAAAAAAGATATAATTTTCATAAATGGAAAAAGTAAATCCGTATATACCTCAAAATAAAGTCCGTATAGTAACTGCTGCGTCTTTATTTGATGGACATGATGCTGCAATAAACATTATGCGTCGTATTATTCAGTCAACAGGTTGCGAAGTTATTCACCTAGGACATGATCGTTCTGTAGAGGAAGTGGTAAATTGTGCAATTCAAGAGGATGCTCAAGCAATTGCCATGACTTCTTATCAAGGTGGTCACATGGAATATTTCAAGTACATGCATGATTTACTGAAGGAAAAAGGGGCGCCACAAATCAAAATTTTTGGTGGAGGTGGAGGTACTATTCTTCCTTCTGAAATTGCAGAGTTACAAGAATATGGAATTACACGTATTTATCATCCAGATGATGGACGATCAATGGGTTTGCAAGGAATGATTAATGACTTGATTCAAAAATGTGATTTTCCAGTTGGACAAAATGTTCAAGACGAGGTAAAACATATTAAAGAAAAGAGTGTTCCTGCAATTGCGCGTATAATTTCTGCTGCAGAAAATTTCGCTGAAGAATCGAAAGATGTATTGGCGCAAGTGCAAGAAATGGCGAAGAAAGTAGACGTTCCTGTACTAGGAATTACGGGTACAGGTGGAGCTGGAAAATCGTCTTTGGTTGATGAATTAGTGCGTCGTTTTTTAATTGACTTCCCAAACAAACAAATGGCTGTTGTTTCGGTAGATCCATCGAAACGAAAGACTGGTGGTGCTTTGCTTGGTGATAGAATTCGAATGAATTCAATCAAGAGTGACCGTGTTTATATGCGTTCATTAGCAACTCGACAATCAAATTTAGCTTTGTCAAAACACGTTGCTGAAGCTATTACAATACTTAAAGCTGCAGAATACGATTTAATCATATTGGAAACTTCTGGTATTGGTCAGTCCGATACAGAAATTCTCGACCATTCTGATGTTTCTCTTTATGTTATGACGCCTGAATATGGTGCTGCAACACAATTAGAGAAAATTGACATGTTGGACTTTGCTGATGTTATTTCATTAAACAAATTCGATAAAAGAGGTGCTTTAGATGCGCTTCGTGATGTAAGAAAACAATACCAACGCAACCATAATTTATGGGATGAGAATGTTGATTCAATGCCTGTTTATGGTACAATCGCTTCTCAGTTCAATGATCCTGGAATGAATTCCTTGTACAAAGTGATTATGGACAAGGTGGTTGAAAAAACAGGTGCTGACCTGAAATCAACTTTCGTTATTACAGATGAAATGTCAGAGAAAATCTTTGTCATTCCACCAGATCGTACACGTTACCTATCAGAAATTTCAGAAAATAATCGTTCATTCGATAAATGGGTTGACAACCAAGTTGAAGTAGCTAATAAATTATTCGGATTGAATTCTTCCATTCAAACTTTGAAGGATTCGAATTTAGATGATAAGGACCGTTTGGTTAAAAGTCTACAAGAAGTTTTTGAAAGCGAAAAATTAAATTTCGACCCTAAAAACTGGGATTTACTTCAAAAATGGGAAGAAAAGAAAGCGACTTATAAAAATCCAACCTTTGAATTCAAGGTGAGAGATAAGGTGTTGAAATTAGATACGCACACAGAATCTCTTTCTCATCTTCAAATTCCTAAAGTGGCAACACCAAAGTATGCAGCTTGGGGAGATATTTTACGATGGTCATTACAAGAAAATGTGCCAGGTGAATTTCCTTACACTGCAGGACTTTTCCCTTTCAAACGTGAAGGTGAAGATCCAACAAGGATGTTTGCCGGTGAAGGTGGACCTGAACGAACTAATAAGCGTTTTCACTATGTTTCTCTTGGAATGCCGGCGAAACGTCTGTCAACAGCGTTCGATTCAGTAACTCTTTATGGAAATGACCCAGATATTCGTCCGGATATTTACGGGAAAATTGGAAACTCTGGTGTGTCAATTTGCTGTTTAGACGATGCTAAAAAATTGTATTCTGGATTTGATTTAAGTCACCCAATGACCTCTGTTTCAATGACAATAAATGGTCCAGCTCCAATGTTGCTGGGGTATTTCATGAATGCGGCGATTGACCAGAATTGTGAAAAATACATTGTCGCAAATGGTTTAGAAAAAGAAGTCGAAGCAAAAATTGCAGCAATTTATAAATCAAAAGGCGTTGCTCGACCAAAATACCAAGGTGAATTGCCTGAAGGGAATAATGGTTTAGGATTAATGCTTCTTGGAGTTACAGGTGATCAAGTTTTGCCAGCTGACGTTTATGCGACAATCAAAGCGGAAACGTTGACACAAGTTCGTGGAACGGTTCAGGCTGATATCTTGAAAGAAGATCAGGCACAAAATACGTGTATCTTCTCGACAGAATTTGCATTGAGACTAATGGGTGACGTTCAACAGTACTTTATTGAAAAAGGCGTACGTAACTTTTACTCAGTTTCAATTTCTGGATATCACATTGCAGAAGCAGGAGCGAATCCAATAACACAATTAGCATTTACACTATCAAACGGCTTTACATACGTTGAGTATTATATGAGCCGTGGAATGAATATCAATGATTTCGGTCCGAATTTATCGTTCTTCTTTTCAAACGGTATTGATCCTGAATATGCTGTAATCGGTAGAGTAGCTCGAAGAATTTGGGCGAAAGCGATGGCGAAGAAGTATGGTGCTAATTCACGTGCTCAAATGTTGAAGTACCATATTCAAACTTCTGGACGTTCATTGCATGCCCAGGAAATTGATTTCAATGATATTCGTACAACATTGCAAGCGCTTTATGCTATTTATGATAACTGTAATTCATTGCATACAAATGCCTATGATGAAGCTATCACAACTCCGACAGAAGAATCTGTTCGTCGTGCAATGGCGATTCAATTGATTATCAATAGAGAATTAGGTTTAGCTAAAAATGAAAATCCATTACAGGGTTCATTCATCATTGAAGAGTTAACGGATTTGGTTGAGGAAGCTGTATTGTTAGAGTTTGACAGAATTACAGAGCGTGGTGGCGTTTTAGGTGCAATGGAAACGATGTATCAACGCTCTAAAATCCAAGAAGAATCATTGTATTATGAGACTCTAAAGCATACTGGAGAATTTCCAATTATTGGTGTAAATACCTTCTTGAGTTCAAAAGGATCACCAACTGTACTTCCAAAAGAAGTAATTCGTGCGACAGAAGAAGAAAAGCAATATCAAATTGAAATGCTCCGAAATCTGCATGAAGGAAATGCGAATGTTTCGAAAGAATACATTTCTAAGGTGCAACTCGCAGCTGTTCAAAATAGAAATATGTTTGAACAATTGATGGAAGCTTGTAAATACGCTTCTCTTGGTGAAATTACCAATGCGCTTTTTGAAGTGGGAGGACAGTATCGAAGAAATATGTAATTTAAATCCCGATTTTAATCGGGATTTTTCATTTTTAGAATATGAAGATAACTACTTTCTTTGCTTTGTTTTTACTTAGTTCGTTGGCTTTTAGTCAGTGTCCAATCATTCCAGCACCTTCCGTATATCAAAAGGGAACTAGGCAACTGAATATTGCTTTTGAATTTTCCATTGACCCAGCGAATGCTCCAGTGAATATTTTAAAATATTTAACTGAAACGCTAAATGAGCAGATGGGAATTCGTGTTGTTCATTCAACAGCAGGTAGACAATTGGAATTCAAACGAATTGAAAATGTTCCTCATGATTCATATTCAATTGCAGTCAACGAAAAGATAATCATTACTTATAGTTCTGAGGCAAGTTGTTTTTATGCAATTAATTCGCTCCTGCAGTTGATTCAATTCAATGAACAGAATTATTTCATTGATGAATGTTTTGTGCAAGATTCACCGCGTTTTCAATGGAGAGGACTACATCTGGATGTAAGTAGACATTTCTTTACAGTTGACGAGGTAAAACGCTACATCGATTTAATGGCTTTCTATAAATTCAATGTATTCCATTGGCATTTGACAGATGATCAAGGTTGGCGAATTGAAATTTTAAAATATCCGAAGTTAACATCAATCGGTTCGAGGCGAGATAGTACTTTGAATGGTCACTACAGCATGACTCCACATACTTATTCAAAAGATAAACACGGTGGATTCTATACCCAAGATCAAATTCGTGAGGTGGTTGCATATGCTCAAAATAAATATGTAACGATTGTTCCTGAAATAGAAATGCCCGGACACGCCCGAGCTGCACTAGCTGCATATCCTGAATTGTCATGTACTGGGATCCAACAAAATGTACCAGGACTTTGGGGTGTTTTTGATGATATATTTTGTTCAAAACCTCAAACGATAAACTTCCTGCAAGATGTATTAACGGAGGTTCTGGAGTTATTTCCGTCTGAATATATACATATTGGAGGTGATGAAGCACCAAAAACACGCTGGCATGAATGTAAAGAATGTCAAAAGAATATTAAAGACAATAATTTAAAAGACGAACATGAGTTGCAAAGCTATTTTATTCGTCAAATGGATGAATTTCTAACAAAGAACAATCGCAAATTAATTGGTTGGGATGAAATATTAGAAGGTGGACTTTCTCCAAATGCGTCAGTTATGTCTTGGAGAGGATTTGAAGGAGGGATCGAAGCTGCGAAATTAGGACACAACGTTGTGATGAGTCCAGGTTCTCATTGCTATTTCGATCATTACCAAAGTAAAAACTCCAGTGAACCAATTGGTTTTGGTGGATACACGCCTCTTGAAAAAGTGTATGAGTTTGATCCAGTCCCATCAGGTTTTACTCCTCAGCAAGCGAGTTTTGTATTAGGTGGCCAAGCTAATTTATGGACGGAGTACATTCCAACAATGAGTCAGCTCGAATACATGGCTTATCCTCGTGCATTGGCTCTTTCTCAAGCTCTTTGGTGTACTAAAAAACCGAGCTTTGAACAATTTAAAGAAGTGTTTATTAACTATCAGATTCCCAATTTAAAAGCACGTAAAGTGAATTTTTCCATGGCGCTGTTTTATCCTAAAATGTCAATTAATAGGAATAAAAAAGGATTGAACGTCAGTTTTCAAAGTGAAGAAGATAATCATTTTGATGTTTTCATTAAATCAAATGACATTGCCCATGCAATGGATGGAGGAAGGATTTTAGCTGAAACTGATTCTCTTTACTTTGAAAGATTGGAAGGTCCACTTAAGATTGATTACAGTTTTAAGGTGACTTCTGAGAATTTAGTGAAGCCAGCGAGTTTTACATTTTCTAATCACTCTTCTATAGGTTTACCAGTTGAGTTAATCACAAATCCAAGTGAAAAATACAACTATGGAGGTGATTTAACATTGGTTGATGGTATCTTTGGTGTTGAGCCATGGAAAGGACATGAATGGTTGGGTTATCAATCTGATACAATTGAATTCATCGTTGATTTAAAGTCGAAAAAGAAGATGGTTGGTTTTCAATTGAATTTTCTAAAAAATGAAGGTTCTTGGATTTATTTACCAGATGCCGTTCAATTGCAAGTTTCCAAGAACAAAAAACGCTGGAAAAAATTAAGAAGAACACCATTCCAAATGCTTTTTAACGGTGGTGTTTCGGTGTCAAATAAAAATACCTATGTTCAATATGTCAGCAAGAAGGGACGTTATTTAAAGGTCGTGATATTTCCGAAAAAATCCATACCACAAGGAAATGAAGGTGCCGGACAAAAACCATGGACATTTATTGATGAGTTAACAATTATCTGCGAATAATGAAATTTGAACTTTGCGCTGCTTCAATTGAAGCTATTCAATTAGCGAAACAATACAGTTTTAACCGAATCGAACTTTGTCAAAGCCTTGAACAGGGTGGACTTACACCTTCGTATGGAATGATAGAATATGCTCAGGCTTTTGGAATTGAAACACACGTACTTATTCGTCCACGACCAGGTGGGTTTGTATATTCTCGTGACGAAATTGAAGTTATTTTAAGAGAAATTATTTCATGTAAACGAATAGGAGTGAAGGGAGTAGTTGTTGGAGCCTTAAAAGATTCTGGAGAAATAGATAGTGAAGTATTGAAGGAGATGATTGAAAAAGCGGAAGGTATGGACGTGACTTTTCATCGTGCTTTTGATGATTCAATCGAATGGAAACCTTCGTTAGAAATATTGATAAATTTAGGAGTGGAAAGAGTTTTATCTTCTGGTTTAGCAACGAATATTGAGAATGGAATGCCTGTATTGAAAAAAATGGTTCAATTTGCAGATTCCAACATTGAAATCATGGCAGGAGGAGGCGTGAACGCAGCCAATATAAGTCGTTTAATAGAGGAAGTTCAACCAAATGCTGTGCATTTTTCAGGAACGTCTAAATTTGAATTGGATGAGGATTCCTTCTTTTCAGAATCTATTTTGAAAGTTGATCCAAAGAAAGTTCAACGAATTTTAGATGTTGCAAAAATAGTGTAATCTTTTTTGAAGAATTGCGTTCTGGACTTATGAGACAATTCATTCTTATTTTCGTATTAACATTTTCCATAGGAAAGTTGAATGCACAGTGTGATTCAATTGAACCATTGAATTTGCAAATTTACGAGTTGGCTAAAGCGAAGTTGGGCAAAAAAGTGGACCGCGGTGAATGCTGGGATTTAGCTAAATATGTGTTAGAAAAAACTGAATGCGAATGGGATGGGATGTATAAATTCGGTAGAGAGTTGTCATCCGATGAATGTGTAATGCCGGGTGATATTATTCAATTCAAAAATGTTAAAATCAAGTACAAAAAAGGCAATACAACATATACAGAAGCAATGACTCATCACACAGCATTGGTGCATGAAGTTAAATCAGAAAATGAATTTGTGTTAATCCATCAAAATACTGGTTATTCTGGGCGTAAAGTAGGAACAAGTGGTTTACTGCTCAACACAATCATAAAAGGAAGTTACAAAATCTATCGTCCCACCAAAAAGTCTTAGATTCGATCTAAAACATAAACAATCAACTCTTTCATTTCCTTTTCATATCCCTTTGAAAATTCTAGTCTTGGTCTATTTGCAACTCCTAAACAAATTGTTGCACACTTATGACCTAAACCTTTGCCTAAAGCGAATAACGCTGAACTTTCCATTTCGAAATTCATGATTCGTTCATTGTTAGAACGAAACGCTGTTAATTCCTCGTTCAATTGCGTTGTTTTTGTTTGAAGCCTTAATTGTCTTCCTTGAGGACCATAAAAGCCACTAGAAGTCACCGTAATGCCGTTAAAAGTCAACTCCGAATCTAATTTTGAAGTCAATTCTTCAGAAGCAGAAACAAGATAAGGTTCCACCTTTGTGGGTAAGTGAACCTGTGAGTTAAAAGAATTTAATAACTCGATCTCTTTCGTTGTAAATGAAATTCCATAAAAATGAGCGACGTTATCGAGTCCAATCGCATGTGTAGATAGAATGTAAGAATGAACAGGGATTTCAGCTTGTAAAATTCCGCAAGTACCAATTCGAATAATTTCAAGCGACTTTTTTATAGATTTCTCTTCACGTGTGCTTAAATCAATATTGACTAAAGCATCTAATTCATTCATCGTTATGTCAATATTGTCTGTGCCGATTCCCGTAGATAAAACCGAGATACGCTTTCCGTTATAAATTCCGGTGTGACAAACAAATTCACGATGTTGCGAGGTATGTTCAATAGTTTCAAAAAAAGAAGATACCATGGCAACACGGTCTTGATCACCCACAACAATAATTTTATCAGCAATTTGACTTGCATTTAATCCGAGGTGATAAACATTGTTCTTTGAGTCTAAAACTAATTCTGAAGATGGAAACATAAAGTTTATAAAATAAAAAAGTGCCGAATATAAATCGGCACTTAAAAGTGATGTGTATAATTTACTTCGTAATACTTCCGAATACTTTCTGTAACAAATCTGATACTCGAGCCATAGGATCTTTACGAATTTTATTTTCTTCTTGAGCAACCATTAAAAACAAGCCACTAATTGCTTTTTCAGTAACATAAGCATTTAAATCTGGATTTAATTTTTCTCCACCAGTTACAGTCATTGCACTATTGTATTTTGTAATTATAGGATTCCAATAGTCAGTCAATTTAACCTTTGCGATTGCTGCTTCAACCTTAGGTCTGAATGCTGCTGTTAATTGTGCAGTTGTTTGATTCTTTAAATAGGCAGTTGCTGCACCATCTCCACCATTTAAAATATTAAACCCATCAGAGACTGTCATGTTCTTAATTGCATCAACAAAAATTGGAAGTGCTTCCTTCGATGCTTCTTCTGCAGCTCTATTTAAGGTAGTTTCGAATTTCTCAACTTGTCCATCCAATCCCCATTCTAGGGCTTTTTGTCGAACTTTTATCGCATCTTGAGGGAATGGAAGTTTGATGAGTGAATTCCCATTGAAACCATCGGTAACAGAAGTCAGATTAACTGAATTTTTAATACCTACAGATAAAGCTTCTTTTAATCCTGATATTACTTCTTCATTTGTCAATTTGGGTGTTGTACTTGTCGTGTTTGTTCCAACTCCTACTGCTGAAGCAGCTTCATTTAATACATCGCAACTTACGATAGTTAAAATCAAGGAAAATGAAGAGGTAAGTATAAATAGTTTTTTCATGGTTTTTAATTTTTATCAAACATACTAATTTCAGCGCTCATGGCAAAAAGGGTACCAAATAAAAAAGGAGGCTTAAACCTCCTTTTTACGATTATATTATCTTAAAATATTTATGAACCCTTGGAACTCATGTTTACCATCATTGTATGGTTCTTTAACAGTTGCTTTCCATGTGTATGTACCTTCTTGAATTGGTCTACCTCCATATGAGCCATCCCACTTAGATTTTGGATCATGCGTTTCCCAAATCATTTCTCCCCATCTATTAAAGATGTATAATTCGAAGTTGTAATCATCTATTCCTGATACAAAGAACTCCCAAGAATTATTGAATTCATCATTATCAGGCGTAAATGTATTTGGCGCATAAAATAATATAGCAGGGATAATATTCATTTCTAAAGTTACAGTATCTGTACAACCTAACTCAGTAGTAACAAGCAATGTTACAGGATAAGTGCCAACTTCCTCAGGGAAGAAGAATTGAGGATTTTCTAAGTAACTATAAGATGGAGTAGAACCTGGGCTAAACCATTCCCAAGATATTACATCAAACGATGAGCGATCTTGCATTAAGATACTTGTTTCAAAAATCGTTGCTGGATTAGCTGAAAAAGTAAAGTCTGCCACCGGTAGAGGTTTTACTCTAACAATGTTTGTGATGTCAGCAGTGTAAACACAACCATATATTGAAGTTGCAGTTAAATTCACTGAATAAAAATTTGGAACATCAAAAGTGTGCGTAACACCATCTGTACCATTTGCTGTGTAAGAACTACCTTCTGAGAAAATGATATCCATCGTTGCAATTTCTACACCATTATCAGAGGTGTTAGAGAATGCAAATGTACCAGGCATACACGCTTCAAATTTATCAGGTGTTAAAATTGGTTCAATTGGAGTAGGGAAGTAAATTCTTGAACAAGTATCTGTTGTTGGCGAGCCACATTGTTCAGAAAGAATTACACAATAATCAGTATTCGTATTTGTTGGATTTACCGTAATACTTGATCCAGTTCCAATTGCAACTCCGTTTTCAAACCAAGAATATAAGTATGGACTAGATCCACCAGTTCCAGCAACTGTTAAAGTTATTTCTGCTTCTGGACAAATTTGAGTGTCTGGCGTAACTGTAACGATTGCCAATCTAGCTGGCTCCGCAAGCGTAGCAGTAACATCGATAACACAACCTAATGCATCAGTGATTGTTACGGTGTGTGTACCTACTAATAAATCATTCGCTACATCTGTTGTTGATGATGAATTATCCCAAGAATAAGTATAACCAGGTGTCCCTTGTGTAACGTCAATATCAATCATTCCATCATTTCCAGCGCTACAAGTAACGTCTGTTTGATTGGCAATAACTGCTTCCATTCCAGGGATTTCAGTTACGGTAACATTAACAGTACCTGTACAACCGATTGTAGAAGAAACTGCACAAGTGTACGTTCCTGCAGCTAATCCAGTAGCTGTTGCTGTGTTTTGAGCAGCTGGATCACTCCATAAATAAGATAAAGTTCCTACAACAGGTGTCATGATTGCTGTAGCAGTTCCATCTGAACCACCAGGACAAGAAACGATAGTTGTAGTTCCTGAGTATGCAACTGGACTTGCTCCAACCACAACATTGGCAGTACCTGAACATCCATTTGAAAGAGTAATTGCACATGAATAAGAACCAGGAGTCAAACCAGTTGCAGTTTGTGTCGTTTGACCTGCAGGGTCATTCCATAAGTAGGTTGCTGTAATTCCTGCAATTCCTCCAGAAATATTAAAGTTAGCAGTTGCAGAACCGTTGTTTCCATTTGCACATGAGGCAGGAACAGATGTAGCGGTGTAAATAGCATTAATATTTAAAACCGTAACGGAGGCAGTTGTAGGATTTACAGTTTGACCAGTTGTTGGATTAGGTGAAGAAGTGATTGTACAAGTATATGTGCCAGGAGTTAAACCCGTTGCAGTTTGCGTAGTTGGATTACCTGGCGAATTCCAACTATATGTATAAGGAGCATATCCACCAACAGGGGTTACTGTTGCTGTTCCAGTTGCTTGACCACATGTAGCAGATGTTTGAGTTGTGGTTGCACTAAAGTTAATTGCGCAATTGACAGAACCTGTTGAAGGTTGATTAGCGTTAGGTACTAAACTAATTGTTCCTGCCTGACCATTAAAATTAGTTACTAATAGGATATATACCTGTCCTACAACTGCATTTGCAATATCAACATATTCTGTAGCTGAACCTGAGTAAGAACAATCAACCGTTGGTGTAGCAGGTCCTATAGGACAACCAGCAGCCACACTTGTGTAAGGACCATATAAAGCAAAATCCACATCAATTGGATTTCCGGCATTTGTAACTTGTGTCAATGTTAAGTGAACACTACCATTGGTAGCAATTCCTAAAGCTAGCCAGTTGGCATTAGGTGTTGATCCTAAACACTGATATGACCCCATACTTGGAACTCCAGATAAATTTTGGTATGATCCAGATGTGGTACAACCTGCTTGGGCACATGATGCACCCGGATTCACCTGCGCACTTACAAATTGGAATGCTGATAATACAAGTGATAATAAAAATATTTTTTTCATTTTAATAATATTATTGTTCATTAACTGTATAATTCACAGAATAACCAGTGATTGTTGCTTGAAAATTATTCAGTAATTCTTCAAAATTCCCTTTTGTAAAAAGAGGAGAAGATTGAATTGTAATAGATGTGTTGTCATCATTTATTTGAAAAGAAAAAATATTTTCTTCTTCATTTAAATATTCATGTAGACTTTCCTTTTGAGAAAAACCAACACCTGTAAAGCCTATAGTATGGTTACTCTGGATTCCAGTAAGAATATTGATGCCTTGTACTTTGTTTTGATCAATTCTTGATTGTACTTCCTGGTTTGCAACAGCGTATATTTC
>Ga0075012_10002540_pt1 | contig 17905 bp, 13 predicted proteins | sample All_14_2_FD_71474 | JGI IMG/M metagenome (GOLD analysis project Ga0075012, IMG submission 71474) | Freshwater microbial communities in response to fracking from Pennsylvania, USA - Allegheny Zone_MetaG_DW_15 | ecosystem: Environmental > Aquatic > Deep subsurface > Groundwater > Drilled... | reverse complement strand
GCTTGTGGAGTGGCTGGTTTGGCTCCCAAGGCCGCTGTTCCTCGATGGACATACGGCCACGATGGGCTTCCGGCGAATTGCCAGTGACGCGCCGAAAAACCGGACTTCCAATTGACTCCTCGTTGGGATCGGCCGCTTCGGTTTCGTTTTTCACGACGGCAAAACCGCTCTCTCGCAGCTGATTTAAGTTCCACAGGTAACCGCTGCCCGCATGTTCAGCCAAGTGCAGAACGAACAGGTCGTTACGGCTGCCGTCGATGGCGGCGCCTGCGTCCTTTTCGGTCAACAGCCAAACATCGCAGCGATAGTCATCCAATTCATGCGATCTGAGCAGCTCTTGTTTGAGCTGTTTCGGCTTGGTCTTTATGAGTTCCTCGCTGTCGCGGGACGCTATCCAATTGTAGCGCGAAAGCGTCCAGCACATAGCTTCATAGCTGGCACCGAGGCGCAGGGACAATTGATAGACGATCGCAGGCTGGCGGAGGTTGTCCACGCTCCAGCCTTGGCGCTGAAGATGATAGGCGACAAGCCAACGGGGCATGAGGAAGGCGACGGCGAAAGAATTGGCCTCGTCTTCCTGAAAGTCGCCGCCGATCGCATCGGCCAGCTGCGGCATACGCCTCAGCACATTTTCGTCGTCCAAGCTGGGCTTATGCCTGAGGATGTAGTGACCGAGCTCGTGGGCCGCGGTCCACCGCTGGATGCTCATGGGCCGCTCCGATGTCACCAGCACCCCGTGATCGGGTTCGCTAAGATAGGCGCCCAATAGGCCTTTCAATGGCCGGATCAGCACCGGTAGGTCAACCGCGGCGATGGCGCCGAATACGTCAATGCCACCGCCCCGCGCTTCAACCTGCTCGCGGATTTGCAATTCCGCCAGCAGCCTGCCGGCCGCCAGGGCGCCGGCACGTACTGCACTAGGGTAGTCGTTGGATGCCATCGTTACATCTTCGCGCGCGACTTGGACTTCAGGTATTCGGCGAACTTGCTCAGCTCGGCCAAATCCTGTTCGGACAGATCAGCCGCCTTGCGGGCAAGGTGTGCAACGTCTATAGGCAGCGCCGAGTCGGCTTCGTCTTCACCGGTGAAAAAACCGACCGGCTGGCGATACAGCTTGGCCAATTTCGATAATTCGATCGCTTCGACCTTCCGCGTGCCGTCTTCGATCGCACCCAGGGCGGTGCGCTGTATTTTAAGGTAGTTCGCTACCTCTTCCTGCTTCAGGCCGAGATACTTGCGCGCCTCGCGCAGTTTGTCGCCAAGGCGGCGGCGCTCAGCCGTGTCGCTATCAGACTGGAGTTCGATGTGGTTCATGTCTTTACTCCGTGACGTTTATTCCATTCGCGTTCAATGCGGCCCAGGACGTGCTGCACCGCAGATTCAATCGAGCGATAGCCGCCGGTTTTCACAACGTGCTGGGGCAGCTCAAATCCGATCACCGGCTCGACGTTGCACAGCACTTCCACCGTCATCAGCGAGTCCACATAGACCGACGCCTTAATCAGGTCGGAAACTTTTTTGGGGATATTGTAGTTCTTGATGACGGCTTCATTGGTGACACCATCCACTAAGCCATCCAGCAGCGCTTTTGCCACGGTGCCCCTTGGAAAGGCCGTCTTTGTCGCGGGCTTCTTGATGGTGGTCGTCATAGAGAACCTCAGTGCTTTCCAGGACATCGAGAGATAGTAATGTCTGATTTTCCAACATTCAAGCTAAAAAGTCAGAAAATCAGACATTTTGAAATAGTCAGGTCTGAAATTATAATTCGTTGTTCCCGCAATCAAAAGACCGACCGCGCCTCCGTCTTGCCGGAGGTCCGCCTCCTCGGCCATGTCCAACCCATCAATCGCGGGTCTGAACACTGCTGATTATCGCCTCAACATATGCAGCTGGCAGCAGGTGCTCCTTTGCGCGATCCAGCGCGAATTGCTTATTTCTTGGTCGGTAGTAGTAAGAAGTCAATCGCGTCGGCATAATAGGTGCCAGGACGGCCTACCGACTGGTCGACAAGATGGGGTGCGGTCGAGCAGCCGCGTCGTTGCACAAAATTAACATTGAGCGGCGGCTTCCCGAACCGTTGCTCTGCCATCGCCATACCGTTTAGCCCAGGGGCATATCTGCTAGCTGAGCCGAGCCAGTCTTGCATTGTACCCTTCTGGCGCAAAGCGGACGAGAGGTAAGATCCGATAATATGTAGTATGGCAGTCAACTGAAGATCTTGCCGCTTGAATGAACGACCTTGGTAGGGTTCCGCAGCGCATCACATGTGCATATCTATACATAATGCGCTGCGGATCTCCTTATCTAAATAGTCTTCCGTTGCCAACGAGAAAGGTATCTCAATCAGGGGCATTTTTGTTGACCACCTCATCCCAGAACTTGCCGATATGTTTCTGCCGGAGATCTCGGTACCGTGGGTAGTCTATTCCCGAGCGGCGGTACGCGTGAAACATGGTGACAAATTGCAGGGCATGAACCAGGGCATCGACAAGGTCGTCTGACTTTCCATTGGGGAAGGTAAGTAACTCTTCCCGCAGCTTTGCCATATGCGAAGCAGGATCAATTGATTTCGGAAGCAGAACCCGACGAGTTGCGAAAAGGTGCAAAACTTCATTCAGTCGATGTTCTTTTGAGCCCCTGGGCGGGTCGTAGTAGAGACCTCCTGATTCGAACGTCTCGCGCAGAATCTGGTAGAGAGGCGTGCCCATTGAAGCGTCTTCGATGAATATATGCGATGGTGCAACTTCATCTGTAAGCTGAAGAACAGCACTTTTGAGGGATTTCAATTCCACATGTCCACGCCATGCGCGGAAAACGTAGAAGCGGTTTTTTCGGACTCCGACGACAACGGCAGCGGAATATGATGCATCTTCCTTGACGGACGACGCACCGTCCACCGCCATGATGATGTGCTCATAATGGTGATGAGAGCCGACATGGCTATACTGCCCGAGGTCCTCCGGCATCAGCATCACACCGCCCTCTGGCATCGGATCTTGCTGATACTGTGCCGCAAATATCCTTGGATTTTCCTGAACCTCCGCAAGCCACTTCTTGCCTCGCCATTCGGCGTGTAGCATCTCTCCTTTCTTGCGATGATAAGTCTCGGCGGAACATATTGGAATCTCGATATCTTCCGTGGAGATCAGCGGCAGCTTTATCTGGCGCCAGGGCTGCTTGTTTTTCGACAGAAGGTGGGCTGTTGCATCGTTGGAGCGCACCCGCTGCATGATGCAGATGATGATCCCTTCCTCGGGCTTGGAGAGGCGAGGGGCCAGGGTCTCATCGATCCAATTGTTGGTCTTTTCAATTTCTTCTTTGGAGAGGTTGGGGTGAATCTTGTGAGGATCATCGATGATGATGATATCGGCAGGCTGACCAGTAACCTGACCATGCACAGTCGTTGCGTAGCGTCTGCCTCCTTTGGTCGTCGTGATCTCGGTAGCGGTGGCCTTGACGAGTTTGGTGCCAGGGAAAATCCTCTGGTATTCGGCCGACTGCATGACCTGCAGACAAAGCGTACCGAAGCGGGCACCCAGAACATCTGAAAAGCTTGCGCAGATAAACTTGAGGCTGGGGTCCTGTCCCAGCTTCCACGCCACCCAGAACACAAGGACAAGTTCTGACTTGCCATGCTGGGGGGGCAAGTTCATTAACAGGCGGCTCATCTCATAGGACGTGCCGCACTTGCTCAAGGCGTAGATGATGGCGTGATGATGCCAATTCTCGAGGAAATTTTTTCCCGGGTTCACCACCGACCAGAAAGTGATGAGAAAATAGAAAAACCCTTTGCGGATCAGAGCATCCGCTAGAGCTTTATCCTGCTTATTCATTGGGCTCCTCTTTGGTCTTCGAGGCATCCTTGAGAACCGCATGCTTGAAGCGTTCGAGGATCATCTGGTCTGTGTCTGAGAGTGTTTCTTCGGCGTGGTCTTCGATGACGTCGGCCATCACTTTGAGGATCATGCCGAAGACCGAATTCGCAGCCTTCGCATCACCTTTGATCCCTTTGGCGACAGATGACTTGATCAGCGCACGCTGCTTGGTGATCTTTCGCTGCTTGCCGTTTTCCTGGATAGAGATCGTCTCGGAGAGCTCATCCATGAGATCGGTCTTGAAGTTCTGGTGACCCTTGGGCTTACCCTTGGGATTGCCGGACTGGCCCTGTTTGAACTGAGTGTGCTTGGGCGGCTTTGCATAACCGACCTCATAACTTTCGGGCTTTTCTTCGTGGTCATCAGACATTGTCCGAGCTCCCCTTGTGGGTGTTGGGAGCGGGCAGAAACCGCATAGTCTGACCCTGTTCGGTCTCGCGGAAGGTGCGGCCGGTGGCCTCATTGATGGCCTCAAGGCCTGTGAACTCCTGCCAGCGCCGGATGATCGTGTCGACATACCAGGGGTCGATTTCAATGCCATAGCAGATGCGACCCACGTCCTCGGCGGCAATCAGTGTGGTGCCGGAACCGAGGAAGCCGTCGAAGATGATGTCACCTCTTGCGGTGCAATCGAGTATGGCGTCTGCACAGAGGCGGGCAGGCTTCACGGTCGGGTGAAGGGCAAGCTCCTTGCGGCGTGCCGGGTTGATGGAGTTTGCGCCTTCATAAGTCCAGACATTGCTGCGGTTACGACCATAGCGCCCGAGGTCGATATTGTTGGTGTGCGGGGCGTCTCCATGCTTGAAGACCACCACAAACTCTGACTGGCTGCGGTAGAAGCTCCCCATGCCGGGATTTGTCTTGACCCAGGTCACGACATTGATGAGGGAGAGGTCACATTCACGGCCTGCCTGCAACAGCACCTCAAGGTGCCGCCAGTCTATGAAGATGTAGAGGAGGGTGCCGTTGGCGCAGCGCTCGATCGAGAGCGTCAGATAGCGCTTGAGGAAGGAGAGGAACTCTTCCTCGTTCATCTCGCCCGACGCCATGGCGAACTCAGCATGCTTGATGCGCCCGCGCCCGGAGAAGCTCTTGACGGCAAGGTTGTAGGGCACGTCGCTCAGGACGCAGGCGATGAGAATGCCCACAAGAAGCCGGGGGATCGTTGCCGGGTCGAGGCTATCGCCGCAGAGGACCTTATGGAGGCCAAGGTTCCAGAGATCCCCAAGCTTTGAAATCGCCAGCTTGTCGCGCTGCGTCGGTGGCGTGTCATCAAGTGCCATCTCGTGGAGCTTCGGAAGTGTCCCTTCAATTCGCAGATCGACTTCGGTTGTGGTAAAGCCGATTGCCCGGAAATCGATCTCAAGGCCAGCAAGCTCCTCAAGTTCTCGGGCGAGTACGTCCTGGTCCCAGGCGCCGATTTCGGCAATCCGGTTAAGTGCGATGCCAAGCGCCCGGATCTGGGTGTCGGTCAAATGCCTGAGGCGCACGACAGGTACATTGGCGAGCTTGAGGTCGAGGGCAGCCCTGAGGAGGGCATGACCGGCAACCAGAGTATGATCTGAGTCAATCAGGATCGGCGTAACGAAGCCGAACTCACACAAAGATCTCTTGAGGGCCTCATGCTGCCGCCGGACAGCCTTGCGCGGCGAGACACGGGGCCAGCGAATGATCTCGGGGGGAACAATCTCGATCTTATCTGCCATCCAGGGGATTGCCCCCGGAGCATTACGTCTCAGACCGTCATTACTGGAATTTTCTTGCCGATCGATATGCTCAATCTTCGGCGTCTTCCTGTCTTCTTCTCTCTTACCCATCTCAACATCCTCAATTTGGCTGTCGATCGGGTCCCGCCAGGCACCAAAAGACAGCGATTAACATCGCTGTCCTCTCGGGGCGTCTTAGCGACGAAATCGCTGCTTGCCCAAATCCCTCCGTGGCGAAGAAGACGAAATTTAAATAGAACTTCACCTATATGCGTTCAAGCGAAAATTTCGTTCCTGTGCGTTTGGGGGAAGTTTGAGGGCGCTGGGATAGCCATGGAGACCTGGCGAAATTCACGGTAGTCCGTGTCAAGAGAAATCGTACCGGAACTGCGAGGTGCATTTTCTCTTGCCAAAATAGGCGAGTAAATTCGAGGCCATAGCTGTCGCAGCGATATCGAACGCCTCGCGGGCAGCTATCGACGCATTGCCCTTGCTGACTTGCGGTTCGCAAAAAACTCTTGCGGTGGAACACCCTGGTAGGGGTGATGACAATGGCTCCGAAGCCCGTTGGTGTCACTCGGATTGAAACTAGGTTTGGACATTTTGTCGAATTCGATTCGCCTACCGAAGGAAGCGCTGGACTTCCCTCGCGAAGGAAGCGTTCCTGTCTTCGCTGAGTGACGGCTGGTTTATATGCGAGGAAAGGAGCGATAGTGGATCAGGACACAAGGAGCCTTGCGCGCAAACTCTTTGCGCGTGCGACCATGATCCTGGAACAGGCGCACGAGGTCTCGGTCACAGGGCAATCGCCGCAGCTGACGGTTGATCTAGGTGAGAAGCAGGCGCTCGAACTTCGACGGAGTGCACGTGAAATTGCAGCAATGGGCGAGGCGATAGAGGTCGTCATTGGTAGCCGGATCCGTGCCCGAGGCCGATGATTGAGTCTTTTGTTTAGGTGTTGCCGTCAAGGTCGGTCGCCTTAGTTGCTCAACCTCTCCTTCATCTGGTCAATCAGCTTTGCAAAGACGGGAATGATATCGGGGAGATAGTCCGCGATTTCGGTAATGCGGGGCGCGTGGCCCTGGACCAGCACGGACCAGCGGCCATTTTTAGCCTGACGGTTTACTTGGCCTTTCAAGGCGCTGGCCAGCCCCTCGGTATAGGAGCGGGCAAGGTCCTCAGGGACGCCGTTTGAATAGACCGGTTCAGTCCAGAGCTGCCCGTTGCGCGCGAGATAGCCAAGATTGATGGTTCGTCCCTCAGGCGGGTCCCATTTGAAGTTCAGTGCGCCGCGGAACTCAGGGTAGACGCCCAGGGGTTCAAGCCTGGCGATGAAAATCTTGAGGCGGTCAGGCATGTCACTGCGAAGGCTCGCCATCGCCTCATAGAATTGCTCCTCCGTAATCGAGGCCGCTGGCTTGGCGTTTGTGGAAGCGCTCTCGGTTGTTGTTTGTGCGGTTGCCTGAAGGGTGGTGACCTGAACCCTCTGATCGTCGATGACAATGATGCCGCGAGAGATCATTTCGGTACGCGCAAGGGTGCGAGGTAGGACGAGAGTCTCACCGTTGCAGCGGAAGAGTGCGAGCTCAATGAGCGCGAATGTAAAATGCGCACCTGCATGGGACTGGAGGAGGGCGGCCAGGCGCTCCGTCTCGGCTCTGATCCCGTCGCCAACTACGAGGATGAGCGCACGACCACGCCTGAGGTTGGTGCTGACAGCATCAATGAAGGCTGCCTCCTCAAGGGCACCGTCTTGAGAGGCGACCAGATCATGGAGGCGCGAGTGTTTGGCATGCTCGCCAAAGTCTGCCGCGAGAACAGCCTTTTCGAACTCTTCATAGCTCATCTCAAAGAGGCATGAGGCATAGTCAAGCGCCTGGGCTACGACCTTGCGTCGAGCCTCCGGGTTACGCCAGAGCTTGACCTCGACAAGGACGAGATTGCCTTCAGGCGTGATCATCAGGTTATCGATCGGCCCGTGCCTGGTCGCGACTTCCATCGCAATGGCCGTCAGCTCGCCAAATCCGGGTTCGATCTCGTTGACCGGCAATATGGCAGGATAGCTATGGATCAGTCTTTGAAGCCAGGCTTCGCTAAATCCACCCTCTGCATCACCCAATGAAATGGGTGTGAGGGAAGAAGCGCTATGGCCGACCAATACGGGGTGTGCGTGGGCAGATCTCATGGCAGGGCCATCCCTAAGCTATGAATAGAGGGGTAAAGACGGAGGAAAGGCTCAGTCATTGTTCGTGAGAAGAACTCTTGCGTGTTCTCAGCCATGGAGCGAGATCCGTTGCATCATCCCGCCGCCCTGTTCGATTCTGTCTACGATCCAGACCACGCGCGTGATGAGGTAATAGTCGCCATCCGGAAGGTCGGTGATTGAGAAGTTCCCCTGGGCGTCACATTGCGTCTTGCGCCAGCTCTCTACATAGCCCGGATCTGCTGGGGGTAGTTTGGGAGCCATAAAGGCCCTGGCATATCCCTTGGTGGTGTTGCCATAGCGAAAATTGATGCACTCGCTTGCATAGGAAGACTGAGGGACCAGGTCGACCTCGTAGCCGGCACAGGTCACCACGCCGCCGCCTTGCTGGCGCAAGAAACTCTGGCCTGTGATGCTGTTTGTGCCGTGGGCTTTGGCCCACGCAACTTCAGTCGGATTAAAATGGGTGGTGGACTGAAGGGGTTTTGGAGCTACGCAGGCCGTCAGCGCGGTTGCGAGCACCAGAGTCGGAAGTTGTTTCAAATTCATTTCTGTCTCGTCTGCCTATTCATTTTCGGAAGCGGGTGGCTCGGGCTTGGATGCGCGGCGATCCTCTCCCCGTGTCGCGATTAAGGCTTCCTGTGGCGCACAAGTCCAGAGAAATGAGACTCATAGGCTGTAGACCAAAAAGATGCATAAAAGTCCTCTTGAGGCATGGATATACGCCGCCTAGTGGGCATCAATCTGCGCAAATATCGAGACGAGCTCGGGCTCTCGCAGGAGGCACTTGCCTTTGAGTGTGGGCTACACCGGACTTATGTGAGTGGTGTGGAGCGCGGTATTCGCAACCCCACCGTGACTGTCCTGGCAAAGATCGCCAAGGCGCTCAAGGTTCAGCCATCGCAGCTTCTTGAGCCTGTTCGTGAACGGAAGGCTAAATAGCGGCGAGGGCGTGAGATGATTGTGCGGTTGGGTTTCGGGACGCGTTTGCTTCTACCTGTTGTTTCGTTTGGATCGGTGATTTGACCTTCACGAGGTCGCGCTGAGTGCGGTAAAAACTTCTTGACTAGTGTGACGCTTGGATGTATACGCGTCCTAAGGACGCGTATACATCCAAGCGTGTGTCATCTTTGAGCTTCATTGCCTCAGACGTAGATTGGGTCTTGACTTTTGTATGCCTACCATATATATGCGTCCTTAGGACGCATATATATGGTAGGCATAAATAAAGTGGTCGAACTCATTCGAGGCATTTACCCGGAAAGACTGACACTTGCAGGCCATCGCCTGGCAGAGTTGCTAGAGGCCAATGGCAAGCCGGTCCTGACGCAGTTCGACTTTTTCAGGATCATCTGGCGCATGTACCTGACCTCGTCAGGCGAAAAGCTCTATCTGCGTCATGAAACACCGACCCAGGAAGATGGCAGCCGGCTGCGGCATAATCTGAAGAAGTCAGGCCTCATCGGCGCCGACAGGGATTACGGCTCGCGTATAATCCGTGTGTTGGCGATTTCGGATCTGCCCGCCGAAGACATTGCCTGTCTTGTCGATCCGACCTGTTATGTCTCGCATCTCTCCGCCATGCAGCGATGGGGTCTGACCGATCGAAGTCCTGAGGCTTTGATACTGACGCGCCCTGACAGAAAGACGGCGACAGAGCAACTTGCGGCTCAAATGGAAGGCTTGCTCGCGGAGGGTGAGCAAAATCCTTTCCCTCTGAAAATCATCACGCATCCGGCTCGCGTTCGTAAGAGACCGGTCCATGTTTATGAGTCAAAAACCGCCGGTGCCTTTCTGAACGTTCGCGGTAGCGATGTGCGCCTCTCAACGATTGGGCAGACGTTTCTCGACATGTTGCAAAAGCCTGATCTATGCGGGGGCATGGACCACATCCTTGATGTCTGGGAAGAACATGCCGCTACCTATCTGAGCGATATTGTTACGGCCGTCGACACGGCAATAAGCGGCCTTGTGAAAAGTCGGGCCGGGTACATCCTTGAAGAGCGGTTGGGGTTAAAGCATTCGAGCATTGAGCAATGGAAGGCATTGGGGCAGCGCGGCAGTAGCCGCAAGCTTGATCCGTCGAAAGCTTTTGCCCCTACCTTCTCGGAGACGTGGATGATCTCGCTCAATGCCTGACGACGCCATTGAAATTGATGTTGCTGGATGGGTTGAGCGCGCCAAAGCCGATCCCACTGCCTATGGGCAGCGCCAGGCCGCGGAAATCACGCTGAACGCTATTGCAATGACCGCTCCCTTGAATGAGAAGCTGGTCCTCAAGGGCGGTATACTTATGGGGTTGGCTTATAACAGTCCTCGTCAAACAGCAGATATTGATCTAACTGCCGCGCTGGCAGCCGAAGAAAATGTCGATGAGATGATCCGGGATCTTCTCGACTCGGCCTTCCCGAGTGCAGCGGCAAAGCTTGGCTATCCCGATCTAATACTCAAGGTGCATTCGGTCAAAAAGCAACCTAAGCATATCGAGATTGAGGACGCAGAATTTCCGGCCCTCAAACTGAAGGTCGCTTTCGCTCAGCGTGGCACCAGACAGGAACAAGCGCTACGAGAGGGGAAGGCTCCCGGGATTATTGATCTAGATATTTCGTTCAACGAACCTCTGCGCCAAATTCAAATTCTGGAGATGACGGGTGGCGAGAAGTTGCTCGCCTATGGGCTCGTCGATCTAATAGCCGAGAAATATCGTGCGATGCTGCAACAGGTCGAGCGCAATCGGAACAGACGGCAGGACGTTTATGACCTTGATCGGTTGATTGCGGCGCGCGAATTCACGGTTGAAGTCCGCGCTCAAATTCTCGATGTATTTATCGATAAATGTCGGTCGCGACATATCGAGCCGGCGTCAACTTCGCTCCAGAATCCCGAGGTGAAAGCGCGGTCAGGAGTAAATTGGGTTACGCTGGAACTTGAACTTGGCGAAGTCCCGCCGTTTGAAGAGTGTTTTGAGCGTGTCAGAGACTTCTACGAAAACTTGCCTTGGCAGGGGTGAGTTCTAATCCGCAGAAAAGTATCTGATGTTCGGTCGTTCGGTATCAATGCCAATTAAGCTAAAATTTTCCCTCGTTCAAAATCTCAAATCTGGGCCATAGGCGCTTACGCCGGACAGTGCTGGCGCGGAGATGCATAAGGAGGTGCATAAATCGAATCTTGGGTTCCCCAACCTGCTAGTGCTGACAGTTACGACCTCTGAGAGGCATAAAAAGAATATTATCTCTGCCTTCAGTGACGTGACGGGTGACAGTACCGCATTATTGTTCAAGTCAGCGACCGAGACGTGCGCAATCGGCAGTTTGGCAAGACCAAGCATTGCCATGTTGTATCGGAGCTGGGATCGCGTGGGATACTTGGTTCACAATATTACGCATCTCAAAGTACCCTTGAAACAAGGTGCCTATTGTGGCTTCCCGGTATGATGATGTTTGAAGGTGCTTTTTGATCTGATGAATTTGGGGATGATCTTGCGAAGCATGACGAAACATGTGCTGCCCACTCGGCTAAGGCTCAGAGGCACATTTCCGTGGGGTGCGCTACTCGCACCTTGTGAACGCCATTACCAATTCTGTGGATAAGTATTGGAGTCATCTGATTGTGACTTGACGAGTCACAATGCAGATTTCAGTCTTGTGCCGCGATTATTTGATGCGGGGGGCTGAGTATGGCTGAACTATTTGTTCAGGTAGAGGCGTTTGTCTCTTTTTTGAAGAAATGCCTGAACTCCAGGCGTCTCCCGGGTTTGGCGCGTCGGGATTTGGTGCGTCGGGGGAAAGACTGGTCCACCCGGTTCGGGCAAACCCTCAGCCACCAGTATTTCCGCCACCGGGACCGGCTATTCCCCCAACCCCTGATATCAACCGCGTGTGCTTTGGGCCTCGCGGTTTTTTGTTGCGTAAGTTTTGGTGTAGTTCTGGGGGCGGGTGAGGCGCGGGCGGACGCCATGCTGCTGCCGGGGGCCTTTGATGTCGACTCCCATGGTGCTGCGACCTACAGCATTCCCGTCACCGTGCCACCGGGAACCGCTGGCATGGTGCCCGCGCTGACGCTGGATTATTCAAGTCAGGCGGGCAATGGCCTGCTCGGTGTCGGCTGGGCCTTGTCGGGCCTGCCATCCATTGGTCGTTGTGCCCGCACCATGGCGCAGGACAGCTATCGTGGCGCGGTCAATTATGATGCCAATGATCGTTTCTGCATGGAAGGTCAGCGCCTGGTTGTGATCTCCGGCACTTATGGGGCAGATGGTTCGGAATATCGCACCGAGATCGAAGGCTTCAGCAAGGTCATCGCGCATGGCGTGGCGGGCACGGGGCCGGCCTGGTTTGAGGTGCATACCAAATCCGGCCAGATCATGCAGTTTGGCAATACGACGGATTCGCGTGTGCTGGCGCAAGGCAAGACCACGGCGCGCAGCTGGGCCGTCAACAAGATTGCCGACACCAAAGGCAACTATCTGACCGTCACTTACACCAATGACGCGACCAATGGTCAGGCCTATCCGACGCAGATCGACTATACCGGCAATACGTCGGCGGGCCTGACGCCCTATAACTCGGTGCAGTTTGTCTATGAGACGCGGCCCGATATCGTGCCGGTCTATCATGCGGGCTCACTGCAGAAGAACACGGTGCGTCTGGCGCATGTGCGCACCTATCAGGGTGCCAATCTCGTCCTCGACTATGGCATCACCTATGATGTGAGCCCGGCGACCTCGCGCTCGCGCGTCACCGCCGTCAAGGCCTGCTCCGATCTCGCCCAGACAACCTGTCTGCCGCAGACCACGTTTAATTGGTCGGGGACTGAAACGCTGCCGACAACAATCACTAACAATCTCAACGGCAATAATGGGTTGTCGACTCAATCAACCCCGGTTTTTGCCGATTATAACGCTGATGGCCGCTTCGACATATTGTGGTCGATTACGGATTCTTCGCAACGCGTTGGTAACTCGGCGCTCTGGCTGTCCAATGCGAACAATGCAACCAATTATGGTGTTCTGTTTGATAACCCCACCTCTTTGACAGCTCCATTCAGCACTGGGGGGCGCACAGGAAAATTCTACTCATATACCGGCATTACATCGGCGAGTGGAGGGCGCTTCATTTTCGACGACAATGGTGATGGCAAATCGGACATGCTTTGGGTCAAGTATGGCATGTCAAATACATCATCCGGTGCTGCAGTGTCTGGTGGTATTAAGCTATGGAATTCAAACGGTGATGGCACATTTTCGACGATTACGCCGAGTCCTGATGTCATTGCGGATGGATCAATCCCTGTGATCGGGGATTTTAATGGCGACGGTAAATCTGATATTTTGTGGCAAAACGCAGGTACCCAGACATGCAGTTTTTACGGCGGGACCACCGGAACTCCGGACTCACGTATTCTCTGGACATCGACTGGATCGGGTTCATTCGATGTGACCTCCAATGTGAATACTGCCGACGGAACCATGGGACCGTGCAGTGGCGATATCGTTATTCCGCAAACCACACCGTACGTTGTTTCAGCCGTTGCTGATTTCAACGGTGACGGAAAAACCGACATCATTTGGAATGCCTACTCGATCGTCGGAACTGTCGAGATTCAACAGCGCATGATCTGGCTTGCGAATGGAGATGGTACGTTCCAGGCGGTTACAAATGCGGGCGGTTTGGATTGCGGTTATTACTGCCCTTCAATCGACTTTATGGGGTTTACGCCCTACACAGGTGATTTCAATGGCGATGGAAAGTCCGATTTATTTTTTCTGAAGTCGTCGACAAATGCTTGGGGCGTTTGGCTGTCAAAGGGCGATGGGTCCTTTAATGTTCTTGCTAGCCAGATAAATAGTGGTCTTGCTGACTATTATCCGAGCTTGGGCGATTTTAATGGCGACGGCAGACAGGATATCCTCTGGTTCAATCCGACGGCCAATGCTCGCATGGTCTGGGAGTCGAATGGTGATGGGACGTTTACGACCGTAACGACGAACCTTGCCTCCCTTAATGGCACGTATGTTGGCAACCTTCCCTATGTCATTGATCTTAATGCTGATGGCAAGGACGATATCATCTGGGATGATGCCGATGCTTTGGGGCGATCCCAAGGCTCAAGAGGATTATGGTCGAGCGACAGTTCACCGTCCGATTTACTTACGTCGTTCACGACGGGTCTCGGCTTGACCTCAAGCATCACCTACAAGCCGCTGACGGATTCGAGCATCTATGCCAAGGGCGCAGGCTCGGTCTATCCGATAGCAGACGTGCAGGGCGCGGCCTATGTCGTGTCGCGTGTGGATGCGGCCAATGGCATTGGCGGTACTTATGCTTCGACCTATGCCTATTCGGGCGCGCGGGTTGACCAGAATGGCCGCGGCTATCTCGGCTTCTTCGCCATGACGGTCAAGGACATGCAGACCGGCATTGAGCAGATCACCAATTATCGTCAGGACTTCCCCTATATCGGGCTTGTCTCGTCCAGCATCAAGAAGCTTGGCAGCCAGCAGCTCAATGCCACGACCAATACTTACACTGCGGCCAGTCTCGGCGGGACGCGGAACTTTGTCAGCCTGCAACAAAGCGTGGCCGCAAGCGCTGACCTTGATGGATCGGTGATGCCGTCTGTTATCACATCTTATCAATATGACGCCTATGGCAATGCGACACAGGTTAGTGTGTTAACGCCTCATATGGCGACCAAGGTTACGACCAGCACCTTCACCAATGACGCGACCAACTGGTTCCTCGGGCGTCTTACAGCAGCCACAGTCACCTCAACACTTGATCCTGGAGTTAATCACGCACCTGTTGCAGTGGCGGATGCCTTGTCGGTTGCATGGAACGGAACCGGGACATTTGCTCCGCTCGTCAATGATACGGATGCGGATGGTGATGCACTGTCGATTGCTTCATTCACAAATGGAGCGCATGGCACGGTCACCCAGTCTGGTGCGCAGCTCACCTATACGCCGACCTCGGGCTATTCCGGCACCGACAGCTTCACCTATGTGGCAAGTGACGGAGACGGGGCGACGGCTACAGGAACGGTCAACGTCACAGTCGCGGCCAACCAGCCACCTGTTGCGGTCAATGACTCTGTGACGCTTGCAAGGGGCACGAGCATCACCTTCGATCCGCGCGTCAATGATAGCGATCCGGAAGGGCAGGCGCTGACAATCATCGCCAAGACCAATCCTGCCAAAGGGTCTGTGACTATTCTTAGCAGCGGTACACAGCTCAAATATCAGGCAGGCTCCACGGCGGCCTCCGTCGGCACTTTTACCTTCACTTACACAATCCGTGATCCACAGGGTAACACCGCCACCGCCACAGTGACTGTGACGGTGACGTGAGCCTTTGCTCTTCCTGCTGATCTTTAATTTGCCATTTGATTAAGGGACGGACGTGATGCGTGATCTTGAGCGTGATCTGGGGATTGGGATCGGTGGCGTGGTGCGGGGTCGGGTGTCGCGGGGGTTTGCTTCGGCAACGTTGACGGTGGCAACCCTTGTTGTTGGTCTGATGGCCTTTGCGGGTTCGGCTGAAGCGACCACGGCGACGCGCAGTTCGGGTTTTGCCTATGACGCGGCATCGGGTCTTCTGACGCAGGAAGTGGTTGAGCCGAACATCACCGCGCTCAAGGTGACGACGACCTATACCTATGATGCCTTTGGCAACAAGGTGGCGGCGAGTGTTGCCGGCGTTGACATCACGACGCGCAGCTCCTCGACAAGCTATGACGCCAAGGGCCGGTTTGCGACGACAATCACCAATGCGCTGGGCCAGTCGGAGAGCTGGACCTATGACGAGAAGACCGGGCAGCCCTTAAGCCAGACCGGGCCCAATGGCCTGACGACGACATGGGCCTATGACAGCTTCGGCCGCAAGGTGCTGGAGACGCGGCCCGATGGCACCAAGACGGCCTATGCTTACGAATATTGCAGCGCGCTGCCGGGCGGCTCGTGCCCGGCGGGCACGGTCTATCGCATTGTCGCCACGCCGCTTGCGGCTGATGGCGTGACCAAAAACGGGGCTGAGGCGCAGAGCTATTACGATGCCATGGGCCGGGCGGTGACGAGCATTGTCGAGAGCTTCAACGGCCTCGATCATGTGCGCTCGGACACGGTCTATGACGCCTTTGGCCGCGTCGAGAAGACGAGCCGCCCCTATTATCTCGCCAGCGGCACGCCCAAATGGCTGACCTACACCTATGACGTGCTCGGCCGGGCGCTGACACTCACCATGGCCGATGGCAGCGTCACGACGAATGCCTATCACGGGTTGACGAGTTCGATGACCAATCCCAAGGGCGAGGTCAAGACGACGGTGCTGAATGCGCAAGGGCTGACCGCCAGCGTCACCGATCCGCTCGGCAATGTTGTCACCTATGCTTACGACGCCTTTGACAATCTGATCGCGACGACCGACCCGCTCGGCAATGTCTCCAGCGCCACCTATGACAGCGCCGGGCGCAAGATCGCGATGAGCGATCCCGATATGGGCGGCTGGAGCTACAGCTATGACGTGCTGGGGCAGCTCAAGACCCAGACGGATGCCAAGGGGCAGGTGACGACGCTCTCTTATGATCTGCTCGGCCGCGTGACGCAGCGCGTCGAAGGCGGCATGACCTCGAACTGGGTCTATGACACGGCCCCCATGGGCGTTGGCAAGCTCGCCAGCGCCTCGACCGATCAGGGCTATAGCCGCAGCCAGTTTTATGACGGGCTTGGCCGTCCGAGCCAGACCTCGATCACCATACTGGGCGACACCTCGACCGTCTCGACCTATTACGATGCTGAGGGCCGGGTCAATCTGATCGCTTATCCCTCGGGCCTGCAGGCGCAATATGACTATACGCCGACGGGCTATCTGGCCGGGCTCAAGGATGCAACCACCGGTCAGGTCTTCTGGACGGCGAACGCTTACGATGCCGAGATGCATCTGACGCAGGCAACAGCGGGCAATGGCGTCGTCACCAATCAGGCCTATGACGCCAATACCGGCTTCCTCTCGACCATCCAGGCGGGCCAGGGCTCGACGCCAACAGCGGTGGCGAACTATAGCTACAGCTTCGACCAGCTCGGCAATCTGACAGCGCGTTCCGACATCAATCAGGGCCTGTCGGAAAGCTTCACCTATGACATGCAGAACCGCATCACGTCCTATGCCATCATTGGCGGGGCAACGAAGACGGTGGCTTACGACGCGCTCGGCAACATCACTTCGAAGTCCGATATCGGCACTTATAGCTATAACGCCTCTGGATCGGCTTCCGTGCGCCCGCATGCGGTGGCCGCCATCACGCCAGCGGGCACCGGCACCACCAACACGACCTACACCTATGACGCGAATGGCAACATGCTCACCGGCAATGGCCGGACCGCGACCTGGACAAGCTTCAACATGGTCGCCTCGATCACGCGCGGCACAAACACCGTCGCTATTTCCCTTCTGTCATCCCGGCACGTGTTGCCGGGATACATAAGGAAGAAAGATGGATCCCGGGAATTAATCCCGGGATGACGCCCCAGTGGATCTCGGGCTAACGCCTCAATAATCACGCCCGTCATGGCCCGGCTTGTCCGGGCCATCCACGACTTCGTGCCGACAAGACATGCCGCAAGACAGATGCCCGCATCCGTCAGGTGACGGGCAGCAACATGGCGCGACCATCAACGATCCGGGCCTCAAGGTCGAAGTTCACAGCCCCTAAAATGGACGGCCATGTTTTTCAAGTATTGATGGCCAAGTCATGACGTGCTGACTATCATCGCCCCATTCAAGGAGGGGCGTGTGGTGCAGGATAGTCAGCCGATAGCGCGGGCAAATGACGGGCCGTTGGGCATGGCGACCATGCCTGATCTTGCGGCGCATCTCCTCTCGACCGCTCGCCTGAAGCCTGCCGATCTTGAGCGTGCGCAGCGCCTCTGCGCCACCAGCGGCGAACGGCTCGGCACCGTGCTGACGCGGCTCGGCTTGCTTTCCGAGCGCGATCTGGCCGACGCCTATGCCGGGCTTCTCGATTTGACCCATGCGTCTCTTGGCGATGTGCCCGACGCGCCAATCCTTGAAGAGAAACTCTCGCGCCGGGTTCTGCGCGAGGCGCGTATCCTGCCACTTGCGGAC
>Ga0075012_10002537_pt1 | contig 17908 bp, 14 predicted proteins | sample All_14_2_FD_71474 | JGI IMG/M metagenome (GOLD analysis project Ga0075012, IMG submission 71474) | Freshwater microbial communities in response to fracking from Pennsylvania, USA - Allegheny Zone_MetaG_DW_15 | ecosystem: Environmental > Aquatic > Deep subsurface > Groundwater > Drilled... | reverse complement strand
CCAAGGCCACGGTTCGACCCATGCCTGGTCCGAAGTTTACCTCCCCGGCGCAGGTTGGAAGGGCTTCGACAGCACCAGCGGCCAGGTCGCGGGCGACAGCCACATTGCCACGGCAGTCAGTCGCCATCCTGAAGATATCCCGCCTGTCTCCGGCTCCGTGGTCGGCCCCGCCGGCACCACCTCGCAAATGCGGGTCGGGGTGGAAGTGTCCGCCGTGTAAGGCTTGGAGTGGAGTCGGACCTTACTTCACCGCTGCCCATACCCGGTGGACGTCGTCGTGGTCGTCCAGGGCCTGGAGGAACTCTCCCACTTCCGCCCTCTGGTCGTCGGTCAACTCAGGAAAATTCTTCGGCAGGTGGCCCATTTCGCTCGTCACCACGGTCCAGCCGTTCTGGGACAACCACCGTGAAACGGCATGCAATGAAGTGCGGTCGCAGATGAACCGCGCCCCGGCCGTGCCCTCGGGAATGTCGTCATTCTGGGCGTGGGACAGGGTTTCAAAATCATTGGCCCCGGCCTCGATCGCGGCGGCCTCGATGTCGGTGTCCACCTTCGGGTGGTGGGCTTCCACCAAACCGACATGGTCGAAGAGAAATTTATTGCTCCCCGATGTGCCGAGCTGGCCCTTCTTGAACAGCACCCGCAATTCGGGTGCGGTACGGTTGTTGTTGTCGGTCAGGACTTCCACGATCACCGGGACCTTGTGCGGCGCATATCCCTCGAAGGCGGCCTGCTCAATGACCATCTTTTCATCGCCGATGCCCGCCCCCTTGTTGATGGCGCGCTGGATGGCATCCTTGTTCACGCTCTCCCTGCGGGCTTTCTCCACCGCGGCGAAAAGAGATGCATTCATCGCCGGATCGGGCCCCCCGATCCTTGCGGCGATGGAGATTTCCCGGACCAGTTTGCCCGTCGTCTGAGACTTCTTCAGTCCGGCGACGGCCCGTTTGGCATGCAACCATTGACGACCCATAGGGGGCGATCCTATGCAAGGTCCGGATAATTTCCAGCACGCAAATGACCACGGGCAAAGAAGTTACAGCTCCACATCTCCCCCATTACTTGCCCTTATATGCCGGCACATTATCTTATAAGATGACACCGCAGCGGGTCATTTGCACAGCCCAAGCCGCTTCCTCCAACCCCTAAGGAGACATCCATGACAACCCCCACGCTCCACACGCACCACCCGGTGGCCGAAGGCCGCACGGGAAGAAAACTCCAGTTTGATACCATCATCAACCGGCCTCCCGGGGAAGTGTACACCTTTTGGCGCGATTTCCGGAATCTGGGAAAATTCATGCACAGCGTGATCTCGGTCGAATGGAAAGAAAGCGATACGGTCTCCACCTGGCATGTCCGCGGGCCCCTGGACATGGACCTGAAATGGGATGCCGCCATCATCAATGACCACCCGGGCGAACTGATCACCTGGGAAACCATCGGCCCCAGCGCCGTCCCCAGTGCGGGCACCGTGCGCTTCGAGCCCCAAAACGGCGGCCACGCCACCCTTCTGCGCCTGGTGATGGACTACTATCCTCCGGGAGGAATGGTGGCGGTGGCCGTGGCCGCCCTCCTCTTCTCCGATCCCGAACGGATCCTGGAAGAAGACCTCCAACGACTGAAAATGGTCCTGGAGAACCACGGCGCCGGTTGACACCTTTGCCGGGTTGCGCGGCGATTTCATGCGGACCCGGCGCGGGAAAGTTTGCCAGTTCCAAGACGGCTGATATTTTGGTTCCGTGGTCCCCTCCCACACCGAATACAAACCTTTCCGGCGTTACTCCAACCTGCACGGGAAATACACCCCGGTCTACCTCATCGCGACCGGGGGGATGTCCGAGATATGGGCATGCCTCAACCACCACAGCGGCGAACTGGTCGCGGTGAAACGCCTCCTGCCCCACAGCATGGCGGAACTGGTCTCGCGCAAATCCGGCATCTGGGAAGAACACGCTCTCCGCACCATCAACCACCCCAACGTCCTCCACTTCATCGAACAGGGCGAGGACGACGGACGGTTCTGCTTTGTCACCGAACTCATCGCCGGCATCAACTTCGACCACTATCTCAGCAAACACGCCCTGACCATCGACCGTTTTTTTGAACTCGGCCCGCAGATGCTCGAGGGCGCCGCCGCCATCCATGCCGCGCATTTGGTCCACGGCGACCTCAAACCCGAGAATATGATGCTGACCCAGGACCCCAACGGTCCCATGGGTTTGAAGATCCTGGATTTCGGCACCGCCACCCTGCTGCGACCGCTTCCCGGCGTGGAGTCGAAAATCTACGACCCCGCCGACCTTCTGGTCACCGCGGAATACGTCGCCCCCGAATTGCTCACCGGTTCGCCCCCCTCGGTGGTCTCCGACATCTATGCGTTGGGCATGAGCTTCTACCAATGCCTCGCCGGGAAGCCCGCCTTCGAATCCCCGAAATCCCGCGAAGTCCTGCGCATGCAGATCCATGATGAACCGCAGGATTTGCGCGAACGCCGCGGGGATCTTCCCGCCTACCTCTGCCACTGGATCATGAAGTTCCTCGACAAGGACCCCGCCCGCAGGCCCCAATCCGCCGCGGAGGCCCTGGACGAGTTGCGGACCATGCAACGCCACCACCCCATGGTGAAAAAACTCACCCGCCGCACCGGCACCCGCCGGGTCTCCATGCGCAGCTGACCCATCCGGCCCCACCCACCCGTCCGCCCGGAGCGAAGCGCAAGCCGCGCCGAACCCCCCGGCGGAGGCGGGTATTTCTTGCCAGATTCCTCACTAACACTATGCTTTCGCAACCACTGTGACCGCCCTCCTCAGCACTCTCAAGAGCACCTTCGGCTACGACCGCTTCCGGCCGTACCAACAGGAAATCATCGAGGCCTCCCTGGCCGGGCACGATGTCTTCGCCCTCCTCCCCACCGGCGGGGGCAAATCCCTCTGCTTCCAACTTCCCGCCCTCCTCAAGCCCGGCCTGACCCTCGTCGTCTCCCCGCTCATCGCCCTGATGAAGGACCAGGTCGACGCCCTCCAGGCCGCGGGCGTCGCCGCCACCTTCCTCAATTCCTCGCTCGACGCCGCCGACTCCAAGGCCCGACTCCGCGGCCTCCACAACGGCGAATACAAACTCCTCTACGCCGCCCCCGAGCGCTTCACCCTCGACAGCTGGGAGGACAAACTCCAATCGTGGAACGTCTCCCTCATCGCCATCGACGAGGCCCACTGCATCAGCGAATGGGGCCACGACTTCCGCCCGGAATACCGCCGCATCGCCGGCCTGCGCAAACTCCTCCCCGATGTCCCCGTCATGGCCCTGACCGCCACCGCCACCCCCCGCGTGCGCACCGACATCATCCAACACCTCAAACTGCGCCAACCGAAGGAATTCGTCGCCTCCTTCAACCGCCCCAACCTCACCTACCGCGTCATCCCCAAGGACAAGCCCATCCAGCAGATCCTCGACTTCGTCAAGAAACGCGCCGGCGAAAGCGGCATCATCTACTGCGCCAGCCGGAAAGGCGCCGAATCCGTCGCCGACTCCCTGGCCGCCCGCGGCTTCGCCTCCCTCCCCTACCACGCGGGCCTCGACGGCGCCGAACGGGAGCGCAACCAGGACAAGTTCCTGCGCGACGAGGCCAAAATCATCTGCGCCACCATCGCCTTCGGCATGGGCATCAACAAACCCAACGTCCGCTACGTCATCCACCACGACCTCCCGAAAAACATCGAGGGCTATTACCAGGAAACCGGCCGCGCCGGGCGCGACGGCCTGCCCTCCGACTGCCTCCTCCTTTTCAGCGCGGGCGACATGGCCAAGCAAACCCACTTCATCGACCAGATGGACGATCCGGAAACCCAGCAAATCGCCCGCGCCCAACTCGGCAAGATCATGCACTACGCCGAAAGCGCGGCCTGCCGGCGGGTGGACCTCCTGGGCTATTTTGGCGAAATCTGGCAGGAAGTCCCCTGCCTCGCCTGTGACAACTGCCTCGCCCCCCGCGAAACCTACGATGGCACGATCCAGGCCCAGAAACTCCTTTCCTGCGTCTTCCGCATCCGGCGGCACGGCGGATTCAGCGCGGGCATGAACCATGTCGTCGAAGTCCTGACCGGGGCCGACACCGAAAAAATCCGCAAGTGGGAACATGACCAACTCACCACCTACGGCATCGGCAAGGATCTCAGCCGGAGCGAATGGCAGGCCATCGGGCGGGAACTCCTCCGTCTGGGCCTGATCGCCCAGCACCCGGGCCAGTACGCCACCATCGAACTGACCCACGAGGGCGTGGCCGCGCTGAAAGACCGCCGCATCATTCTCCTCACCAAACCCATGGCCAAAGCCAAGGCCGGCGCGGCCCGCCGTGAACGGGCCGGGGAAATCCCCTGCGACGAGGCCCTCTTCGAAAAACTGCGCGGATTGCGCAAGAAGCTGGCCGACGAACGAAAAGTCCCCGCCTATATCATCTTTGGCGACACCACCCTCCGGGAAATGGCCCACTATTACCCGCTCAGCGAGGCCGAGATGGGCCGCATCAGCGGGGTCGGCACCAAGAAATTGTCCGAGTGGGGCGATATCTTCATCGCCCTCGTGCAGGAACACCTCGAAATCCACCCACGCATCCACTGGGGCGAATAACCCTCTTTTTCCCAAGGTGGAACGCGATCTCCGAGCGCGTTTGTCTTTCCAGACCCCTCAAACCCGCATCGACCGTCACTTTTTCAAAAACGGACCAAAGAATTGGACAAGCTCCCGGACCATGTCCGGATGGTTGAAATTGGCGTGGTCAACGCCGGGTTGTACCACCAAGCGGGAAGACAGGCCGTTCTTCACCAACGATTCGTGCAGCTTCTGGGAATGCCGTAGCGGCACAATGTCATCCCTGTCCCCATGGACGAAGAGAAACGGGGGCGCGTCCCCTTTTTTCACGTGGGAAAGCGGGCTGGCCAGCTCGGCCAGTTCTTTTTTCTCCCCGGGACTGCCCCCCAGGAGCGCGGCAATCATTTCCTTCGCGTTCTCTTGGGCGCCCATATCAAAGAGGTCAACCGGCGGACTGATACAACCCACGGCCAGGACCTTGCTGGACACATCCGTGTTGTCCCCCGTGTCAAAAACCCGGCTCTCCCCGGTCAAGGCCAGCAGGGCCGCCAGATGGGCACCCGCGGAGTGCCCCCAGACCACGAAGCGTTCCGGATCCAGGTTGAATTCGCCCGCATGCGCACGCAGCCAGCGGAGGGCGGCCTTCACATCCTCGATCTGCGCAGGGAAAAAGGCCTCGTTGGAATAGCGGTAATCCATCGCCGACAGGGCATATCCCTCGCGAATGAACGCCTCCATATTGACCGTATCCTCCTTGGTGACACTCGACCACCCGCCTCCATGGATATAAAAAACCAGCGGGATTTTTCCCTTCACACCCGGGGGAAGATGCAGGTCGAGTTGCAGCGACCGGCCATCGACCTTCTTGTAGTGGATCCCCTTGTAGGTTTCGATGTGCAACGCACCGCCGAAGCGTTCCCTGGAGGCATTCATGGCGGAAGCATGTTGAATCCAAGTGGCCAAGTCAATCCAGCCGGGACACAGGGCGGGGCATGGTTGGAAAAAAATCGACTCCACAGGTTCTGTTACCATACTTCGTTCTGCCGCATACCCATGGCCCAAAAAATGAATATTCCGATCCATCATATCCACACAAACTTCAAATCCATCGTCCACGCCCCCATTCTTTGTCTCGTCGCATTCCTGCTCGTCCCCCACCCCGCCCAGGCAGAACCCGGCAAAGTCAACCGCGATGCCTTCAAAGACATCACGTTTTCCCCGGAAATCATCAAGCTCGCCGCAGAGCAAAAACTCGCCTTCACCGGGGGCAACAAACTCCAGAATGGTCCCCAAAAACAGGCTTACGGCATTTATTTCAACGCCCTCATCACGGCGGTCAATCCCGGGGTCAAGACACCCGACGGCAAACCCGTCGCCGACATCCTCCTCGCACAAATCAAAGACCTCCTCGCCCCCGGCCACGAACCCAATGCCGGCGGCGGACTCAACGGCTGGACCCACAGTGCCATCGCCCAGGCCTTCCTCCTGGTCAAATCCACCCCCGAAGTCTGGTCCCGTCTCAGCGCCGACGAGCAAAACCGCATGGACTGGATCATGCGGGCTCTCGCCGTCGCCGGCCACTTCGGTTACGACGACGGAAACGACTACAAGACCTCGATGCACGCCGACGACAACTCCTACAAGAAGTGGAACCCCAACCACCGCCTTTATCTTTTTGTCGTCCTCGCCGCCTCCCAGTACTTCGGCCCCAAGGAACTCAACGAGATCTACACCTCGTTCGACTACGACGAATACATCAAAAAATTCGACGAGCTCGGTTTCTCCAACATCAAGGCCGTCTGGACCTGCTATAATTGGAAGCCCCTGATGGAAAATGGAGGCCCCTACCTGTCCCCGAAATCCAACAAGGAAATGGGAACCGGCACCGGCGTCAGACACCCCTTCGTCTATGAAAAACTCCCCCTGGAGAACATCGCCGACATCTTCGCACTGGCCGAGGAATACAACTACAGCGACACCGTAACAAACGGGATCGAGGGCAAATCCTGGATCCTCGACAACGGCAGTTCCCCCTTCCTCGGGCAATCCGGCATGATGCGCGAATTCAACAGCCACGACGCGTCCGGCATCCGCTCTTCGCTAACCTACTGCGAAGAAAACTTCAGTCCCTACACCATCATGTACGTCACCCTTGATGTCCTTGGCATTCTTCCCAAAGACTCCCCGCGCATCCAGGAGATCGGGAAAAGAATCGTCGTCGGAAACGGAGACTTCCTTTACAAAAGAGAAACCGGCTTCCACTCTTTCCAGCACGGGAAGGGTGCCGACTCGGTCAAAGGAGAATCCGCCAGGTGGCTTCCCTTCCCGATTGTCCTCGAGCTCTGGAACAAATGCCTCAAACCCCAACTGAGCGCTACCGGCAAATAGGCCCGCCGCCAAGCAAAGCAAACAGGACTTCACCCATGAAAAAACTCCTTCTCCCCGCATTCCTCGCGTTTCTAGCCATTCCCGCTTTCGCCGCCAGCTACCATGTGGACTTTGAAGCGGGCGACGACACCAAGGACGGCCTGGCTCCCGCTGCCGCCTTCAAACACGCGCCCGGCGACCCTGCCGCCACCGGCCAGGCGGCGGCCCTCAAACTGCAAGCCGGCGACACCGTCCTCTTCAAGGGCGGCGTGGTCTATCGGGGATCTGTGTCGGTGAAGGTTTCGGGCGAACCCGGCAAACCAGTCGTCTTCGACGGCAACACGGCCGACAAATGGGGCAAAGGCCCCGCCATCATCGATGGGGGAAAAACCGTCGACGGCTGGAAACGCTGCGCCTCGGCGGAGGAAGCGAAGGGCAACCCCCGCTGGGCCGAGATCTATTACGTCGATGTACCGCGGCCCAAAAACTACACCGACCTCAACCTCAGCGACCCCAAGACCTCCCTGCCCATCGCCCAGCACCCGAACCCCAAGGATTTCTTCTGGCAGGAACACATGACGAACTACCTGGTCTCCCCCTCCCTTCTGGAAGCCCCCGGCGCCGTACTCATCACCCCCGAACGCGGCACACGTGAGAACCGCGAACGTCCGCTGCGCAACCTGGTCATGGGCAATGGCAAGAATCTGGCGGTGGTGGACCCGGTCGCAGGTGGGGGATTCACCTTCACCCTGGATGCCCCCAAGGAAATCGTTGCCGTGGCCATGGCCCCCCAGCCCAAATACGCCGCCATCAATGAATTTCTTGTCCTGGGAGATGGCAAGGAACTGCTTCGCGCCAATTTGGCCAAAGACCAGAAGAACCTGCAGCGCTTCAACCTGCCCGCTCCCACCACCCTCACCAAGTTGACCATACGGCTCATTTCGGCCCACGAGGGGGAAAAAGGAACCTTCACCGTGCTCCGGCAGGTCGCCGCCTACACCCGCGATGACAAAGATGTCCTCCAGGGGCCCGATCTCATGACCTTCAGCGACCCCAAGAACCTCAACCAATCCGACGCCGGCTGGTATGATGGCATGGTTTTTGCCTATCATGGCGGTAACAACCACGTGCTCTACCTGCCCGTCAAAGGTTACAACCCCAAGACGGGAACCCTCACGCTGCCATTGACCGCCGAGCAACAATACAAGGAAACCCGCTACTGCCTGTTCAACTCCGTCCACCTCATCAACGCACCCGGGGAATACAGTGTCGAGAACACCGCCGATCCAAAAATTTCCCGCGTCTTCCTGCTCCCGCCCTCGGTGAAAGACGGCCAGCCGCTGGACATCGCCTCCTCGGCCGCCGCCTTCGGCTTCGAACTGGATTCCGCCAGCCACATCACCGTGCAGGGATTCATCATCCGCCGGCAGAACGGCTCGGCCCTCAGCGCCAAGGGTCCGGGAGCCGGCATCACGTTCCGCGACTGCGAGGCCACCCTGGTCCGGGGCACCGTGATCGCCGGCACCCGCATCGACGGCATTACCGTCGAGCGCTGCAACATCCACGACAATCCCGGCCACAGCAAGGGCATCGTGCTGCACACGTGCAGCAAGGCGGTCACCCGCGATTGCACCCTCGTGCGGAACACCAGCACGGCCCTCGATTACTACACCTGCTCCGATGGAATCGTTTCCGGAAACAAAATCTTCGAAAACCTGGGATCCCACGCCAACGGCCTCACCTTCTACGTCGGCAACAAGAACATGCTCGTCGAGCGCAACCATGTCGCCGGGGGCAACAACGCCCTGACCTTCCAGGAGGGTGAAAATCTGGTTTTCCGGAACAACATCCTGGATGGCAACGGCCAGTCCATGGTCGTCGGCATCTGGCCCTCCCAACCGCTCAAGAATGTCCAACTCCTCCACAACACCATCATCCGTTCGGACCAAGGTGCCGCCTACACCGTCGGCCTCTTTTCCAACATCAAGGCTATCGAGGGCCTGGTGGTCAAAAACAACATCATCGACGGGGTCTTCAGCGACAACGACGTCTTCCGGTCGCAGACCTTCAGCAACAACCTCTACACCCGCATCGGCAAGGACCAGGCCAAGGGAATATTGGGGAAGGACGAGATCGTCGAGACCGACCTGAAGAAAATCTTCGTCGATCCCGACAAGGATGATTTCCGCCTCCGCGAGGGCAGCCCCGCCCTGGGTGCCGGAACCGACGCCGGGGTCACGGAAAACTTCGAAGGCAAACCCCGCACCCCGGGCAAAGTCAACGTGGGCGCTTACTAAACGCCTCGCACTTCAGCGGTTCCCACAAGGAGCGGCGGTTTTCCAACCGCCGTGCCTTTCCTCGCCCAAAACGCATCCGAGGAAACTGTAAACACTCCAAATCCCGACAACCATGAACCAAGGGTAAGCGAAGATTCTAAATCCATTTTTCCATTAGTGATATTTAGGCTCAATAAACCGCCCCGATTTGGGTATCCGTTACCGTCCATTGGCCATTCACATATTCAACCGTATATGCCGTTTCACCACCAGCAAGCGGGGCGAATGCCGCCGAAGCCGTGACCACGGCTTTTGTCTTGTTGATATAATCCACTTTGATTATTGAAAACACAACGGCGGTGACACCCGTCTCGCGTTCGTAGTAAAACGGGGGGTCGCGACGCGGGTCAAAGTCGCAATCTGAAACGGGCCGCACTGTAAAAGGCAGTCCAGCACCGGCGGCCAACCACTCAGCACGCGGGCTCGCATAGATCGATTCCATAACGGGCTTTGACGGGGCAGAATCAAAAGTGGCCGGTCCGGCCAGAAAAACAACCGCACTGTGTTCGGTTGTGATTTTATGGAATTGATGATCGTGAAAGTAGCGGATGACCTCCAACACAACATCCGTCGTTGGGTCCACCTTCCCGCAGCCATAGAGCAAGACCAACAAAGCCAATGATGTAATTCGGCGGAACATCTTTTTCATATCAGGGTTTTCCGCCAGCAAGCGACAATCCCCCCAACCACGCCAGAAATTTCACGGACCAGTTGTCAGGCGGGAGACCCTGGGCGACCCAGCGGGAACTCAAGTGGCCGACGCCATGCCCGCCCTTGTCGTAGACCTCCAATTGCACGGGCACGCCCAAAGCCTCGAGTTGGGCCTTGATCGCCTGCGGTAATTCCACCGGCGCAATCTTGTCGTCGGCCGCATGGACCATAAACAACGGCGGTGTGTTTTTCGAAAACTGGAACGGGGAGGCGGTTTGTTTCCAATGCCACACCGAGCAGGCCACCACAAAATCCGGCCGGCAACTGAGCCGCTCAACGGGATCCTCCGCCCCGCTCTTGCCTTCGTCAAATTGTTCGGCCGAGGTCACCGCCAGGTTCGCCCCGGCAGAATAACCCAACACCCCGACCCTGGCCGGATCGATCTTCCATTCGGCGGCCCGGCTCCGCACCGTCCGCACTGCACGTTGGACATCCATCAGCGGGATACCCCGGTTTTCAGAATAAATTTTATTTGGCGGATTGGTCCGGTATTTCAACCCGATGACCGCAATCCCTTTGGCATTGAAGACTTGCGACGTGGCCAGCACATGGGTGTTCCAATCCAAAAGCCGGTAGCTGCCCCCCGGACAGATGATGATCGCGGTCCCGTTGCCTTTTCCTTCCGGGGGAAGATACGCCGTGATGGAAGGGATGGAGACGTTGTCGATATGGCCATTCGCCGTGGTATTTTCTGCAGGGGCGTTCTCGACGAATCCCGGCAGTTTGTCCGGCCACAACAGCACGGGCGAAGGTGCTTCTTCTCCACCCACCAAAACACCCGCCCCAAGGACGAATAGCAGGAGGACAAACAAGCCCGGACCGTCTACAGAATGCCGCAGATACATGGGATTATGCTGGACCGTCCCCGGCGCTATTCAATGCCCGGCTAACACCCCCCTTTTTTCTCGTCACTTGACATCGGGTTATTAGTGCATGAACTGTCCTGCGTGAGCTCCCCCTCCATTTCCCTCCATCGTTCGGTCAATGCCGCCTGGAAATCGGTCATCCCGCAAATGAAGCAACATCCCACCACATGGATCTGGATGAAAGGCCAACGGGAGGCCGTCGACTGCCACCTCCTGATGCGGAAAAGTTTCACCCTTGCAGGCAAACCCACGGGGGGCCAACTGGAGATCGGGGCCAACGACCAATACCGTCTGTACATCAACGGTCAATTGGTGGGCGACGGCCCGGCCCGCAGCGAGGTCCCCAACATCTACGTCGACCGCTATGAATTCCGGGAACTCCCCCTGCGCAAGGGGGAGAACGTCGTCGCCCTCCTGGTCCACAACACCATGATGCCGCAGCACGGCCAGTCGCTCTGCCCGGGCGGGGTCTGGCTGGAACTGGAGTGCACCATGAACCGCACCCGCTTCAAACTCACCACGGATTCGTCCTGGCGCGTGTCGCAGGCCCCCCAATATGCCAAGCCGGCACCCCGGCGTTTCTTCGCGGTGGGCTTCAACGAGAATTACCTGCCCTCCCTCGAACCCAAAAAGTGGAGCAGCCCGGGATTCGATGACACTTCGTGGGAGAAAGCGGTGGAAGTGGAAACTTCCTTCTTCAAGAACCTCATCCCCCGCCCGGTGCCGCGGGTCATTTTTGAATACTGGAAGCCCACCCAAATCCGCCGCTCCGGCAGGATCGGAAAACCCGACGGCATCCACGGCCTTGCCTTTGGTCGCTGCGTGAATCTGAAGCCGGGGAAAGAAGCCACTTTCACAACCTATCTCCATTCGGACAAGGCCCGGAAGGGGCTGTTCCGGTTCGGTGCAGACCACTGGTCGCGCGTAACCCTCAACGGCCAACAAATCTGGGAACAGGGAACACCCACCGCACACTTCCCCAACCACATGGAGAAAATCGCCGAGACCTACCAGCGCAAATCCTACGCCCATGGACAACGCCTCGAGGACTACACCGGCATGGTTTACGGAAACGGGATCCGGATGGAACCCCCCGGAAGTCCCGCAAAAACAAGCACGGAAAAGTCCGTCACCTTGAAGCGCGGTTGGAATGAAATCCAAGTGTGGATGTACCGTCCCGATCTCGCCTACGGGTTCGAACTCTGTTTCATCGATCCGGAGAAATGGACCCCGCTCCCGACAACCGCCTCGGCCACCCAGGATCTCCGCTCCCCGGGAACATGGAGCCTCATTCCCGCGGGGAAAAACACGAAGCCCCGGCTGGTCAAAACCCTCGACGCCGATATCCGTCCCTGGCTCGAACCCTCCCACCTGGCCGAATGGGATCCGCAGACCGGAAGCCCGAAATCTCCCCGGGGCGCCGATTCCCTTTTGGCCTCCCATAAGAAAACGGGCTCCCTGGTCCTCGCTCCCGGCGAATTCATCGAGTTCCAATTGCCGACCGACGGATCGGGATTCATCGACGTGGAAATGTCCGGCCCCAAGGGTTCGCTGGTCGATGTCTCCATCTCCGAGGCCCAGACGCCCCGCGGACGGATGCGGGCGATGTACAACGGGCTCTGGCAAACCGACCGCGTGACCCTCAGCGGGAAACGCGATCACTGGCAATCCTTCGACCGCCGCTCCGGCCGCTATCTATCCATCTGTGTCCGCCATGCGACGGGTCCCGTCGAAATCCGGCGATTCGGACTGCGTGCGCAGAAATATCCCGCCGACCGGGAAGGCACCTTCCAGTGTTCCGACTGGGTGTTCAACCGCATGTGGGAAGCCGGGGCCGCCTCGGTGAGGGCTTCGAGTTTCGATCTGGTGGAGGATTGTCCCACCCGCGAGAAAGCCCAATGGGAGCAGGACACTTACATCCGGATGTTTTTGATGGGCGTCCTCTGGGGCGACCTGCGCATGTCCGCCAAGGGCATCCGCGAATTCTCCGAGGACCAGAAGGCGGACCGCTGGGCCCGGCCCTGCGTCCCCTCGGGATATGGCGACAAACTGGTCGAGGGTTGCTTCCTCCTGCCGATTTGGATCATGGACCACTACCGCCTTTCAGGTGACCTCAGCATCCTCAAGGATTCCTTCCAGGCCGTCGAAAATCTCCTGGGCTACACGAAATCGCTGAAGGACAAATTTGGCTTCCCCCGTCCCCTGCCCGATCCCCGCAACATCATCTACATCGACTACACCATGCTGCCCACCGGTCGCTGCGGCGACACCATCGCGGTCATGCAATGCCACTATGTCATCGCCCTGGAAGAGGGCGCCCGCCAGGCCGACATCCTCGGCCAACCGGATAAGGCCGCGCTCTGGCGTCGCGAGGCCGGGGTCATGCGCGAAAAAATCCGGGAGTATTTCTGGGTGGAGAAAAAGGGCCTGTTCGTCGACGGCCTCCTCAAGGGCCGGCCGGGTGGAACGTTCAACGCCATCACGAATTACTGGATGCTGCTCTCCGGGGTGGCCACCCCGGAACAGGAGAAAAAAATCCTCGAACTCCTCTGGCCCGAACCCACGCGCGAGAACCTGGCCCACTGGCCGCGCGGCGAAAGCCCCTACTCGAAGTTCTTCACATCAGAGGTGTTGCTCCGGCGGGGCCTTTGGCAACAGACCTTCACCTCGTGGCGGGGTTACTACGGGCACATGCTCCGACATCCGGAGTCGTGGTGCGTTCCGGAAATGTGGAGCCGCCAGTGGTCGCTGAAGGAACCGATCCCGCGCAACAGCCTGGTCCACGCCTACGGCATCGGACCGATGGCGCATCTGGCCTATTATGTGGCGGGCGTCCGCCCCCTCGAAGGATCGCCGGGCGGCATCCTCTGGGAACCCATGCCGGGCGACCTCGCCTGGCTGAAAGCCTCCCTTCCGATCACCGGCACCGACCACATGGTCGGCGTGGCGTGGACGACAAACCCATCCGGCGGACGGCACCTTGTCCTCCAGCGGCCCCGCGGAATGACCGTCCAGGCCAGCGACAAATACCTGGCCCCGGGCGACCGCATGACGATTCTGGATTGTTAAGTAACCAACCCCCATCCACATCATGAGCAAAATCACAGTCCTTGATGGACACACCCTCAATCCCGGGGACCTGAGCTGGATTCCTCTTTCCAAACTCGGACCGTGTACCATTCACGATCGCACCCCTGCGGCAGAAACGGTCAAGCGGTCCCTCGACGCGGAAGTTCTCCTGACCAACAAAGTCGTCCTCGACGCGGCCGTCATTTCGCAATTGCCCGCGCTCCGTTACATCGGCGTGATGGCCACCGGCACCAACGTCGTCGACATCGCGGCCGCCCGGGAGCGATCCATCACGGTGGCCAACGTCCCCGGTTACGGGACACGTTCCGTAGCGCAGACCACTTTCGCCCTCCTGCTCGAGCTGGCCCACGGCATCGGCGGTCACTCCCGGGGCGTGCGGGCCGGCGATTGGTCGCGCCAGCCGGATTTCTCCTACTGGAACCAGCCGTTGGTCGAACTCGACGGTCTGGCTCTGGGTCTCGTCGGATGCGGGGATATCGGACGGGTGGTGGCGGATATCGCGCGAAGTTTCGGTATGCGCGTCCTCGTCCACAAAAGACATCCCGACCCCGCACTCACGGGCATGCAATTCGTCGACCTCGACACACTTTTCCGCGAAAGCGATGTCATCAGCCTCCATTGCCCGTTGACGCCGGAAACCAGGGAGCTGGTGAATGCCCGTTCGTTGGCGCTCATGAAACCCTCGGCCTTCCTCATCAACACCGCCCGCGGACCGTTGATCCACGAACCGAGCCTCGCCGACGCCCTCAACAACAACCGGATCGCCGGTGCGGCCCTCGATGTCCTCTCGGCCGAACCCCCACCCCCGGATCACCCGCTCCTCGCGGCAAAGAACTGCCTCGTGACGCCCCATTTCGCCTGGGCCACCCGGGCCTCGCGCGAACGCCTCATGGCCGCCACGATCGCGAATGTCGCCGCCTTCCTCGTCGGCAAGCCACAGAATGTGGTTTCTTAAACAAAGCTGGTGGTCCGGGCTCCCGCGATTTACGGCTCTTGCGTCTAGAAATAGATTCGCCCGTGTAATCTTCCGTTGATATCCCCATTTTGTAATGTTATGAATACTTCGCTGATGCACAAAAGCCCTCACCGGCTGGTATGTCTTTCCCATGGGGAATTCCTTCCCATGCACCTTCCCTCCATCCGGTAAACCCGCTGCAGAAATTTCCCATGTCCAACCAGACCGATGGCCCCATTCCTTCCGGCAAATCGGTCCAAGCCACGCATCATTCCACACGCCGCCGGTTCATGATTGCCTGCGGCGCGGGGGCGATGGCCCTGGGAATGGCCGGGCTGAAGATGCGTTCTGTCTTTGCGGCGAAACCATCGTCATCGTCCTCAGACGGTCCACTGGAAGGACTCCCATTCACCCGCCGGACCTCGCGCGCACTCGGATCCGACATCTCCATGCTCGTCCTCCATGGGGATCCGACCGCGGGCGAAAAAGCCCTTGATGAGGCCTTTGCCGAAATTTCCTGGGTGGAACAGGTGATGAGCCTTTACCTTCCGCAAAGCCAGGTTTCCCAACTCAATGCCCGGGGGGTGCTGAAAAATCCGGATCCCTATCTCGTGAGAATTCTCCGGGAATCCCGTGCCTTGTCGGAGCAAAGCACGGGCGCCTTCGATATCACCGTCCAATCCCTCTGGACCCTTTACGCCAACGCGCAGGGCAACGGGAGCCTCCCCACTCCCGGGGCCATCGAGGCGGCACGCAGGCAGGTGGACTGGCGCGGCATTTCGGTCTCACCGGATGAAATCCGCTTCCATCACAAGTCGATGACCATCACTCTCAATGGCATTGCCCAGGGGTTCGCCGCCGACCGCGCCATGGAGGCGCTCAAGAGACACGGCATCCGGCACGCCCTGGTGAATGCGGGTGAAATTTCCGCACACGGCCGGAAAGCCGCCGGCGGCCCCTGGACGGTGGGCATCCAGCATCCACGGCAAAAGGACTCCTATCTGGGGCTGGCCGGACTGGACGACCGGTGCCTGTCGACGAGCGGCGATTACGAAACCGCGTTCTCACCCGACTTCACCCACAACCACATCTTCGATCCCGCGACGGGCCGCTCGCCGGAAGTTTTCTCCAGCGTGACGGTGGTGGCCCCGGATGCCACCACGGCGGACGCCCTGTCCACGGCCATCTTCGTGCTCGGACCCGAGCGCGGTCTTGCACTGACGGGCAAAACCCCCGGAACCGATGTCCTGATGGTCATGAAAGACCAACGCACACTGGCCACGCCATCCTTTCCCTGGTGTCCCGAAAGCTTCCGCAAAACCGAGACCGGCCAAAGCTGATGCACCCCACGGCAACACCCACCACCATCCCGAACCCCGCGTACCGGTTGCGGTTCCGGTTCGCGGCTGTGTGCTGTTGTGTGCTGGCGTTCGCCCTGCAGGCATCCGGGGCGGGCTCCGAGTGCATCCTGGTCAACGCCGTCACCTCGGATGTCGCGGGACAGAAAGTCGAGCTGGCCGCAGGACAATGCGTCACTGTGGTGGGCCGGCTCAATGGGATGGCCATGATCCGCGTCACGCTCCCCAACGGAAGCGTGGGCATGATTCAAACGCCGGAAACCAACGTCCAGTCGAAACCGGCCGCGCCCACGGAAACAGCGGCATCCAAACCTACCGCACCAAGGAGGAAGCAGATGCCTTGATCGAAGAAGCCGGAAACACGAAACCCGATTGGTGGGATTCGACCCCCATGAATATACCAACCGGCCTGGATCTGACTTGGCAGGTCAAGGGTGGCGCAAAAAATGACCCGGGCGCCTACATCTGGAATGTCATCCATCCGAACCCGGGCAAGTGGAAGGAAGGGGTCAAACTCCTCCAACATTCCGTCAGCCTCTGCAAAGGGGATACCGTCGCCCAGCAAAAAGCCGCGGGAGGCATCGCGGGTATCTATGCGGAAATGCTCGGCGACTATGCCCGCGGCGCATTTTGGGCGAAAAAAGTACCCCACCGCATCATCGCGCTCATCCACTGCTACATGAAATTGGACTGCCCCTCGGCCGCCGCCGACCTCCTGCGGAGCATGGGATCCGACCAGACCCGGAACGGGCAGGCGATCAAACTCTGGGCGGAACTCGGCGACCTGAAAACCGCCCTGGAATGGGCCGAGGCCCTCGCACCCAACGACCCCACCGTGGCCTATCTCGCCGCTGGCGATGCCTGCCGCTACCACGGGAAAATTCCCGAGGCCCTCGCTTACTATCAGAAAGTCCTGGGCGTGACAAAGCAGGTGCAACGCGACGACCCCGTGAATAAAAAACGGGCCGCGGCCAGCATTGAGGCCATCAAACTGTTCGACAGCCTCGACCTCGCGAAGATCGATGACGGCACCTACAAATCCGACAGCATCGGATACGCCGGCCCCCTGGAGGTATCCGTCACCGTCAAGGACCACCGGATCGAATCTGTCAAAGTCGGCAAACACCAGGAGAAACAATTCTACAGCTCCCTGGTCGATGTGCCGCCGCAGATCATTGCCAAACAATCCGTAAAAGGCATTGATACCACCACAGGAGCCACCGTTACTTCCGAAGCCATCATTAACGCTTCCGCAAAGGCACTCGCAGGCGCGCAGAAATAATTCCGCAACGCCTGCCGCACCCATCTTGGGGCACCACCATGCGACTGGATCTCTTTTTACCCCTCCTCAAGCGCCCCAAACCCGGGCGCGACCGGATGATAGCGCGCCCGCTTCGCAACCTGGCGGCCGGATTTCTTCCGGACCGGTTGTTCTCCCAAACCGCCGCCAAAATCCAACCCGGCTTGGTACGGAGGATCCTCAAATCCATCGGTCCAACCTGGCTTTCCTCGCCGGTCCGCCGCATCGTCCAGGCTGTCTGCTTTCTGGCTTTTCTCTGGCTGTTCTTCTATGTGTGCTGGCCTTATGGCGGCAAGGACCACGCGGCGGACATGGCCGGACGCGCGCTGATCCCG
>Ga0075012_10002536_pt1 | contig 17918 bp, 14 predicted proteins | sample All_14_2_FD_71474 | JGI IMG/M metagenome (GOLD analysis project Ga0075012, IMG submission 71474) | Freshwater microbial communities in response to fracking from Pennsylvania, USA - Allegheny Zone_MetaG_DW_15 | ecosystem: Environmental > Aquatic > Deep subsurface > Groundwater > Drilled... | reverse complement strand
GTGATCGAGTTCGCGATCGACTGCAGCACCATCGTCTTGCCGGCCTTGGGTGGCGACACGATGAGTCCGCGCTGGCCCTTGCCGATCGGCGCGACCAGATCGATCACACGAGCAGTGAGGTTGGAAGCGTCGGTCTCCAGTCGCAGCCGCTCCTGCGGGTAGAGCGGGGTCAGCTTGGAGAACTCCGGCCGGTTGCGCAGTGAGTCCAGATCGCCGCCATTGACGGTGTCGATGCGCACGAGCGGATTGAACTTCTCGCGACGGTCGCCTTCTTTCGGCTGCTTGGTAGCGCCGGTGAGCGCATCGCCCTTGCGAAGTCCGTGCTTGCGCACCATGGACAGGGAGACGTAGAGGTCATTGGGCCCTGGCAGGTAGCCGCCGGTGCGCAGGAAGGCGTAGTTCTCCAGCACGTCGAGGATGCCCGCGACGGGAACCAGGATGTCGTCCTCGCCGACCTCGATGTCAGCTTCGCTGTAGCCATTGCGTCGGTCTGCGTTGTTGCTGTTGCCGCCACCGCCGTTGTTGTTGCGCGGACGATCACGGAAGCGCTCGCGGCCACGACGACGACTGCGTGAGCCTTCGCCATCACGATCGCCACCACGGTCATTGTCATCGCGGGGACGGTCATTGCGCGGCTCACGATCCTCGCGCGGACGATCGTCGCGGGGACGGTCATTGCGCGGTCCACGATCCTCGCGGGGACGGTCATTGCGCGGCTCACGATCACGCTGCTCGCGAGGCTCGCGCCCGTCACGAGGCTCGCGGGACTCGCGTGGCTCACGGTCGCCACGGGGCTCACGCGTCTCACGCGCATCTCGCGTCTCTCGCGGAGCCTCATCGGAGGCGTGCCCGGAGTCGCCTGGCTGAGCGGAGGTGCCGTTCTGTCCTTGCTGGCCGGCCGACTCCGAGGAGGAGCGGCGGCTGGCGCCCTGGCGGTCGGCGATTGCGGCGACGAGATCGCCCTTGCGCATGCCACTGGCACCGGAGATGCCCATCTGGTTTGCCATGGCCTTCAGCTCTGGCAGCAGCATGGAAGAGAGGCTGTCGCCACGCGGCTTGCGCGTGGCTGCCGTTGTTTCAGTCACGAATTGAGATTCCTTTGACTCGTAAGAAACTCCAGTGGAGACCCGTACAGGTAGTTGTCCGGATTCACAGGTGAGAAGCGGTGCGCTGTGCGGGGAAAACGTCAGCTGACTTCCGCGACGCTGGAGTTGTCCAGAAGTGTAGCACTGAGGTGGCTCAGGAGCCCGGCACTGGGTCCACATGGGCACCGCGGCTCGCGATCGGCAGTTCCTCGACTCGCCAGTTCGCGCCGGCCGCAACTTGCACCGCATCCGCCTGGTCGGAGCCGGCAAGCACCAGCACGGTCGGCCCGGCACCGGAGATTGACGCGGCCAGGCCATCGGCCCGCAGTTGATCGATCAGCTCCATCGATGGCGCATACATCGCGCGTCGCGCCTCCTGGTGGAGACGATCCTCCGTCGCTTCGAGCAGGTACGCAGGGTCGATGGTGATGGCATGGACGAGGAGTGCAGCACGCGCGATGTTGAAGGAGCTGTCGACTCGGGAAACCATTGCAGGCAGAGCACTTCTGGCCTCTGCAGTCGGGACCTTGAATTCCGGGATCGCCACGATGGCCCGGATGCTGGGGTGCGCCTGCTGGCTGACGACGAGCGCCCGTCCTGCACTCATCCACGCAGTCGTGAACCCTCCGAACAGGGCCGCAGCCAGATTGTCCGGGTGCGGTTCGAGTTCGAGCGCGAGTTGCAGGAGATCCTGGTCGGTGAGCAGGGAGTCCCCCGCCGAGTGCAGGCCTCGGGCCAGCACCAGGCCGCCGATGATCGCCGCCGCGGACGAGCCGAGCCCGCGCCCGTGCGGGATGGCATTGGTGCAGCGCAGGACGAAGCCCGTGGGGCGGACGTCCATGGCGGAGAAGGCCAGGGCCATGGAACGGGCGACCAGGTGCGAGGAGTCCAGGGCTACCTCGCCGAGCCCCTCTCCCTCGACCTCGATGAGCACCCCTGCATCGTCGGAGACCATTGCCGTGAGCGAGTCCTCCAGGCCCAGGGCCAGCCCGAAGCTGTCGAAGCCCGGACCGAGATTGGCCGAGCTTGCTGGCACGCGGACGCGCACCGGCGCACTGCGCCACGGGCTCATCAGTCAACCAAGCCCAGGGCCTGGGCCGCCGCTCGGGCGTCCGCGGGCACGATGACTGGCTCCTTGGCGCCCTGCATCGCCCAATGCGGATCCTTCAGGCCATTGCCGGTGAGCGTGCAGACGACCAACTGCCCTGCGTCCAGCTGCCCTGCCGCATGCAGCTTGATCAGCCCCGCCACGCTTGCCGCGCTCGCCGGCTCGCAGAACAGCCCCTCCCTGCTTGCCAGCAGGTGGTAGGCGCGCAGGATTTCCTCATCGGTCACCGAATCGATGACTCCGCCTGATTCGTCACGCGCGGTGATCGCCTGCTGCCAGGAGGCCGGGTTGCCGATGCGGATGGCGGTGGCGATGGTCTCCGGATTCTGGATGGGCATGCCCAGCACCAGCGGCGCCGCGCCCGCTGCCTGGAAGCCCCACATCCGCGGGGTCGTGGCGGCCACACCGTCGCGCGCGTACTCGCAGTAGCCCTTCCAGTAGGCAGTGATGTTGCCCGCGTTGCCGACCGGCAGGCAGTGGATGTCCGGCGCACGCCCGAGCATGTCGACGATCTCGAAGGATGCAGTCTTCTGTCCTTCGATTCGTGCCGGGTTGACGCTGTTGACGAGTGCCACCGGGTAGTTGTCCGACAGTGATCGGGCAAGGGTCAGGCAGTCGTCGAAGTTGCCCTCGACCTGCAGCAGGGTGGCACCATGCACGATCGCCTGCGCGAGCTTGCCCATGGCGATCTTGCCCTCAGGCACCAGAACCGCGCATCCCATGCCTGCCTTGACGGCATAGGCCGTGGCGCTTGCGCTGGTGTTGCCAGTCGAGGCACAGATGACAGCCTTGGCGCCATCCTCGGCCGCCTTGGAGATAGCCATCGTCATGCCGCGATCCTTGAAGGAGCCAGTCGGATTCGCGCCCTCGTACTTCAGCCAGACATCGCAGCCCAGGAGCTCGCTCAGCGCTGCGGCCTGCACCAGCGGAGTGCCGCCTTCGCGCAGGGTGATCACCGGAGTGCTCGCGGTGACCGGCAGGCGATCGCGGTACTCCTCGATCAGCCCGCGCCATTGATGTGCCACGGCTATGCCTCACCCTCGACGCGCATGACCCCCGCAATGGCGGTCACGATCGGCAGCTTGCGAAGTCGGTCGACCGTCTCCTGCAGTGCACCATCGCTTGAGCGATGGGTGCGCACGATCAGTCCGGCACCATCGCCATGACCGTCCTGCCGCACCACCTGGATGCTGACCCCGCTGTCGGCGAAGGCCTTGGCGATGCTGGCAAGGGCTCCGGGCTGATCAGCGACGACGAGATTGACGTAGTAGCAGGTCAGCGCCTCGCTGATCGGCAGCACTGGCAGCTGCACATCAGCACTCTCACCCCAGCCGGTCGAGCCGGTGAGTCGATTGCGGGCAGCCACCACAACGTCACCGAGCACAGCTGAGGCCGTTGGGGCGCCACCAGCACCTCGACCATAGAACATCAGCTCGCCGGCGGCCTCCGCCTCGATGAACACGGCATTGAATGCATCACGCACGCTGGCAAGCGGGTGCTCGCGCGGCACCATCGTGGGATGCACGCGGACGATGACGCCACGATCATCGTCAACGCGCTCGGTCACTGCCAGCAGCTTGATGACGCAGCCCAGGCTCTTGGCCGCGCGAATGTCGTTCCTCGTGATGTGCGTGATGCCCTCGCAGTGGACATCCTCACGAGTCACGTGCGTATGGAATGCGAGCTCGGCCAGGATCGCGGCCTTGGACGCCGCGTCGTGACCCTCGACGTCAGCAGTCGGATCGGCCTCGGCGTAGCCCAGCGCCTGCGCCTCGGCAAGGGCGTCCTCGAAGGAGGCATCGTCCTCATCCATCCTGGTGAGGATGTAGTTCGTCGTGCCGTTGACGATGCCCATGATCTTGGTGACGTGATCGCCCGACAGCGACTCCTGCAGCAGTCGGACGATGGGAATGGCCCCAGCCACGGAAGCCTCGAAGAAGATGTCCACGCCCTCGGCCTCTGCCGCCGCATACAGCGAGGCCCCGTCTGAGGCGAGCAGGGCCTTGTTGGCCGTCACCACGCTCGATCCGGACTTGATCGCTGCCAGGATGAGCGACCTGGCCGGCTCGATCCCGCCCATCAGCTCCACCACGATGTCCGCCCCCGAGGTGGCCACGGCCATTGCGTCGTCGGAGAGGAAGGAATCGGGAATATCGCGCTTCTTGGACAGATCGCGCACCGCGACCTTGGTCAGCTTCAGCGAGGTGCCCATCCGGATGTGCAGATCGGTGTCCCGGTCGGTGAGCAGCCGGGCCACCTGGGATCCGACGGTGCCGCCGCCGAGCACGGCCACCGTGACGGGGCGCGCGGGTTCAGCCGGTGACATGAGGACTCCTGGTGGGGCGGTTGTGGTCCCCTAGCCTCTCAGGTCTGGTCGGCGAACCGCGCATTGGCACAGGCCACTGGCCCGGCGGCCCGCCAATTGGGGACGCCAGCGCGCCGCGCGCGTCCCACACTCGATTCCGGCGAACTCCTAGCCTGCGAGAAGCACGTTCCTTCTGACAAGGAGTCCGTATGAATCTCATGACCAGAAGACTCATTGCTGAGGCAGTGGGCACCTTCCTCCTGGTATTCCTCGCGGTGGGTGCAGCGGTCTTCGGCATCTCGGCAAAGGTCGGCATCGGTGCGGGCGGTCCCGGCAACGGCATCGTCGGCGTCGCCCTGGCCTTCGGCCTGGTGCTCCTCGGCATCGCCTATGCCTTCGGCCCGGTTTCGGGTGCGCACGTGAATCCAGCGGTCACGCTGGGCATGCTCCTGGGACGCCGGATGCCCACCAATGAGGCTGTGGGCTACTGGATCGCGCAGTTCGCCGGCGCAATCGCCGCCGGAGCAGTCCTGAAGCTGTTCGTCTCGTCCTTCGGCGTCACCGACTACACCGGTGGCCTCGGCACCAACAACTACGACAATGGCAGCATCGACATGGGCGGGGCGTTCCTGCTTGAGGTCATCATGACCGCCGCATTCGTCCTGGTGATCCTCCTGGTGACCGAACGCGTGGCGGCACCGGGATTCGCCGGCATTGCCATCGGACTGACACTGACCCTCGTGCACCTGGTCGGCATTCCGCTGGATGGCACATCAGTCAATCCCGCTCGGTCATTGGGACCAGCGCTGTTCGCCGGCGGCGACGCCTTGGGCCAGGTGTGGCTGTTCATCGTCGCCCCGCTTGTCGGCTCAGTGGTTGCGGTGATCGTGTGGATGGCCACCCGGACCTCCGCACCCGAGCCTGAGCAGCTGGTGGCAGGTTCGGAGCGCGAATAGCGATCTCAGCACTCCTGCTGGCACTGGACCTTCGGCTCAGGCGCCGGGATCCAGTGCCAGCAGATCGTCAAGGGTCTCGCGACGCAGCACGATCGATGCGATCCCGTCACGGACGCTGACGACCGCCGGCTTGGGCACGTAGTTGTAGTTCGACGCCAGCGAGCGGCAGTAGGCGCCGGTCGCGGCGACGACGAGCAGGTCACCGGGCACGAGGTCACCCGGCAGCCAGGCGTCACGCACCACGATGTCGCCACTCTCGCAGTGCTTGCCGACGACTCGCACCAGCACGGGTTCGGCATCCGACGTGCGCGAGGCCAGTTCCACGGTGTACTCGGCGTCGTAGAGCGACGTGCGGATGTTGTCGCTCATTCCGCCATCGACTGAGACATACGTGCGCACGCCGTCGTCTGTCTGCACCTGCTTCACCGTGCCGACCTCGTAGAGCGTCACGCCGGCCTGGCCGACGATGGCGCGCCCGGGCTCGAAGGCCAGCACAGGCACCGCGATCCCATGCCGGGCACACTCGGTGATCACCGCGTCAGCCACCTGCTCGGCCAGGGCGCCGATCTCGAGCGGATCGTCGTCGACCAGGTAGGCGATGCCCATGCCGCCGCCCAGATCCAGTTCAGCGCAGCCGATGCCGAACTGCGCTGACATCTGGCCCATGAAGGCGACGATCCGGACCGCGGCCTCCTCGAAGCCGTGCGCATCGAAGATCTGCGAGCCGATGTGCGAATGCAGTCCACGGAACTCAAGACTGGGCAGCATGGCTATGCGCAGGAGTGCCTCCTGTGCCGCGCCGGATGCGACGGAGAAGCCGAACTTCTGGTCCTCGTGGGCCGTGGCGATGAACTCGTGCGTGTGCGCCTTGACCCCGATCGTCACGCGCACCAGGACGGGCTGCACCACACCGGCGCGTGATGCCGCGTCAGCGACCCGGACGATCTCCTCGTACGAGTCGATGACGATGCGCGACACCCCTGCTGCGATCGCCGTCTCGATCTCGATCATCGACTTGTTGTTGCCGTGCAGCAGCAGATCGGCTCCAGGAACCCCAGCGCGCAACGCGACGGCCAGCTCTCCACCGGTGGCCACGTCCAGGCCCAGTCCCTCCTCGTGCACCCAGCGGGCAACCGCGGTGGCGAGGAAGGCCTTGGCTGCGTAGTAGACGGTGCTCGCCCCCACCTCGGTCGCAGCCTGGCGGTAGGCGCGGGCACGCTCGCGGACCGCATCCTCATCGAGCAGGAACAGCGGAGTGCCGAACTGGGCCGCTGCATCGCGAACGTCGATTCCACCGATGCTGAGTGCGCCGGTGGAGTCGCGAGCAGCCGACGGGGGCCAGACATTGGACACGTGCGAAGGCTAGGGCATGCAGGAGGGCGTACTACATGCGCTCAGGCGTGCTCACGCCGAGCAGTGTCAGGCCATTGGCAAGGGTCTGACGCGTGGCGGCGCACAGCCACAGCCGAGCCACGTGCTCGGCGGAGGTGTCCTCATCGCCGCGGGGCAGCACCCTGCAGGCGTCATAGAAACGGTGATAGGTCGTCGCGAGCTCTTCGAGATAGCGTGCGACCCGATGCGGCTCGCGCAGTTCTGCAGCCGTGGCCACGATGCGCGGCAGCTCGCCAAGGGCGCCGAGCAGTTCGTTCTCGCGCTCATGGGCCAAGAGGCCCGGATCGAACTGCGCACCAGCCCAGTCGATGCCGAGATCAGCTGCATTGCGGAGCACTGATGCGATTCGGGCATGGGCGTACTGGACGTAGTACACAGGGTTGTCATTGGTGTGCCGCGCGATGGCCTCGAGGTCGAGGGTCAGAGGCGAGTCGACTGGGTGCCGGATGAGCGAGTAGCGGGCAGCGTCCACGCCGACTTCCTCGACCAGGTCCTCCAGGGTGACGATCGTGCCGGCCCGCTTGGACAGCTTGACCTCCTCGCCGCCCTTGGTGATCTTGACCAGCTGGCCGATCAGCACCTCGGCTGCGCCTGCATCGTCGCCGTAGCACTGTGCCACCGCCTTGAGGCGATTGACGTAGCCATGATGATCCGCTCCCAGCAGGTAGATGCAGGTGATGAAGCCGCGCTGCCGCTTGTCGACGTAGTAGGCAGTGTCTGATGCGAAGTAGGTCAGCTCGCCATCGGCCTTGACCAGCACCCGGTCCTTGTCGTCGCCGAAATCGGTCGTGCGCAGCCAAGTGGCGCCATCGAGCTCGAACACATGGCCCTGCTCGCGAAGCCGGGCGAAGGCCAGTTCGACCGCCTTGCTCTCGTGCAGGGCTCGCTCCGAGGCCCAGACGTCGAAGTGGGTGCGGAACAGCTCGAGCACCCGCTGCTGCTGGGCCAGCTGGATTCGGTACGCCGCCTCCCTGAATCCTGTTGCCCGCTCGGGATCCGGGAGTTCGAGCAGCATCGGCTCCGCAGCCAGCACCTGCGCGGCCAGGTCGACGATGTAGCCGCCGTGATAGCCACCGTCCGGAACTGGCTGGCCCTGGGCTGCTGCCAGGACCGAGAGCCCGAACTTGTCCATCTGGACGCCGCGGTCATTGATGTAGAACTCCGACGTGACGTCAGCGCCAGCTGCGTCCAGCACCTTCGCCAGCGCACTGCCCACTGCCGCCCACCGCGTGTGCCCCAGGTGCAGGGGTCCGGTGGGATTGGCCGAGATGTACTCCACATTGATGCGCTGTCCGGCCAGTGCGCTCCCCCGGCCGTAGTCCGAGCCCTGCGCGAGGATGCTGCGCGCAAGCTCGCCCTGGGTGGCGCTGTCGAGCCGGATGTTGATGAACCCGGGACCAGCGATCTCGGCTGTGCTGATGCCGTCGACCTGGACGATGCGCGCTGCAATGGCCTGTGCCAGTTCACGCGGAGCGACACCAGCGGACTTGGCAAGGGTCAGGGCGATGTTCGTCGCGTAGTCGCCATGATCGCGCGATCGTGGCCGCTCCACATGCACGGAGTCCGGGAGCTGGATCGCCATGCCGTCCTGCGCCTGCACCTCGCGCAGCACGTCCAGCAGGGCTGCGGCGAGGGCATCAGGAGTCACCGCGAGAGCGTACCGAGCAGCCAGACGACGAAGGACTCCCACCACACGGATGGGAGCCCTTCTGCTCGACCCTTATCCCCCGATTCGAGTCACGCTCATCTTCACCCCGGCGCTGCGGCTGCGCCAGCGGTCTGCGCGCGCCTGTGGACAGTGCTACTCGGCCGCAAGCCGGACGCGCGCCTCCTGCAGTTCCTGCAAAGTCTGCTCGTCGACCTTCGGGTACTGCGGATCGATCTCCTGCAGGGTGTGCAGCACGATCGCGCTGGTCACCAGCCTGGTGACCCACTTGTGATCAGCAGGGACGACGTACCAGGGTGCCCACGTGGTGCTGGTGTTGCTGACCATCGCAGAGAATGACTTGCGATAGGCATCCCAGTAGCCACGCTCGTGGAGATCGGCCGGCGAGAACTTCCAGTTCTTCTCCGGCTCGTCGATGCGTTCCAGGAAGCGCTTGCGCTGCACGTCCTTGGAGAGGTTCAGGAAGATCTTCACGACCTGCGTCCCGCTGTCAACCAGGTGCCGCTCCCACTCATTGATCGCGTGATAGCGGCGCGTCCACAGCGCATCAAGGTCCTTCACGCGGTCGGCCGGGGGCCAGATGAGCTCCGGGTGCACTTGAGTGACCAGCACGTTCTCGTAGTGCGAGCGATTGAAGATCGCAATGCGTCCCAGTTCGGGGAGCACGAGCTGATGACGCCAGAGGAAGTCATGTGCGCGCTCCTCGACGGACGGCGCCTTGAAGGAGTGCACTTCCACGCCCTCGGGGTTCAGGCCGCTCATCACGTGCTTGATGGTGCCGTCCTTGCCGGCAGCATCCGTCGCCTGGAACACGATGAGCATGGCGTTGGAGTTGGCCGCGTAGAAACGGTCCTGCAGTGCAGTCAGCTCATCCAGCACCAGGACATGCGCCTGCTCACTGGCGATCTTGTCGAAGTGCTTTGGCATCAAGGCGGAGTCGAAGTCCTTGTCCAGGTCCACTGTGCGGCCGGGCTCGACCTGGCATTCGCGCACGACGGCGCGCCACTCGTCCTTGGTCAGCACTGCAGATGACTCACTCATGCGTCGTTGGCCTCTCCTCGGTGAGATGCATCTGCATCTCGGCGCCCAGCAGCACTCCCATGAAGGACAGGTAGAGCCACAGCAGCACCACCATAGGCGCCCCGAAGGCCGCAATAGCGGCGCCGATCGTGGTCGAGAACCCGACGTACACGCCGACTCCGGCGCTGACGCCGAGGAACCACGCGGCCACGGCCACGGCGATCGGAGACCGCCAGGTGACCGGGGCCGCTCGGCTTGGCCCCCATCGGAAGACGCCCAGGACGAACAGCCAGGAAACGACCGCGAACAGCACCCAGTCGATCCAGCCCACGCCCGTGCTGAAGTGCACCTCCGGAAAGCCGAGCGCCCGGGCAAGTCGCGGCAGCAGGGTCAAGGCGAGCACGACGCCGATCAGGATCAGCAGGCCGACCAGGGTGATGATGGCGTCGCGCACTCGGCCAAGCAGGTCCGGGCGGTGCCCGATGAAGCCGAAAGCCCGATCCAAGGCCAGCCGAAGAGCCGTGATGGCCTTGGAGGCCGCATAGATGGCGATCAGCAGGCCGATGATCGAGGCGAGGGTGAGCGCGCTTGCCGAGGAACTGGTCACCACGCTGACGACCGAGTTGGTCACCTCCTGCAGCTGGGTGTCAGCGTCGGGCAGCCGGCTCAGGATCGACTCGATGGCTGCCTGGGTGTTCTCTGGTCCGATGATCGCCCCCGCGACCGCACCCACAGCCACGGCAGCCGGCGCGATCGCCAGCAGGACGAAGTAGGCCATGCCGCCGGCGGCCAGGGATCCCTGGTGTGCGGTGTACCTGTGGAAGACCGCGCTGCCAGCTGAAGTCACGGAGGCCAGTTGACTGCGCACCTGCCTATCGTGTCAGTGGAGCACCCCGCTGCTAGCCTGACCCACGTTTGCCTCCGTAGCTCAGGGGATAGAGCAGTGGTTTCCGGTACCGAAGGTCGCAGGTTCGATTCCTGCCGGGGGCGCAATGAACAGCAGTGAAGCAACAACCGAGGTGAAGTCGCGCGATCGGGTGCACTTCGCCTCGGTCACGCACAGCTACTACCCGTACATCGTCGGCGTGTTCGTGGGCATCCTGATCATCTCGAACATCGCCGCCACCAAGCTGATCAGCTTCGGACCGGCGATCCTGGATGGCGGGGCCTTCCTCTTCCCGCTGGCCTACATCATCGGCGACATCCTCAGCGAGGTGTATGGCTTCAAGGCCGCACGTCGCGCGATCCTGCTCGGCTTCGCCATGGCGATACTTGCGGCGCTGACGTTCTGGGTCGTGCAGATCTCCCCCGCACCAGGCGCCTACACCAATCAGGAGGCATACGAGGCGGTCCTGGGCTTCGTGCCGCGAATCGTGCTGGCCAGTGTCTGCGGCTACCTGGCGGGGCAGCTGCTGAACTCCTATGTGCTGGTCAAGATCAAAGAGCGCACCAAGGAGAAGCACCTGTGGGCCCGCCTGATCGGCTCGACTGTCGTCGGCGAGCTCGCCGACACTGTCGTCTTCTGCACCGTGGCCTTCTACGGCATCATCACCGGAGCTGAGTTCGCCAACTACGTCATCGTCGGCTACTTCTACAAGACGCTCCTTGAAGTGGTGCTGCTGCCGATCACGTATCCGCTGATCGGCTTCATCAAGCGCCGCGAACCGACCTACGACCTGGCTTCCGCGGTCTGAATCCCGCCACCGAAGCGACCCAGGAACTCCTCGCGGAAGGCACGGAACTCCCCGCGCGGGATGCTGGCGCGAATCTGGTCCAGCAGTGCCACGACGAAGCGCTCGTTGTGAATGGTCGTCAGCGTCGCTGAGATCCGCTCCTTGGCCTTGAACAGGTGATGCAGGTAGGCGCGCGAGTAATGGGCGCACGTGTAGCAGTCGCAGTCCTCGTCGATCGGCCGGAAATCAGACTTGAAGCGGGCATTGGTGACGTGGAAGCGGCCGTCGGGATGCAGGACCGTCCCATTGCGGGCCATCCGCGATGGGGCGACGCAGTCGAAGGTATCGACCCCATGCTCGATGGCGGTGAAGAAGTCGACCGGATCCCCGATGCCCAGCAGGTGACGCGGCCGGTCCTCGGGCAGCTCCTCGTTGACCCACCGGACGATGGTTCCCAGGTTCGCCTTCTCCAAGGCCCCCCCGATGCCGAAGCCATCGAAGTCCAGGGCGCCGAGTTCGCGGGCTGCCTTGCGGCGCAGGTCCTCGTACTGCGCGCCCTGCACGACACCGAACAGCGCCTGGTGGGGACGGTGCGTCCGCAGTTCCGTGAGTCGCTGGTGCTCCGCGATGCATCGCTCCGCCCAGTCGTAGGTGCGTCGGAGCGAGCGCTCCTGGTACTCCCGGGTGTTCATCAGGGTGGTGCACTCATCGAAGGCGAAGATGATGTCTGCACCTATCGCGTGCTGCACCTGCATCGAGATCTCAGGAGTGAAGCGGTGCATCGTGCCATCGATGTGCGACTTGAACGTCACGCCGTCATCGTCGACATGCGCCAGCCGGTCCTTGCCTGCTGCGATGACCTCGTCCGAGCGAACGGTCTTGGCGTCCATCGCCAGGATCTTCTTGAAGCCAACCCCCAGCGAGAGCACCTGGAAGCCGCCGCTGTCAGTGAAGGTCGGGCCGTCCCAATGCATGAAGCGCCCGAGGCCACCTGCCGCATCAATGACATCCGGGCCTGGCTGCAGGTACAGGTGATAGGCATTGGCGAGCACTGCCTGCGAGCCGAGGTCGGCCATCGACTCCGGCAGCACGCCCTTGACAGTCGCCAGGGTGCCCACCGGGATGAAGGCCGGAGTCTGGATCTGACCATGCGGCGTGGAGATGACCCCGGTTCGCCCGAGCGCGGCGGTGTCGTGATGGTCGGCGAGCCGGCTCTGCAGTGTGAACATCGACGCGACCATCTGGCCATCTAAGCAAACCCGAGGCTGCTCGGATTGACGGCGGCAATGACGTACCGTGGTGAGGTGAAACGCATAGGCATCGCCATCGCTGCATCAGTGCTGGCGATCGCCGCTCCCCTGTCGGCAAGCGCCGCGTCCGATGGACTGGATTCCTATCGCGCACAGAAGCTCAACTGGCATGAGTGCGACGCAGGCCTGTGCGCAGACCTGCGCGTGCCCCTGGACTACGGAGACCTGGGCAAGGGAGACATCACCCTTGCCCTGAGCAAGACCGTGCACTCAGGACCGACTTCCCAGGGCTCGATCGTCATCAACCCTGGCGGACCGGGCGAGTCCGGCCTGACCTTCGGCTGGTATGCAGCGAAGTTCCTCGCCCCTGCCGTGGCGAGGGAGTTCGACTTCATCGGCTTCGACCCTCGCGGCGTCGGCAAGTCGGCTCCCGTCACGTGCATGACACCGAAGCAGACGGCACAGATGCTCGCCATGGATGCCTCTCCGGACACGCCCAAGGAGGTGGCGCAGGTCATGCGCGCTGCGGCGCGGGTCAGCAAGGGCTGCCTGAGGTTCAGCCCACGGGTCAGCCCCTATGTCGGGACTGCGTCTTCCGCGAAGGATCTCGACATCCTTCGCTCGGCTCTGGGCGAGGACAGGCTCAATTGGCTCGGCTTCTCCTACGGCACGGCCCTGGGGACCAGGTATCTCGAGGACTTTCCCGATCACGTCGGCCGATTCGTGCTGGACGGTGCCCTTGATCCGTCCCTGAACTCCATGCAGACATCAGCTGGGCAGTCGGCCGGCTTCCAACGAGCCTTCCAGAACTTCGCTGCCAGTTGCGGCGCACGCAAGGGCTGCACCCTTGGGAACTCGGCAGCAGATGTCACGGGAAAGGTCAATGCCCTGCTTGCCCGACTTGACCAGCACCCCCTGCCAACCGATCAAGGGCCCAGACTGACCCAGGCGCTGGGCATGTCGGGGATGCTCACCGCGATGTACTCCACAGAACTCTGGAAACCCCTGAGCGATGCAATCATGCAGGCACTGAACGGCGATGGAACGGGCTTGCTCGAGCTGGCCTGGCAAGGACAGGAGCAGGAGGGCCCCACCAAGTTCACATCGAACATCCAGTCCGCCTACTACGCGATCGACTGCTGGGACAACCCCAAGCCCCCGGGCGCAGCCGGCCTGGGCCAGGCTGCCAAGCGCTGGTCAGCGAATGCGCCTGTGCCCGAGTTCGCCAAGTCGATCGCCTGGAGCAACGCGCCCTGCACCAGCTGGTTCGCGCACGATCCGCAGCGACCTGCCCCGACCTCCAGTTCGACCAAGACGCCCGTGCTGGTGATCGGCACGCGGTCTGACCCTGCGACACCATACGAATGGGCTCAGGCACTGAGCTCGCAATTGCCGACCAGCACCCTGCTCACCTACGAGGGCAACGGCCACACGGCCTACGGCTCAGGGTCGAAGTGCATCAACGACCTCGTCGACCGGTACCTGCTCAGGGGAACCCTGCCAGCCAAGGGAACCAGCTGTCCGGCCTAGCCGTCCGACTTTCCGTCCCCCGCGTCGAGATCACGCAGGAAGGACTCCAGCTGTGCAGCGATCTCATCACCGGTCGGGACCGGCTCATCGGACATCAGGCTGCCTGGAGGCGCGCCGATGGTCTGGTCGTACTGGTGCTCGAGCGCGGTGACGACCGTTGCGAACTCATCGTTGCCCGCGAGCTGGTCGGAGATCTCGCGCGTGGCCTGCGCTGCCAGCGGATTGAGGCCATCGACCGGCAGTTCCAGGCCAGTGACTCGACTCAGGCCGTTGATCAGCGTCTGCGCGCCCTGCGGGTACTGGAACTGGCTGAGGTAGTGCGGCACCTGGGCAGTGATACCCATCGAATCGAAGCCCTCCTGGGCAAGGTGGTACTCCAGCATTGCTCCCATGTGCCCGGGCACGTCAACCTCGCCCACGACGGACCGGAAGCCGCGCACGAGCTCAGGATCAGAACCGTGCACAGTGATGCCAAGCGGACGGGTGTGCGGGGCAGGCCAGGGAATCCCTGACACCGCGACTGCAAGGCGAATGCCGAGTCGATGCCCAAGACCGGAGACTGCCGCGATGAAGCGCATCCACTGGTAGTCCGGCTCAGGACCTGCGAGCAGCAGGAATGTCGAACCCTTCGAGTCCGTCATCTCGTGCAGTTGAATCGTGGGGATGTCGATGCCAGTGAAGTGATCGACCGAGTAGGACAGGACAGGACGTCGGGCGCGGTAGTCCATCACGGCATCGACATCGAAGCTCGCAATGAGTTCGTGATCGCAGTGCTCCAGCAGGTGATCGATCGTCATGCGCACCGCGCCGCCGGCATCCACGTAGCCGGTGAATGCGTGGATGAGCACAGGTGGCTCCTGGAACCGCGGCATCTGGTGGATGACGTACATATCTTCCGGCGACTGCACGGATCCTCCTCGTGTGTGGACTTGCTGTCCTAGATTATGCGCGCTTGGTGAGGCGCTGCATCATCCTTGCCCCTGGACCGGCGTTCTGCTTGAAGAAAACAATGAATTGCTCAGCGACTGCTCCACTGCTCCAGAAGCGATCGCGTGCGTCATCGTCCATCGCCAGTGCAAGCTCGCACACCCGTGCCCATGCAAGCCCTACGGCCTTGGTCATCGAGGCGGCAACAGCTGCCGATATCGCCGAGCTTGCAACATTGCCACCGGGAACGAACTTGAGCAGATTCGTGACGGCATAGCGGCCGGCCATCGTTGCGCCGCCAGTCAGCACGATCGAGCCTGCCAGCGACATGGCACGAGCACGACTCGGCGGAAGACCGTAGGCCGCTGTGATGCGAGCGATCATGGTGATCTGATTCGGGACGAGGAGCGCAGCGTCCGCGAAGGGAATCGGGGTCGCGCCGATGCCGGCTGCAACTGCCGACGCCTGGTTAATGACGGCGTCTACCGCTTTTTTTTTACGTCCGATATCGATCTTCTGCGCAGCAGTCAGCGCCTTCTCTGCCACTTCAGGCACGACGAGATAGGTCGCATCGAGCAGGTCCTGCACGCCGAATACCGGAGCGCCGCTGAAGGCATCGGCCAGGGCATTGGTCAGGACAGTGGTGCCGGCGATCGGCAGGCCGAGCCCGTCGATGTAGTCAGCGAACTCCAGCGCCTCGGGATGGACCTCCCCCGCCTTGGTCGGAACCTGAGTCATCACGATGATGACGGGAAGGCCAAGTCGCGCCAGTTCGCGGACGAAGGTGATCTGCGCCTGCTCGAAGCGCCGATCCGACCAGCGCACGAGGTACCAGGCAGCATGGATCCGCTGCTCGGCAGGCTGCCTGGCGTTCTGCTCCACCACCGATCGAAGGCCGTCGAGTATCACGTTGCCTGCTACGCCAGTCTCGAAGCCCTCGGCGTCATACAGGCCCAGGAAGCCGTCAGGGAGCCGATAGTGCGTAAGCCCCTTGGTGACCGGCTCGCCCACTCCCGTGCGGGCGACATCGCTGCCGAACATGGTGTTGACCAGCGTGGACTTGCCGACGCCTGTCTTGCCGACCACCAGAAGGTTGAACAGCCCGAGCGCGGCAAATGCCTCCGCGAGTCGCCGCTCGAACAGCGACTCCACTTCGGGGCGCGAGAGATCCGGAACCCTCGCACTCGCCTCCTCAGCCACGAGCCCACGGTACGCCGTCAGAGGCTGGGAGGAGTTACCGTGTACGAATGCGCACGGGCCATCGAATGCGGTCGCTGGCGATCCTGGGCCTGGTGCTCGCCCTGGCGTTCGGCACCGTGATGCTGGGCATCTCCGCCGCGAAGCGATACGGCCTGATGGGTCCAGTGCAGGTGCCAAGCCAGTACCGCTCCCTTGTGCTGAGCGCAGCAGAGCGATGCCCCCGGATCCCAGTTGAGGTCTTCGCAGCGCAGCTTGCGGCCGAGAGCGGTTGGAATGCGGCGGCCACGAGCCCTGCTGGGGCACAGGGCATCGCCCAGTTCATGCCGGCAGTCTGGGATCAGTACGGAGTCGACGCCAATGGCGATGGCAAGGCCAGCGTCTGGGATGCCGAGGATGCGATCCCATCGGCGGCGGAGCTCAACTGCACGAACCGTCGATTGGTCAAGGGGGTGTCCGGCAATCGACTGGCCAACACGCTTGCCGCCTACAACGCCGGCTACGCGGCCGTGCGCCGCTACGACGGCATACCGCCCTATCCGGAGACCCAGGCCTATGTCGCCAGCATCCTGGAGGATGCCAAGACCATCAGCTGGTAGCCGGCTCCTGGCTCGCTGCGGCTCCGCTGGGGAAGCCGGCCTGCGCTGATCCGACGAACTCAGCCCACACCTCGTCGGTCATCGACTCCGAGTCGTTGGAGGTCCCCCAGGTCTTCATCTCGCGAATGAGCGCTTCCTTCGCACGCGCAACCTGCTCGGTCACGACCCTGCGCTGCGCCCATTGGAGCTCGCGAGAGCGCAGTGCGTTCTCGATGCTCAGCAGCTGCTCGGGCGTGCATGGCAGGTCATAGATGGCCGAGACGAACCTGGCGATGTCCTCGCGATAGTCATGCCCGCGTCGGCCGAAGGATCCCGGCACCACGTCCATGGCGTTGATGAGGTCGATCGCGGTCAGGACGAACGTGGTGCCCGGGCGCCAGCGCGAGGACTTGGGGACCCCGACCGGACGCTCATCCTGAGGACCAAGCCACCAGGGCTGGCGCAGCAGCAGATTCGTGCCGAACTTCGGGATCGGATCGTCATAGTGGCTGAGCAGCAGGTGTCGGACGCGCTCGCGCTGCTCGGCCGGCAGGTCGAGGTACTCGCCGTAGTTGTCGAGCTCGACCATGAGCCCCTCGGGATCCACTCGGGACTTGTCCAGCCGCCAGGACTTGGCGAACTCCGTGGCCGAGGGCGTGCCCAGGAAGATCGACGAGTGGATGAAGTCACGCTCGATTGCCTCCACTGTGCGGTGCTTCCAGATGTCCAGGGTGGTGAGCGCACCGAGGCTCTCCCCGAACAGCACGAACTTCGGACGCTTGTCAGGTGCCAGGCCGCGGAGATAGCCCGTGATGCCGTACATCACTGCCCGGTTCTGCTCCACGGCCAGGCCTGTCCGCGTGAGCGACATGGACGAGGGCAGCATCGAGTACTGCATCGTGCAGATCGCGCTGTTGCCGAGAGTCAGGTACTCCAGGGTCTCGGCCAGCACGTAGTTGATGTAGCCCGAACCAGTGGGCGAGGCGAACACCAGGACATCGCGGTCGAAGGCCTTGGTGCGTACGAGCTCATCGAGCAGGGTCTCGACACGATCCTCGATCACGCTCGCGGAGTCCAGTCCGACGAAGAGCCGGATCGGATCGGCTACCGCGGGCTGGCCCATCACCTCCTGGATCTCGCTTTGAGTCAGCACCATGTTGGTGAAGCGGCGCCCCTCACGCGACAGGCTCGCGAAGCTGACCAGGCTCTCGGGGCTGCCCGAGACGTAGGG
>Ga0075012_10002535_pt1 | contig 17923 bp, 22 predicted proteins | sample All_14_2_FD_71474 | JGI IMG/M metagenome (GOLD analysis project Ga0075012, IMG submission 71474) | Freshwater microbial communities in response to fracking from Pennsylvania, USA - Allegheny Zone_MetaG_DW_15 | ecosystem: Environmental > Aquatic > Deep subsurface > Groundwater > Drilled... | reverse complement strand
GACGGTAAGTTGGGCTTGTCACCGTCCGCATCTTAAAAAAGCGAGAGCAGAAAAAGCCACAGAATCTGCGGCCTTTTCTGAAGGTATATTAAGCACAACTTTGCTCCGCATGATTAGGGACGTCAGAATCGCGAGTTAAAAATTCTTGATTAAGTAAAACCTCTTGTTGGGCTAGACGGTCTGTATAAAGAAAAGTCCCCAAGATTTGTTAGTCAGGGGGACTTGTTTAGTTGGCTGCTTAAATCCATCGTGCAATTTTCATTATCTCCAGTTCTACGTCGCGTCCTGCGACTTTGCCTTCGACAATGTCTCCCACATGAGCACCCAGGAGCATCTTGGCAATTGGGGCAACATAAGAGACGCTGATAGATCCTTCTTCTGGAACATAACTGCCAATTTTTACAGTTTGTTCTTTGCCGTCTTGATTACGGAAAGTGACTTCTGATCCAATACCGGCGCAAGTGGTAGCTACGGTTTCGACTTGGACAATTTCGGCACCCTGCACAATTTTATCGATTTCTTCGAGACGTTTGTGAAGGCGCTCAAATTCGCGCTGGGCAACTTCGAGGGGGGCATTGTCATGCCACGTCTCAGAGCTTTGCTGACCTGCTTCGCCGATATCTTGTCCGGACGTGCGCAACTCAAGAATGAGGGACACTTTTTTCCTCACTAAGGCATCGTAATCTTGTTGGAGGAAGTGATACATGTTCACCTCCCGTTCTCAAGACGTGCATACCTGACTTGAGGAGAGTGAGTCGTTACTTCGTCAGTGAGTGTTGGGCGGTAGTCTATTTCTCCAACATCTTTTTTAAGCCAAAACGCATTACTATTGTTTCCAACGGCTTTGCATGACACATACATTGCACCATCGGGTTGAATTTCAATGCGCTCGAGTTCGTACGTATCAACCTCGACTTCGTCAGTAACCAAGCTTTTCTTTGGATCGAGATCATCGTCTAGGAGGATGCTAATTTTTAGATCTTCCTGCACCCGTTCAATCTCATTGTGAAGAATCTCTAGATCTCTCCCTTCACATAGTAATTCCGGATGTTTTTCTGCATTCCCAATCAGCCGCAGCTGGTGAAGCTTTAAACCTGTCACTCCGTAGCTCTCCACTGTACGAGCTAGTTCATACAATTGGCCGACACTCTTTTTCGTTATAGTTGTAGTCACGGATGTTGGGATCTTGAGCTGCCGAGCAAAGGCCAAAGTTTCAAGGGCGGCATCAAAACTTCCTTCACGACGGATTTCGTCGTGAGTCTGGCGCAGTCCATCGATGGAAACACGAAGGTGGTCAAGATTTGAAGCAATTTTGCTTAACATCTTGCTGATTCGGTAACCATTAGTGCAGATAACTGTCTCGAGATTGAGTTCTTTGCAAAAACTCAGCACGTCCGAGAGGTTGGGATGCAAAAAAGGTTCACCCCCAAGAAGTGTCACGCTTTTCAGTCCGTATTCACGACAGAAGAGTGATATCGCCGACTTTGCTTCGGGTAATGTAAAGTGGTCATCTTGTTGCAACTTTACCCCTTGGAAGCAGTGTTCGCAGTCGAAATTGCAGCGGAATAACATCTGCAAATACAGTTTTTGTACCTGCAAAATACCTGTTTGCTTTTTAAGCATGAGCTTAACTCCATATTTGTTACGGATAGAACTTCTGGTCGAATTAATACAACAAAATCTATGTTTAATCAAGTATTTACAAAGTATAACTTTTGTTATATGATGTCCTTAGATATTTGAACCATAAGAGGAGTTAAGTACCATGCCAAAGTTCGTAAGTCTTGAGGGGCTTCATGGTGTGGGTAAGTCAACCATTTCTCAGCTCATTGCTAATGAGTTAGGGGTTGATCTTACTCCAACAATCCCAAAAGCATTTACGGCCTCGCGCCGTCATGTGAGTGAGGGGTCATCCCTTGAAGCACGCTACATGCTCTTTCTATCCGCGACTCTTTCAGCGGGTGAAGAGATTGAGGAAAAGTTAAAAAACGGCACGGACGTAGTGGTTGAGAGTTATGTTTTTAGAACCATAGCTTTTCATGAAGGTATGGGTTCTCGTCTCAAAATCACTCTTCCTAAGGAATTGTTTCTTCCTACCCACACAATTCTGCTTACTTGTAATCCGCAAATACGAGCGAAACGTCTTGAAGAACGTGGTGGCTCGAGAAGTCGGTGGGACATATCTGCTGAGGCAGCGCAAGAAGGAATCTTGGAAAGGTACGCCCAATTCGGTTTTCCTGAGGTTGATACAACCGATTCAAACCCCCAACAAGTTGCCAATAAAGTTATGGAGGTGATAAATGCTAATGCCTAGTCATTGGGCAGAAACCAAAACCTTTTTTCCACTTTTGCTTGCAGAATTGGAAAAGAAGAATTTGGTTGGAACTGCTTGCATTGTTGGTGCTTCGGATGGAAAATTTGTGGTTCCACTTGCAAATCGAGGGTGGCACATAGTTGCGCTCGAAATAGATACGGTCGCTCTCTTTGGTGGTCAGGTAGAATATCCACGAGGAACTTTTACTTCATCATTAGGACTTCATGGCCGTATTTCGGAAGCATCTGTTGAAAAGAATGTTGAGATTGTGCATGAAGACTTGTATGACTTCAAGCCTTCAAAGCAGTTTGACGTCGTGTTTACAAGTTGCTCGTGGCACTATTCTCGCAATCATCATCGGCGCATAAGTGAATACATCGGCAATATGCAAAATTGTGTAGCGCCGGGCGGAATCTTTTGCGCTGAGTTTATGATGCCGGTGGAGCCAAAACATTTTCTCTCTGAGCATTATCTTTACGAAGGCCAAATTCGGCAATACTTTGCTGGATGGAGTCCATTGGAAGAATTCTATACGGCTCCATTTTGGGAGTCGTCACATCTTGGAAATCTTGACGATCACGTGCATCAGATGGGTTTCTTTATGGCAGAAAAGCCAGCACCTCTTGCGTAGCAAGAGGTGTCTTTTTATGTATACTAGAGAAATGAAAGATGAGCTCGAAGCAAAGTTTCTTGAAGTAGATAAAAACTCTCTGCGTGGGAAGTTGAGAGTCCTTGGCGCTTCTTGTGAATCCGAGGAAAGAATAATGCGACGTGTTGTATTTGAGAGTAAGTTTCTTCAAGAAAAAAGGGCATGGCTGCGTGTTCGTGACGAAGGAAATGTGACAAAACTTACTTTAAAACAATCGTCGAACGCTACAGGTATTTCCCGAATTCAAGAGGCGGAAGTGACAGTGGGCAGTTTTGATGAAATTAAAACAATCCTGAATGAGCTAGGTCTCGAAGAGAAGCGTTTCCAAGAAAACTACCGTGAATCTTGGAAGTATATGGGTGTCTCGATTGATATTGATACGTGGCCAAAAATTCCCACATACGTAGAAATTGAAGGTGATACGGAGCAGCTTGTTATGGAGGTTGCTAAAGCACTGGGTTTTGATTATAACAATGCCGTATTTGGAAGTGCTGACGAGGTTTTTAAAGACAATTACGGTATTGATATCCTAAAAATGGATAAACTCGTTTTCGAATAGAGTGAACCTTCCTTTTTGAGAAGTGGCTTTCTTCCATGTATAAATTCTTCAAGGCGGATCTAGATGATTTAGTTAAAAAAAGAGACGTACTCGCCTTTCTCGTAAAAGAAGCGGGTTTATCTGTAGGGGAAGCCGCTAACCAAAGCTCTGAAACGTGGCACGACAACGCTCCTTATGATATCGCAAAGCAAGACTTGGAACAGTTTGCACGGCAGCATTCGGAATTAGACGAGATTGTTAAACATGCGGTTATAGTACCTACAACCAATATCTCCTATGATCGTGTGGTGATGGGTACTCAAGTTAAGTATAAAAATAAGTTAGGTGAAATTCGCTCCATTAAGATAGGGAGTCACATTCCTTCCATAGAATCCGGAGCCATCTCCTGTGCGGCACCAACAGCTCACATTTTAATGAACAATGAGGTGGGTAATGTGGTCAAAGGAGAAATCGCAGGACGTGCCGTAGAGTATGAGATTCTCGAGATTGCCCCATGGCAGTAGTGTTACACCATCATAATTCCTTATGAATATTATAGGTCGCGGTTGGCAATATTGTGTTTATGATTTGGATAATGGGCGGGTGCAAAAGGAATACAATTCAACTGTAGTTGGATATCTCTATATCTTGAAGGACTATCTTGAGTACAAGAAGTATGATTTATGGAAAATTCCATTTGTATACAAAAACTGCAAGTCTGACGCTAAGGATTCCGTAGAAAATATTCAGAACTCCGACGTTCCTAGTTGGATGCTTGCACATGCAAAATATCTGGGAAGCGGCCTTGCTTATGAACAAGACAAGGTTAGACCACTCAGGATGGTTTTTAAAGAGGGTGACGACGAGTCAAACAAAGCTGTCATTGATAGCTTTGTTGAACTAACTCTCCAACTATTTAATGAAGGAATTGGAGATAAAGGATTCAATATTTCGAACAATTTTGGACTTGATACATCAGGCAGAGTTGTCCTTATAGATCTGGGGGAGGTATATAGTGGCGACCGACTTCTGCAACAAATTGTAAATAAATCCTGGGCAAGCGATTATGTGCTTGATGGGCTACCGAATACATTGCGTCTGTATTTTATTCAAAAAATGAATTTTGCCTTTGAAGGCTTGGGAGGTTTAAAAACAAAACAAACTAACCAATCCAAAAATGATACGTCGGCACCAGGGCAATAAAATCATTTCTCCTTCCAGAATCTCTGTGAGAAACCCTTACCCAGTACTGTCTTTTTCAGTTTGCTTTGAAAAAGCCAAGTACAGACCCGCCATTGAATCTAAGTACTCTATAGCGATTTCTTCGGATATGTGGTGATTGTGTTCCTCTGCAAAATGCTCAATCGTCCTATCTATAAGCTCCTTGCTATAGGTACCCATATCTCTTACCAAGCAGCTTGGCGACTGTAATAAGAACGGGCAGCGGCATAGCCAAAAGCTCGCTTTCGTGAAGAACTCATTCTCTTGATTGTCTTTTCAGCTTTGCGTGGGTTTGAACTCCAAACTGCACCTAGAGGACGGAACCATGTCCCTCGGCTTGTATATTTGCCACCACGACCGCGCATGTGTTCACCCCAACGTACTGAAGGGGAGCGTCGGGTCATCCCTGTATAAATGTGTTTTGAGCCGTCTGGGCGGGTGGATTCAACAACGTAGACGTATCCGCCGCGAGGCTTAACACCGAAAGTATTCATTGGGCATATCATACATATAATCATATACTTGTCAAGCTCTAACCCGCATGATTAGGGACGTCAGAATCGTTAATTAGTACCGGAGTAGTCTTATGCTGTTATTAACAATAATGAACAACATATGAAAAAAGAAGTAACAAACGTGGATCTGGAAAAGTACCTATTGTCTGTCGGCTTTACGCTAAACGAGGTTGTTGAGCACGCTCGCGCTATGGGAATTGATATAAGCGATTCGCAACTCGAAGCAATAGTCTATGGTCTTGCCGAAGATGAGGGGATTTATTTTGCAAAGATGGAAGCAATTAACAGTGTAATTATGGAGATAACAGATGAGAGGCCCGACCCATTGAAAGCTTCAGGCAACAGCTCTTCGGCCTATGGGGTGTGGACGGGAGAGTTTGCTCCTGGATCGATACTCTAAGCCTGTCATTTACCGTATGGCAGTGTGCGTCAGAAATATATTTTCTTGTAACTTTTCCAAAAATGGGAAGGTTTAAGACGGTATGAGCAAAAGATCAGACCCCCAGTTAAATTTTCTTCAGATAGGGCTTTTCACTGTGGTAGGCATCTTTATTCTAAGCGGTTTTGTCTGGGGCTTACTGACCTGGAACCTACAAAAAGGCATGGATCTTTATGTGAAGGAGGTGAGTTTCTTTATTGTGAAGCCAGTTATGGCTCCCATACTCGATCTTATAGAACAACCTGCGTCCACCCCATAACTCCTGAGACTTTTTTGCTTCTGCTCATCCAGTGCAGTGCTTCATTTCCAGTCAAAAGTAGTCCATAATGGGCTCAATGGCATATATTCGTCCCGAGCCAATCTCTCTTAAGACGCATGCGCAATTTAATGAGAAGTGGGTACAACAATTGATAGCGGATGACCCTTCTATTCTTGGTCTCGGCGATCTTGTGTTGCGTGACAAAGAGCGTATTCAGCCGCGGGCAGGCAGACTTGATCTGCTGCTTCAGGATCCTGAATCGCAGCGTCGGTATGAAGTTGAAGTCCAGCTCGGCGCGACTGATGAGTCGCATATTATTCGGACCATTGAATATTGGGACATAGAGAAAAAGAGATATCCACAATATGACCACTGTGCCGTTCTGATCGCAGAAGACATCACTAGTCGTTTCCTAAACGTCATGGCTCTTTTTAATGGCATGGTTCCGTTTATTGCGTTACAGATGCAGGCCGTTAAGGTTGGTGATTCTATGACCGTTGTGTTCACAAAAGTCGTTGATGAGTTGTCTCGCGGACTAATCGATGAAGACGAAGGTGCAAATGTGGCACCAACTGACCGCTCATATTGGGAGAAGCGTGGGTCAAAAAAGACTGTAGAATTGGCAGATAAATTGCTCAATATAGCCAAAGAAGACGATCCGACACTCACTCTTAATTTCACCAAGTTTTACGTTGGGGTATCGAGAGAAGGGCAGGCGTTCAATTTCATAGCAATTCGACCTCGCAAGAAGGTGGCAAACCTGGATATAAAGCTCGCTCGAGATGCCTCACTAGATGACCGAATTAAGAATGCTGAATTTGAAACACTGTCTTATGATGAACGGTATGGTGCCTATCGTTTGATCTTGAACGAAGAGGATATACAGAAGAACGCAGCTCTACTCAAAGAGCTTTTACATCTTGCGTATCAAAGTCGTGCAGAATAGACGTCCGTTAAATGGGGTAATATGTTAAGGAAACTCTAAACATGACGATGTCCAAAGAAGTATCCGCAAGAATCAAAATAAACAAGCTTCTTGAGGAGTCGGGGTGGCGTTTTGATGCAGATAAAAATGGTCCTGCAAATATCCAACTCGAACCTGGAGTTACCTTGTCAGATCTTGGTGAAGATTTTGAAAATGTCTCGAAAGGATACATTGACTTCTTGTTACTTGATAAAGACGGCAGAGCTCTTGTTGTGGTTGAAGCGAAAAGGGAATCGATTGATCCTCTTTCGGCAAAAGAGCAGGCAAGAAATTATGCTCGCAACGTGAACGCTCGATTCATCATTCTCTCAAACGGCAATATTCATTACCTCTGGGACACAAAACATGGCAATCCTGATACTATCTCGCGCTTCCCAACGCAGGAATCTATCACTCAGTATGAGAAGTATGTACCGAATCCTTTGGAGTTATCCAGTACAAAAGTAGATGAGAACTACATCATTGAATCGCAGATGGCTGACTACATCAGTGATCCTGATTTCCAAGACGAGTCAAAGAGGGGGGAGTTTCTACGTAATAACAATCTGAAACAGATGCGCCCTTATCAAGTGAGAGCGATTAATGCGTTACAGTCTGCCGCTCTTGAGAATAAAAATCGGTTCCTTTTTGAGATGGCCACTGGTACCGGCAAGACACTGATTTCTGCTGCGGTGATAAAACTCTTCTTGAGATCAGGTAATGCTCGTCGGGTGTTGTTCCTCGTTGACCGTTTGGAGCTTGAGGATCAAGCACAAAAAGCATTCAAGCAATATCTTGGTAGAGATTACACCAGCGTCATCTACAAAGACAGCCGTGATTCATGGCGTAATGCTCAAATCGTCGTTTCTACCATTCAGACATTCCTAGCTGGTGATAGATACAAGAAAGAGTTTTCCCCCACAGACTTCGAGATGGTTATTTCAGACGAAGCCCATAGGTCTATCGGGGGAAATAGCCGGGCGGTATTTGAATACTTCGTCGGCTATAAGCTCGGACTAACCGCCACTCCGAAAGATTATCTGAAAGGCTTTGATGGCGAAGGAGCAGACACGCAGAGAGAGTTTGAGCGCAGACAACTACTCGATACATACAAGACCTTCGGTTGTGAGCCCGGTAAGCCAACTTTCAGCTACGACCTGCTTTCTGGCGTGAATGAGGGTTTCCTCATAAATCCCATTGTCGTGGATGCTCGCACAAACATCACTACAGAGCTTCTCTCAGAAGATGGTTTTGCCGTCCACTCCACTACAGAGCAAGGGGAGACAATCAACGAGATATTTAACGAGCGCCACTACGAACGACGGTTCTTCAATGAGGAGACTAACATTGCCATGTGTAAGGCGTTTATAGACAATGGCCTCTTTGATCCTGTTACGAAAAAGTCCGGTGTAAATCTTTTTGGTAAATCGATTGTTTTCTGTGTGTCTCAAAAGCACGCGGGAAGGATCACCAATATCCTCAATAAGCTGGCCTTTGAGAAATGGCCAGAACAATATGGCGAATCAGACTTTGCTGTACAGGTGACTTCTCTCGTCCAGAACGCTCAACAGATGACTCTCAATTTCTCAAACAACGTTCTGAATGGAAAAGTGAAAACCCCGGAGGGTTATGATTCCAGCAAGACTCGCGTCGTGGTCACTGTCAGTATGATGACGACCGGATATGATTGCCAAGATATTCTAAATCTAGCCTTGATGCGCCCTGTATTTAGTCCCGCAGAGTTCGTACAGATCAAGGGAAGAGGCACGCGAAAGTACCTTTTCGAATATATTGACTACGAATCAAAAGGAACGACCACAGCTTCAAAGGAGCACTTCAAGTTCTTCGATTTCTTCGCTACGTGTGAATACTTTGAGAACGAGTTTCCGTATGATGAGAAAATAGAAATCCCGAGGGGAGGTACTGGTGTAGTGGGTGGTCCAATTGGGGGAGGCAATACTGGTAGTACGGATGGTCCTGTTGATAACCCTCCTCCTAAGGGGCCGGTGGATCTAGCTTCTCAAGATGCGCTCGCGTCTCTTTCAGAGAAGCATATTGGTGCTGAGGGCATGCGTATCGACCGTGAAGGCTTCAAGCGTGCCATAGAGGAAGACATTCTTTCAAATGAGATCTTGAAAAACCTCTGGGACAACGGCGATATTGCAGGAGCTGAGGACTACACCAAGACCAATATCTTTGACAAGCCAAATCATTTCCTCAATCTGCAGGGAATCAGAGACACCTTTAATGTCGATCGCCGCATTACGGTTCGTGAGTTTCTCCAGGTTGCCTTTGGTCAAAAAGACGGATTTGAATCGAAAGATGAGTTACTTGAGTCAGAATGGAGCAAGTTCACAGAAGTAAATCCAGTAGACCAAGAACATTACGCGTCGGTCAAGAGTTTCTTCAAAGCATACATTGTAGACCCGCAGGTCAGAGACATTATCGACACAAGACAGCTCGCACAACTTTATTTTTGCCCATCCTTTAGTTTCGAGGAATATCAGAGACTTAACGGTTTTAAAGCGACAGTTCCTATGTATATAAAAGACTACATCTCCCTTAACACTTTCATGAGTTAAAGATATGACCACTGAAACAAGACGCCATATAGATGCCGCTCGCCAAGTTCTTGTTGGTGTCGTTCCGAATCCTACTTCGCAGATAGATCAGATTACGAACGCTCTCATCTATAAGTTTATGGATGATATGGATCAATCTGCTATTAAGCAAGGGGGCGATCCCTCGTTCTTTGTTGGCGACCTTGAGAAGTATTCGTGGACTCGTCTCATGGATGCACGTATGGGCCACCAAGAACGAATGAATATCTACAGTGAGGCACTGATTAAGTTTTCGCAGTCGAAACAGCTCCCGCCTCTCTTCCGAGAAATCTTCAAGTCAGCGTTCTTGCCCTACCGAAGCCCAGAGGTACTGGGATTGTTCCTGAAAGAGATTGATTTCTTTGACTATTCGCATCCTGAAGAGTTGGGCAACGCATATGAGTATCTCCTCTCTATAATGTCCTCCCAGGGCGACGCGGGGCAATTCCGTACCCCGCGACACATCATCGACTTTATGGTGGAGGTTGTAGATCCAACTGTAGATGATAAGGTTCTTGATCCAGCCTGCGGCACGGGTGGCTTCTTAGTGAGCGCATACAATCACATACTGAAGCAGCATGCTGAAAAGCCACTAACTCCTGATCAGCGTAAAAACATAATGGGCAATTTCGAAGGCTACGACATAGATCCTAGCATGGTCCGTATTGCACAGGTCAATATGTATCTGCACTCGTTTAAGAATCCAAAGATCGTGCAGTACGACACTCTATCTATGGAGGAACGTTGGAATGAGAAGTTCTCTGTGATGCTCGCCAACCCGCCGTTTATGTCACCAAAGGGTGGTGTGAAGACCCATAGCAAGTTCAGCGTCCAATCGACTCGATCTGAGGTGCTCTTTGTTGACTACATAATGAATCATCTTAAGCCTCATGGTCGAGCCGCTATCATTGTACCGGAGGGTATCATCTTCCAGTCTGGCGCTTCACATAAGCAGCTTCGCAAGAATCTTGTCGAGGACGGGCTTTTTGCCGTCGTGAGTCTGCCGTCTGGCGTCTTCCAGCCGTACAGTGGAGTGAAAACAAGTATTCTGCTTTTTGATAATGAAGTAGCGAAGAAATCAAAAGACATTCTGTTTGTAAAAATAGAAAACGACGGCTTTGACCTCGGTGCGACCAAACGGCCGATCAATAAGAATGATTTACCAAAGGCATTGGAGATATTGAAGGCATGGCAGAAGGGAACAGAGCTGGAGTCTCATTTCGATGGATTGTTAACAGAAGACGGGAATAATCTCGCGACAGAGTCAAGTAGCAGGATACTGCTTGAACAACAAATAGCGCATGCCGTGAGTAGAGAGGTGGTCGCCGAGTCCGGCGACTATAATCTCTCCGGTGATCGCTACCGTGTGGCGACCGACTACTCTAACTCCAAGTGGCCCATGGTGGAGCTGGGGGAGGTTTGTGATTTAGAAAGTGGTTCGAGAGATAAGGGAGGGGCCATTGATAATGGTGTATATAGCATTGGTGGCGAGCAAATAAGTGAAGATAATGCGATCCGTTTTGAAAAAATGAAATATATTACCGAGACTCACTTTTCACAGATGAGGAGAGGCGTTTTGTCTAAAGGTGATGTCTTAATGGTCAAGGATGGGGCTACAACCGGCAAGATGGGATACTGGGATTTTGACTATAGAGCCGCCGTCAATGAACATGTGTTTATTTTTAGAGCAAAGGAACGAATACTACCGAAATATCTCTATGGTGTTCTAATATCTGATTCTTTTCAGTACGAATTAAAACCATATATAAAAGGGATTATCGGAGGAATTAGTTTAGAGATAAAGAAAATAACAATTCCTCTCCCCCCTCTTGAAGTCCAAGAGCAGATCGTGGCAGAGCTGGACGGCTACCAGAACATCATCGCCGGCGCCAAGCAAATCAGCACAAACTGGAAGCCAGTGATTGAAATTGATCCGGAGTGGGAAAAGGTGAAGTTGGGAGAGGTGCTAGAGACTTCTTCCGGCGGCACGCCTCTAAAAAGCAAAAGTGAGTATTACAATGGCGGAACAATACCGTGGATTACAAGCGGAGAAGTGTCACAGGGACTTATTTTGGAGGCGACGCAATTTATTACTGAGAGCGGATTGAAAGGTTCCTCTGCAAAAAAGTTTCCTGTTGATACTGTTTTAGTAGCAATGTATGGAGCTACGGTTGGACAGGTCGGAATCTTGGGAATCGAAGCCACCACAAATCAGGCAGTATGTGGACTCTTTCCAAATCCAAAATATGCTCCCAAGTTCTTGTATTATTTCTTGTTACAACAAAAAGAAGATTTCATACGGCTGAGCGCAGGAGGTGCTCAACCTAACATATCTCAAAATATAATACGGAACTTGGAAATACCAGATATCTCTATTGAAACCCAAAAGCAGATCGTAGAACGAATTGAATCCGAACGCACCCTCGTCGAAGGCAACAAAAAACTGATTGAAATCTACGAACAAAAAACCAAAGACATCCTAGCGAAACTTTGGGAGGAATAATCTATGGATGCTCAGGATCAATACACGAAATATCTTGAGGACCTAATAATTACCCAGTATCAAGCCTCTGGAGTCTTTACTCACGCCCCAACAGCAGGGGATATAAGAGAAGATTTTATAAGGCAGTTTATTGAGCAGAGGAAGCACAATTACCGTGCGGTTAAGGGGCAAATCGCCTTACCAGGTGAACAGACGCTTGAACAGTGTGACATTGCAATTCAATCGAAAGAGAATAGCTGTTTGAGTATTGGAAGCCAGTATATAATCAATCCATTTCAGGCAGCCTGTTTGCTAGAAGTTAAGACTAGTTTGAAGTACGCTGATTGCACTAAACTCGATAAGTTGGCAGCCAGGATTAAGTCTAAAAAAGAGAAGGGTTATCCAAAAATAGGATTGTTCGCATATGGATTGGGGTCTGGTGTGAAAAAGAAGAATCTCCTAAAGAGATTCGGGTACTCATTTGATAAAGTCACAGAAACCTACTTTAGGGACAAAGATTTGAAGTTACATTATCCGAATGTAGACTTCCTTGTCTGCCTAGATATGTATGTAGATTTAGATTCAGGTGAAGAAGTCGAAAATAAGGTGTTTTTGCAGAAAGACCAAGAGAAAGTCAAAGATAAAATAGTTGAGTACTTCTATCTTGAACCAGTGAATCATTTCAAAAAGTTTGTTGAACTAATTGATTCCCTTAAATAGTCAGTATTGGAAAGCTTTTGTGGATAATAATATTCCGACACTTTGGGCTATGAATTGGTAAAATGAAAGGATGAGTTTAGTAAAGACTATTGAACCCTATAAATGGCCCGTATCGAAGCGGAGAGGTCCAGGAAGGCCAAGTAAATACAGGCCAGACGTGATGAAGCAGCTTGATCGCTATCTAGAGCTTTGCCAGGATCGTTTGGACATTCGTACGCTCACTTGGGACGTACATTTGCCCACAGTAGAGGAATTTGCAATACGGCTTGGAGTAAGTCGAGATACTCTTTACGCTCTCGCAAAAAAACATTCGAACTACGCAACTGCGCTTGAATCTCTAAAGAGTGAACAGTTTCTTCGACTTATTAACGGAGGACTATCTTATCGCTACAAAGCGTGGCTGGTCATTTTGCTTCTTAAAACAAACCATGGGTGGGGTGCAAAGAAACGAGAATCAAAAGCAGTCAGGGTTTTGCAGACTTTGTCTGGGGATCTTGGATAGGCACACTAACTTGTTGCGCAACGCTAGGCGCTTCTAAGGACAGCTTTTCTGTCTCGATTGTGTACTGGACAGTTTGCGTCCTCGCAGGTTACCAGGAGGCATTTGCCACATGTCGGATCTGGACATAGGCAGATACTGCGATCTATAAGTATTTGTTCATTGTTTCCTCTAAAGCGGAGTTCTCCATTCGATTGGAGCCATTCTTCTAGGTATGTGGGTATAAGAAGGTCCCCCGAAGGCTCTATATTCGCCGGAGACGGGCGCAAAACAATCTGAAGTAATTCCGCATTCTGATCTGGTGTCAGCGTCTCTTTGGGCATATTTTGCGCAAGCTCCTCACGTGCCTCAATGGCACCTTCCTTTCTTATGAGAATGACACGGTCTACCTCTCGACTCAGAATAACTGAAGTGTCATACCATTGTTTCAAGCCTGCTGGGATGTGTACTTTCATGTTACCCGTGAGCCAAATCACTCTCGAATGCTATTGCCGCTGAGTTGATGCTTCCATTGTGCCACGCGTCCGCAATGCTTTGAAGTTGCGTCTCGGCATTTTCTTGATTAGCTTGATACATGCGGTAGAGATTGGGAAAGTTGTCTTTCTGGAAACGCTCACTACATAGTACGAACTCCCCATCAATTAATGCCATAGATTATACGTTTTATTATAGATGAACTCCCAATAATAATTGGCATAGCGCCAAACAGTAATGCAAGATAGAAATACTCAGATCCTGATGTGAGCGCTGCTGCAGCAATCAATCCGGTCCAAAAAGTTAGCCTTAAGTATAAGGCTTCTTGGAGTTTCGATTGAAGCTCCAGAAGAATTTCGGGATTCTCTGTGCGGAAGAGCTCCACATAGGGCTTATGTGAAGTGATTTTGAAAGAGAAGAGTTGGCTTTTGTATAGATCCAAGCCTGGTTCGTTCCACTTGTTAAACGCATTACAGAAAGTAGGCGACCACGCCTCTGGCTCGTATGTGAGCGTTTTATCCGACCAGTATGTATCTCTTACAAAATTTTTTATCCTTGGAAGAACAATTTCTTTTTCGAAGTCTTTCCGGAAATCATCTGTAAAAACCGGATCTTGTTGGTCTGTCATAGGTGGTTTTGACGGGACTTATAACCATGTGGAGTGCAGAAAACCCACCACGTGGGTGAGGTCTTACAACCTCCATACCAGTTTCCCGATACGGCCCGTCAGAGCAGATCCCACATGATGGGTTTTCTAACTCTGACGGGACTTTCGGCCATGCCCGGGATTGCTCCCGCTGGGTTTAGGCCTCTTTATTCGGTTTGCGAGAATATTTTACCACGGCATGAGCTATAGTTACTGAATGTCGCGGGACCAAGATCTAGGGTTAATCTTTGATGGATTTTCTGCATCTGAACTACACAGTACGTTTCTACTTGTTCGAGTGCTTATTCGTTTTAGTGAGGCCGCTCAGCATAGACTAGAGTCACTGAAAAAAGTGTCTCTCAGTGAACTTGTGGCGGCAGGTCTTTCGCTTTCTCAAATAAATGATGCGGTCTTGGTTCTCAAAGGTGTACAAAAAAGAATCGATGAGAAAATGAATATTGGAGCAGTTGGGATCAGTGTCATCCATCATGCGCAACTTACTCTGTCCGAGAACGGAGATGTTGTTGGTTTTTCTATGCTGCCACTTAATCAGATTGATCAGATACTGTCTAAACGAGAACATGAGTTTCCCCAATGGGGCGATAAAACCAATGTCCGCGTGATCCGAGTCGGCGACGTGAAGGCAAATGGACGATCGTGTTCACTCACTGCCAAAGAGTTCAAATATATTCTTTTCATGCGTGCTCCTCTTCCTCAGGAGGCCAAAAAGAGGAGTTTAAAAACAGTTGGATCTGCCGTCGATGCAACTGGACCAAATGCATCGAGAGATATTTCAACCATTAACAATAAATTGAAGAAAGATCTGGGTCTTCCTTACGATTTTATCGATCATCGTGATTCTGCTGGTTATTTTCTTAATACCGAGAGATACAACATCCTTTTTGACTAGTTTTCCACTGTTTTGATAAGTCGCTGATAACTCCCTGATAACTACCGAGAAACCTCTCGGCTTCTTATCGTTACCTGATGGTCTTGACCAAAAAAGCAAGAGGAGATTTACACGAGATTCTATGTCGTGATTATGGCGTATCAATCAACGACAGCGAAGCAGAAATGCTCGGTGTTTCTTTGTTGCGCCTCACGTCCATTGTGTGCCGGGCGCAGATAGATAGAAGTGTTCATGGTTCCGGAGTGTTTATTCCAGAAGTGGATACTCCGGAGTCTTGAAAGACTCTGATCGTGGGAGTGACCCCTGCAGCACAAAGCAACGATCTAAAATAAGTGCTCACGGGGATGCAGGGCCGACTGACTGACATACCTGATAGACGCATGCCGATTTTCTGTTAGCGCGCGCAGATATTTCAAAATGAAAGTTCGCGCAAATATAAAATCACTCCAGAGTGTCATGACTCTTTCTCTCTTCTGAAGTTAAACACTGAAAGACTAGGGACCCAATCATGGCTAGGGGGCAGTACAGGCTGATGCGGTAGAGGGGAGGAAGGAGGGAGGGGGCTCGGGCTAGAGGGGGTTTAGTAAATTAATCAACAAATTATGAAAGAAGGATATACGCGTCTTGTACGAATCGATGCAAAGCTGCACGTAAAACTAAAGGTTTTGGCAGCACATGCGGGGAAGTCTATGATTCAAGTTCTTAATGAAGTCTGTGCAAAATTCTTTGAGGAAAAGGAGCACAATGGGCCGACGCTCGGAGTATAGTTATTAAGCCAGACTAGGTTCCATAATTGGGGGAGCTCTCGCTTGGGAATAAAAGCGGGGGCGGCAACGGATCCTAGTCTGGCGATTAGAACCCATGTTGCTGTCCCCACTTTTGTTACCGTATGGCTACCAAGCAGATTAAGTACGCAATCTACGCTCGAAAATCGAGTGAAGCAGAAGATAGGCAAGCGCTTTCCATTGAATCTCAGATTTCAGAAGATCAAGCGTTGGCGCGCCGACAAGGTCTTCATGTTGAGAGTGAATTGTTGTTTTCAGAATCGCATTCTGCAAAATCGCCTTTTCAACGACCAGTCTTTGAAGAGCTTATAAAACGAGTAGAAAAGGGAAGGGTCCAGGGTGTTATTGCCTGGCACCCGAACCGGCTCTCAAGAAACTCAATTGACGCTGCACGCCTCATTGATCTCATGGACCGAGGACTCTTGCATGAGATTGTTACGCCTTCACAGACCTTCAAAAATACTCCCTCCGACAAGTTTTTCTTCAATATGCTCACAAGCCAAGCGAAACTTGAAAACGACAACAAAGGGGTGGATGTAAAAAGGGGGCTTCGGAAGAAATACTCACAGGGCGTAATGCCCGGTATGGCAAAAGTTGGCTATGTAAACGACTACGGCAAAAAAGGAGAGCGACGTATTCTGGTTGATCCGGAGCGTTTCGAGCTTGTAAAAAAGATGTTTGAAATGTTCCTGTCGGGTAAGTATTCCGTTAGAGAGATACATCAGTTTTCAGACGAAGTGCTCGGGCTAAGAACTGTCCAACGAACAAAACAAGGAGGGAAACCAATTAAGCTTTCTCAGCTATACCGCACCTTTCAGGATCCGTACTATGCGGGATTCTTCTATGCAACAAATGAAGAAGGTGAGCGCCAAGAGTATGCAGTCGACCCCAATGTGCCACGAGTAATAACTCGCGAGCAGCACTACCGCATTCTTTCAATGATGGGAGTAAAGGATCGACCTCGACCAAAGACTCGTAAAAATCTTTCAGCCTATAGCGGCATTACAAGATGTGTAGATTGTGATGGACCAGTTACCGCTGAATTGAAGCTCCAGCTTATCTGCCCCGGCTGTCGCTACAAATTCTCTTACCTCAACCATCAAGAGTGTCCAAAGTGTCATTTAGCAGTTAAAAATATGCGTGAAGCAAAGTACTTGCGGTACATCTATCTTCACTGTTCGCGATGGGGAAGGAAGGGATGTCGACAAAAGAGCATCGAGGAACGTGATGCAAACGATGCGATAGCAGACTATATACAAGAAACTCTTCAGATCTCTCCAGAACTCAGTGCCTGGTGTTTGACCTATCTGCATGAACTTGAGAAGAAAGACGGACAGCTCACTCACGACGTGCGGGCAGCGTGGGAGAAAGAGCTTGGCGCAAAGGAAAGTCAGTACGACAATCTAATTGAAATGCGAATGAAGTCTCTTATTGAGGAAGAGAAGTTTGTTCGCCTCTCAACTCCATTATTGGCAGAAATAGAGGGTATTAAAGAGAAGAAGACAGATTCATCAACTGCAAACAAACTTGCCACAGAAAGGGTTTTTTCGCTCTCTGTTGGACTGTCCGATGTGTTTAGAAGTTATGACTATGATGCCAAAAAAGATGCCCTTATCGAAATTAGTCAGAACCTAATTTTAGGCGACAAAATGTTGCGTATTTCCTTGCGAAAACCGTTTCAAGTACTTGCTGATGGACTAATTTCGGCAAAGCAGAAAAACAGTGCGTTCGAACCTAAAAATATCGTTGATTTATCTGATCGAAATGACGTCTTTATGTCAGTTCGTCCAACTTTGCTCCGCGACCAGGACTCGAACCTGGAACCAACTCCTTACACGTAATCCCAGAGTTTCCTTTGGGCGTGGACTATATCATCACCCCGAAGGGTGCAAGGCGCTTCGATCTTTC
>Ga0075012_10002534_pt1 | contig 17926 bp, 22 predicted proteins | sample All_14_2_FD_71474 | JGI IMG/M metagenome (GOLD analysis project Ga0075012, IMG submission 71474) | Freshwater microbial communities in response to fracking from Pennsylvania, USA - Allegheny Zone_MetaG_DW_15 | ecosystem: Environmental > Aquatic > Deep subsurface > Groundwater > Drilled... | reverse complement strand
CCTCTTTCCAGAAGCTTCTCTTTGGTTCTTTCCCCTCCTTACTTATGCCATCCTAAGTTACATCCTCTTGCTTTGGGACACAGAACGTTACGCCAAGTCGTTTATCGTTCGGCTGGGAATTTATACCGGGACATTTCTTGCACTGCAATACAGTCTCCTAGCGCTGACAGGATTGGACTCGCCCTCAAGCTATTTCTACATCCTTTTGATATATCTCGCCCCGATTTTGTTTGTTAGATTCCATCGCTGGTTGACTTCAAAGTGGCGGGCAACTTTGGTCAATGGTATTTTGCTTGGGCTAGGGGTTGTTGGGCTCATTGCCGCCATGATTCTTATGGATCATCCCTTATCGCCCTTCATGTTGATTCTGATAATCGTCGGTGTCTCTGCGCCGTTCTGGTCACTCCTCATTGCTTTGCAAGCCTCACGCTGGCTGTGGAAATATCATGAAACCAAACTCACCCTCGCCCGCGGACTTGGCATCTTTGCCTGGGTTTCAGCATATGCCTTTGCCTTGCGCTTCAATATCTTGAAAATGTTCGAACTCTATAATGCGTTGCCAACCGAGCCGCCAAATTGTTATATCGCCACCGCCGCCGCGAAGGGACATCCACACATAGTCCGTTCGCAAGAGGTGACGTTGACCAGCGGGAAAACCATGCGGGTCAATCGGCAGTTGCAGAAGCTCAAGGCGGTGGAAATCGCTTTGATGGGTGTATCAGGCACAGGTCATAGAATGATGCGGCGCCTGTATGATGTCATTGGCAAACGGCTGGCGGAGCGCATCCAAAATCCACTTCTTGCGGATATTGCGTATTTGATATTGATTCCCGTAGAATTTGTTTTGTTCTTTGTACTAAAATTGATCGTCCCTGAAATTCAAACTTTGTCTGAGCGTCTATATCGTTCATAAAGGAGACTCGCATGGCTGAAGAAAAGAAGAAAGACGAAGAGAAGAAAGACGAAAAGTCCACACCCAAGGACAATATCGTTACGACCAAACATTCCATCAAGATCGGCGGTAAGACCATCAAGTACACAGTGACTACTGGCACAATGATATTGAAAGAAGAGGTCAACGATAAGGAAAAAGACGGTGAGGTAGAGAAGCCGCGCGCGCAGATATTCTTTACTGCATACACGCTTGACGGTGTGCGGGATAAAGCAAAACGCCCCATCACCTTCTCGTTCAATGGCGGACCCGGTTCTTCTTCCGTTTGGCTGCATCTTGGTGTGCTTGGTCCGCGCCGCGTGGTGTTGACCAACGAAGGCGAGATGCCCAAGCCGCCTTTCAAACTCACCGACAACGAATATTCGATCCTCGATGAAACCGACCTTGTATTCATTGACCCGATGAGCACAGGGTTCAGCCGTCCGGTGGAAGGTGAGAAATCGAAGGAATGGCATACTTTCACAAAAGACATTGCCTCGGTTGGTGATTTCATCCGCTTGTACACCACGCGCTACAATCGCTGGCTCTCACCGAAATTCCTTGCAGGCGAATCCTATGGCACCACCCGTGCGGCAGGACTCTCTGGTTATCTCGCAGACCGTCATGGCATGTTGTTGAATGGCTTGATGCTCGTTTCATCTGTGCTCGATTTCACCACGGTTGATTTCAATCACAACAACGACCTGCCTTACATTCTCTTTGTTCCGGGCTATACCGCCACGGCATGGTATCACGGCAAACTCGATAAAAAGAAATCGCTCAAGACCTGGCTCAAGGAATCAGAAGAATTTGCACTTGGCGAATATGCCACAGCGTTGATGAAAGATGGAGCACTCTCGAAAGAAGAAAGAAGAAAGGTTGCTGAGAAACTTTCTCGCCTCACTGGCATCTCAGCGGACTTCATCGAACGCGGCAATCTGCGCATTCACACCTTCCACTTCTTCAAAGAACTTTTACGCGACCAAGGCAAAACAGTCGGTCGCCTCGACAGCCGCTACACCGGCATTGACCGCCTCGGTGTAACCGAAACCTTTGAGTACGATCCGCTCTTCGCGCAGGTCAATGGTCCATACACGGCGGCGTTCAATGACTACATCCGCTCAGAGCTCAAATTTGAAACCGACTCGCCGTATGAAATTCTCAGCGACAAAGTGTGGCGGCAATGGTCGTACAGTTACTTTGAGAATCAATATGTCAATGTGACTGAAACACTCCGCGCCGCGATGACCTTCAACAAATATCTCAAGGTCTTCGTTGCCAATGGGTACTATGACCTCGGCACGCCGTACTTCGCAACTGAATACACGTTCAACCATCTCGCGCTCGATGAGTCTCTGCGTAAGAATATCAGCATGGGCTACTATGAAGCCGGGCACATGATGTATGTCCACATGCCCTCACTCAAGCAGATGAAGAAGGATTTGCGCAAATTCATCAAGGATGCAAGCTAAGAACCAAAATAGATGTTGGACGGCAGACCATGGTTATCGTCTGCCGTCCAAAACCGTTTAAAACTACGCTTCGAATAACTCTTTAGAACAAAAGGATACAACATGGTACTCGCAGCAAAAATACAGGTGTACGCAACACCCATCTTATGTTTGATCTGGCTGGCAGGTTTTGTGTTTGCATTGGTGAAGTTCCGCGTATCTCCCCGCGTATCCATCCTACTGATCGTCGGGTTTTTCTTCGCCGCGCTTGGACAAACTCTTGATGCCATGAACTTAATAATGAGCAGCGGCAACAACATGATGCAATCGATGGCTCTCTTCCAGGGGTCGCTTCGGTTAATTAGAAGCATCCTTAACTATGCCCCAAGCATTTTCAGCATCTTTTCGTGGGGGCTAATCTTGTTTGCATTCGTTACAGCAATAGGTAAAAAGAAAAATGAATCTTGACGACCTCGACCTTTTCAAACAAATTGACCGCCAAAACATGCGCGCGCAAATTGACGGCTTGCCCGATCAACTTCAAACCGCATGGGATTTGGCACAAACGCTGCCCCTCACAAAACTGGATGACATCCAAAACATCATCCTCTGCGCCATGGGCGACTCCGGCTCGGCTGCCGAACTCGTAGTTGCTTCTGTTTCCTCAAGCCTTCGCCTACCCGTGAGCGTTCACCGCGGCTACGGACTGCCCGCCTCCGCCACCGAAAAGACGTTGGTTGTTTGCATCTCGCACTCTGGCAATTCAGAAGAAGTGTTGGATGCATTTGAATCCGCACAGAAGCATGGATGCAAAACCTTCGTCATCTCCACTGGCGGCGAGCTGACCAAACGCGCCAAGGATAAGAACATTCCTGTTTGGAATTTCACCTACTCCGGCATGGACACAACCGCCATCGCCTATCCCTACGCGTTGACCCTCGCCCTCTTCACCCGACTTGGTTTCATCCCTGACCCTTCTGCAGATGTTGCCGAAGCTGTTGCGATGATGAAACGCTCGCAGCAGCACATCGTGCCAGAAGTGATCGCAGCGAAAAATCCCGCCAAGCGCTATGCCGGTCAATTGGTGGGACGCTGGGTGACCTTCGTTGGCACAGAACAGCTCGCTCCTGTGGCGAGACGTTGGAAGACTCAGATCAATCAGCTCGCCAAGGCTGGTGCAAACTTCGAAATCATCCCCGAAGCGACGCATAACACGCTCATCGCCACCATCAACCCGAACCCGACTCTCAATGCGCACACAATGACGCTTTTCATGAAAGCGCCCAGCGACCATCCGCGCAACAAACTGCGCTCCGATCTGATGCGTCAAGCCTTCATGCTCGAAGCCTTGAACACCGACGTGATCGAAGCACGCGGCGACTCGGTCATTGCACATTTATGGACGTTGATCATCTTTGGAGATTACATGGCGTATTATCTCGCCATGGCGTACGGTGCAGACCCCTCTGAAGAAGATGCGTTCGTGAATTTCAAGAATATGTTGAGTTAAACGTAGGGGCGCGGTTTCCGCGCCCTTTTCGTTTGCAATTACATTATTGGGCGGGGAGACCCCACCCCTACATACAAATTACGCAAACTGTTCCAAATTAACTGCCACCAACGGAAACGCTTCGTCCACGAATTTTTCGAGGGCGGGGCGTTTTTTCATGTGGCTGTAATGAGATGCTAAACCATAGATCGCCCAAGTGGCGACAGTAGCTGGAATCTCGGTGGGGACTTTTGATTTCCGCAGCCAATACGAAAGCAGATCGAATATCTGCTTCTTGATCGTGCCTTCGATAAGTGACTCAAATTGCTGATGCGATTGGGCACAACCAGAGTGTACACGTGAAAGAAATTCAACTACGGCAAGGATCAGATTCCGAAGATTATCTTCACTATAACTACAGACATTCAATGTCCGTTTTTCGATCTCTGCCATGAACATTTTTTGGATGGAGTAATCGAGCAGGGCATATTTATCGGGGAAGTGCGCATAGAATGTGGCGCGATTGACCTGCGCTTTGTCGGTCACATCTTGCACGGAGATGGATTCGAATCCTTTTTCGGCGAGGAGAGACTCAAAGGATTGCAGGATCAGCCCCCGGGTCCGTTTGACGCGGGGGTCGAGGTTTTCTTCCATTTCTTTCGGGTTAGGCAACATTTTCGCTCCTTTGTTGCTTAGTCAACATTTGAAAATCTTTGTTGGTTGACTTTCAAACATGGGATTGGTAAATTAGGCAACATCTGTTGGATACACAACGAGTGTATAAAAGATACCACTCACGTGGAAAAAAGTCAACTCATAGGAGAATATCAAAATGGAAATCGCTTTTCTGGTTGGTCGCATTATTGTTGGTTTGTACTGGTTGATGGGTGCTGTGAATCACTTCACCCAAGTTAAGAGCATGGGCGAATATGCAAGAATGAAGAACGTACCCATGCCCGAACTTTCTGTAGCTGGAACCGGTGTACTTTTGCTTGTGGCTGCGTTGAGCATCATCACTGGCTTTTACCCCGTGGTGGCTGTAGCGGCTCTGGTGATCTTCCTTGTGCCTGTCACCTTTATGATGCACAACTTCTGGACGATCGAAGATCCGATGGCGAAGATGACCGACATGATCATGTTCACCAAGAACATGTCTATGCTTGGTTACACCCTCATTTTGCTTGGCATTCCCCAGCCTTGGGCTTTCAGCCTGGCTATGTAATTCGAACAAACAGACTCAATAGGAGATATAAAACATGAACGTAACGATCATTGGTGCAGGCAATATGGGACGCGGGATCGGTACCCGCCTTATCGCAGGTGGACACAAGGTGACCTTTGTGGATGCCAACCCCGAAACCGCTCAGAAAGCCGCCGCAGACTTGAAAGCCGAAGTTGGCACATTTGATACACCGCTTGGTGATGTGGTGATCCTCGCCGTATGGTATGGCACCAACATTGAAATTGCCAAACAGCTCGGCAGCAAACTCGCTGGCAAAGTCGTTGTGGATATCGCCAACCCGCTCAACTCCACTTACGATGGTCTCGCCACTGCCCCCGATTCTTCCTCTGCGGAAGATCTCGCCAAGGCGCTCGTGACTGGTGCTAAGGTTGTGAAGGCTTTCAATACCACCTTCGCAGGCACGCTCATTGCTGGTGAAGCAGGCGGACAGAAGCTCGATGTCTTCATTGCCGGTGATGACGCCGATGCCAAAGCCAAGGTCGCTCAGTTGGTGACCGATGGCGGCATGCGCGCCGTGGATGCCGGTCCGTTGCACCGCGCACGCCAGATCGAAGGCGCTCAACTTCTGCACATCGTGTTGCAGGGCAACCTCGGCACGAACTGGGTCAGCGGACTCAAGATCGTTAGCTAAACCATTGACCGCCGACGATAGACCACAGACCGCGGTCAGTTGTTGGCGGTAGTACTTCACGATAAAGTAAAATAAAGTGCGAAGCCTAAAAACTTCGCACTCCTAGTTAGAGGTAAATATGATGACGCAACCAAACACGCTTCAGGAATATTCGGTTCATCCCGCCACCAGAATGGGACATGTCGCTCTGACCGTTGCCAACCTGGAGAATCAGATTCTCTTTTACGAAAAAGCCATCGGGTTGAAACTGCACTGGCGCGAAGGCAATAAAGCCGGTCTCGGAGCCGGAGGCGCAGATCTGCTCCAACTCACCGAAGAACCGAATCTCAAACGCTATCGCGGCGGCACAGGCTTGTATCACTTCGCCATCCTTTTCCCGAATCGCCGTGAACTTGCCATTGCCATGGCGCGTTTGTTTGCGTTGAAGGTCCCCAACTCGCCCACCGACCACGTGATGACCAAGACCACCTACCTCAGCGATCCTGAAGGTAATGGCATTGAACTTTATTGTGAATCCCCGGAAGATGGTTCGTGGACGATCAAAGACGGCAACTACGAAGCTCGCTGGGCAGATGGTCGTTGGAGCGATGGACGCGAAGCGCTCGACGTGGACGCGCTCTTCACTCACATCAAAGACGACGACCGCATCGATGCCCCCGTCCCCGCCGAAACCCGCATGGGGCATGTCCACTTGCATGTGCGCGACATCCCCGAAGCCGTCGATTTTTATCACGGCGTGCTCGGCTTCGATGTGATGGGCATTTCAAAAGGAATCGGAATGGCATTTGTCTCTGCTGGTGGATACCATCACCATATCGGTCTCAACACTTGGAACGGACGCGGTGCGCCTCCTCCTCCGCCCGATGCTGTGGGACTGCGCTTCATGACCGTGGACTACCCGAATCCTTCTGTGCTCGCCGAAGTGACCGCCCGCGTGGAAGCGGCTGGCATTCCCTACAACAAGACGGATGACGGCTATCTGCTTCATGACCCATCTCAAAATGGCGTTTTATTACGCTCCGTCGGTTAGACAATAGACAAAAGACCGTGGATGAATGTCCGCGGTCTTTTTTGTTTAAGCACTGTGTTTATCGACAGTGAAACTCCTCGTATGAATTCTCAAACACACGTTGTCTCTACCAAAACGAAAAGAGAGAATTCATCCATGTACGCCCAATTTTCAGACTCCCCCCAGAGAATCATCTTCAACCCCGATGGCAATGACTCGGGCAACGCCTGCATTGCCAACATCAGCCCGCGTGAGCGCAAAAAACGCCAGCAATTCGGCACCATGCAGATCATCTTCGGTGTGATCTTCCTCGCCGCCCTGCTCCTCTTCGGCGCGGATAAACCCTGGCGCTTGCTGGTCTTCATGCCTTTTGCCGCGGGTGCCTCGTCCATTTTCCAAGCCCTTGATAAGACCTGAGTGATCGAAGCTGCGCGTGGTACACGCCTCATGAATGGAAAATCAGAAAAGATCGAAGACTTGAAAGAAGTTTGGAAGATCCGCTGGCAAGCAGTAAGGGTCATCGTAAAAGGAATGTTGGTTGCAGCAGCAATGACTGCTTTAGTGATGTTAATTCCCTAACCATTGACGATCTTGCTTTTCCTTGGTCCATCGTCCAAAATGCGCTCTGCTCACAAAGCAGGGCGTTTTTGTTTACCAACCCAAAGTGCACTGCACCAGACAACCCAATCCGTAGACCCTTCTCATTAATCAGAAAAAATCCACCCGCTTGGTGCAACAACCGCATGGCGTATAATCGTAAAGGCGACCCTTCATAATCATTGAGATAACTTGCTTTCACAAGGCGGGCCGCCCCTACAATCATCAATCCAAAATCATAAATCGGAATTCAACTCATGCATATCCTCGTAACCAACGACGACGGTGTTACCGCCCCCGGACTTCTCGCACTCGCGCAGGAAATGCGCAAACTTGGCAAAGTGACCGTCTTTGCGCCAGATAAGAACTGGTCCGCATCTGGACATGTCAAAACCATGGAACGCCCATTGCGCGTGAAAGAAGTGACGCTTGCAGACGGCACCACAGCCTTTGCTTCCGATGGCGCACCGTCTGACTGTGTCGCTTTGCCTTTGCTCGGACTCATTGAAGAACCCGTAGACATTGTCGTCTCGGGCATCAACCCCAATGCCAACATCGGACACGACATCACCTACTCTGGCACCGTCACCGCTGCGATGGAAGCGGTCATTGCAGGCGTGCGCGGCGTAGCCGTTTCGTTGGATTCGCCCGAGGGTCACAGAGGTCCACTCGACTACTCAACTGCCGCCGTAGTCGGGAGGCGCGTCGTCGAACAAGTTATTGCAGATGGACTGCCCGAGGGCGTCGTCTTGAATGTCAATGTTCCATATCTGTCTGAATCCGAACTCAAGGGATACATGATCACGAGACAAGGCTTGCGCGTTTATCGTGATGCACTCGATGTGCGCTCTGACCCGCGCGGCAAACCCTATTACTGGATCGGCGGCGAAGCCCCCACCGGCGTGGACGAACCCGGCACGGACTTCGGCGCACTGAAAGCTGGTTATGTTTCCATCACGCCCCTGCAATTGGATTTGACCCATCTTAAAGCGATGGATGTTTTGAAGAAGTGGAATTTCAAATGACCTCGATCAAAGAACTCATCCCCGTCCTGCAAACCGCCATTGGACCCGTCATCCTCATTTCTGGTGTTGGCTTGCTGTTGCTGAGCATGACCAACCGTTTCTCGCGCGTCATCGACCGTGCTCGCAGTCTCTTAACCATCTCTGAAACACAAGCGGGTCCCCCACGCCAAAAGACTCTCGCCCAAATAGATATTTTGTGGAGCCAGGCAAATTTGATTCGTCTCTCTATTTTGTTTGCGTCTATCAGCCTTTTGTGTGCCGCGTTGCTCATCATCATGCTGTTCATCACAGCGTTATTCGGCATTGAAGATGCATGGCTGCTCAGCATCATTTTTGTAGCATGTATGGGTTCGTTGATCGCGTCTCTGGTCGTATTTATCACAGACATCAACCGCTCGCTCTCTGCCTTCAAGGTGGAGTTGTACGGATACACCCCCAAACAGGAAGGGTAATCATGGATTTTCTAAAGAGACTTTTCGGTCCTCGTCAGACCTACACCAAAAGCTATTACGCCTTCAACGTCAAATGCAAACGCTGCGGCGAGACCGTCACCGGGCGCATCGACCTCGACAATGACTTGAGCATCGAATACGAAGAAGGCGGCGATGTCTTCTACGCCCGCAAAGTGTTGATGGGCGAGAACAAATGCTTCCAACGTATGGAAGCGAACTTCAAATTTAATTCCGAACGACAAGTCATCGAAAAAGATGTTATCGGCGGAAAGTTCATCGAGTGACCCGCTCGAACATCGAGATCTATTGGAAAAATTTTCTCGCCGTGAATCCATCCTATCGCGGCAAACCTTATATTGCCGAACCCTTTGGCGATAACCCCGCCCTTGCCGACGAGCTCGGCAGCCTTGTCCTCAGCGGACGTAAATCTGCCACCTGCTCTGCGGTATGGAATTACGAAGCCAACCGCGAACCCTTTCCGCAAGTGGGCGCACTCTGGCTCGTACTCGACGGACGCAACGAACCCATGTGCGTGGTTGAAACCATCGAAGTGACCATCCGCGCTTTCAACGAAGTAGATGCAGATTTTGCCCGTGCCGAAGGTGAAGATGATCTCTCTCTTGAAAGTTGGCGTGAAGGTCACAAACGTTTCTTCACCCGCACCCTTGCCACCATTGGCAGGAACTTTTCAGAAGATATGCCGTTAATATGTGAACGCTTTCGAGTCATTTATAAATAAAGTGAGGCTTCCATGAAACGTCCATCCACCCTTCTACTCGCGCTTGTCATTGCATTTTCCACCCTCGCCTGTGGACGAAGCATCGTTCCGCAAGATTCATCCATCAATGCCGATGCGCCAGAACCGCCAAAACCCGTTGAAAAGACTCTCTCCTCATTCACTCCAATCACCGGCACCGACTATCTCATGGCGGGCATCGTCCCAGTTGAAATGGCACGTGATGCCAGCCTCAACCCCTTCGAGTGGATCAGCAGCAGCGGATACTCCAGCTATACAACCTATGGCACCTATAACTACGTCTTCTTCAACACTCAAACGGAAGAATACCACCGCCTCTTACCAGATAATAGTTCCGTCATCTTTCAAACAGCCGGGTTCCCGCAACAGGTCTACGACCCCAACGACCCAGAAAAGCCGGCACCCATCATCGAATTTTGGATGTTCAACATCGTCAAAGCCGATACCAATGCCGATGGTCTCTTCGACTATCGCGATAAACTCACCATTGGCATTGCCGATGTCAGCGGCAAGGGCTACACCGAACTGATCGAAAATGTAGACGCGATCCAATCACAATACTACAAAGACCCGTCCAACTTCTTCATCATCTACAACGTCAACGACAAGAACTTCATCGCCAAGGTCAACCCCATCACGCGCGAAGTTCTCTCCACCACCGAAATGGACCTCGGAGAAGATGTCAAATAATCTTCAACGCATCACAACCTTCTTCCTCATTCTGCTTGCCGCCTTGCTCATCGCACAGGCGGCATTCTCGCTTCAATGGCCCATCGCGCACGACGAAGCCCCGCTCTTCTACGAAGCCTTCCTCATGCAAAATGGGCAGGTCCCATACAAAGACTTTTTCGACTTTCAAATGCCCGGCAGTTTCATCGCTTACTATCTGCTCGGCATCCTCAGCAACTTCGGTCCACTACGCATTCGTATCTTAGACCTCATCATCCTCACTGCCATTTCAACCATCACCTACTTTGCGATGCGAAAACGCTTTGGCACTAGCACAGCCATCGCCGCACCTATCCTCTTCGCGCTCAAATATTTGCAAGGCGGTCCAAATCTCGCCCTGCAACGCGAATACATCATCCTCATTTTTATTTCTCTTTCCATCTGGATCGGCGTGACCGACTCTCTAAACTTTCGCAAACGCCTCATGCTGGGACTCCTCTATGGCATGGCAGCCACCCTCAAACCTCACGCCGCGCTCGGACTCCTCCCCTTCCTGCTCTTTGACATTGCAGACCTAAGGCAACGCCGTGAGTTGACTCTGCCGTCGCTTGCCAAGCAGATCATCCTCCCCAAAGCCATTGGCTTTGCCATTCCCATTTCACTCATCACTCTTTACTTGGCAATTACCCATTCCCTATTCCCTTTAATCGACATCATCCTCAACTACGTCCCTCTCTACACCCAGATCAACGGCGAGATGGTGATTGCTCCGTCCAGTGAGAGAATGGCTTACTTGCTGAATCAACTCTGGCATCTCGGCGGAAGCGGACTCTGGCTCATCCCCGCCGCTCTTGGAATCTATCTCAATCGCAATCGTCAAACCTATCTCCTCGCCAGCCTCGCAACCATCTATGCCATTTATCCCGCCCTCACAGGACAATTCTTCCCCTATCACTACATCCCATTCATTTACACCATCATCCTCATCGCATCGCTTGCGCTAAAAGTCGAAGGTCAAAAGTCAAATGTCAAGACCTTCGACCTTCGACTTTCGACCTTGGCACTCGTCGCCTTGTTACTCGTTACGCTTGCAACTGTTCGCCCCTCTCAAACTGTTATTCGCCAACTCCAAGGCAAAGACATCGCCATCGCTGCAGACCGCGCCATGCAGATATCAGCCTTTCTCGAAAAAAATCTCGAACCCGGCGACCAAGTCCAACCACTAGACTGGACCGGCGGCTCCCTTCTCGCCATGCTAGAGAATCGCGCACCGATCGCAACCTCATACATCTTTGATTTTTATTTCTATCATCATGTATCCAATCCCTACATCCAATCCCTGCGCGCGGACTTCATTACGCAACTGGGAGAATCCAAACCACGCTTCATCATCGAAGTCACCTCCATTGACAAGCCCTGGGTCTCCGGCGAAGACACCACTAGAGATTTTCCCGAACTGCGTGTGTTTCTGAGCCAGAATTATTCCGTTACAATGGAAAAAGAAGATTACATCATCTACGAGCGACGATAGACCACAGACCATAGACCATGGTCAATCGTCTTTCGTCTATGGTCCGATCATGAAGCGCCTTTCCTACATTTACCTCACCCTCCCCTTCATCCTCTTCCTCTTCGGCTGGGTCCGACTCACCATCGCCATCCCCCTTGCAATCATTATTTTCTTCACACTCTGGCAACTCATCAAACGACCATCCACTACTCACTATTCACTATTCACTATTCACTGGTCACTGTCCACTGTCCACTGGTTACTCATTACTGTCCTCTGGCTACTTCTCTCCGGCATTGGCGGCTACGCCTTCCAAAACTGGGACCATAACTGGCGCAATGTCGTCCTCCGCGACCTGATGAACTTCAACTGGCCCGTCTACTACGCCCAACCCGAAAGCGGACCGGTCAAGATGCTCGTTTACTACGTCGGCTTTTGGCTGCCTTCGGCTTTGATTGCGAAAATCACCAACTGGCAAATCGCGAACTTTGTACTGTTCGTTTGGTCGCTCTTCGGCTTATTACTCGTTACTCATCACCTCGGTAACTTCTTCAAAACCTCAAACTTCAAAGCAACTCTCCTCCTCATCTTCTTCAGCGGACTTGATATCTTCGGCACGCTCTTCTTCCCGCAAGAGTATCCAACCATCTTCCCGCCCATCACCCATCTCGAAACCTGGGCAGGGAATTTGCAATACTCATCGTTCACTACGCAGTTGTTTTGGGTCTTTAATCAGTCCATTCCGGCGTGGTTGTGTATTATCGTCATTGCGAGGAGGGCGACCTTCCCGACGAAGCAATCCCCCAATTCGGTAGGGATTGCTTCGGGCAAAGAACAAGAGCGCCCTCGCAATGACGGAAGAAGCGAACTCATCCTCCTCTGGTCTCTTTGCTTCTTCTTCGCTCCCCTCGCCTCGGTGGGACTCCTCCCCTACATCCTCATCGAACTCATCAAACAAACAGACTTCAAATCTCCATTCAAAAATCTACGCTGGGAACAACTCGCTGCCGCCCTCATCATCTTCCTACTTTCCACTTTCTACTTCACCGCTAACACCGCCGCCCAATCCCGCGGATTCCAATCGCTCCCTCTCGATAAATTCCTCCTCTTCTTCCTACTCGAAGGCGGAATCCTTTGGCTCATCCTTACCCCATCCAAATACAAAGACCCACGCTGGATCGTCACTGGCATTCTCCTCGCCCTCATCCCCTTCATCCAACTCGGCAGTGACCGTGACTTCGTCATGCGCGCCTCCATCGCCCCACTCTTCTATCTTATGCTGATGACAGGTGAAATCATCTTCAATAAATCCGCTCATCACGTTTCACTCATCACTCGTTACTCATTACTCGTCCTTCTAGTTCTTGGTGCCTTCACCCCCCTCTACGAGATCAATCGCTCTATCTACCGCACCTACGATTACTATTTCTTGCAAGATTCTTGTTCTGCCTGTGATTTCTCCATGGACCCGATCACTAAGCTCACCCAACCCGGCAAACCTGAAGAAGAACATCCCGGCTCTCTCACAGCGGATGTACTGCCAACGCTTCAATTCATGACTGATGAACTTTCACAAAACTTCATCGCCAATGTTCGGCAAACCTTCTTCTACAAATACCTAGCTAAACGCTAATTGCAAAAAGGATATACTCATGCCCGAACTACCAACCCTCTCAGACCCTCAAGCTTTCTACGCTAAAGTATGGAACATCGTCGCCCGCATTCCACGCGGAAAGGTCGCCTCTTATGGGCAGATCGCCAAGATGCTGCGTCCGCCCGCGGGTGTGGATGAAGCCACCTTCGCCGAATTTGGCGCATTGTGGGTCAGCAACGCCGTCGCCGCCAGCCCGAATGAGATTCCGTGGCAGCGTGTGGTCAACTCAAAGGGACAGATCACAGAACGGGACGGGTTGGAGGCGAAGCGTCACAAACTTATGCTTGAAGATGAAGGTGTCCCCTTTAATCTGCGCGGACGTATCGACATGCGCAAGTACGGCTGGAATGGAAAGTAAGAAGACGATAGACCATCGTCAAGAAAGGAATTCGCATGCCCTCCTTTTCTTCTCCTCCCAATCAACAAGCTTTTTATGAACAAGTTTGGGCGATAGCTCGAATGATCCCGCGTGGAAAAGTTGCCACCTACGGGCAGATCGCCAAGATGATTCCGCCGCCTAACGGTGTGGAGCTTGAAGCGTATGCTGCCTTTGGTCCGCGTTGGGTGGGCGGCGCTATGGCGAACTGTCCCGATGACGTGCCGTGGCAACGCGTCATCAACTCGCAAGGCAAGATCAGCGAACGACCCGGCGCAGAGAGACAACGTCCACTGCTTGAAGCGGAGGGTGTGATCTTCGATGCCAAAGGGAAAGTGGACTTGAAAAAGTTTGGCTGGAGTGGAAAAGACGAAAGCGATATTCCGCAACAACAGTCTTTGTTTTAATGGTTTCTCAAAATAGCTTTTTCAAGGAGTTTATCAATGCAGGAGTCTCCGGTAAAGCCGACAAAGTTCGGCATTATTTCGTCCATCCTTGCCGTTCTCATTAGTGTGGTTTGGTTTGTATATATCGTTATTATGATGATCTTCACTCAACGTGAAGTGACGTCTATTGATGTAAATAGCGCAATAGTAACTACCGTCCTTTTCTATGGCAGCATAATGGTCATAACTGGACTGACCTTTGTGATGACCATTGCAGGTATGGTTCTTAGCGTCCTTTCCCTGCGAAAAGGCGAACCCAAACGTTTTTTCGCCATTGCAGGCTTTGTAATCAATTTCCTATGGCTCCTGCCTTACTGTATCGGATGTTTCACTTTCTTCATCCCGCTTGATTCATGAGGTAGTACCGCAAAGGCATGGAACAATTTGCACCTGTTTTACGTATAAGCTCCATCCATCTCACGGAAAGTCATAGGGCATATGCATGAAACAGACGATCAATGATGTTCTCAAATCACGCGCTGCATGGTTCTTTGCAGCAATTTGGACCGCATCCATCATTTATTTATTAATAACTGGAAATGGAGTGACCGGCTCAAGCGCCTTTGCATTGGGCGTGCTGGTCTTCTCTGTCATCACCGTCGCCTTGACACAAGATCAATCGGAAACTCAGACCTCTGAAACGAAAAAGTCTGTTTTGGTTTGGGCGCAAATTCTGGTGATTGCGTTTTTCATTCTTCTCACAGGCTACCGTGGATATGTCTTCAACATGATGCCAGGTCGCTCTGTGCAAATCCCAATCTGGTCACTTTTCGCTGATTGGTTCGGTGACCTTGGCGGACGTTATCTGTCAAATTTTGTAGACCACTCACCGGGAATCGCCGCTGCTAACTTTGCCGGTTACTTCTTAATTCCCTTTATCCTTTTGTTACTGTTTGGCGCTCGTATCTCCGAACTCGGTTTTGGCAAGGGATACCGAGTTTGGCAAGTCGTTGCTCTTTGGGTGAGTATTCCCATTATCTTCTTTGTTATCAATATTTTGAACGGCTCAACGACTCCCATTCAATTGGCTCGCATGTTCTTTGGGAATCTCCTGCGAAATGGCTTCTCGGAAGAATTTCTATTTCGTGGCGCACTCCAAACACGGTTGAAGCAATGGATGTCTTCTGATTGGGCTTTGGTTACTCAAGCCTTGGCATTCGCTGTTTGGCATCTCGGCGCGGACACGCAGTTCATGGGTGGAGACATCTTGCAAGGACTTGCTCTCGGCATTGCCTCGCATAGCATAATGGGTTTGGCACTGGGAATTATCTTCCAACGCACACGCAACCTGATCGCTCCATCCATTGTTCATGTTGCCACTAATATGTTTGGAGGGTAGGGACAAAACAAGGGATGGATATCATCTATAATTAACTCGTCAACTTTATCTTACGAAGGAGTTTATTATGGTGTCCCCTGTAAAACCGTCTCGTCTTGGAGTAATTTCTTTTATTCTCGCAATTTTGGTTTTCGTGATTTGGTGCATTTACTTTATCATTTTTGCTGCGACGGTGGAGGGCGGACTCAACTTTGGTTTGAACGATGAAACGGCGGGGTATCTTGTGGTCTTTGGCGGCAGCATAGTTATGATGATTCTCACGATCCTTTTCACGCTTTCGGGAATTGTCACAGGCGCTCTTGCACTGCGTAACAAAGACTCCAAGCGTGGTTTCGCCATTGCCGGGCTTGTGCTTAATTTTCTATGCTTTGCCCCATACTGTCTTTTATTGATTTTGATGGCATTCAGTGCCATCCCCACAGCACAATAGCTTGGTACTCAAAATCAAAGAGCCAGCCATCTACAAGGCTGGCTCTTTTCATTGATACTTAAAAATTATCTCGCTAGTTCAACGACCAACGTATCGAGAGCAAGGTCTAGTGTAACCTGACTTGTTTTTACCTGCTCATCAATACGAAGCAATCGATGGTAAATTCCCTCAAGCGCTTCCATCGAAAAACGATTCGCCTGTCCCGTTGTCTTTTCCGCAACGTAGGGATGAACAGACAAAGCACGCGCTACATCATCTTTATTTCCGCGCGCATCTAAAATTTCACGCGCTTGGATCAACAAACGAAACTGACGAACCACCATCCCCCACAACGAGAACGGGTCTTCATTCTCTAACAGACGATGCAACAATTTTTGCGCGACTTTGGCATTGCCTTGTGACAGCGCATCGACGAAGTCGAACACGCTTTGTTGAGATGTGACGATACAAACCGCCTCCACATCGGACCCGCGAACGGGTCGCTCCCAGTTGACATACGCCAACAGTTTAGAGATTTCCATGCCCGCCTGACGGGTATCCACACCGACCATCTCAGCGAGACGTGCCGCCGCGGCTGGCTCGATCTGTCCCTTTTGATTCTTGGCTTCGTTGATGATCCAGCCGGGCATATCGCGCTGCTGCGGTAGGAAGAAAACCTGTGACTTCACATGCGGCTTGTTCTTCTCTGCCCATTTGTAGAGCCAATGCTTGTCAGCATCTTTGGCTTTTTCAACGGTATCGTACAGAACAACTTTTGCCGTATCGGGCGCTTTTTCTAAAAATTCCTGAAACTTCTTGCGGGTATCTGGCTTGGTGAATTTAGAGGAAGGATATGCAATGAACACCAATCTCTTCGGTGCGAGGAACGGCATGGCATTGACCGCATTGTTGAGGTCATTCTCGGTCATCGTCCGCGCTTCGAGACGGGTCGTGTTCATATCCGCGGTGGTGGGATCGGTGAACTCGGACTCGAAATCTTTGAGTTTGCGCGCGATGGCAAATTCGTCGTTGCCGTAGAGGAGGAAGATGGTGGGCATCTTGAAATGATGAATGCAGAATGATAAATGATGAATAAAGACAGACGTTATTTGGTGATAACGCGATGCACGCCCTTGCGGACAGGCACAATATCAATGATTTGGAGATTGCCCAAGTTCGCTTCGGTGGTGACGTATTTTTGGAGCCATGGTCCAAGCGGTTTGCTGAGCTGGAAGCCAACAAGGGCAAACAGCAGGGCAAATGGGACGAGTGCTAAACGCCACAGCGTAGATTTGCTTCCTCGAAGCGGGAACCAGGCAAAGGTCCCGGCAAGAAGCGCAGTGGTCGCCATATTGGTTCCGCAGCCCGGGTGGACGGCGAGTCCGCTTTCACCAGCATTGAGTCGCGTGTGTGCTTCCGTCGCTGATTCCCAAATTTGTTGAGTGGTCAGATCACCAAGCAGAAAAAAGCCGGTGGGGTTGGAATGTCCCGCCATGCGTTTGCCGGGGTGCTTGTGCGAAAGCAAATGGATGGTGGCGTGCTCAAGGGCATGATTTCGCCGTGTTTCGAGAATAAGGGGAAGGTCGAGGATCATGATTTGATTATATGTTAGACCTGCATAATCGGTGAGTCGTAAATCTTCTCAAGCAGTTCCAAAAACTCAGAAGACGGACGCGAACGGAGAATCTCACGACGTTCATCGCGAGTGAGATGATTCATCATCACATATTGAACAGCGTTCTTACGGAAAAGCCGCGAGCCATCTTCTTCGCCGTAAAATTCAACACTGCGGGCAAGATGTTTGCGAATGGTGGCTTTAACCATCTCCGGCGGAACTTGCTCGCGGTCGAGGCGCGAGAAGATCCACGGGTTGGGAATGGCACCGCGCCCGATCATCACCGCATCGACGTTGGCATGCGCTTTGAGGCGGTCAATATC